>Ga0209810_1000195_pt1 | contig 173882 bp, 146 predicted proteins | sample Coa_R1_7_FD_187159 | JGI IMG/M metagenome (GOLD analysis project Ga0209810, IMG submission 187159) | Surface soil microbial communities from Centralia Pennsylvania, which are recovering from an underground coalmine fire - Coalmine... | ecosystem: Environmental > Terrestrial > Soil >... | reverse complement strand
GAACAAATCGCTGCCTTCGTAGCGCAGTCCCTGTGGATGCAAGATGGCATGCACCTGGTTCTTCAGCCGGGTACGTTGCCGGACCAGCGTCGCTCGCATCCTTACCTGCTGCCGCAGCTCGCGCGTGACCTCGTCGGCCATCCACGCTTCCGGCAGCAGATCGCAACGCAGCAAATGGGCCAGCGTCGCCGAATCGATGCGGTCGTTCTTCAGCTTGGCCGCTGCGATCGCCTTCACCCGCTGCGGATGCACCCATCCGCAACTCCACTTTGTTCGGCATCGCTCGCCGAAATGCGGCCAGAAGCTGCACGCTTCTACTGCCACTTGCACCGGCCCGAGAAACTGCTGGAATAGCTGCGCAACGCCGCTTCTTGGTTAGCGACTTGGCCTGCACTGATTAGCCTTCCTCTTGCGTCCAACGCCCTCATGTAACAAAATCTCTGGTGAAGATCTACTCCTACGTGGATCATCGGTGCCTCCTGGAATGGGTCTTGTGCTTAGAGCACGTTCTACCCTATAGGAGGCACACCTGTTTTCATCACATCTGAGCTAAGGAGCGCAGCGACGCCGGCGAAGGACCCTGCGTTTGCTTTTGACTTTGCTTTTCCGACACCAAACGTCTTCTCACGAAAACTGGGTCAAGCTCAGGATGTTGCCATCGGAATCGCTAAACCACGCCACTCTGGCTCCGCTCGGGGATTTCCAAATGCCGGACGCGTCCTGGCCCATTCCGGGATAGTGCTCGAATCGAACACCCCGTGCGGTCAATGTCTCTACTGCAGAGCGAATATCGCGAACGGACCAGCCTAGGCTGGTGTACTGGGCTGGCGTCAGCTCCGGCACTTTTTGAATGCGCAGCATGACGCCATTCAAATCGAACACGAGCGCATAAGGCTCATCTGAGATGAATCGCAGGCCAAGGGTCTCCTCGTAGAACTTGCGCGCCTTCTCTGCATTTCGTGTAGCGATGAACGCCATCACGTTATCTTTCGCGAGCTCGAATTTCCGCTTTGTAGCCGGCGCTTTCTTTGCTGTCGTTCGCATATGAGCTGCTCCTGCTGATAGTGAACAGATAGATGGGGAGGTAGAGCAGATCTAACTTCCGAAACTCCGTAAGCCGATGAACGAATGTTTTTCAGTGTATCAACGCAGGGCGCAGCCTTCCCGTGCTGCAGTATCATTTCTGCTATGCGCTATTTTCTTCTATTCCTGTTTGGTGTAACCGTCTTCGCGCAACAGCCGCAGAAAAACTGCGATCAGCCGGTTAAGGATTAAGAGGACAACTGCTGCTGCACCACCTACGACACAAACATGTGCCTTTCAAAAGTCCGGAAGAAAGTAGATCAGGAACTCAACCAGCGATATCAAAACGCGCTCAAGCGCTGGAGCGACGATCCGAACAATGACGAGTTGCGCCAGACTGAGCGGGCATGGGTCGCTTATCGCGATGCTGCCTGCAAAGCCGAAGGCGATTTGTACAAAGGTGGAACGATTATGCCGAGTGTCGAGCTTAGTTGTGTCATTCGCCTCACGCGGCAGCGGATCGCAGAAATCACTGGCGCATATCTCTTCGAGCGGTGATCGCGCTGGTTGCTTCGACCGAGAGCCTGCTCAGTTTGTTGCGCATTTTTCCTCATTTGCCAGCGAAACTCAAAGACGAAGCGGCTGCGGTTTCGCTGGTATCCGTGTGTAGCGAATCCATAATTCACCGACCAAGTAGGTAACAGAGAAGCCGATCCAGAACGCGACGCCGAAGAACTGGTGTGGGGTCAGTCCGGTAAGGCGGCTGGTCGCGAAGAATGTTCCCATTATGGGACGGACGGTGGCAACGCCCAGCGCGATAGCCATGGCGCGGATCACCCATTCGCGATGAAGCGCGATCTCGCGCCGGCGGATGTGCAAGTAGGCTTTCGTCAGGGCAAGGAGGAAAAATAGATCGAAAAAGATCGTCGCCGAAGCTTCGATCGCGCCGCCGATTGGATTGCTGCTCATGGCCAGGGCGGAGATGCCGATGATTACGCCGAGGGCCAGGACGATGCGTCCCATCCAGCGATGCGCGCGCAGATGCCGGTTTCGCCATGAACGTGAGAGCTGGAACGGAACCAGCATGACGAATGCCAATCCGGGAATGATGTGAGCGAGTGTGAGCGCCTCTTTGCCGGCAAACACCTGATCGAGTCCAGCGAGCTGCGGCGGCACGTTTTTCGGCGGCGACGCCAGAGCAGTGATGCGGCGGACGACCACGGCTACTGCGATCCCGCAGAGCACGAGCATGAGAACCCACATCAGACGCTTGAGTGCGAGCCTCGGTCGAGCCGCAAGAGTGGCGGTGGTCGCCATTGATGACTGTTACGCGCGACGGCTCCGGATGGTTCCCCAGTCGGCGCTCGACCTCGCGCACCCGGCTTACGCAATTACAAAGGAAAATCCATGAACCTGGCATCAGGCCTGGCGCTCCGCAGGTGCGCGGCGCAACCGGGAGCGCCGTTTGTATAATCGTTCGGATTGAAGCAGCTCTGGAGCTGCGAACTGCCAGCCTGCTCGGACCTCGGTTCATCGGGGACCTTAACCGCCGATCGGTGCCTAAGAACAACCAAAAGCAGCGGGGCTGCCGGTTCATGGCATCCGAACAGGGAGTTGCACAGGGCAGGTCAGGCTGATCGAGCCTGGCATGCATTGAGAGGAGCGCGTGAGTTCTTCCGGCGCACGGAAACAAACTAGACATGGCGTGACTGTACCCAGTTCGAGCGGGCCACCCAACCTTGCTCTGTCGCCGGCGAGCGCAATTGCCGACCTGGAGCGGCGTCTCCGCGAGAGCGAACAGCGCTTTAAGGTAATCACCGAGGCCATGCCCGTCATGGTCTGGATGTCGGGAACGGACAAGCTCTGCACCTATTTCAATAAGAGCTGGCTTGATTTCGTCGGCCGCACGCTGGAGCAGGAATGTGGGAACGGATGGGCGGAGAACGTGCATCCGGACGATTTCGAACGATGCTTGCAGATCTATGTCAGCTCGTTCGATGCGCGTCAGCCATTCGAGATGCACTACCGGCTTCGGCATCACAGCGGCCAATTCCGTTGGATTCTCGACCATGGCGTGCCCCGTTATGCGCCGGATGGAAGCTTCGAGGGATACCTGGGCGGATGCCTCGATATCCACGAGCAGAAGGAAGCGGCGGAAAAGATTAAAGCTGCATTTCTGGTTTCGCAGCGTCTGGCCGCGATCGTCGAGTACTCGAACGACGCGATCGTGAGCAAAGACCTGAATGGCGTCGTGACCAGTTGGAATCCGGGCGCGGCGAGAATCTTTGGCTATACGCCCGAAGAGATGATTGGGCATTCCATCCGCAAGGTGATTCCTCCGGAGCTGCAGGCTGATGAAGACCGCATTCTCGCGTGCATTGGGCGAGGCGAACGGATCGATCACTTCCAGACTGTGCGGCTCACCAAGAGCGGCAAACGGATCGACGTTTCTCTCACCATCTCGCCGGTGAAAGACGACACCGGCCGCATCGTCGGAGCAGCGAAAATCGCGCGCGACATTACCGAACAGAAGAAGGCTGAGCATGTGTTGCGGACGACCGAGAGGCTGGCGTCGGTGGGAAAATTGGCCGCAACGGTCGCGCACGAAATCAACAATCCGTTGGAAGCGGTCACAAATCTTGTCTATCTGGCAAAAGACCGGGCGGTGCGCGACGACGTGCGCCAGTTTCTCGCGGATGCGGAACGTGAGCTGGACCGCGTCTCGCATATCACCAAGCAGACACTTGGCTTTTATCGCGACACCAGGACGCCGAGCGTCGTGCGCATCAGCGAGCTGCTGAATCCGCTGATCGCAGTCTTCGAATCCCGCTGCCGCAACAAGGGAGTTGAAGTTCGCGCGGAAGTCCTCGACGATCCTCAGGTGTATGCTGTCGCCGGTGAAATCCGGCAGCTTATCGCGAACCTGCTGAGCAACAGTATCGATGCTGTGCAGCGTGGCGGGCAGATTCGCATTCGAGTCTCGGGACACAGAAATCACACCGCCGACTCCTCGCCTGGAGTCCGCATCACCATCGCCGATTCCGGCACAGGCATTCCCGTAATGGATCGCCGGCATCTTTTCGAGCCTTTCTTCACAACCAAGAAAGATGTTGGTACCGGTTTGGGCCTGTGGATCTGCAAAAATATCGTGGACAAGCATCATGGATCGATTCGCGTGAAGAGCAGCGCCGAGCCCGGCAGAAGCTGGACGGTGTTTTCTGTGTTTCTGCCATCACTTCCGGCGGAAAATCCGCGAGAGGCTCTCAAGCAGGCTGTGTGATCGTTGAAGATTGGGAGTCACTGAGCGGCGGGCAAAGACAAGCAAACACAACCGTGGTGGATGGCTCCGATCACGCCGGACCATTCTGGGAAATCGCTCAAACTGTTTCTCCCAGCTTCTTGAGCTGGCCGCGCAGGCGTTCGAGCAGGTCCGTCAGATCTTCGGTGATTCTCGGAGTCGGGTAGAGAGTCCCCATGAATCGAAGCGCGGTGTCGTAGGCCTTGCGCGCATTCGCCTTGTTCCGTTCGCGCCGGTCATCATGCTTTGCAGTGAGGGCCAGGTCTGCAAAGGTGATGCCGGTTTGCAATTCGTTTTTCAGGAACTCCGCTGATATCTCTTGTTGATCCATTGAACTCGGCCTTGCACTCTTCTTAAACCCACGGCGGAGCACAGAACGGTTGGATGCCAGGTATCCGCTTATCGGCAACAGCACAGGCTTCGATGAACAACAGTAACGCAAAACACGACACGGATTGCACGGAAAGCACGGAGCACACGGATGAGGCGGGCAATATTTTGAGTTTCGTCAGGTCGGTTTGCAGCTCGTGGTTCTCAGCTCGAGAGTTTGGTCTGTGTGAGGCACATCTCACGACTGCAAAGCTGCATCTCATCCACTGAAGCAATCCCTACGCACTATTTCCGCCTGCATGGCGACGGTGTTCTGCGCAGAGAGAAGGGCGCGCAGAATGCCAAATTCTATTGCCATATCCCCATCGAATTCCGCTCAACCCAAAGTCTTACATTCCTGGAAAGACATCGCCAACTACACAGGGAGAGGAGTTCGTACTCTTCAACGATATGAAGCCAAACTTGGCTTCCCGATCCATCGTCCTGCGGGAAAAAGTCGAAGCGCGGTGCTTGCATTCCCCAAAGAGATAGACGAATGGCTGGGCAAAGCTCCGATGACTAGCACTGCGCCCAGGCCGCTGCGTCCATTAACAGCAAACGAACTGCGTGAGCGACAAGAATGGCGTGCGGTTACGGCCAACGCGAAACTCAGTCGCGAGAGAGCGCGTGTCGCGTATGAAGGCTGCAGGCAGCAGTCTAAACGCGTGCAGGAAATGGTTGAGCGAATCAAAGCGGCCCGCACGCGGCTGAATGAGCGACCGGCGCTTTTCGCATAGGGCTGCTCACCGCGCCGGCTAAGCGGCGAGGCGTTTCAGTATCGCGTTTCGGCGAGAGCTTTGAAGCCATAAAGGCACGGAATTGCGGAGGCCTCGACGAGGTCCTGGTCCCTTGTAGCCAAACCGAGGCGCGCGAGAATTCGACCTGTGCGAATTCAGGGGCGACTATGTTGTTGCCAATTTTTTCACGAAGTCGTTCGGGTAGGTCGTAGTCCACCGCGCGTTTAAATTGTCGAGAGTCCCGTAACGGGCTTTGAGCCACTGCTGGAATTGCGCCTTCGTATCGGGATCGTAAGATTCTTCGGCGTACTCGTTGTCGATCTGCCATCCGAGTACCCACGGATTATGCCCAAAGCGTTTCGCCATCTGCTCGGCGATCGTGCGCGCCAGCTCGCGGTATTTCGGATTGGCAAAGTTAAACTGCTGCCGGTTGCCGTGCTCGGCCCGGCGTCCGTCTTCTTCCATGCGCAGCGTTTCCGGGTACTTCTGCGTGAGCCAGGCTGGCGGAGCCGCGGTCGGAGTTCCCAAAACGGTATAGATGCCGCGCTTGGAGGCAGCCGTAATCGCATGATCGAGCCAATCCAGATCGTACTGCCCCTCGCTCGGCTCCATGCGGCTCCAGGCAAATTCACCCACGCGCACCATGTGGATGCCGGCTTTCTGCATGAGCTCCAGATCGGCCTCCCACCGCGATTCCGGCCACTGCTCCGGATACCACGCTGTGCCCAGCAAGATCGCCGGAGCATGTGGAGCAGCGGATTGACTCTTCAGAGCATTCGGCGCGAACAGGGCAACAACGATGAGCAAAGCAGCGCAAACGGCACACCCTCGCCGGGTGTCGATCATTCTTCCTCCACGGACTGCGGATGTGAACGCGAAGACGGCTGGTATCGCGATTCTGGGTTGGTTAAGCGTTTAACATCTTACATCTACTCAGGAAGGTCGAGCCGTATAATCTGGCCGTGGAGAAAAAGGTCAGGATCTTTTCCAGCTTCAAAGACGCCGACGATGCCGACGCTCGTGAGCATATGGCAATGACGCCCGAGGAACGCATTAGACTCGTCATTGAATTGCGCGACCGCCGCCATCCCGATGCCGCTAAGCAAGGACTTGCGCGAGTTTGTCGAGTTATTAAACGCGAGCAACGTTGATTATGTCGTCGTGGGAGCTTTCGCAGTAGCGTTCTATGGAGTTCCCGACAACAGAAGATCTTGATCTCTTTGTGCGTCCTACTGAGGAGAACGGGGAGAGGATTCTGTCTGCTCTTCGTCAGTTCGGTTTTGGCAACTTAGAGATTCAAGCCGGCGACTTTTCTGTACCCGATAGGGTCGTGCAACTCGGTGTAAGCCCCAACCGCATTGACTTGTGAACCTCTCTTACCGGTGTTTCGTTCGACGAAGCCTGGTCTTCGCGACAACAAGGCGAGTTAGACGGACTTATAGTTTGGTTCATCGGTTCGTCCACTCTGATAAAAAACAAGGAACGGACCGCTCGGCCGAGAGATCTCGGCGATGCTGACGAGCTCAAGAAGCGTTTCCCAAGAAGAAATTAAGGGAAGCGAGCCTGTGCCGCCGCGTAGTGACTAGGCAATCGGATTTTCACGGCGAAGCTCGCTGTGGAAGATCTACCCTAAGGCCGAATTGATATCTGTGTAGCCGAAGTCCTTACGTTTGAAGAGCAGCGGCTCATCCATCGCTTTTGCCAATGCATATGCGAAGCAATCACCAAAATTAAGACGGGCGCGATGGCCGCTGCTTCGCCCAAAATCTCGATAGACAGCGCGTGCGATCCGAGCTTGCGCTTCATTTACTGGTTCAATCATGAATCGAGCTTGGCGAAGCAACTCATCGAATCGCCTGCTCGCGACGGGATCGCGGCTTCCGTCGATCACAGCAGCAGTCTCCACGTAGGTCGCTGCGGAAATGCGCCTGGACTCAGCATTGCCGATGGCTTCGGCGTAGACTCTGGCATCGGATTCATTCCTAAGAATCGCAATAAGAGCGGAACTGTCAACAATCATTTCGGCAGGCCCCTTTCGTCGTAGAGAAGATCCGCATGGTCGGCCGACCTATAAGGTTCTTTCAGCCGCTTGCTGCAATCTTTGCCGATTGCCAAGAGCCGCTCGACAAGGCTGGAACCACGCCGATCTCGTATGCGTTCCAGGCGCTCCCGCAATGCGTTGGTTACCGCCTCGGTCATGTTTTCACCAGTTAGCTTGGCAAGCTGGTTCGCCAAGCGGTGAGCATCCTTGTTCTTAATGTTCAAACTCATACGGTTTGTTCTACCTATCTACCACATGAATATATCATTCTACCATTACGCCGTGACCTCACCTGTCAACTTCGTGACCGTCGTGTTCGCCTTTCCTGAGTCCGTACAATAGAAGCATGAAGCGCTCCGGCACCGCCGATCTTCCACTCCACGGCGGACGTGTCCCGTCCTGGCTGGCCGAGCGCATGACGACTCTAGGCACCGCGATCTGCGAGAGCGTTCTGTACCATTACGGAACTTCCGAGCTGCTTACACGCCTCAGCGATTCATTCTGGTTCCAGGCCCTCGGCTGCGTGATGGGCATGGACTGGCACTCCTCGGGCATCACGACCTCAGTTCTGGGAGCGCTCAAGCGCGGACTCAATCCTCGCGCGCACGAACTCGGCATCTTCGTTTGCGGCGGACGAGGCAAGCACTCGCGCAAAACTCCCGCCGAGATGCTCGCGATCGCCGGGCGCTCCGGCCTCGATGGCGACAAGCTCGTGCGTGCCAGCCGCCTCACCGCGCGTGTTGATAACAATGCGATCGCCGATGGTTTCCAGCTCTATCTGCACTCGTTCATCCTGAGCAGCAAAGGAGAGTGGGCTGTAGTCCAGCAAGGTATGAACGACGCCACTGGCATGGCCCGCCGCTATCACTGGCATTCGGCCACAGTGCGCGATTTTGTCAGCGAGCCACACACCGCAATCGTTGGAGAATCGCAGGGTACGATCATGAACCTGGTGGACGCGCACGCCGCTCCGGCGCAGCACGTGCTGCTAGAAATTGTGCGCGAGAATCCGGAAAAGACACTCGCGGAAACTCGCCACCTCACGATGCCACGCCACCACGACGTGCGCACGTCCGATGTCGATCTCAAACGCCTGGGCGCGATCCTCGTCCTCGCCCACGAACGCGAATTCCACGATTTCGGCGAACTTCTGCTGCTCGAAAAGCTAGGCCCACGTACACTACAGTCTTTGGCATTGGTAGCGGAGGTAGCCCATGGCACTCCGACGCGCTTCGCCGACCCGGCGCGCTTCTCCTTCGCACACGGCGGCAAAGACGGCCATCCCTTTCCAGTTCCGCTGAAGACGTACGATCAATCGATCTCAGTCCTACGGCGGGCGCTCGACTCCGCCAAGCTCGGGCATCCTGAAAAGCTCGACGGCTTCAGACGACTGGAGCGCTTCGCAAGCAACATCGAACGCGATGCTTCGCCGCAAGCAAATCTCGGAGCTGCGATTGCCCGCGAGAGGGCCTCTTCTTCCATTTTGGGGGGCCGAACGGTCGCTGATGATCGAGCGAAAAAACTTCGACGCCGCGAGCAAATGGACCTATTCATGTGATTCATGTGACTTGTGTGAGTCAAGCCAGCAGCGACTGCAACAGGGCTTCACCTAAGAAGCTAAATGCGGAAGTCTCACTCCGAGGTATTGTGCTGGAGTCGTTCCTGGGCTAGCTCTCAATTTCACCGAGTCCGAAGGTGGGAGACTCGGTTCGACAACAAACGCCGTACCGCTGCCATAGGCGAAACCATGGGCTATTCGCGAGTTGCTGATCGTGCCGGCGATTCGCAGCCGCGACATCCCTTGCGTTCAGCGGTCTGGGATCAACAAGTGAGAACATGCGCTCGAGATGCTCGATCTCGGCAATGGTGCGATCGCTATGCATGTGTGTCCATGATGTAGTGAGATGCTGCGAAACGTCAAACAGACTGCGAATGCGTGAAGCCGCTTTGGCCCCCAGTGTACGAGCTTCTGAGTCTCTCCTTTCTCAGGCTTTTTCCCGAATCTTCCGCGAGGGTCCAGGAATCTATTGTCGCGAACGCTTTTGTTGAAGAGAAGTCCTGCGGCAAGAGGAGGACTCATGGGATGGTTTAGTCGGTGGAAGCGCGACGGTGCTGTAGCCCAGGCGGAAAATGGGAGACCGACAGTTTCGATGTACACGTTGTCGGTGTGTCCCTCATGCGAGAAGGCTAAGAAGTTTTTCAGCGAACGCCACATCCCTTTTCGCTTCACCAACTACGACTTAGCGGATGAAGCTACGCAGCAAGAGATCCTGCGGGAACTCGAAGCTGAAGAGGTGGAGGCGTTCCCGTTTGTTCGCATCGGCAAGCAGACGGTTCAGGGCTACGATCCAAAACGCTACGCGAAACTGCTGGCAGACTACGCCAGGCTGGACGCAGTTCACTCTGCTGTAGCTTCGTAGTTGGATCTACCTGCCAGGGAATGAGGGGCGTAGCTGCAACGCGCGTGACTCTGGCGTTTCGCCCTTTGATAGGCATCTGTTGACGAATCGTCGATGCGAAGGATCGGAACTGAGAATCCCATTATGGGACTGCGCGATAAAGCGGCACCGAGAGAGCGGCACCCATAAATAGTCTGATTAATCAATTCATGTCGTAGACCACGACACAGCGTTTAGAAAATGCTCTAATCCGCTCGCTTCACTTCTACTTCGAACACATGCGTCGGGCCAAACATATTCGAGCGGAATACGATCCACTGGCCGTCTGGGGTGAAGCTGGCATTTGGCTCCAGCCGATAGTCATGTTTGGAGAGATCGACCAGCTTTTCCGCCTGCAGCTCGCCGTCCTTCGGAGTGAATAGGTAGATCCACTGCCCGTTGCAGCCTCTCGCGACGCTGTTCGGCCCACCGCCATCGCCGGAGAAGTGCTTCTCGTCTGGAGCTTCGTTGTAGTGGACCGACCAGTCGCTGCACTCGAGCTTGTAGCGCGCTGTCTTTCCGCTCGCAAGATCGAAGCCCGCGAGCCAGAACTTTTTCCCCTTCGGCGTCTGCAGGTCGTACCAGATGGTTTTGCCGTCGGGGCTGAAGAATTCATGGCCGGCGATCTCCATTTCCATCTGACGATGATGGATCTGCCGCAGCTCAGTTCCGTTGGTCCTGATGGTCCAGATGCGATCCACTTTGTGCCACGGACCTTCGTGGCAAAACATGATCAACGTCGGATCGGTGGGCGAGAACTGGACGTGATTGAGCCAGTCGGTGGAATGATTGAAGGTATTGATCTTTCCCGATTTGATATCGATGGTGTACAGCGACATGGGAATTCTGGCGGCGAGACGCCGCTCCATCATGTCGCCCTTGCCGGGAAAGTTGTCGCCGCGGTCTCGCGGAAGCTGCGCCGTGTTCTGTTGCGGAGGCCTCGGATTGTCCTCCCAACTTCCCGCGAGCAGCGTCTCGTCGGCATTCACGGCGAAGCCCGATCCGGTGCGCAGGCGCGGCTCGGTAACGATGCTGCGGGTTTCGCCCGTGTCAAGATTGGTGGCGTACGCGGTGTCACCCTTGAGATAGAAGACCTGCCGCGTCTTGCGCCCGACGATCGCGCTGTGCGTCATGCCCTCCACGACCTGGCGAATCTTTCGAGTTTGCAGATCGACGACAGAGAGCCCGTGATGTGTGGTCACGAGCAGCAGGTCGCCTTTGGCCGTGTACGCATTCTGATGAAAGTAGAGGCTCGATGTGCCAGGCTCATCAGACAAGCGGATGATGCGGTGGTGAGTCGCCGGATCGATCCACTCGCGCGGCGGCTCCTGATTGTTCGAAGTCGATTCCACCGATCGCGTTGGAGGAGCGGTCGCGGGATCTTGTGCCGCAGCGCCTGCCACCAGCAGAAGGAGGATCGAACAGCAAATAATCCGCACGATGCGCTTCCTGATTAGAAGTAAATCTTGATTCCGAACTGCAGATATCGCGGCAATTGCAGCTCGCGCAGTTGTCCGAAACCAGTGTTGTAAGCCTGCCGCAAGCGATAAAGCTTGAAGCCGTCCAGCGTGCGAATGTCGAAGTTGTTCGGGTCCGTTGTGGCGAACCTCTGCGGGATCGGAACCGTCCAGAAGTTCGTTGGCAGCGCTCCCGTGGACAACCGCTGCGAGTTGATCATCTGCTGAATGGCCGACAACTCCTGCTGCCCTGCGGATGTACTCGACAACGGCTGCGAATTGATCTTTGCCCACGTGTCGTACTCCGAGGCTGTAATGGGCGTGTACGTGACCACCTTGGTAGTCGTATTCAGGGTAATCGTGCCCTCGTTCGGCGCTGCCATCCAATCCGGTCCAGCGTTGCCCGAGCTTACTTGCCAGTTCGGGTGATTGAAGACATTCAACGCATCCACGCGGAACTGGATGCGGCGCGTGCCGTCGGCGCCCCACTTCCCAGGAAATGGAAAGTTCTTTTGGATCGATGCATCAAAGAACTTCTGCATTGGCCCGCGGATCGCGAGCACGCGAGCGGCATTGCCAAGCGTTCCCTTATCGGGACGGATGAACGCCGCCGGATTGATGTATGGCTCGCAGGTCGCGACAGCTATACAACGTGAGCTGTATAGCGGATTAATCAATGGTTCATTGGGATTCACGTCAGGACGAACCGTGTGCGTGAGAGTTGAGTTCAGGCCGTTGGCATCGCTGAGCGTCGGCATGAATGGATATTCGCTGTTGATGCGAACTAAACCGCTCGTCGTCCAGCCGCCGGCGATCGCTTGCACCGGCGCCCACGCATTGCTAAGGAAGCTCCGGCCGTGACCAAACGGCATGTCCCACACGTAGCGCGCGGTGAACCAGTGCGGCTGATCGAACGTCGAGACCGCCCAGTCGGAGCTGAGCGGCGCTCCGAAACTCACGTTTCCACCGCTCGAAGTTGGTGTGGTGAGCGTCCGCGGGTCCGGACTCGCATCGGACGCGTTATCCATCGACTTTGAGAACGTGTAGTTCACCGTAGCTTCCAGGCTCTTCATCCGGCGCGTAAAGCTGACGTATCCTGCGTGGCGGATGCTGCTCGCCTGCGAGTTGAAGTACTCGTTCAGATTGTTGAAGCCCTGGTAGGTGCTCGCCAGCGAACCCCAGGGAATTGAGATTGTGTTGCCAAGCAGGTCTTTGCGCCCGAGCGGATCGTTGATGGTGGTCTCGGTGCCGATTGATTGCACGGCTGTGCCGGTAGTGCCTGGAGGAAACGCGACCCCATCCTCCATCTGCTGAACGAGATTAAAGTCGCGTGGGTTAATGTTGATCAATTGCGTGTACAGATTCGATCCCTTGGAGCCTATGTACCCGAGTTCCAAAACGGTATTGCGTGCGATCTCCTGCTGGAAGCTCAGGTTCCAATTCTGAACATAGGGAATGTGCGTATCAGGCGCGACCGCGTATCCGGGAATTCCGAGACTTGGGAGATATACGAGGCCGTTCGCCGGGATGTTGAGCGCCTGCGCTGGAGTGAGTCCTGGATTCACAGCCTCCGTGTTGCTGGAGAGCCGCAGCGCCGAACTTGGATCAACGCTGCCGCTGGATCCGCCTCCGCTGGCAAGCGTTGATGCATTCACGAATCCGCCAAAATCCGGGTTGGGTAGGCGGTTGTTGCCCAGGATCGACTGATGCGAAATTCCGTAGCCACCATGCACGACCAGGCGATCGTGATACCTCGACGGGGTCCAAGCGAATCCCAATCGCGGCTCAAAGTTCCAGCGATCGATCGGCTCGATGTACTTCGAGGAACCATGCCCTGCAAATTGGAATGGCACCACATTGAAGGACGTCAGCGTAGTCGTCGTGCCCGGTATCGTGATGGGCGTGCTCAGCGGGAAAGACTGCGCCAGCTCCGGATGGAACGAGCCCTGCAGATCGTTCTTTTCCGTGCGCGGCAGTTGCAAGTCGTAACGAACGCCCAGATTCAGCGTGAGATTTGGCTTCACCTTCCAATCATTCTGAATAAATGCCGCCGCCGAGTTCCAACGGTAGTAGTAGTTCATCAGCAGCGGACGCACCGCGATCTGGTTCGGAATTCCCAGCAGATAGCTTGCGAACGGATTGCCGCCCGTGGACACGCTTGTGGAAGCCGGATTGGAGTTCGTCTGCAACACGCGGAAGTCCCACCGTCCGCCCGACGCTCCAAAGAATGGCGCCACGTTCAGCAGCGCATGCGTGAGATCGACGCCGAACTTCCACCGCATCGCGCCTCGATCCCAATAAACCATATCGACGATGTTGTAGCGCTCTTCTGTGTTGTAGTTGTTCGTCGAAGCCGAGGAGCCGATGTTGGTGAAGGCATCGTATCCGTTGCTATCGCTGCCGAACTGGAACAGCGGCATGCCGCCTTTGGTCAGGCTGGGTAATCCAAGCTCCGTCGAGATGTTTCGGCCGGTTTTGATGTTGAATTCGGGCGAATAGTCTTCGCTGAATGTGCCGCGCGTGTAGTTCAGGCGCAAGTCGTTCATCACCCGATTGGTGATGATGTGCGTATCGGCAATCACGAACTGCCGCGCCCAACTGTACGCCGCCGAATTCCCGTTCACGTCGCTGCCAAAGCCGCGCGTGCCAACGGCGGGCACGTAGGTGTAGCGGAAGTTGGCTTTGTTCTTGTCGCTGAAATTTTGATCGAGGCGCAGCGTCCAGCGGACTTCGTTCTGCTTTACGAATCGATTCACCACATAGTTCTTCACGCGTCCGTTTGGATCGAGATGCCACGCGCCCGGCTCCGGCATGTACTGCAGCGCCTTGAGCGCGACCGGATCCATCATCGATTGCGGGATGACGTTTCCCGGAAACGGAATGGGCGATTGCGTGCTCGGAAACCGCTTCATTTGTCCGTTTACCAGGTTGAACTGCTGATAAATCGTGCTCGGCCCCACCGATGTAAGGCCGAATTGGGCGGCTACATCCGTCGGCAGCCATCCACTGCTTGTGCGGACAAGATTGCTGAAATCCCCGTGGCGCATTGCGTCGGTGGGCAGGAGCGTATCTTGCACCAGGAAATCTTCGCGATATCGCGGTTCACCGGCGAAGAAGAAGAACGTCTTGTTGCGGCCGTCGTAGATCTTGGGAATCCATACCGGCCCTCCCAGTGTTCCCGAGAACTGGTTGAAGCGCAGGTTGTTTGGCGGACGAGTGCTGCCTGCCGTCCACTTCTCGGCGTTCGTGATCGGATTTCGCGTGTACCACAGCGCTACGCCGTGGTACTGATTGGTGCCCGACTTCGTGGTCACGTTGATAACCCCTCCGCCGGTTTGTCCGTACTCTGCTGAGTAGGCCGACGTCTGCACCGAGAACTCCTGGACCGTTTCGGGAGTAAAGTCCACGATCGCGCGCGCGATGCCGACTCCCGTGTTGTTCACGCCGTCGGCGAGCATGGTCGTGCTGCCTGAGCGTCCGCCATTGATGTTGATATTGAAGCCCGGCACGGGCTGCCCGGAAGTGACGTCGGCATCTTCGCTGCCCGCCGTCCCACTCACGTTCGGCGCTGTGAGGGCGAGATCGAGCACGCTCCGGTTGAACAGCGGTACGTCCTGCATCTGTCGCGCGGTGATCGTCTGCGACTGCGTTCCCGACTCGGTGTTCATGAGCGGAGCCTGCGCCTCGACCGAGATCACGGTCGCAACTGAGCCCGGCAGCAGGTTCACGTTGCGCGTGACGGTAGTGGCTGTATCGACCTTCACGCCTTCGTAAATCGCTTTCCGGAACCCAGGGGTCTCCACTTCCACGCGATAGGTAACCGGATTGAGATTGCTGACGACGTAGGTTCCCGCATTCGTGGTTTTCGTGACGTACTTTTCGTTGGTGCCGACGTTGATAACCGTGACCGTGGCGTCAGGCACGACAGCGCCTTGAGGATCAAAAACCGTGCCGCTGATGGCGCCGCGATTGGTTTGTGCCAGAACGGGAAGAGACGACGTCAGCAGCAGGAGGAACGCAAAACCGACTGCAAAACGATGATGAAGAATTCCCAGATCGGTATTCCGGCGAAACTCGCTTCGACGATCGCAGTGCACTGCTCACCCCCAAGTGAAATTGGCCTGCTGCGCTTTGCGCGGGGGCTTGGTGTACCACTGCCTGGCAAACACTATCAAGGCGAGTGCCTACTTTGGCCAAAAATTTTGCGTTGCAGAACGCTACCGGAAGCACGAAGGAGGATCGGTTTCCGTACAGAACCGAATGAATTTGAACGCACCGCGCCGCTGAGGACGAGGTGCAACGGGTCTAGCGTTGGCCCAGTTCGATTGCGCAATGCGAAATGCGATTGCACACGTAGCAGGGGCGGAACAGCTTCTCGGTCGTTCCGACGGCGAGACCTGCACTAGGCCAGTCGGCCCTGCGCACGGGCCAAGGCGCCTTCGAGATACAAGGGTTCGAGCCCCAAAGCCCAGTACTGGATCGTGACCCGGTTTGGTTGCGAGGTTTCCTGGTCTGTTCGCAAAACGGGCTTCTTGTTGTCACTGGGCTTGAACTCTAGCCAGCCCTGCCATGTCCCGTCTGGCCTCTCCGTTCCACACACACGCGCAGTGTATGTGGTGCCGTGATCCGTCACCTTTGCCGGATGCTCGTAGATCAACTCTGACATAAATTTTCTTAACCCAATTAGAAGGCCGGCGCGGGGAAGACGCTGTCTGTTTCACCCGGCGGTTTGGTCTCTTTCCGCGTACTTCGCTCTGAATAGCAGGATGCTTCGTCGTCAGGCTACTTGCGATAGAGAGCTGCAGATAAAGGTATGATTAGACTCGTCCCTTTCCGGTACTCACATTCCGAATGCGCTTCGACGTCATCAGCATCTTTCCCGACTTTTTTCGTGGTCCGCTGGATTTTGGGGTGCTGCGCCGCGCACGAGAGCAGGGGCTCGTGGATGTCACTATTCATGACCTGCGGGCGTTTACGCACGATCGCCATCAAACGGTTGACGATCGTCCTTTTGGCGGCGGCGAAGGCATGGTGTTGAAGGCGCAGCCGATCTTCGAATGCGTCGAGTCATTGCAGGTTTCCTCGCGAGAGCAGCGTCTCGCTTCAGGAGCACGCGAGACGGTGATTCTGTTATCGGCACAGGGCAGACTGTTCCATCAACAGGAAGCCGAGATGCTTTCAAAGCTGGAGCGTGTCGTGCTAATTTGCGGCCGTTACGAAGGAGTGGATGAGCGAGTAAACGAGCACCTCGCCGATCGCGAGCTGTCGGTCGGCGACTTTGTGCTGAGTGGCGGCGAGCTCGGGGCCGCCATCATCATCGACGTCGTGGCGCGCCTCATACCAGGGGTGTTGGGCAACGAGGCTTCGGCGCAGCAGGAGAGCTTCAGTTCGCACCTCAAAATTTCCGAACCCAATGCCCCGGATTCAACTTGCGGATCAGGCGGGCTGCTCGACTATCCACATTACACGCGTCCATCGGATTTCCGAGGTTGGAGTGTGCCCGAGGTGCTGGCTTCGGGCAACCATGATGAAATTCGGCGGTGGCGCAGGCGCAAGGCCCTTGAGAAAACTCTCAGGAATCGTCCTGAACTACTGCACGCGGAAATGCTGAGCGAGCAGGATCGAACGTTGCTTGAGGACGCGAGGAGTCTAGCCTCCGAACGCTCCAAAAGCTGACAGTAAGCCGCTCATCGGGTACAATCTACCTTTGTCCCTGGCGGCGTAGTCACGTCTGCAGGGTTCTGTTGTGGCGCTTTCGAGAACTACCTACCGGCGCTGCAAATCATAGAAATTTCAAGCGTGTGCCGGCAGAGTCGGTGCGACGTGCGCGAAAGGAACTCATTATGTCGATTTCTCCGATCATGGCAAAGCTTGCGGAAAAGCTTCAACGCAAGGACATTCCTCAGTTCAATGCGGGCGACACCGTCCGCGTGCAAGTGAAGATTAAGGAGGGCGATAAAGAACGCGTGCAGGCTTTCGAAGGTGTAGTGATCGCTCACAAGGGCGGGCCGCAGGCCAGCATTACCGTCCGCAAAATCAGCTTCGGACAGGGCGTCGAGCGTATCTTCCCACTTAATTCAAAGGTGATCGATAAGATCGAGCATGTCCGCTCTGGACGCGTACGCCGCGCCAAGCTGTTCTATCTGCGTCAGCTCAAGGGCAAAGCTGCCAGATTAAGGGAAGTGGAAGGATAGCTCGTTCTCTACTTACGACAAAAAAAGCCGCCTGAACGGGCGGCTTCGCTTTTGAACGAAGGTACTAAAGCGTGATGCGCTTGCGAAACGCAAACAGACCGGAAACACCAGTTCCCAGCAACAGCAGCGCAGAAGGTTCTGGTGCTGTAACCGGCGTCTGACTGGCATTGTAGATGTTGCCCTGAAACGCCTTCGTCTGGTTGGCGCTGAGAGTCACATCGTTGACGCTGAACGTGAATTGGCCCGTTGCAGAATCGTTTGCGTAGTAGAAGGTCACGGGGGCGGATGTGAAGTGAATCCAAACCGACCCGGCCTGGTTTTGTATGGTGCCGTACAGATTTGCCGTGTTCGTTGTTGTGTTGCTGCCCGAAATCACGACAGGCTGCGTGAAGGTCACGGATAGATCAAATTGATCTCCGGTATAGGTGCCCGGAGTTCCGATCAAAGTGATCGAGCCGAGATTGTTGTAGTTTGGACTGCCGGGATCAGACGTCAATCCCACAATCCCCCCCACAGTAGTAGCGTCGAACGTCGATCCCGAATAGCTGAGGCCATTCAGTGTCGTCGTCCCCGGACTGCTGTTGAAGTAGCCGCTTGCGCTACCAGCTAGCGTAACCTCGTCTGCCATTGCCAACGACGAGCACACGGCTAAACCGAATGCTATCGCCAGCAAGGATCCGAGGAAGCGTCTTTTCATTTGGAGCCCTCCCTCTTGGAGCCTTGCTTCCGCTCCAAGAGAAACTCTCAAGACTAGGGTCCTGAGGGACCAACCGTTTCAAAGAAACACTTAGCCCCACCTTCTTTTATCGCAAGTAACCGCCCACACTGAGCACAGCCGGTGGCGCGGTGATTCGACGTGTTTGTATTTTCAAAATCAATAACTTAGCCGTCGATACCGTTGTAATTTCCAGAGTTTCACAAAGTGGTTCTGGAGTTGTGGATCGCATCACATCGCAAAACTATTCACAACATGGGCCGTCAGAGTTCCACTTTTATGCGGTTATTTGCTTCCGGACTCGGGCTATGTCGTCAATCGCCGCGCGAACGTACCTGCAGCGGTACCGGGTACACTGAATTGCATGCGTATGCGGCCCAGGAGATTCGATGTCGCGATTATCGGCGCCGGTATCGTCGGCCTATCTACCGCACGAGAGATCTCGGCATCATTTCCGCAGCTCCAGGTCGGTGTGCTGGAAAAAGAGCCAACCTTAGCTGCTCATCAGACTGGCCACAACAGCGGCGTCATTCACTCCGGTGTGTACTACCGTCCGGGATCGCTGAAGGCGCGGTTCTGCGTGCAGGGCGCGGCGGAGATGATTCGCTTTTGCCGCACGCATGGGATCCCCCACGAGATTTGCGGAAAAGTGATTGTTGCGACCGAGGACTCGCAAAAACCCGCGCTCGACGAGCTACATCGCCGCGCCGCCGCTAACGGCGTTCCCGGAGTGCGGATGCTCGCGGCCCGAGAGATTCGCGATTACGAACCTCACGCTTCCGGAGTTGCCGCTTTGCTGGTTCCCGGAACGGGAATCACCAGCTTTCGCCAGGTAGGGGAAAAGTACGCGGAGTTGGCGCGGGCATCCGGCGTTCAGATCCAGACTTCTTCTGCGGTGCACGGGATCCGCAACGGGAATTCAGAGTTCACCATTGAGACCTCCTCCGGATCCTACAATGCACGCTTTCTGATCAACTGCGCAGGCCTGCACAGCGACCGCATCGCGCGGCTTGCGGGCGCGGACCTTCCGCTGCGGATCATTCCATTTCGCGGTGAATACTACGAGCTGCGCCCGGAGCGCCGTCATCTCGTACGGACGCTGATCTATCCTGTGCCGGATCCTCGCTTTCCCTTTTTGGGCGTTCACTTCACCAGAAAGGTCACTGGAGGCGTGGAAGCAGGACCCAACGCTGTGCTGGCACTGAAGCGCGAAGGCTATACCAAGACGGCATTTGATCCTGCCGACGCTTTGGACGAGCTTGGCTTTCCTGGATTCTGGCGAATGGCGAAAAAATACTGGAAGACGGGATTCGCCGAAATGTATCGCTCGTTCAACAAACGCGCGTTTGTTGCCGCGCTCCGGAAGCTTCTTCCGGAAGTTCAAGAGGAGGATCTCATCAACGGCAGCGCCGGTGTTCGTGCTCAAGCCGTCGATAGGAATGGTGCGCTGGTCGATGATTTCCAGTTTGTCACGCAGGCCCGAGCTCTGCACGTGTGCAACGTTCCCTCGCCCGCAGCGACTGCGTCGTTGCCGATCGGCAGGCATATCGTCGAAGTGGCGGCTCGCGACTTCGGGTGGAACCAGAATGGTCGGCCGGTATCGGCGCCGCAGTAGAACCACCTCGCGACGTTTAAGATAAATCCATTCCCATCGTCTCCGCGGCAGGAACAGATGTCCACGCAAAATCCGATCATCACCTTGCAGAGTGCCGAGGAACGGGATCGCGATCTCGGCTTTGGCTCCGTCGTCTCGCAAGCGCGCAATCTGCGCCTGCTAAACCGAGATGGCAGCTTTAACGTTCGCCGTAAGCAGAGTCTTACGGATGCGTATGCCTCGTACTACTCGCTGCTGATGATGACCTGGCCGAGATTCATCGGCCTCGTCGTGGGCCTGTATGTTGCAATCAACGGCATCTTCGCCGTCGCCTATCTTCTTTGCGGAGACGGAGCTTTACAGACAACCGGCGGGCAGGCGATCTCCTCCCCATTTCTCAAGGCATTCTTCTTCAGCATTGAAACGTTCTCTACGATCGGCTATGGCAACATCGTTCCCGTCAGCCTGGCCGCGAATGTGATCGTTTGCCTAGAAGCAGTCTGTGCGTTGCTGAGTTTTGCGCTGGCGACGGGCTTGATCTTTGCCAGGTTTTCGCGCCCGACTGCCAAGATCCTCTTCAGCGACGCCGCTATCATCGCTCCGTACAACGGAATCACAGCTTTCGAATTTCGCATCATCAACGCTCGCAACAATCAACTCATCGAGGTCGGCGCGCGCGTGCTGATGTCGAAATTTGAGAACGTCGATGGCGTTCGCATTCGCAAGTACTATCCGCTGTCTCTCGAGCGGGAAAAGGTGGTCTTCTTCCCGCTGAGTTGGACCATCGTTCATCCTATCGACGAGAAGAGCCCGATGCGCGGATGCACGCGCGAAGACCTGATCGCCAGCGACACCGAATTCCTCATCTTGCTCACTGGAATCGACGAAACGTTTTCCCAGACCGTCCACGCACGATCCTCCTATCGTGCTGAAGAGTTGATCTGGGGCGCAAAGTTCGGGAATATGTACGTCCAGAACGAGCACGGGCAGATCACCGGCGTGGACATGGGACGCTTCCACGCGATCGAGCGCGTCGCTCTGGCGGGATAAACCCTGCTGTCGGCATTCGGCTGTCGGCATTCGGCCAAAGCCGCTGCAGAATTTATTCCAAGCACCCGTGAAATAGCGCGCAAGCTCTCAATCGTAGTCAGGCGTTCGCTTGACAGGCGCGCAAAAACGCTCTGGATTTAGGGAGGGGCACGGATTCATCCGTGCCGTTAAAGGGTTGCCATTATGGTTCGGCTTTAGCCCCTGAGGTAAACCTTTTAGTTGGCAAGGGAACAAAATTACCTCAGGCGCTAGAGCGCAACAATGACTGCGCATGCAAACGGCACGGCTGAAGCCGATGCCCTTCCCTAGACCGATTTCGAAAGCTTTTTTCCGCAGCCTGTTTAGCCGGAGGCCAGTAGCCAGCAGCCAGCAGCCGCCTTTCCGCTATAATCGAGCTTTCCGGCAATCCTCTCTGGAGTCTATCCACAAGCAATGATCAAGTTTCTCCAAACGCCTACTAAGGCGAAGAAAATCGTTCTGGGCGCGCTGCTCACCATCGTTGCGGTGATGATGGTGATTACGCTCATTCCCGGAATCTTTGAAGGGCTCACCAATACCGCTGGGAAAGGCGTTTACGCCCGTGTCGCAGGTCACGACGTTACTTCGGCCGACGTGGAGCGCGCGGCGCAGCAGATGGCGCGCCAGCAGCGCATTCCTGCCGAGTACGCATCCTTCGTTCGTCCGCAGGCTGCGAATCAGTTGATCACAAAATATGCGCTCATCGCCGAGGCCCGGCGCATGGGCTTGCATGCTTCCGACGACGAAGTCCGCAATTTTCTTCACCAGGGGCAATTCGGGCAATATTTGTTCCCAAATGGGAATTTCGTAGGCGAGCAGAACTACGAGAATTTTGTCAGCGAGCAGTTCCACATGAGCGTGGCCGATTTCGAGAACCTGGTGAAAGACCAGCTCCTGATCCAGAAACTGATCGGCATGATCGAAGGTCCGGTGACCGTTCCTGAATCACAGGTGAAAGACGAGTACATCAAGCAGAACCGTAAGGTGAAGTTTGCCTACGCGGTACTCACGCATGATCAGGTTGCGAAGCAAGTAAAGGTCACCGACACGGAACTGAAGGCGTATTACGACAAGCACAAGCAGGAATACGTAAATTCCATTCCGGAAAAGCGAAAGGCTCGCTATATCGCCATCAACGCTTCGACCATTCCGGGAATCACAGTCACCGACGACGACATCAAGCAGTACTACGACCAGCATGCTGATCAATACAAGGTTCCCGAGCGCGTGCATGTCCGCCACATCCTGGTGAAGACCCCGCCTCCTGGACCGGACGGGAAAGTTGATCAGAAGGCTCTTGACGCCGCGCGAGCCAAGGCCGAGGGCCTGCTGAACCAAATCAAAAATGGCGCCAGCTTCGAAGAGCTCGCAAAGAAGAATTCCGACGATCCGGGAAGCGCGGCGAAGGGTGGGGAACTGCCTCCGTTCCAGAAAGGCGCGATGGTGCCCGAGTTCGAGCAGGCTGCGTTCGCGCTGCAGAATAAAGGGCAGCTTAGCGGGTTGGTAAAGAGCACCTACGGCTTCCACATCATCCAGTTGATCGATAAGCAGCCGGCGCACACAAAGTCGCTCGAGGAAGTTAAAGCCGACATCGTTCCTATTGTGAAACAACAAAAGGAATCGAAAGCTGCCGACGAGCTCGCACGAACGCTGGAATCACAGGCAAAGACCGAAGGGCTGGACAAAGCAGCCGCAGCTCACAACCTGAAGGTGCAGACCTCCGACTGGTTCAGCAACACCGACTCGCTGCCGGGAATCGGACAGGCTCCGGACTTTATGCAGGTAGCCTTCTCGACCAAGCCCAAATCGGGACCGGTGCTCGCGCACACTCCGAATGGCTACGCGATTCTGGAAGTTCTCGACGATCAGCCGGCCAAGACGCCGACCTTCGAAGAGGCGAAGCAGAAGGTTGAGACTGCGTTCCGTAACGAGCAGGCACAGGCGCTGCTGACGCGTAAAACGCAGGAGCTATCCGAGCGCGCCAAGGCTTTGCACGACTTGAAGAAGGCTGTTGCGGAAGAAGGAGCCCAATATAAGACCAGCGACTTCGTCACGCAGCAAGGTCAGGTTCCAGATCTCGGCTCGATGAGCGGACCGGCCTCTGTCGCCTTCACGCTGGAGAAGAACCAGATCAGCGGCCCGATCATGGCCGAGAACGACGGCGCTGTGCTGCAGGTTCTCGATCAGCAGGAACCCTCAGCCGAGGAATTCGCAAAGAATAAAGATGCGGCCCGCGAACGCACGCTGGAGCAGAAGCGAGGCGAAGCATTCAACCTCTTTGCCAGCAATCTTGTCCAATCGATGGAGAAAGACGGGCGCATCAAGTACAACAAGGAAGAGCAAGAGGCGAACCAGCCTGGTGCGCGCCTCCCGGCCGGCAGCTAGCAACATCGCATTCGTATCATGGCTGCCCAGCCGCGCTGGGCAGCTTTTTATTTTCGTTTCTTCATCACACGTTGTTTGCGAGAGCGGAATGCCTTTTGAAAGAGCCTGCGGGACACTGCTGCATATCACCTCGCTGCCATCGCACGGAGAGATCGGCGACTTGGGTCCGGAGGCATACCGCTTTGCCGATTTCCTCGCCTCATCTCGCCAGCGCCTATGGCAGGTGCTTCCTATCAGTCCGGCAGGAGTTGGTAACTCGCCGTACTCGGCTACCTCAGCCTTCGCTGGATATCCGCTGCTGATCAGCCTCGAACGTTTGCGCGAGCGCGGATGGATCGACCAAAGAGATATCGACCAGCTTTCCAAAACATCCTGCCACGTCGATTTTGCAAAGGCGCAGCAGACCAAGCTCCCGCTCCTGAACAAGGCTGCCGAGCAATTCCTCAAGCGGGCTGCGGGAAGCCCGCGCCAACGCTTCGACGAATTCTGCTGGCTCAACGGATGGTGGCTCGAAGACTACGTTCTCTACGAAGCTCTTCGCAATCATCACGATCAGAAGAGCTGGCTCGACTGGCCCGCCCAATTCCGGCGACGCGATCACGCAGCCATCGAGCGCATCAAGAAGGAACTCGAACACGAGTTAATGCTCGATCGCGCCATTCAATTCTTCTTCTTCGAGCAGTGGCGCTCGCTGCATCAGTACTGTACCGCAAGAGGCATCAAGCTGATCGGCGATGTCGCTATCTTCGTAAGCCTCGACAGCGCCGACGTCTGGAGCCATCCCGACATCTTTCAGCTTGACGAAGATCGCAAACCCATCAACGTCTCCGGTGTGCCTCCCGATTTTTTCAGCGAGACCGGACAGCGCTGGGGCAATCCTCTGTATCGTTGGGATGTCCTCCGGCAGCGAGGCTATGACTGGTGGGTGCAGCGCATGAAATGGGCGCTACAAACCTGCGACATCGTGCGTCTCGATCACTTCCGCGGCTTTGAAGCGTATTGGGAAATTCCCGCGCACGAAGAGACTGCGGTACGCGGCCGCTGGGTGAAGGGACCGGAGCACGATCTTTTTCATGCTCTCCGCAATGCTCTTGGAAGTCTGCCATTCATCGCCGAAGACCTGGGCACCATCACGCCCGAGGTCGATAATCTGCGGCGGAGTTTCGAGATGCCGGGCATGCGCATCCTGCAGTTCGGATTCGGGAATCCCGGCGCGCACATTTATCTGCCGCATCGCTATGAAACGAACACGGTGGTGTACACGGGTACTCACGACAATGACACCACCGTAGGCTGGTGGAAATCCGGTGCAACCGACGAAGAGAAGCGCGCGATCGAAAGCTATCTGCACCCAAACGACGACGGCATCCACTGGGCCTTCGCGCGAGCAGCCATCACGTCGGTCGCCGACCTCTGCATCATCCCCATGCAGGACTGGCTCGGCCTCGATGCCGACTGCCGCATGAACATCCCCTCTCATCCCGAAGACAACTGGACCTGGCGCCTGGAGAAGAATGCCATCACACCGGAGCTGGCAGCCAAAATCGCTAACCTGATCGAAGTGGCCGACCGTGATCCCGCGCGCTCCCATTCCGGTCAGACAAACGGCGGCATCCAGGAAGAGTTCGCGGCCTAGCCATCCACCGCACCGGTTCCATTCATCCATCCACGTAAATGGCCGCCAATCCCATTAACCCCATTAATAACGGCGCCCAATTCGCGGAAGCAGCCCTGCAGCATTGGCAGAGGCTTGGGCAGGAGCTCAAGGCGGATGTTGAACAATTCAATGAAGATGGAGGCTCAGCCTCTTTCTCGCAGCCTTCCGCCAATGAGTACCGGGTCAGCAACTCGGCTTCAGGGCTGGAGGTAGTCATCGTCGCCGATCCCGACGACCACATCGTCCGCTACGATTTTGCGCGTACCAATAATCAGAGCGCCGGAGCACCGGAAGGCGGCATTCTCTCCATGCGGATGGGCAAAGCCGGAGTCGAGTTCTACTCCTCAGACCAGCCGGTCGATGCCGAGGAAGCCCGCGGGCTTCTCCTCGACCCAGTCCTGAACCCGCCCATGCCGTAATGGCTTCTGAAGCTGGTACTTGGGCGAGGTTACCGCGTGCTTGTCAGTATCGTTAAAATTACGACATAATCTTAAATTGGCTGTCTGCGCCTGCGTTCCGCCGGGCGACTCTCACAGCCTGCGCAGGAAAGGACAATAAGTTCAGTGTTAATGATTCGTTTGGCGCGCATGGGTGCGCGCAAGCAGCCGTATTATCGCGTAGTAGTTATCGATAAAGAACGTGCGCGCAATGGACGCGCCCTGGAAGTTGTCGGTCTTTATAATCCGCGCACCAATCCAGCAACCGTGGATCTGAAGCGCGAACGCATCGATCATTGGGTTTCCAAAGGAGCGCAAGTCTCCGACCGAGTTGGCAAGCTTTTATCAAAAGCAGCGCCGGCAAGCACTGCGGCCTGAAGCATTCGTACGCAGTCATTGGTTTGTGAAGTAGCCAGTCCCCCGAGCCCTCATCATGTTGCGACTTGCTGGAGAGCATCCAACAAGTGCGGGGGTGTTGTGCTCAAAAGAGGATGCTGACCGGCGACGCTGCCGGCCACACCGGGGAGTCGAATATGCCGACTGAGCAGGGCGGAGAAGTGCGGGAACTCGTGCTGGAGATCGCCAAGGCTTTGGTCGATGAGCCCGATCTTGTAACCGTTGAATCCATTCCCGGTCCGGAAAGCACTGTGCTCGAACTGCGCGTAGCACAGCGGGACCTGGGCAAAGTGATCGGCAAACAGGGACGCACCGCGCGATCCTTGCGCACGATCATCGGCGCCGCCAGCATGAAGCTGCACAAGCGGCACACGCTGGAGATCATCGAGGACGGCCTCCCTGGTAGCGCCACCGCTACGGGAGCCTAGCCGCAGATTTCGGCAGCCACATTCTTTTGACGCAGCCGAATTCATTCACAACTATCGCCCGCATCGTGCGTCCGCAAGGACGCCACGGCGAAGTCGTGGCCGATATCCTCACCGACTTCCCAGAAAAATTCTCCGAGCGCCGCCAGCTCTGGCTTAGCTCCGAACCCAAGCCCGAGCACCGCGAGTACAAGCTGGAAAATCACTGGCTGCACAAAGGCCGCGTAGTTCTGAAATTCGCCGGCATCGACTCGATCACCGCCGCCGAAGCCCTCACCGGAATGCTGGTCCAGATTCCTACCGATTCACGGTCAGAGTTGGAACCAGGAGCAGCCTACGTCTCCGACCTGATCGGCAGCACGCTCTTCGACGTTTCCCAAAACCGGAATATCGGGACGATTCACGACGTTCAGCAAGGCGCAGGCACGGCTCCGCTGTTGATTGTCGATAACGCAGGCACAGAGCTCGAAATCCCCTTCGCGGAAGAATTCATCGTCCGCTTCAACGCATCGAAGAAGCTCCTCGAAATGCGGCTTCCCAGAGGGCTGCTAGAAGTAAACGATCCGTTAACCGAAGATGAAAAAGCCCAGCAGAGGTCCACAGCCAGCGAAGAGGAACGATGATGGGGAAGGGTGCGCGGCAAAAATGACGTAGAGAAGAGTGGTGGGCGGTGTAGGACTCGAACCTACGACCTCCTGCGTGTGAAGCAGGCGCTCTAACCAACTGAGCTAACCGCCCAAAAATCTGCAGTAAATCCATCGTAACATGCGCTAATAGGCAATTTTGAGCCGTGCATAGCGACAGCAAAGTCCCGCGCATTTCGCGGGATGCATGAAAGTAGCCCACCATGGAGCGAAGCGGAATGGTGGGTGAGCTGAAAAAAAGAATTCGAGTCCGGCTTCCAGCCGGACGACTGAGATTTCTCTTGCAGCGGCTAGTAACAGCCCGTCCTGGCAGCTTGTTTTACCGAACAGCGAAAAAAACAGCGAATCTGCAACGTTGACCCGGAAAATCCACGATTTATGCCCAAAAACACAAAAATTCGCCCGGAGGCAGGGAACTTACAGGGATACCAGGGAATTAGTCTCTAACCCGATTTGGCTCAATCCCTTACAAAGCCCCAACGAAAATCCGCAAGATCGCATCAGGGAAGCTGCAGCGAATTTCTGTCACATATTGTGACTGTGTCGGACCGCTTTTCTGGATGGTGTCGTTCAATCCGCGGCGTTGCACGAGTTGCCGAGCTGAGAGTCGTTTCTGGCGAACCGATGCGGAAATCGCCTCATCGCAACCAGCTTAGGAAGCGCAGCCCGCCTTGGCTGCTTTGGGCAGCGCACTGCTGTGCGGATGGCACGAATGATGAGCCTTCAAAGTTCTTACTTGCTGGGGCACGGAGTGCTGCTTCCAGCACTTACGAATCAGTTCCTCTATCTCTATTCTCAATTCCGAATCTCGCGCCACCCTGTGTCCCTGCGTGAGATTGTCAACGATTCTGCTCAGCCTGGTGTACTCCGATCTGTAGTCGATCGGATTCGTGTTGCCGAAGTAGCGGAAGTTTGAGGCGCCTTTACTGATAAGCACGCGAGCCTTCTCGTAAACCGGAAATCTTCCGAGGTCGTGCTCTAAGTCTTCGACTCGATGAAAGTCGTTGTCTGTTGGCGAGAACCGCCCATCTCCCCATGGATAGATCGAATCTCTACGCGATCCGCCTCTCACGCCGTGGTTCACACCGCAATGTCGCGGATATGTACAATGTCCTCCCCCAAAAATCCCAAATCCCGGAGGGACTCTACCCGTGAGTCATTCCTATTCCCAGATCCTTGTTCATGGCGTCTTCAGCACCAAGGAACGTGAAAACCTCATCCCGCAGAATATGCAGCATCGACTCTGGGCCCACATGAGCGCCACGGCACAAAACGACGGCGTGCGCACGATCTCCATCGGCGGCGTTGAAAATCACGCACATGTGCTGTTCGCCTTACCCGCAACGCTCGCCCTGGCCACCGTCATGCGAAAGCTCAAGGCCAACACCTCGCGCTGGATGAATGAAAACGGCATTCGCTTTGGCTGGCAGACTGGCTATGGAGCATTCAGCGTAAGCTCCTCGCAAGTGAACACGGTGATCAATTACATTCAGCGGCAACCCGAGCACCACAAGCGCCGCAATTTCGAACAGGAATTCATCGCGTTGTTGAAGAAATACGGCGTAGATTACGACCCAAGATATGTATTCGGATAGACGTGAGAAGTGTACGCGGCGTCAGATGTTGGCCCAAGGCGCCAGCCGTGTGCGGAGTAAGGCGCAGCGCGCCGGTAGAATTTAGCCCACGGCGCGAGCCGTGGGATGGGATTTCCAGAAACAACCGAGTCCCGGAGGGACGGCACCCATCGTTGCCGCATCCAACGTGCCGTCCCTCCGGGACTCGGGAAAAACAAATTGTGTGGGTGTTTCGCAAACCCACGGTTGGCACCGCGGGCTAAATTCTGCCGGCGCGCTGCGCCTCTACTCACACCGCAATCTCACCGCTCATTAAGCGCGGTAAGAGAAGATCGCGGGCGGCTCGCAGTTTTTGATTTTGCACAAACAAAGTTTTCAATTGTTCGTCGATCGGTGTTGAGAATTCTTCAAACGACTGGATCAGCGACGGGGGCGGCGTAAGAAACTGTTGATCCCCAAATTCCTTCCGGGTAACTGATGCGAAAATCGCCCCTGAGCCTATGAGGTCCTTTTGAAAAAATAACTTCGCAGCTGATGAAACAAAAATGCCTAATTCCCTGAGCAGCTCCGTATGGCTGCAAGGCCCCGGCCAATCACGACTTTTTGCAGCGTGACATTGAGCCGTCCGACTGGGGCTCTTACGCTACACAGAATATCGCCCGCTTCCGCAATGCGGTTGAGCGCAGTGGTAAGGATCTTTTGTTTTGGATTGCTCGGGCGTATATACCGTTCCTTGCCGTACCCTGTCAGCCAACCCGAACGCCCGTTCAGCTCCGTTTAATGATGAAAACGGTTTTGTCGTCGATGCGGTCTTCTTCTCCGATCTGGCGAAGGCGATCGTCGTCTCTGGTTGCGTGAGCTAACAGTGCGTTGCAGATGTCTCTTGCCGACTTCCAGTAGTGCTCGCGCATGACCGATTCGAGGTGGCGGAACTCTTCTTCGTCGTTTCCGTCGTACACGCCGTCGGTGTAGAGAAAGAGGATGTCTCCCGGACTCATGAGCGTGATCTCGGCTACGTCGGATGAACTCGCTCCTCTCGGTCTCAGTTGCATGGAGAAATACTTATTGCGATCGGGATGGTCCTCGGGAATCTGCAGACCCAGTGGCAGAAATTGCACCATGCGGTCTTTGCCGATTTCTACGAATCGGCGGAATTCGGCGGAGAAGACCAGCGGTGGCGGATGGCCGAAATTCACGAACCGGAAGTATCCGTATGGATGTACTTCTCCGTACAGCATGGTCGCGATCTCGCGAGCGTAATCCTTCTCGGTTCTGCCGAGCGCGTTACGAGCTGTTACCGAGTGCGCCAGCCGCAGATTGATGTTCTCGAAGAGGGCAGGCGTGGTTTTTCCATGCTGATCGAGTTCGGCGAGCATGAACGCGTGGAAGGTGTCGTGGACGGTGGAGGCGATCTTCGCCGAGATCAGCCCGTGGCCCTGGGCATCGACCAGCAAAACGCCGGCCATGTTGTAGAGCTCGCGCAGATTCTCGGCAATTCGCACTTCTTCCGAGCTGCGGGCGCGCCGGTACTCGGTTTCCAATTCGGGCTTGTAGTCCGGTCGGGATTTCAGCCACTGCACATGGTCGTCCACTGAATTGCGCGGCACCGTTCCGGGCGGGAGCGGTTCGAGAAATTCTTTGGCTCGCTTCTGCGCCTGGCGAATGCGAGCGTCGAGATCGTATCGCTGCTGGAAGTTGATGTACTCGAAGAGATCGCCGCCGACCGTCCCAACGGGCACGGAGTTTCCATACATCTCAATCCCCGGAAGATGCGGGATCGCACCCTCAACCGGCATAAGCCGCTTGCGCAGATATTCGTCAATACCCTCGGTGTAGGGTGTGCCCATGAAAAGACTCTGCACTGCGGAAGGCGATCAGCGCAAGCCTAGAAAGCCGGACGCGCAGCAAACCTCATGAGTGGCCGATGGCAGCGAGAGGGGACAAGCAAGAAACCTTGGCCGAGAAATGGCGCGGCATGAGAGGCGATCCTAGAACTCTGGCCCTTACGCCTCAAGTGTGAATACAATCGTCAGGGAACTATCCAATGCCAGGACCCTCACAAAAGAGACTTACGGAGCTGCTGACTTCCCTCTCACCGGAACAGCAAAGCGCCGTGGACGCCTTTATCCGCTACCTGCAACAGAAGGAGCATTCCCGCTCCGGGGCGGACGTCCGTGCAGCCGTCGATGAATTCATTCGTGATCATTCCGACCTGCTGCGGCGCCTGGCCCAGTGACTCGCTACCTCACGCAACAAGATATTCTGGATAATCTTCGAACTTTTGTTTAGGAAGAAAACTACAGCGGTGTGCGCCAGCGGAGCCCTGGGAACCGACTGTAATCGTGATCTGTCGTCATCCACTCGCATCCAGACTCGATTGCAAGAGCAGCGAACCAGGCGTCCTGGATAAGATTTCCTGTGGCCCCCGACTTGGCACAGAGGTCCACGAAGATGTCCCAGTGCCGATCTCCTGGGTTTATGACCGTGCACGTGTTCGGCGTCAGCAAGACTTGGCAGAACTTGATCGCCTCATCAAACGTGCTAGGTTGAACGTAGATGCGCCGATGTGTACTGATGCGTACCAGAGAAGCAAGCACCTGAGGCGAGATACCGTACGCCGCCGGGGCGTTGACCAGCGCTTCCAGCCACTGGCGGTAAGCGGCATGAGCCGGAGAATCCCTGCGAAACGCGTATAGCAAGACGTTGACATCGGGAAGAATCACTCGCGGTCTTCCATAATGTCTAGAGTAGCGGCCGAGTCATCCAGATTCACTCCGGTACGCAGACCACCGGTCGCCCGCGATACAGGAATGCGAATGATCTCACGGGGATGGCTCTGATGCGGATTGGCAAGAAGAAGGCGAAGTCCTCGTTCGATCATAGCCGTAAGCGTCTCGCCAGTGCGGGCGCTCTCCTTCTTCGCCCTGGCCATGAGGGCCGGATCTAGGCGTACGGTGGTTCTCATATGTCAAAGCATATTATGCTAGACATATGTATGTCAACAGTTGGATCCATCCCGAATTCGGTTCTGAATAACTCCCGGCTGTCATTCGGGAGCAATCCCCCGTTGAGGCGTGATTTGAGCGCGCGTACTACGAAAAGATCGCAAGCAGTTGGATCGGAGCTAAAAAAGAAATGGCGCGCCCTGAGAGATTCGAACTCCCGACCTTCTGATTCGTAGTCAGACGCTCTATCCAACTGAGCTAAGGGCGCGGAAATTGCGCGAGGAAAGAACAGCGGAGACACAAAAATTATAGCAGACGGTGCTCATCTGCCCGCTTTCTCGATGCCCATAAAAGCTAGGTCCCGGCGTTAATCCTCGCTTTTGCGCAATACTCGAGTGCTTCGCTCTGACTGGTTCGAAACGACAGCAACGTACGAGCTCTGGCCGGCATCTCTGGTTGAATTACAAGGGCCGCTGCGTCCCGACGCAGCTTTACTTTCGTTGCTACAACGAGCATGGAGGGGCGTACCATAAGGCTGCACGGCCCGGAGTTGATCCCGAATCTTTTTTTGAAGGAGCACGGCGTATGAAAAGCTCCATTCGTATCGTTTCGATAAGTTCTGTTATGGCTGCCATGATGTGCGTGTCCGCTGCGGCTCAGCGCAGTTCCGGAGGCAGCAGCAGCAGTGCGCCCACAAGCGGCGGACGAACCCCGGCTCCGAGCGTGCAGCCGAGTATTCCCTCTCCGGGAACAAACTTTCCCAATCCGAGTACGCAGCGCCAGATCCTCTACATTTCCGGTGCCGTGGTCATGCAGGACGGTACGCCTCCGCCCGAACCGGTGGCCATCGAGCGCGTCTGCGGAGGCGCCGCGCACAAAGAGGGATACACAGACTCCAAGGGGCGCTACCAAATTCAACTCGGCCAGAACTTTGAGATGCAGGACGTTTCCGAAAGCAGCAACGTCAGCAGCGGCCTTGGCGGCATCAACAACGGTTCCGGATTTGGGAATCCTGCGGGAATGGGAATGGGCGGAGTGAATCCGCGCGATCTCATCGGCTGCGAGGTTCGCGCCATGCTGCCCGGGTTCCAGTCGAGCACGGCGATGATTCGCGTCGAGGGCGCCTTCGGCGAGATTCGCATGGATACGATCACACTGCAGCGTCTCGGCGGCGGCGAAGGAACAACCATCAGCTTGACTACCATGCAGGCGCCCAACAACGCGCGCAAAGCTTACGAGAAAGCGCAGAAGGACGTAACCAAAAACAACCTGAAAGATGCCGAGAAGGAATTGACAAAGGCAGTGCAGGAGTATCCGAAGTTTGCCGCCGCGTGGGCTCTTTTGGGAATGATCCATCAGGACAACAAGCAGATCGATCAGGCTTCGAACGACTACCAACAAGCCATCAATGCCGACCCGCAATATGCCAAGCCCTACTTCGGCCTCGCCATGATCGCGGCGAATCAGCAGAATTGGAAGGAGACCGTCCGGCTCAGCAATCAGGTGAACCGGCTTGCGCCCCTCGCCTATCCCGAAGCGTATTTCTTCGGTGGCGTAGCCAACTACAACCTCGGCAACATGGACGACGCCGAGCGAAGCATGCGCAAATTCATCTCGCTGGACAGCGAACATCGGCGTCCCGTAGCGGCGCTGTACCTCGGGGACATTCTCGCCCGCAAGCAGGACTTTGCCGGCGCAGCCGAGCAGGCCAAGGCTTATCTTGCACTGGCGCCGAACGCCCCGAACTCGCAGAGCGTGCGCGAAAAGCTGAAACAACTTGAGCAGCTCAGCGCATCACCCGCAAAACAATAGTAGAGAAGGCAAGGGACGGACTGCCGAAGCCGAACGTCCTGGTACGACGACCTGCCTAGTCGGCGTATTTCACTGAGCATCCATACGGACGCGTAGTTGCGACCGCTACCGCCTTGCCGGACATCGCTTCCTGCAGTGCATCCGACACATAGTTGTTTGCGCCGTTTACATCGGAAGGATCGGTGGTTGCCTTGTCGTCGATCGCTCCGTTGTAGATGATCTGGCCCTGCGGGTTGATCACGAACATGTGGGGCGTAGTCTTGGCGCCGTAGAGATGACCGATTTCCCCTTTTGGATCGAGCAATGCGGCAGTCGGAACCGCGTGCATCTTCTCCAGATATTCATTTTCCTGGTCGGCAGTGACGTATCCTTGCGAACCCGGAGAAGAGGAGATCACGGTTAGCCAGATCACGCCTTTATCGGTCCATTCTTTCTGCAGACGCTGCATGTTGCCGCTCTCGTAGTGCTTCTTTGTGAATGGACAGCCATTGTTGTGCCATTCCAGAACTACGAACTTTCCGCGATAGTCCGAGAGCTTATGGGTTTGTCCGTGGCTGTCGGTTCCGGTAAAGTCCGGAGCCTGATCGCCCACCTTTACTGCAAATGCAGAGAGGGCGAATAGTGCTAAAACGGGAAGGAAGATACGTGTTCTCTTCATAACAGATGCACTCCTTAACTTTTCTTTGGAGCCGAGGTCTTCTGAGAACTCTTGGTTGCCGTGACCGGCACAACGATATTGTAGGCCTTGTCGTTCGTGATAAGCAGGCCGCGCAGCTCTGAAACGGCATGATCGAGCTGCTCTGATTTCTTCAGTCTTATCTGTGCCGTGACTCCGGATTTTGTGATCTGAGGTTTTGCCGAGTTGTCGATGACCTGCGCGTCGGAGGGGATGAAATCAGTAATCTGTCCCACCCGAGAAATTGGTCCGACGGAAAGCAGGATCGCGTCGGCTCCTGCTGCTGCCCGTGCGTGTACGCCGCGAGGCAAGTTCTCGGGCAGTCGCGCCTGGGCGGCCTGAAGCAGGGACCTATTTCTGGCCGATTGATCGGCAAGGTTCAGCGACACGTGATCCTTTCCGGGAATGCACACTTCACGGCAGACGAGATATCTCACGTCTGCGGAAATCTCCGGATGATTGGAGGTTGCACCGGCAGAAACGGTGAGCTTAGAAAGCAATACAGCTTCCCCCTCGTATCCATAGTCGGTCATGCCATGGTCGGCGATGCGGTGCGGGGCAGGGAACTGCAAGTCACCTGCTTGAAAGCCGGAAGGCAAATGCCACGTCACCTTCGGCGGCTCGCCGGAGTCGCCGGGATTGGTCCAGTAGATGTGCCACCCAGGATCGAGTTGGAAACGAAGCCCTAGCCATTGCGTGTCCGAAGATTCGCGTGGGCCGGCGATCAGGGAGATGTGCGCATGCTGCGGCTTCGAGCTTTGAGCCAGTGCAGATACTGTACAGAGGAAAATCAATGCGACCAGCAGCGATATTTGGACGCGTATAGCCATTTGCCCGCTCTCCCCAAAATTCTATTCAAAGTTAGGAATAAATTACGGAGCCGAGCGCCAGTCCCAACCAGCTCGTTATGCGGCCCACTTCTTCGGCCTGCGGTCCCAGCGATGCTGACGCAGCTCCTGCAGCAGGTCGCGCGAGAGCGGCCCTTTGTCGCTGTAGCTGATGTTCTGCCGCACGTGCTCCGGCTTGCGCATTCCGGGAATCGTTGTGCTCACTACAGGATGCGAAAGAATGAAGCGGAACGCCATTTCGGGAAGCGACATTCCGGGCGGCAATAGTTGCTTGAGCCGCTCTACGCGTTCGATCGTGGCAGGCAGATTCTCAGGCCCGAAGTAACTGGAGCGCCAATCGCCGGCCGGGAACCTCGTTTCGAGCGTCATCTTGCCTCCAAGAGATCCTTCATCGAGCGGAACGCGGGCGATGACTCCGATGTTCAGCTCGCGACATGCCGGGAAGAGTTCGTCCTCGGGCGCTTGATCGAAGATGTTGTAGATCACCTGCACGGAATCGACCAGCCCCGTGCGCAGAGCTTTCAGCCCATTCTCGGGCTCCCAGCGATTGAGGCTAAGTCCGAAATGGGAAATCAAATTGTTCTTCTTCAGCTCTTCAACTGTGGAGCGAAATTCCGGTTTGTCGGTCCAGGTATCGTCCCAAACGTGGAACTGCAGCAGGTCGATGGTCTCAACACCGAGAGCCTTGCGAATCTTCTCCGCGTGATCGACAACGTGCTGGCGAGGAAACACGTCCTTATAGGCATACTCGCTCGAAGCGGGCCATTTTCGATTTTTCGGCGGCACTTTGGAGGCTACGTAGAGCCGCTTTCCCGGATTCTGCTTGACAATTTTGCCGATCAGTTCGTCGCTGTGTCCTTCGCCGTAGGCCCAGGCGGTGTCGAAGAAGTTGCAGCCGAAGTCGGTGGAAAGCTGGAGGGCATCGAGCGATTGACGGTCTTCCGATCCGCTCCAGCCACTCATGCCCCAAAGACCGTGTCCGATCTCACTTACTTCGAAACCCGTACGCCCCAGCTTGCGATATTTCACGACACTCGCTCCTTCGTCGAAGTCCTAAATTGTAAATTGTTGTGTTGGGAGGAGGCGCTCCGAATCCCTAAATGAAACGGATGCGTCCGAGGGACGCTCGGGGACTTACGATTCGCTGAAGTCAATCATCGCCGGAGCGTGGCGGAATCCTCGCGTGGTAACGCCGACGTAGATGAGTCCAATCAGGAACCAAATGCCGCCGACTACTTTCGCCAGCGTGTTCAGGTTCCACCAGATCAGTCCGCAGAAGGCGAAGCCGCCCAGCGGCAGCACGATGTCCGCGAGGAGCCGTCGCCGTTCCGTGCTCCGCCGGTGCACGGCGAACTGCCAGAAGGTTGCGAAGTTCACTCCCATGAAGGCGAGAAATGCGCCGAAATTGAGAAGCTCGCCGGCGTGCTCATAGGCGTTGCCGATGGAGTTGAGCAGCACTGCGCCAACAAACGTCAGGCCGCCGATGATCAGAATGTTGTACGTCGGCGTGCTGCTTCCCGGACTCAGGTATCCAAAAATACGACGAGGCAGAACATTGTCTCGTCCCATTCCAAAGAGCAGACGCGCCGCGCCGAGCCCTCCTGTCAAGCCGCTGCCGAAGGCTGCCAGTACCAGAATCGCTCCCATGGCGTTGAAGAGCACCACGCCTCCGACGCGCTGACAAACGTCCATGAACGCGGTTTCCAAATTGGAAAACGTGTGCCAGTCCGGCCAAACCATCTGCGCGAGATAAACGAGCAACCCTCCAAAGATACCCGTGAATGCGCATACCAGCACAGTCGCGAGCAGGACGTTGCGCTTCGGATTCTCCACGTCTTCGGCAAGTGTAGTGACTCCGTCGAAGCCGATATAGGTAAGCGCAGCGAACGAGGTTGCGCTCCAGATGCGGTGCGAATCGAAGGTCTTCGGATCGTAGAATGGCCGAGTGGAGAACATGCCTGCCAATCCCTGCTCGCCAAAGAGGAACCGGATCGCCAGCACAATGAAAAACCCGATGACGACGAACATCAGAAAGAGCAGGACTTTGTTTGCACGCGCCGACGAGCGAATTCCGCGCAGATTCAAAACCGTAATAATTCCAGCGATAATCGCCGCCCAGGCGAAGAATGGTACTGACTTGACATAGCGCTCGTGCAGCGCAGTCGAAATCCACACTGTATTGATGAGGGGTTGAAGCAGATAGTCGAGGAACATCGCCCAGCCCGCAAGGAATCCCAAATGGGGATTCAGTCCGCGGCCCACATAGGTGTAAGCCGAGCCCGCCGCCGGATAGAGAGCTGCCATACGGCCATAGCTGACGGCGGTGATCATCATCGCGAACATCGCGATCAGGATGATGGTGGCAAAGTGCCCGTTTGAGAGCTTCTGAGCGACGCCGTAGAGCGGCACCGGCGCGATTGGCTGGATGAGGACGATCCCGTAAAAGACGAGATCCCACAACGTAAGCACGCGCCGTAGATGCGGAGCGCTGGGTGGGGTCGGTGCGGTTGCAGGGCTGTTGCTCATGAGAACGTTAGGGAACGGACGCTTTCACGTTCCAGCCAGTCACTTTCACCACCGGCACCGCTCCTGCTAAATCGCGCGTGCGGATCGTTGCTGAGATCACGCGGGATTCACCTGGCAGCAGAGAAACATAGTTGTCGTCCCAAAGCACTGGGGCAATATCATCTCCGGTCCTGCCTCGGGCTAAGTCTGTGCGAACCAGGAAAGCAATGTTCTTGCCCGGATTGCGCAAAGTGACGTGAACGATGTCGTCTTCTCCCCGGTGCTCTGTTTGGCTGCTCCATTCGACAGTAGCCGGCGGCAGCGCGGCCAGAGCCGTCATATCTGCATACTTGGCGGGAGTCGTGAAAAAAGTGCTCTTCTCCCAATCGAACTCAGCCAACTGTTGCGGAATCCAGTAAAAATTTGTGCTGACGGTTTTGCCGGCAGAGTCGGCGAGATCGAGACGCACGAAGTAAGGCGAATTCAATTCGCCCATATCGGGAATCGTGAGCACGCGAGCCAGGCTGTCAGCATCGACATCGATCTCTTTCGCGTCAGAGAACCTTTGTTTTGAATTCAGATCGAAGACGCGAACGCGCAGCTTAAGTCCCTTCTGCGGCTGATAAAGACTGTTTACGACGACCGCTGAACGGTCGTCATATGAATACTGCGCATGCACATATTCGTTGGCCTTCTTGGCGCCGAAGTAGCCGCCGGCGGGCAGCAGATAGTAGTCGTACAGATGCCAGATCACCGACGGCCACGCGTTGTTCAACATCCACTGAATGACACCCGTCGAGTTGTACTTGTTTCGCGCGTAGGCCTCGAACATTGCACGTTCGCCGTCGTAGGTCATGGCCTGGGCTTTCTTCTCGTAATCGAGCAGAGAAGTCGGCGGCCCGTACGTGACGGACATCGCGTTGTCAAAAAGGTTGGTCTGCTTGAAGTTGCCCAACCCGGCGTGAAAATTCCAAACATCATCGTGCGGCCAAAGGTTCGTTTTGGGAATGAACTTCTGCAGGGAGCTTAGCAGCGGCGGAGCAGGTCCGGGGCTGGTCTCAGTGTTGAAACCGTAAGCCCCGCCCCAGTGGCCCGGATCGACGAGCCAATAAGAAGGAGGCACATAGTCATACGGTCCGGACATTTTCACGCCGCTCGGGCCGGTCACCGTTGTCGGAGTTGCGCTTGCGGAAGAGAGAAAAGGACTCGGCCAGTGATACTCCTGCAGAATTGATATGTAGTCGGTTTCAACGTCTTCAGGCGGCGGGTTGTCGCTGCCGTTCAGCCAGACCAGCATGCTGGGATGACTGCGCAGGCGCTGAATCTGGCTGGCGAGCGATGCCTTCGCAATCTCATGGTCGGCAGGCTGCCACTTATCCCAATGCTCCCAGTGATCGCAGCAGCACCATCCGGCCATAATGAGAATCCCATATCGGTCCGCCAGGTCGAAGAACTCGTCGGTCTCGAGCTTGCCTTCGAGGCGAATAGCGTTCAGCCGGAGATCGCGAACGTAACGGAACTCGTTCTCCATGCGCTCGGGATTGACGCGCAGGAACATGTCCGGAGCCCATCCGCCGCCGCGAATCAAAATGTTCTTGTGATTGATGTGGAACAATTCGTAGCCGTTTTGGTTCTTGTCTGCGGTGATCTCGCGAATGCCAAACTTGGCCGTGGCTGAATCGGAGATGCCATCATCTGTGCGAAACCGCATCTGGATGGTGTAAAGGTTCTGAGGCCCATGCGGGTACGGCCACCACAGCTTGGGACTTTTCACGTGTAGCTGCGGATACTGTGCGGGATCAAAGATGACAGTCTTGTGCTCGCCCGCCGCCAGCGTGAGCTTCTGCTCCACAGTGCCGATGTCTTCCAGCATTGCCTCAACTGTTCCGGTCGTCTCCTGTTCAGTCCCATTTTGCAACTCGCCCATGACCGTAAGATCCGCGGTTTCAAGCGTGTCGTCAGGGAAATGAGTTGCCACTGCCGGATAGCGGACGGAAACCGGCCCACTGGAGGTGATGTACACGGGACGCCATAGGCCCATGAGTTTGTCGGCGGGCATGGGATTCCAGTCAACGAAATTGATTCCCAAATCGGTCTCGGTCTGAGCTGACACCTCGACCGCAAGGGCATTCTCCGCTCCGGGTCGGGCGATATTTTTGATATTGAAAGAATAAGTGCGGTAGGCGCCTGCGACGTCGTCTGATTTTGCGATCTGCTGTCCGTTGACCCAGACATTCGCGCGATAGTTGATGCCATCGAAGTTGAGCCAAATGTTCTTGCCCTTCAGCTCGACTGGAAGGCGAAACTCGGTTCGATACCACCAGGAGCATTTGTATGGACTGTCTTCGTCCATCGGCAGATTGGTAAAGATTTTGCCGATGGGATAAGTCGTTCCCGGAATGGCACGCAGGTTCATCGCATAGAAAGGATCGGGGAAAAGCTTCGCATCCACCTGCGCTCCCTCGACCGTATGCGGCACTGTCGTCGCGAGCCAGCTCTGATCGTTGTAGGCAGCGCGAGACAAGGCATCGCCGCCTTGGCTCAATTTGCAGCCAGACTGAATGTGCCAGTTCTTCTCCAGCCCGATACGGGAAGATGCGATTGGCGATGCAGGTTCGGCAGAAAATGCGGGTAAACAGATTGCAACGAGGAAGACAGGTAAGAAACGGAGCTTCGACAAGATCATTCAGCACGCTGTTGACTGCCCGTGGTGACCGCACGCGCGGGCTCAAACTCGTAAATTCTCAGTTTTAATACGGAGTAAGAAAAACGACCAGTTTCACCAAAACGAGTATCAGGCCAAACCTGGCGTTGATTTCACCTGGCAGGCGTTACCAAATTCGGCGAACACCATAGTGGTCGAACATCGAATCATTGCTGATAAGTGACAAATCCTCAACTTGCGCTTGCGCGATGAGCATACGGTCGAATGGATCTCTATGGTGACTGGGAAGAGCGCCGGCATGAAGAGCGTGCCGCATTGAAATTGTTAGAGTAAGGAACCCTTCCTCGGTCAGTTTGCTTTCCAGTCCATCCAGCAACTTAGGAATTTCCAATTTACCGGAATGATTCTTGATGGCTAATTCCCAGGCAGTGGCCGCAGAAATGAAGATCTCGTTGTCGGCAGAGGAAATGGCTCGAAGAGCTTTGCTGGAGAGCGCCGGATCATTCTGCAGCCACCATAGCAGAACATGCGAATCGAGCAGGCATTTCACTCGATTCCCCAGTCCTTCAATTCCTCCTTCGTCATTGGCTTGAAATATGAAGGATGGATCTTAATCAGACCCTTGTATTTGCCAGGCACGCGTTTCCGGTTCCGTTGGCCAATTGGGACAAGCTTCGCGACCGGTGTTTTGCCTCTCGCGATAATTACCTCTTTTCCGCTTTCGGCCTCTTCGAGCAAGCGAGAAAGGTTCGTTTTCGCCTCATGAACGGTGTACATTAGCTAACAAGCTTAGCTAATTGGCATAAACTTGTCAAGGACTGCCTGATTGGGTAGCTGTTCATCGCAATCTTTCCCTTGTACCCTATCGGAATGGCTACAGCGGCAGTTCAGGTCAAGCCGAAGCCCCCTGCCATTCAGCAGATCAGGGGAGCTTTACCCGAACTGTGGTCGCTTATACGTCCGCGCAAAGGCCTGATGGCCGTTGGACTGGTATTGATGGCGATCAATCGCGTTGCCGGACTGGTGCTGCCGGCATCGACCAAGTTCCTCGTTGATGACGTTATCCTGAAGAAGCACACTTGGCGGCTTCATCAAATTTTGATTGCCGTGATTGCCGCAACGATCATTCAGGGCGTCACATCGTTCTCACTCACTCAACTCCTATCGAAAGCTGCGCAGCGGCTCATTGCAGACATGCGCCGCCAGATTCAGGAGCACGTCGGACGCCTCCCGATTGCCTACTACGACGCAACCAAAACGGGAACGATGGTTGCGCGCATTCTTTCGGATGTAGAAGGTATTCGCAACCTGATTGGCACGGGACTGGTTGACTTTCTCGGCGGATTGCTTACTGCGGTCCTCGCCTTTGTCGTTCTGATTCGCATTAGCGTCAGCATGACGATGATCGCGTTCGTGTGTATTGCAGTATTCGGCTTCGCATTAAAGAAGGCGTTCGGCACGATTCGCCCGATCTTTCGCGAGCGCAGCAAGATCTATGCAGAAGTGAGCGGACGATTGACGGAATCCCTCGGCGGAGTCCGAGTCATCAAGGGTTATCACGCCGAAGACCGCGAGCACGAAGTGTTTTCCGGCGGCGTGCAGCGTCTTCTGAACAACGTTCTGCGCACCCTCACCGCTACCTCGGTCATGAGTCTCTCTTCCACAGTTTTGCTTGGAATAGTCGGCGCCGTGGTGATGTACCTGGGCGCAAGGCAAATCATCGCCGGCACGCTCACGCTTGGCGGATTCTTCACGTACACGATGTTCATGGGATTTCTGATTGCTCCAGTGCTCCAGGTGGTGAACATTGGAACGCAGATCACGGAAGCCATGGCTGGTTTGGAGCGTGTGCGTGAAGTTCTAGATGAATCACCAGAAGATGTTGATCCGCAGCGGACGGTCACGCTTCCCGAGATCACTGGCACAATCGAATTCGAGGACGTCAGCTTTGCCTATGAGCAGAGCAAAGAGGTGTTGCACGGAATTTCATTTCAATCGTTGCCAGGAACGGTGACGGCTCTGGTCGGTCCATCGGGATCGGGAAAGTCCACAATCATCGGCTTGCTCGCAGCCTTCTACAAGCCGCAGAGCGGACGCATCCTCGTCGATGGCATCGACCTGAGCACAGTTCGCCTCGATTCCTATCGCACGCAGCTTGGCGTGGTGCTGCAGGAATCGTTTTTGTTCGACGGAACCATTCGCGAGAACGTGGCCTTCTCGCGGCCGTGGGCAACCGAAGAGGAAATCCTCCGCGCTTGCCGGATCGCGCGCGTCGATGAATTCGCTGAGCGCTTCGAAAAGGGATACGACACGGTAGTCGGAGAACGCGGAGTAAAGCTTTCTGGAGGACAGCGCCAGCGCATCTCGATCGCTCGCGCAATCCTGGCTGATCCGCGAATTCTTATCCTTGACGAAGCCACTTCAAGCCTCGACTCCGAATCTGAGGCGCTGATTCAGGAAGGTCTGTCGTTTCTCATGCGCGGACGCACGACGTTCGTCATCGCTCACCGCCTGAGCACGATCCGCCGCGCCGATCAGATTCTGGTTATCGAAAATGGTGAGATTATCGAACGCGGAACGCACGAACAGCTCTACGCGCTCGGTGGTCGCTACTTCGACCTCTACACGAAACAACACGGACTCGAACAGAACCTCTTCCTGGCGCCAGGCGAGGGCGACCGGATTGACGATGGTGTCGAGTCACAGGCGCGGGGAGTGCGCGTTCCCACGACGGCGGATGTTTTGCGCGGGAATGTGACCTAACGCCCAAGAAAATGGATTTCCTCGGTTCTGACGAATGAAATAGAATCCCGCTCAACGTGCCCGCTGCTAGCCTGCTCAATAATTCAAAACAGTTGCAAGCATTCCGTCGGCAAATTCTCTCCTGGTATGGTGCGAATCGACGCGGTTTGCCATGGCGAAAGACCCGAAACCCATATCGCATTTGGGTTTCGGAGATCATGCTGCAGCAGACTCGGGTAGCCGCCGTTCTGGAACACTACCGGAAATTCCTGAAACGGTTTCCGACAGTTCGTGACCTCGCTTCCGCAACTGAAGCGGAGGTACTAGCGGCTTGGAGCGGCCTCGGCTATTACCGGCGTGCGCGCATGTTGCACCGTGCTGCCCAGGAGCTCGTCAGACAACGCGATGGGCGCCTGCCACAGACTTCACTCGAACTTGGGCAGTTACCCGGCATTGGGCGCTACACGGCGAACGCGATTGCCAGCATTGCATTCGGCGAGCCCGTTGCTGTGGTGGACGGAAATGTTGAACGCGTGCTGAACCGGATGACGCGCGCCGAACTCTCAGGTCAGCGGCTCTGGACCGCTGCGCAGGAATTGCTCGATCCGGAAAATCCGGGCGATTTTAATCAGGCGATGATGGAACTAGGCGCGACGGTCTGCACGCCAACAGCTCCCTTCTGTAAGAGCTGTCCAGTCAGCGGCCATTGCGCTTCAGAGAGTCGGTCTCTTCAGCGCACGCTACGTCGCGAACAGCGGCAACAACGGACTGCGCTGTTGTTACTGCGGCTCCGACGCAACCTGCTTCTGCTTCGCCGCAGGTCGGAACGAGAGAGTCTCATGCCCGCAATGTGGGAACTCCCAGTGCTCAGGTCTGCTCCGAGGCTTCCCGCAACACTGAAAGTCAAACATTCGATCACAACGACGGACTGGACTGTCGAGGTTTTCGTATCCGGAACGCCTGAACGCAGCAGATCGCTGAAGTGGACGCCAGTGGCGCAGTTAGGCGCGTTGCCACTGACCGGTTTGACGCGCAAGATTTTGCGGAAGCTAACGCTACTTGCTTAAAATCGAATAGAGCGAGATTTCGATTCGGAGTCACTCCAGGGGAAGAGAAATGGCGATTGCATGTGGTATCCGAGCTCCAGAATTTGCGCTGACCAGTACTGCTGGAAAGTCATTAATTCTCTCCAAAGTGTTAGCCGACGGACCTGCAGTCCTGGCCTTTTTCAAGGTTAGTTGTCCTGTGTGCCAGTATGCGTTTCCCTATTTGGAACGGTTGTGGCAGGTGCATAAGACCGAGGCCGTGACGTTTATCGGCATCTCTCAGGACAATGCGGCCGACACCGCCAACTTCGTGAAGAAGTACGGTGTGACCTTTCCCATCGCGCTCGACGATCCCGCGCGCTACGTCGTTTCCAACGCCTACAAGCTCACGAACGTGCCCAGCATTTTTCTCATCAACCGGAGCGGTGAAATAGAAATCAGCAGTGTGGGCTGGTCGCGCAAGGACATCGAAGAGATCAACACCAGGCTCTCGATGATGGATGCAGCTCAGCAGCAGCACCCGGTATTTCGCCCCGGTGAGGACGTCGCGGAATTCAAAGCTGGTTGAAGCGCCAAGAACTAGTTCGCGGTCGCGGACCACAAAAGCGAATCTCGACGCATGCTGCGAGGGCGCTTATCTTTCTAGCCTAAGTAGTCTCTTGAGATAGGCTCTTGCCTATCGCGCGTTGCATGCGCTCCTTGCAAGACCCAGCACTAACGTAACCCCCTGGATAAGGTGAACACCCACTGCTGTCTTGTGGATGCAGCCCACTACACTTATGTGTCCCGGCTTGTGTCTGCAAGCCTGAAGGCGAACTGTGCCGTGCTGAGATCGACTCCTTCTCGCTGCCGGACCGAATGCGATGCCCTTTGGCTTCCTACAACGCGGGTCGCTCTCTGCGCATGCTCGCCAGGTGCAGCTTTCTTCCTATGAACCCGCGATTCATTTAGATGGACTTGTTCGTGGGGTTGACAACATCCGCCACGACGTCGCGCTTAGCTCGCGCTTCATGGAAAGCGCGCGACAACATATTTTCCGTCTCATCGTTAAACATGGGCGCATCGAAGCGTTGATCGAAGAGACGACCTCAATTGCGAGGCCCGTCTCCAGAATCGCTGGAGCTGTGACCGCAGCTGCAGGGAAGCTCACCGAGGCTAGCGATTTCAAGCGAGCTCTGCTCGATCTTCATGTGGCCGCGCTGAATAGAGCCAAAGCGGAAAACAACGTCTCCATCGATCTAGTTGCCCGGCTTGCCGTCGTGAAGTTCCAGCGCAACGAAATGCCGGCACAATTCTCACAGGCGCTGGAGCGATGCCGCACGAAGCTCAAATCGTATGAAGGGCCGCGCCAGGCTTTCGCCGCCAAGGGCGTGGAGCTAAGGCAGCGATTCGCAGACTTTCAGATCAGGAAGAAAGCGATTCTCAGAAAGGTCGGTCAGGACTTGTTCGTGACCATCCGTGAGATCGAGAAGGAATCGCTCTCTCGCATGAGGCGGTCATTGTTCGGCGATGCGGAGAGCGTTGCCTACGATCTGTTTCTCAATCGACTGCTCTACACCGAAGATGGCCGGGACGATTACCTGAACGCCGAGCAATATGTGATGCTCGGCAATTACGATCGCGATCCGGACCGTTTTGAAACCATGCAGTCCATCGCCTGCGACTTTCTGCGCTCTCTGCAGCCTGACGGAATCGAGAACGACGAGAGCATCGATCTCCTGCTGAATGAGCCGGAGAACGCGCACGAGCTTTTCGCCGGCGGATCTCCGGTCGAAAGTCTTCCTAAAGGCAAAGCGCAGCGCGCGCTCCTCAACGGTTGGCTGGAGATGCTGGAAAAAGAAAACGTTTTCGACCACGTGATCGCGTCGTACGAGTCCGTTCCTCTTTTGGCACAGTATTCGCCGCCAATCAATCCTCAACAGCTCAAGAATGCGCTGATTTCCAAGACCGAACGAGCTCGCGTGGAGAGTCTGCTCGAGGAGCACGGGAAGATTTCTCCTGACAACCTGCATGCCGCCGTTAAGAAAGTCGAATCGTGGCGCGGAGGGGAGCGGGCCAAGCTGGCTGCGCGTTTCTTCGCCGACTTCGTGCGCTATCACCGCGACTTCCGCCGCTTCGAAGCGGTGTGCGCGGCGATGGACGCTGTGAATGTGATCTCCACCGAGCGTCTTCGCGAGCTCTCTGCGATCAACAACACTCTCTACGAGTTCCTGCTGCCTGACGAACAGAAGACCGGCGAGGAGAAGGTGCTGCGGCACGTAATTCTCAAAGCCGACATTCGCGAATCGACCACGCTGACGCGCACACTGTTCGAGCGCGGCCTGAATCCGGCTTCATACTTCAGCCTCAATTTTTACGAGCCCATCAACAAGCTGCTGCCGAAGTACGATGCTTCGACTGTCTTCATCGAAGGTGACGCGATGATCCTCGCGCTCTTTGAACGCGAGGGGGAAGGCGGTCTTGGAGTAGCGCGAGCCTGTGTGCTGGCAAAAGAAATGATCGGCATCGTGAGCGCCTATAACGAGCAGTCACAGAAGCAGGGCCTTCCCGCTTTGGAGCTTGGCATCGGAATCTCATATCAGGATTCGGCGCCGATGTATCTCATGTATGGACCGCAGCGAATCATGATTTCGAGGGCGCTCAATGAGAGCGATCGTCTTTCATCCTGCAGCAAAGGTGCGCGGAAGTTTGTGGCCGGCAAAACGACGCCATTCAACGTCTTCAGCCTGCAAACCGTGCAAGACAAGGACACCAGCGGCAATCCGGACGAATTTCTCGTGCGCTATAACATCGGCGGCGTCATGATCAGTCCCGCAGCCTTCGAAAAGCTCACGCAGGAAATCAGCCTCAAGGAGCACTCCTGCCAATTAGCGACGATCTGGCCCAGAGAAGAGGTAAAACTTTTCAGCGGAACGGTACCGATTGCCGCCGGCGTCTTTCATAAACTGGCAATCCGCGAAGCTCTCATTCCACACGTCAATGCCGACAGCATGACCGTAACTGACTGGACTTTGCGCAAGTACTACGAGGTATGCGTGAGTCCGGAGATCTATCAGCTTCTGGACAAACCGCTCGCCACCGCCGCGAACGCGGTCTAGATCGTCTAAGCCATTCCCAAATCGATACGATGCCGCGGAACCGGGCAGCAAGGCTGAAACCTTCACTGCTCCTCCGGTGTCCAATTCGCAAGGGAGAAAACACTTGAGTTTCAATTTGGGAGCCGGCGGCCGCCCTGCCGCAGAGATGAACGTTACACCCTTGATCGATGTCCTCCTTGTTCTCCTGGTCATCTTTATGATCATCACACCAATGGATCCTCGTGGGCTGTTTACCGACGTCCCACGGCAGAAGGGCAAAGGCGCAGAACCCGAGGCTCCGATTGTGCTGCAGCTTAAACAGGACAAGAGCGGGATTCCGTCCATTTCTATCAATCAGCAGGCGCTCGCGTGGAACGAACTGGCAGGTCGTCTGGTTGATATCTATAAATCCCGCGCGGATCGTGTTTTGTTCGTCAGGGGCGATCCGGATGTGGATTTTGAGTACGTCGCGCAGGTGATCGACACCGCGAATAGCGTAAACGTTCGCCGAGTCGGATTGATTCCTTAGAAGCCGCGCTTGCTGCGGAAGGGAATGCGAACGACAGTTTCGAGATCGATGGGACTGCCGTCGCGGGTACCGGGAACGAAATGCCATGCGCTCAGCGCGCGGCGGGCATTCTCGTCGAGTCGGTCATCGAAGCCCTCGAGAACCTTTACTTCCGCAACGCTGCCGTCCGCGCGGATGATGGCATACAGGATTACCACTCCTTGCACGTTCTCCCGCATCAGCTCGGCAGGATAAGCCGCATCGACTTCCCGTAATGGGATTGGCGCCGTAACATGCCCGGAAGCTGAATCCGATCCGCGCTCGGCAAAGCGAAAGATCCAGCTTCCTCCCGCCGAGGTCAGGTTGGGCTTATTCAAGGCCATGGTGTAGTACTTGCGTCCGTGAAAGATTTTTTCGTCCACCGCATTGGGTGGCTCATCCGCCGGCGCTACTCGGGGAGGAGGCAGGCTCAAACCGGGATGTCTTGCCATGGCTAAGAGCGAACTGCGGAAGCGGTTGTTTCCCGAAACGGGAGAGGCCGCGACGGGAATGCCGTTTGCAATGCCATGAGGAACCGCCGCAGCCATAAGTCCGAGCTCGTCTTTGGTGGCTACGGGCGAATCGCCTCCCGGACCGTTGCCGCCCGCTTTGCGCTCAGGTATTCCGGTGCCGTTGGCTGCATCAGGAGTTCCTGCGAACGCACCGCGCCTGCTCCCATCCGGCATTCGCGGCGGTCCAGCAATGGGATTCAGATTGATTGAAATCAGTGAACCCGTCGCCGATGCTGCGGTTCCCGCTCCGCTGATGTCCGGCGCCGGAGCGACTGGCTCGGCTGCTGCGGGAAGATGTGCGCTGATTCCCGAAGCATCCGCGACAGCCTGTGTATCGGGAGGCGGCGCAACCGGCTGTCCCGGAGCAGGAATGGCCTTTGACAACTGAATCGTGCCCAGATTCTTCAGGTCAGGCGCGGGAGCAACCGGCTCAACGTTTCCCAAGCTGGGAACCTTAGTGCCGGCAGTCACTGTGAGTTTCGGCTCAGCATTGACGGGCTCCGGCATTGGAGCGACGCTCAAATTCGCAAGACTTCGGGTTCCGTGGGTATCGACTGGCGGCGCGATCGCAGAGGCTTGAGGCAAAGTGAGCATATTCAGCTTTGCCTGGCCTGCGTCGGGAGGCGGCGATACCGGAGTTACATCCAGAACCGGCGCAACGAGCTTCGGTGCGCTCGACGCGACTGCGGCCACCGGCGGCGCCTGTGGAACTGGCGTAACCAGCACGATGTCCGGCATCGATGCTGTCGCGTAAATCTTTGGGGCCATCGGAGCGACGACCGTGCGGGTGGTATTGTCGGCCCATTTTGGCACCGCCATTGCCATCGTCGCGCGCTTGGCGGCGTCGCTCTGCGAGGCGAAACGCGCTCTTGAGCTACGGCTGACTACCGACGCGATCTTCCTGGGGGTCGGTTGCTCGACGGGCGGCTCCGAAACAAGGATGTCCTCATCGGGGTTGATATAAGTAATCCGATCGTGCGACTGAACCAGCGTGAAGTGATGCGCGTAGTACGGCATCGACAGCACGTAAACCAGCCCGGCAAAGATCAGGTGACCGGCATAGGACCGCGTGATCGCTTTCCAGTTCAGCTCCTGATCGACGAAGACATCTTTCCAGAAGATGCCCGGACGTAATCCAGCAGGCGCGGAGTCGTCGCGGCGCAGCAGGGAAGAGAGGTTCTCGCGAAACGTAGGAAACCAGGCAGGCAATTCCCAATTCAGGCGAGGTTGGCGCGCGCTCGCAGCTCTTGAAATCGAGGATTGCTGCTGTGCACTGCCAGGGGCGGACATGGAAAAACCATTGCTTACCGAGTAGCTGGATTATACCTTGGTAAACAGCGAAGGCGCACAAAGCACATGCGCAATCCGGCATCGCCCCATTTAGAGAAGGCGAAGACAAGGGCTGCGTGCGCCTCGTAAATGCGATCAAAATCGCGCAATGCAATTCTTTCCAAAGAATAAACACGCGCTTAAGGCGTTCGCGCTCTTTACCTCGATTCGTTAATAATCGCGTCCGCAGCGTTGCCTGCTATCACCCAGTTGGCTGAGCCGGCCACGACGGCTTCGTCTTCGAACCAGAGGAATCCGAAGTCGTCGATGCACTCGGGAAAATCGGGCTTGATGATGATGTATCCGGGAATCACGGCGCCTGGAATATACGAGTTGTCAGCGCGGTTGTTGCTGTACGTCTTTGTCTTCGAGACTGTGCCGACGCCGGCTACGTACGACGTGCTCGATACCGGGTGTGTGCCCAGAATGTAATTGACGGCGCGAAGCGTGTATTCGGCCCCGACCAGATCGGGAAACGTTTTGTGCAGGAAGTACATACGGATGGCCATGTCAACCACGGCACCCGATCCTCCCCATGTGCCCAGGCTGGGAGGCACGCCGAACGGGGTGGCGTCTAACTCTTTGTCCAGACCTGCCATGTAGTTCTTGACTGCTTCGTGCATTTGATCTTTTGCGCTCGAGTCGAGATACGGCAGAGCTCGAACGGCCGTCCAACCGCGGATACCGATCTGCTGCGATGTGATCATTTCGGGAAACAGTTCTTTCAGGCGGGATTTGTAGGGTTCCGCGCCATGGGTGGCGATGGTCAGTTCCAGAGCCGCGGCCCAATCCAGTGGACCAAAGCCTCCACGGCGGAAGCCGGCTGGAGGAGTAGGTTGTGCGCTGCTCGAAGTTGTGGGAGAACCCGAATTGCCTCGTCCGTTAGGAGCGCTTTGAGCGCTGGAGACCACACCCTGCGATGCAGCGAGCACACCGCCTCCGGGAGCACCTGCTGGAGAGGCTCCTCCTAATCCGCCTGCTGCGGGATTCTGTATCGGGTGAGCCTTCTCGTCGTTCCATGCTTTGATCGCGGTGTCGAGGCAATCTTTGGCTAATGCGTCGTCCCATCCTTTCAGCGTGTCGGCGGCTGCAGCCAGAGCGGCGATCGCATTCCACTGGAAGAACGGATTGTTCGAAGTGAAGATCCAGCGGTCGTCGGGCTTGCCGGAGTAGTCGCCCTTCACTTCGTTGGGACCGAGGTTCGGGTCGTAGATGCGGCCGTCGGTCTTCGACGCTCCGTCACCGACCTGCGTGTACTGGCGCAGATCGGGTTCGTGCGTGCCGCGGATGGCGTGGCCGATATTGTGGAACTGCGCGAGGATGAGCAACGCGCCGTGCTTGACTTGCTGTACCGTATCGGGAATGCCGTCGGGACGGTGCATCTCAACTTCGCGCGCAGTTTCATCAACGCTAAGCTCGTCATACTTGAGATTGAATTCGCGATAGGCGAGAGCCAGACTCTGAATCACGCTGAGTTGCGCAGGCTCCTCGAGGTCGAAGTCGCCGGCATCGTACCAGCCGCCGACGTTCATTCCGGGAATGTGGTCGCCACCTTTATATTTCCCGTCCGTTGCCGTGGATTGATTCCAACCGTCGAATTGCTCGCCGACAACGGGAGCCATGCGGCCATCATCGAGGTGCGACTTGCCGTGCCACATACGGTATCCTTCGCGGACGGAAACGTGATCCATCTGCTCGGCGAGATGATGGTCGAGGCTGTCCTGCCAGATGTTCGCGTACGCGTCTTTGGAGATGGGGAAGGGCGCGGTCCGCTGGTCTGCATACTCGATTACATACAGGCCCGGCTCGTTGACCGGCGTGAAATCAAACTTCGAATAGACATAGCGCAGCCACGGCGTTGAAGGCGTGATTGGACCTTCGAACACCTGCTTGTAAGAGCCGTCTTCCATCAGGCGCAGCACTTTCGCTGTTTTCGGCGCGTTGTACTTCGGGTCGAGTTCGAGCACTGCGACCTTGGAGAAGCCAGGCGCGTATCCGACCTGGCTGTGCGCGATCATCGGAGGCCGCGTCCAGTTCGGAATCACATCGGGCCGGATATGCCACACGATCGCGCCGGTGGTCTTGCCCGTAGGGATCAGCGAGCGCAGCACGAACCAGCCGTTCTGGGCGCGGTCGCGTCCATCGAAGAGCATGAGGTCGGCAGTCTCCGACGTGACGCTCACGCGCGCGAGTGCGTCGTCAACGCCGAGCGTGATGCTCTTGCCTACGGCGAACGGCAGCGGCTGCATGTATCCCTTGGCTTTGTCCCAATCCTCGAGGTAATACGCCTTCTTTGGCTCATCGGGCAGCGGCAACATCTTCACCATCGGATCGTTAGGGGTTCGCGGGAAGATGCCGGCCTTGGTTCCGTCCACCAGGTAAGCTTTGCCCATGTAGATCGATGGCAGGAATTCCAAATTGAAACCGGCCCGCCCGGCCAGCTTCTGCGATAGCGGCTTGTCGAGATTGATGCTGACCTTCACGCCGTCGGCTTCGGCTGCGACTTCCAGCGTGTAGCTCAAATCGAAGGTCGGGAATGCAAGGTCGGCGGTGAGCCGGTTGTTCTCCTTGTCAGCGTGGCGTCCTTTGAGCGTTGCCACGAGGTCCCACTGCTCGGGCGTTGGCACTAGGCGTACGTCGCCGTTGGTGGCGATGCGCTGGGCGTGGAGAATCATCTCCATCGCCGTGTTCTTTTGATCGACGAAAACCGGATGATACGTGCTGTCATACAGAAAGACGCTGAAACCTTGGGTATCGAGATAATTCTTGTCGGTCACCTTCATGGCAAAGTCGGCGCCGAAAACAATTGAGCAGGCGGTTAGAGTGAAGAGGAGAAATACCCCGATTTTGGTGAGCATAGATTTGGACTTAAACGCTTCCTTCGTCTCGACGTTGAGGTTTGGCGACTTCCTGTTTGCTGGCTGCGTTCCTACGGCCCATTGTTTATCGTGGCACGAGACACACTTCTATCATTGATCGAGCACACCACGCCTCCTGATGCAAGTCTTTATAGCTGCTGCGAGTGCTCGTGGAGCACAAGCAGCCATCGATTATCGTTAGCTTTTCCGACATTGACAATCGCTGCTTTGAACGCCCGCATGAGTAACATTCTTCTTTCGAAGCGGCCTTTGGTATCGTATGGGCACCCGAGGTGACGGACCATGAATCGTCGCGAGTTTTCAAAACTCTCCGCCCTGGCTGTGGCAGGGAAGTACCTACCGACAGACCTGTATGCCGACTCAAACAAGCCGGTCGGATACGCGGCGGTCGGACTTGGCTCGATTTCTGACATCTTCATGCGAGCCTGTGCCACCTCTCAGACCGCGAAGATTACGGCACTCGTCACTGGGCATCCCGATACCAAAGGCGCGAAGTATTCGGCGATGTACGGCATTCCCAAGAGCTCGATCTACACCTACGAGACATTCGATCGCATCCGCGACAATCCGGACATCGACGCCATTTATGTGGGCCTGCCGAACAGCATGCACCGCGAGTACACGGTGCGCGGCGCGCAAGCGGGAAAGCATGTGCTCTGCGAGAAGCCAATGGCGATCTCGAGCGCCGAATGCCGGCAGATGATCGACGCCTGCCGGCAAGCCAAAGTCAAACTCATGATCGGCTACCGAGTGCAGTTCGAGCCATTGTGGAATCAGGCGATCGAGATCATTAAGTCGAACCGGATCGGGCAACTGCAATCGTTCCACGGTGGATTCTTCGGACAGCAGCCGGCAGGCGCATGGCGACTGACGAAGGCTCTCGGCGGCGGCGGCTCGCTGCTCGATCTGGGAATCTATCCGCTGAACGCGATTCGCCACATCACCGGCGAGGAGCCAACGAACTTCACTGCTGTCACTGCCACGCGTGAGCGCAGCGGACGCTTCAGCGAAGTGGAACAGTCGATGGAATGGACGATGAAGATGCCTTCCGGCATCATCACATCGTGCGGATGCTCCTACGGCCAGCGCGGACCAAGCATTCTCACCATCAACGGCGAAAGCGGCTATTTGGTCATGGAGCCTGCGTTCAACTACGAAGGTCTCCGGCTGCACGGCGAAGTCGGTGGCAAGCCGATCGAGCAAGTGAGCACGGAGAAACATCCATATCAATTCAAGATCGAGGCTGAGCATTTCGCGGACTGCATCCGCGACAACAAGGAGCCGCTAACGCCTGGCGAAGAAGGACTGAAGGACATGCTGGCCATCGAAGCTATTTACCAGGCAGCGGGCGCACCAATCGCCTGAGTTCCACGGCCAAATCCAAAGCGCGAAGGACAGAGGGAACGAACGATGAAATTACGATCCGCATTGATGATTGTGAGCATTTTCTCGCTGGCGTCTGCGGCAATCTGTCAGGAACGACCGAACATCAGCGGCATCTCGCACCTTGCTGTTTACACCACCGATCCGGCGAAGGCGGAAAGCTTTTATGTCCAAGATCTGGGAGCGGTGAAAGGACCAGATCCGGAAAATCCCGCCGGCGTTCGTTACTCGTTCAGCGCCACTCAGTTTATAGAAGTGCTGCCACTGCCGGCAGCTCCTGCGTCAATTAATCGTCTGGATCATGCGGCATTTAACACCTCCGATGCAGACGCGATGCGCAGGTACCTCCAGGCGCACGGCGTCGAAGTGCCTTCTAACGTAACCAAGGGAAGCGATGGAAGCCAGTACTTCGAGGTGAAGGATCCTGAAGGAAACAAGGTTCAGCTCGTGCAGCCGCCCGCGCATCCTGTACCCGTGGCTGAGAATCCGCTGAGCAGTCGCATCATTCATATTGGATACCTTGTACACGACGCAGGGGCCGAAGATGTCTTTTATCGCGCCGTGCTCGGCTTTCGCCCATATTGGCACGGCGGCATGAAAGAAGATGTGACCGACTGGGTCTCCCAACAAGTGCCAGACGGCACCGACTGGCTCGAATACATGCTGGTACACGATTCGGAGAAAGCCGGGATTCCCGCCTCGATGACGCAGGAGAGACTCGGTGTGCTCGATCACTTTTCGCTCGGCGTCGAGAACATGGAAAAATCGGTAACCCTTCTCTATCAGGGCGACCGACTGACGGCCCGGCATTCTCAAGCGCAGATTGGCCGCGATGGCAAGTGGCAATTCAACCTGTACGATCCCGACGGAATTCGGGTGGAATTGATGGAGTTCCAGCCCGCAGGCAAACCGTGCTGTTCACCATTCCTCCTGCCCAGTCCAACGAGATAGCAGGCGATAGCTCATCGTGAGACAGCCGCAGTTTATTGGTCTCAAATAGCTGTACGGTTGTGCGTACCGTCCGCTTTCTTTCGAGAATCGCCTTATCCGTCCTACTTGTCCACCACCCGCAGCATCATCTGTGTTCTGGCGTACAAATGCACATTGTGCCGCTGGGAGACGATCAGTGATCCTATGGATGAAGATGAATCTGGGCTTTCCTGAGCAAGTCCCACCCCCTCGATTCCCAGCACTCCATGACAGCTTGGGGTAAGTCCTCCGCTCAGCGTGAGCTGCCCATGTGAAACATATGCAGGATTCGGACTGGTGATTCTTCCGGGAACGCCGGCGTTCGGATTGGACATCGGTCCCAAATCTGTGCCTCCGCCAACTCCTCCGGCGGTTGCCGGCGTCATCCGCGGCATGTCTGAGAGATCCGATGTTTCAGGTCTCGGAGGCGCGATCGCCTGGATGGTCAGCGCCAGCGGAAGTTCGCGGCCACCTTTGAGAATAGCGTGGTCAAAAATGATGCCAAGCGCTGACTCTGGTTGTTCCGTGGATCGAGCCTTGGCTTCGGTCACGCGACCGATGATCTGCGACCCCCTCGGTATCACAACCTGACCTTCTGACTTCACGTTCTCCGTTGTGCGTGCGATCACATTGTCGCCAACCTTGCTTTTGCGCGCGTCAACGCTCTTTTCTAACGTTACCGGAATCGTGCTGCCCACCGGCAACTGACTCGTTTCTGCTACTTGGGATGGAGAAGAAGTCGATGCGAAGCAAAGGAGTGCAGCTGCGCTCAAAAGAGAAACGCTCTTGCGATTCAATCGGGACCTCCTTTCGTTCTGCCGTTGAAACCGGAGGGTCTCAGCGTTAATGATCTTCATATTATTTATTCGTTCGAGTGACGAACGTTGGATCCTGCTTTGGATGATAACGACCTATCGCTTGACATGGCGATTGCCCAGGTTACGTCGCGTTGGTCACCCATGCGAGGGTAACCCGCTGAAATAACAAACAAAGTCCGATAGGATGATGGCCCATGAGCGAAGCAGCGGTCCCGCACCAAGGCGCCGCCCCAATCAATGCCCTCGTGCCCATGATACGCGTGGCGGATGTAGAGCGCTCGGCAAAGTTTTACGAGTTGCTTGGTTTTCATATCGGGAATTATGTTCCGCGCGAGGCGCCACCGATGCATTGGGCGTGGCTGTTTCAACCCGGCGCTCCGAACTGGAAAACCGGAGCAAATCTGATGCTCGTGTGCAGCAAGGAACAATCGGGCGGCGAGCAGCCTGTGATTTTGTAGCTGTACGCGGCGGATCTGGTTGCATTGCGGCAGCAGCTCATCGGTATGGGGGCAGATGACAGTGCGATCACATATCCCGACTATTTGCCAAAAGGGGAATCTGAATTGCACGATCCGGACGGCTACACCGTAATGGTTGGCCAATCATATGAGGGGTCCAGATCACCATCGATGTTCCCGTCGATGCTGACGCCCAAAACAGCTCGGCCAGTTCGGCTGGATTCACGAGATAGCCTGCCCATCGGAGAATGAACTATACGTGGGGGAGTTACTCAATTGGCGCGTGCAGAAGCTGATTCTTCAGCCTCGCTAGGGGTCTCGCCAAACGATGAAGCCTGTTCAGTCTTTCACTTGCCCCGCCCGACATGGCGAAGCATGCCGAGCAGCAGCTCAGCGTCTGCGCTCGACAAGTTCAAGCGGTACACCAGGCGGCGCACCTTCTCTTCTGTGGCGGATCGCCCGTCGGAGTTCGTGTAGCCGGCTGCGAGCAAGGCTTCTGTGAGCACGCCACTCATCCGTTCCAGTTGTTGAGCGTCAGCCCTATCCTCGTGTCTTGGTTCCGAAATGGAGCGCTCTTCACGAATCAGTTCGTATAAACAGACGGCCACGGCCTGGCCCAAGTTCATGGAGATGTTTCGTTCCGAAGTGGGAATGCGCAGCAGCCAGTGGCAATGGCTGAGATCGCGATTCGAGAGCCCAGTTTTCTCCGAGCCGAAAAGCAGGGCGACTCGGCTGCTTTGAGAGTTGATGATTCCCGCCGCTTCTTCCAGCCGCCTCAGTGGATGCTGAATCTCGCGATGGCCCAGCGCCGTCGTTCCCACAACGAGTCCGCAGTCAGCCACGGCATCGGCGATGCTCGTGAACTCCTCTGCACCCGCCAGCACCTCGGAAGCCCCCACCGCAGAGCGCGCCTCCCGAAATGCAACTTCATAAGGATTCACAACGCCCAGGCATGTGAACCCAAAATTGCTCATTGCCCGAGCCGCCGCGCCGATATTCAGCGGATTTCGCGGGCGAACCAGCACGATGCGCAAATGAGAGTGAATGCCTTCGGGCAAGATCCTCATTCCAGCTAATCGATATCGGCAGGGACGACCATCTTTAGGCTCCTCCCTTGCTCTTCGCGCGAGACGTTCGCAGGTCGAAAAGTCCTCCGCTATACTGTCGGGCATGGATGTCGAGCGCGTTATCGATGAGATTCAGCAGCTAGAGGAAATGTTTGAAGCTCCTGATATTAGACCATTCAACGCAAGCCATATCGCCGCTGCGAACCGACAGCATGACGAGAGGCTAGCGCAGAGCCCATGGTTTCGGCTTTGGCAGGATTTTGGCGTCTGTTGCCGACCGGAAGATCCTGGAATCCGACTACCCGAATAAGTCCCGGATCACGCCTCGAACTTGACTCTGTACATAGCACATCGCAACAGAAGTTGATTACCAGGAGCTGTTGGAGCATTCCGAAGTTCGACACCAGCAAGAAAAAGGTCCGCAAGCAGCGAACGTGCGGAAAGCCTGAACGTAGAAAGAGCGGAGAGTGGGGGCAGGATCACAATGAAAAATCAGAACAGGCGCGACCTCGAAAGGCAATGGTCGGATCAAGCGAAAAAAGCGGCTAGGAAAATGTCGGGGGGCAAACAGCCAAAGGTAAGCCGCAGGTTGGCGGTCGAGCTCCAGCCCGAACCGGCGGACAGAAGCGAGGAACGTAAACCAACCATGCGTTCCGCTAGCTATCTTTAACGTCCGCTCCTCCGTTGCTTCCACGCTCCGGGAAACCTGCATCTTCGTCGCGCTTCTGCTGTTCCATTGCTGCGCGCTTTTCCCTGCTCTTGCGGGCGACCTCCGAGAACTTGCCTTCGGACTTTTTGGGTTCATCGTTTGGCATTCGGTAATGATGACACAAGCGGAGCGAGCGGGGTGGCGCATGGTCGAGCGGCGTCTGCGCAATGTTGGATTCCGTGAACATTGAGATGAATGTTCTGGTGTCATAGCACGAATCCAAAATGGGAATCCTCACCATCCTTCTCACCCACGTTTGCCAAAATCAGGCAAAGATGGGCCACCCACCGCAAAGGCCTGATCTTTGGCACGCATGCTAGGATTCGTCAGAGTGCAGGAACAGGGAAAAAAAGCTCTTATCGCCACTCTGGCCATTCTGGCGGCACTAGTAGTCGCCATTGTCGCGCTTGGAATCACAATCGCACATAGAGTAGAACGAACGACCGGCTGGACTCGTTGCGCTCACGATCCGAATTTGAGGACATACGCACAATGGCGACAGCAAGTTGAGTTTCCTTATGCAGCTCCAGCCGACAAGCTCCAGCGAGTCAAGAAGAATTATGACAGCGTCACAGTTGGTTCCTCGAAGAACGAAGTCATTGCAGCGTTCGGCCTTCCCGATTTGGAAGAAGAGCTATATCCGAAGGAAATCGATGGCTCATGTATCGGATACGACTTCCGCTACTACTTTGCGAAGCCGGAAGAAATGACAAATGAGTTCAACGATATAAAGCTCGAGGTTTTCTTCACTCCGGCAGGCAAAGTGCGATGGATTGTCGGAAATATCGGATTGCCTGAGAAAGGAAGCCCTTCACATTGAGTGATTGAATGGTCTGGCGTCATCAAAGCAGCGAACCTAAAATGGGAATCCTCACCATCCTCCTCACCCAGGCTTGCCAAAATCAGGCAACGATGAGCCACCCACATCTTGTGTGGACCTCACGATAAATTCTTTAGGACCTACTGTGACAAAGGGTGGACCACCCGCCGGAAATTCGCGCAGCGGGTGTACGAATCCGGACGGCGCTGTGCGGAAGTCGACGCGGAAGGCGTGATCGGGAAGACCGCCCGAGGCAAAAAGCACCGTCTGTACAGGAATTTCATTTTGCGATCTTTGGCACGGCGCGTGCTACGTTGATGGTGCAAAACTGCGTTCCGATCAGGTCAAAGCTTCTAAGCTGCTAAGCTCCTGAGCTGCTAAGCCCAAGCCGGGCGTGGGTGGTTTTTAGCTTAGAAGCTGAGCAGCTCAGAAGCTCAGAAGCTCAGAAGCTCAGAAGCTCAGAAGAGCCATCATCGCGGCGATGAGTTGTGAGGTTACTCGTATGCCTGTTTTTTTTAACGATGTGCGCTACGCGCTACGTCAGATTCGCAAGAGCCCGGGATTCACGCTGATAGCTGTCACCATGCTGGCACTCGGAATCTGCGCGAACAGCACGGTTCTGAGTTGGATCGACGGCACCATGCTTCGCCCGATTCCGGGAGCGAGAGAGCCGGGCAACCTGGTGAGCGTAATGCGGGGTGAACGGAATGGTTCGCCAACTCCGCCGTTCTCCTACCTCGACTACCGCGATCTACGCGAGCGGAACCGCAGCTTCGATGGAATTTTGGCGTATCACCACGACTGGGCTGCCTTGACCGATCGCGGGGGTGTTCCGGAGCGGTTCTATGTCGGGAACGTCTCGTGGAACTATTTCGACGTGCTCGGAATAAAGCCCATATTGGGACGCTTCTTCTTGCCGGAAGAAGAGACGCGTCCCGACGCCGTACCGTATGTTGTGCTGGGTTACTCGCTCTGGAAGACACGCTATGCAAGCGATCCCGCGATCGTGGGTAAGTCCATTGAAATTGCGCGGCATCCCGTGACCGTTATTGGCGTGGCTCCTAAGGGCTTCACTGGCGCAATGCCGGGACTTCGGCAAGACGCATGGCTGCCGCTCAATCCGTTGGGGAGTGAATGGCGGTTAACGCATCGCAGCGTGACCTGGCTGAATGTAGTGGGGCGACTGAATCCGGGGGTGCGCAGGGAAAATGCGACACAGGATCTGGACACGACCATGCGGCAGATCGTGACCGCCTATCCGAACGATCATCTGGGTACGAACACGATCACGCTGGACCCGATGTGGCGATCCCCATTCGGCGCCAATGGTTACATGGCATCTACGCTGCCGATTCTGCTGGCGATTGCGGGTGTGGTGATGTTGCTCACGTGCGCCAATGTGGCCACGCTCACACTGGTGCGGTTTGTGGCGCGTCGTCGCGAGATTGCGATCCGACAATCGCTGGGTGCCGGGCGTGCCCAGCTCGCGCGTCAAATGCAGCTTGAAGGAGTGTTAGTTTCCATTGGCGCGGGAGCGATCGCAATTCTGCTGACGTCTTGGACCTCGAAATCGCTGGCGCTCTTCATTCCGGCGAACGCGAATCCGCTCGCACTGGACACCGCGATGGACCAGTACGCGGTGGGGGGAATTCTAGCGCTCGTGGTGCTGGCCAGTTTGCTCTGCGGAACGTTCCCGGCATGGCGGTCGTCGCAGCTTCCTCCAGGCGAAGTTCTGAAGGAGGAGTCGGCGAGCACTTCGCGCGGGGCGAGCAATCAGCGTCTGCTCAACGGGCTAGTCGTGACGCAGATCGCGCTATCGCTCGCTCTGCTAGTTTGTTCAGCCCTATTTCTGCGTACCTTGCGCAATCTGGCAAACGCGAACCCTGGATTTGAAGAGGATCACATCCTGACTGCGTCGGTGGGTCTGAATATTTTGGGATATTCCAACGAACAAGCAAACTTGCTTCGTCACAAGATTCTTGATCAGGTATCGCTGTTGCCGGGAGTAGAAATCGCTTCGCTCACGGACTGGATACCTCTGGCTTTGAGCAGGAAAACTGAGGACGCATATCCGGATGGGTATGTTCCGCGTCCGCATGAGTCGATCGAAGTAGGAAGGGCCGGCGTGACGCCGCGGTATTTCGAAACGATGCACATTCCCATTCTGGAAGGACGCTCTTTTACCGAGAACGATGACGAAAAAGCGCCGCGAGTGCTGATTGTCGATCAAACTGCAGCGAACCGCTACTGGCCGGGGCAGGACCCGTTAGGAAAGAAACTCAGGATCTGGTCCCTCGAGTTTACGGTTGTAGGAGTCGTCAAGAATTCGAAGCATGTGCTGGTGAGCGAGCAGCCGGGACCGATGATCTACACGAGCTACTTCCAGATTGGGGGCCCCGAAATGATCGTGCAACTGAAGACGCACGGAAATCCGCAGGATCTGGCTGCGCCGGTCGAGACCACGATTCACGAGATCGACAATAGCCTGCCGGTGTTCGATGTGCGGACGATGCGTGAGACGACACTGATGGCGCGCAGCTTTGCCATCATACAGAGCACGCTTTCAGGCATATTTGCGACGATTGCGCTTGTCCTGGCGGCGATTGGGATTTACGGCGTGGTCGCCTACCGGACAGAGTTGCGCACACACGAGATCGGAATTCGCATGGCTCTTGGAGCAACACGAGTTAACGTGCTGCATCTGGTCCTGTGGCAGGGGGTGCGCCTGACGGTCATCGGCTTGGCGCTTGGGCTCGGGTTGGCGTTTGTGTTGGCGCGCTTCATGCGAGGGATGCTCTACGGCATTTCATCGACCGACCCGCTGACCGCCGCCAGCGTTTCTGTGCTTCTGGCGGGTATTGCGATTCTGGCTTGCTGCCTGCCGGCGCGGAGAGCACTAGAGGTCGATCCGGTTAGGGCGATTCGGGCTCAATAGCCGGGTGCCGGGTGGTCCCGCGGTGTCTGCGCGAGGGGAGGATTCCATCAACATTGGGTGATGAATGTCCTGGTCATCACAGCAACGAACCCAAAATGGGAATCCTCACCATCCTTCTCGGGCAGCAACGAGCCGATTGCTAGGGCCGGAGGCCCGGCTGGCCAAATGTGAGCCCACACCGGAAGGTGTGGGGGACCGGGAATAACGATCGAGCGCCGTAGGCGCCGCACTCATCATGGACGTTTGGTACCGCGCCTACGGCGCTCCGTCGTACGGACCGTTGTCCCACACCTGCCGGTGTGGGCTGACATTTAGCCCGCCGGGCCTCCGGCCCTACGATCTTCTGAACCTATGTGCCTTCCCGTTCCAGGAACACGAACATGTCGCCGGTCGGAGCGATCTTTATCGAGCGGCTTCCGCCAACTCCGAAGACGTGATCCTTGGGCCTCACGATAAATTCTTTAACACCTACAGTGACAAAGGGTGGGCCATCCGCCTGCGTTGTACGGTTCTGCTCTAGTTGTACACAGTTGTGCACAAAACACGATAATGGATCAGTCCGGCCAAGTCCGTCCACATATGAGCAATGATGACTGGCACGAGGCGTCCGCTGCGGATGTAGAAAAGCGAGTACACGAGAAAGAGCACTCCGATCGTGAGAGCGTACGGCACGCCTTGATAGAAGTGGTATGAGGTCTGCAGCCCGACGCTGATTGCAACCGCCAGTGCTCGACTACCACCCAGGGCCCTGATCTCTGAGATCGCAAACGCACGCGCAATTAGCTCTTCAAAGAATGGATTTACCAGTACAAGCAGAAGAACCCAGACGCTCAGCACGCCCTCACCAGCAATTTGGGGACGCGCTGGAGGATGCTTCACTACCAATTGATAGGCTCGAAAGATGAAGAAGCCCGCAACCGCGTAGGCAATTGAAGAACCCACGATCAGCTTTACGCCGTCGCGAAGATCATGCCAGCGAAACCCGAATCCTATATCGATAGCTTCTTCCCATTCTGGACCAGAACGTAGTACAGCAATCCTAGAGCAACCAATTCGACCGCCAGGCCATTGGCGAAACGAAGGGTGAGCATATCGTTGGGCCCTGGCATTGCATAGCCTGCAAACATGAATGTCGATGAGAGAAAACACTGGCTGAATGCAGTCGCTAAGACTAAGCACACGCCAAAAATACGACGTCCTTTGTCGATGCAAGGTTCAGTCGCAGCTGCCTCTGCCCATTCCGTTTGAATGCTGCAGTGCTCCGATGTAACCGGGACTTCATCAGCGATGGAGGCTGAATTCATTCGAGAAGTATGGCTGCGAGGAAGTGGAGCACCAAGTTACTTTGGTATAGGAAATTGTTTGCCGCGCCTCCCATCCTCGCGCTGTCTTTGCAGACAGGATGGGACCACCCGCTGAGGGAAACTACAGATTGGAAATCCGCAGCCCGCAACTACAAATCGTCGCCGTCCCGATCATCAAGAGTTGGCTGTGAGATTCCAATCTGAGTGATGGGCTGGCGGGGCGGCTTTGGACGAAGCGCAGAATGGCTAGGAGGGCAGCCGCGTAAAAAAAGCAGTTCGCAAATACGATTCCGAATACGGCCGAGAGGCTCGTTGTTGGTCTGATAATGAAGGCGGAGTTTACCCACGCTAAAGGTATGGAGACCATCTCGTTTGCTTCGCGGAGGTCTTGCGGCGATTGTCCCAGGAGATACGCAAGCCAACTCATCGCGAAGCCATAAGTCACCAGATAAAACGTCAAGCCAAACCAGATCACTAAAAAGACATTCAAATTGCGCCGCCACGGCTCGATCTTTCTCGCCTCGAATTGCGCCTTCGTTAGTACGCGTATCCGTGGCGGAGCGATCACCATCATCACGCCAGGCACGACCATGAGCGCGACGAGCGTTAGCCGGGATCCACAAGATCGCCGCCCATGCTTTCACACCAATCGCATACGAGATTACGAGAGTGGCCGCGAAACTCAGAAGCAGAGCGGTTACGCGATACAGCGGTGAGACGATCAGGGCCGCGCCACAATGTGGGCACCGAAGCGGCGACGCTCCATGTTGGAGGGGCAGATCGTTTTGACATATGGGCAGAGCATAGGTGAAACATCAGCGCTCGGCGTTCGGCAATCAGGACTCGGCTAAGCACCCGGTGCAACACTCGCCTCGTGATTGAGAACGAAGTTGATCTGCACGGTCGTTTGTACCTCGACGGGTTCTTTCTGCTGCTAGTTGACCTTGCCGATCTCTTTCGCCTGGCCCTTGCCGTCGTTTGTACCTCGATGGGTTCTTTCTGCTGCTAGGGCAAACGGATGAATGAATCCCACTACCTTTCTGCCGAAGGCCTGCGCGTAGCGAAGCGAAGCGCCTTAAGAAAAGCATTTTTTTAGGCCGCTTCGCGCGTGGCGCTACGCTCGGGCCTGCGGCAGCGCGGAAGAAAATCTTCTTTCTCACTTACCCGGGGTTCCTGCGTCACCCCGGGCTACTCCCAGTGGTGCCGCAAACTTCGCGGCACTCTTCGAAATGCAAAAACCCGCCATATGTTCTAACCATCCAGTCGCGTTGCTTGATTCCACCCTCACGAAACACTGTGGGAGGATGACTTCCGGCAAACATTGCGAGTACCTGCTGCATCCATGATGCTGCATGATGCGAAGGCTCACGGCGGTTCTTCTGCTGCTGGTCTCGACAGGCTGTTCTCGAAAGAAGACCCTCACCTCCGATGAGCTGAAATCTCAATTCACACAAGCAGTCTCGTTCGCCTCCGAACAAGAGATGTTCGTTGATTATCTTCGTGCAGGCCGCGCCACATCCAACTTTGCCGAGCAGCACGCAGCCTATCTCGACGCTGAAATTCAACGCTCAGCGGACGAACTCGCCAAAGCCATTCCCGCATCGGGAACCCAATCTGCGCTTCAGCTTTGTCGCATCCAGCTCAACCAGCTTCGCGCAGAACTGTGGAAGGTGCGGATGCACCGTGAGGACAAAAACGCACTCTCCGCCGACAAAGCCCGTGTTGAAGAGATTCGCCGTGACTTGGAGCAGGCCAAGTCGGGGCTATGAAAAAGCTGCTTGGCATCACGCTCGGCATCATGACGGCGCTTGGAGGATTCGTTGATCTCGGCCAGATCGTCTTCACTACGCAGGCCGGCGCGCTCTTCGGATACAAGCTCATGTGGGCAATCGTCCTCGGCACCGCCGCGATCATCGTTTACATGGAAATGTGCGGACGCATCGCCGTGGTGGCGAAAGAGCCGGTATTCGCGGTCGTTCGCGATCGCCTCGGACGCCCTCTTGGTCTCGCCGTCCTGATCGCCTCGAACCTTCTGAACCTGATCACCTGTGCCGCCGAATTGGGCGGGATTGCAATCGTGCTGCGTTTGCTTACCGGCTGGCCCGAGAGGCTGTTGCTCGTGATGGCGGCACTCGCCATCGGCGCGGCTGTTTTTGTCTTGCAGTTCCAGTGGATCGAGCGAACCTTCGGCCTCTCAGGCTTGATGATGTCGATCTTCGCTGTTTCTGCATACGTCCTGCATCCCAAGTGGAGCGAACTTGCGCGCGGACTCTTGCCCACCGCTTCACAGCCGGATCGCGGACACACTCTGCTCTACGCGTACTTTGCAGTCGGAATTTTCAGCGCGTTGCTCATGGAATACGAAGTCCACTTCTATTCTTCCGGCGCGATGGAAGAAGATTGGACGCCCAAAGACCTGAGCGAGAACTTCATGGTTGCAGCGTTCGGCTCGGTGCTCGGAGCAGTGCTCACCTGTGCGTTGCTCGTGCTGGGAGCAGTGCTTTTTCTTCCGCGCAGCATCTTTCCCGACACGCTCAGCACGGCGATTATGGCCGGCGCCTTCCCCTTCGGTGAGAAAGCTTTGATTCTCGCGCTGCTTGGGACCCTTGCCTGTCTTAGCGGAGCCGCTGTAGAAACTGCCCTCTCCGGGGGCTACAACGTGTGCCAGTTTCTTAATCTTCGCTGGGGAAAGAACCTGCCGCCGAAGTCCGCTCCGGTTTACACCACAACCTGGATCGCCATGTTGGTGGTGGCTGCGCTTCTATCTCTATCCGGCCTGCGGCCTCTGCAGTTGGTGAATATCTCGATCATCTTTGGCATGGTAGTCATGCCACTGACCTACTATCCAATCCTGCGCGTCGCCGCCGATAAAGGCATCATGGGCGACCATGCCAACCGTCGGTGGGTGAACATCATCGCCGGAATCTTTCTGGTCCTAATTACGGCTGCCGCCATCGCCGCCATCCCGCTAATGCTGCTCACCCACTCCGGCCAGCCGTAAGAACGCGTGAAATAGACTCGCAAAATGAAAAGATTGAGTGCGTGTGTCCGTGCAATCCGCGTCCGCCCAGGTGAGCTTTTGCTGTTGATCTTGATCTTGGTGTTGTTTTTGGCTAGCAGCTTAGAAGCTCAGCAGCTTAGGAGCTCAAGAAGAATGGCTCCTCAGGTAGGACTCGAACCTACAACCCTCCGGTTAACAGCCGGATGCTCTGCCATTGAGCTACTGAGGAGTGTCGTTTGCTTCTCGCCAGGATGACAAGCTGCGGTTAAGTTGTCTTCATTTTATAGCATAGCCGCTCGACAGGAGGAAAGCTGGCTCGCAGTGGAATCAGATGGTGCGTGATTTTTTCTCACGCAACTGCTTTTTCCAATCGAGGATTCGCGCCCGATTCGCGGCGGATTCGGCTTCGGCGATCAGTCCTTTCTTATGCAGAGCGATCGACAACGCGGTGAACGAAAGCGGATCGTCGGGTTCGAGCTCCACGAGTCGCTTGCAGGCGGTTATTGACTCCTCAAAGCGATTCAGCTCTTGCAATGCGCGTGCGAGTCCGTGCAGGGCCTGCGACTGCTTGGGATCGAGGGAGAGGCATTCCTGATACTCTGCAACCGCTTCTTCGTTTTTGCCTTCAGCAAACAGATTGAGGGCTGTTTGGAAGTGAGCTTCAGCGCGCTTGCGGTCCGCAGTCACTTGCCGAGTCTATCAATGGCAGCGGTGAACCACGGCAGGATCTGTTCCCTAGGTGAGGGTAGCCGCGCGCACAACGTCGGCGACAATCCCGGACATTGCCTCCATATCCTGCTTTCCCAAAGTGGGATGGACGAGAAACGCAAGACCGGTGTCGGCGAGCTCGCGGGAAACAGCGAGCCGTTCAGTCGGGCGCGAGGAGGCGAACGCCTCTTCGAGGTAGATCTCACCGCTTCCGCCGCTCGAACACGGTACTCCTCTGGACAAGATCGCATCGAGAACCCGGTCGCGGTTCCAATCTGGTTTCAGCATTTCCGGTCGGAGGAATGCGCAGAAGCGGTAGAACGCATGATCAACATGATCCGGTGGAACAGGAATGCGCAGTGGCGGCACTTCCGAGAGACGCGCTGCGAGAGTCGCAGCGTTGAGTCGTCGCTGTTCGAGCCAGCCGTAAACCTTGAGGAGTTGGCGGCGCCCGATTGCTGCCTGCACCTCGGTCATTCGCCAGTTGGTTCCGACGGAGTGATGGACGAAACGAGTGCCGCCTCCGCTGCCGTTTCCATGCGCGGTGCTGTGATCCTTGCCATGATCTTTGAATGCCCGTGCATGATCGAAAATGCTGGAATCATTTGTCACCAGCATTCCGCCTTCGCCGCCGGTCGTCATAATTTTGTCCTGACAGAAGGAGAACGCGGCCGCGTGGCCGAACGAGCCCACCGGTTTGCCATCGTATGTTGCACCTTGCGCTTGCGCACAGTCTTCGATCACGAGCAGATCTCTTCTGCGCGCGAGTTCCAGAATGGAATTCATCTCGCACGGCCAGCCCGCGAGATGGACGGCGATGATCGCGCGTGTTGCCGGAGTCAGCACCGCGTCGATTGTTGCTGCGGTGATGTTCTGGCTGTCACGATCGACATCCGCAAACACCGGACGTGCTCCGCACATCGCGACGCAGCTTGCGGAGGCAATGAACGTGCGGCTCGGAACAATCACTTCATCGCCGGGACCAATCCCAGAGGCTCGCAATGCGAGTTCGAGAGCAACGGTTCCGTTCGCGACTGCGACGGCATGTTTGCGTCCACACTCGGCCGCAAATTCCTCCTCGAATTTGCGGCCGTGCTCGCCTGTCCAGTAGTTCACGCGTCCCGAGCGCAGAACCTCGGAAGCGGCAGCAATTTCATCTTCGGCAAAATGAGGCCAGGACGGAAAAGCACTATGTATCTCTTTACGCGCTGCATCGGCAGGTTGCCGGACAGGAGCGAGGGCCGGAGTCATTCGCGTTAATCTACACGAGACACGTAAATACGAATACGGGAAAAGTGTAATGAAAAAACGTTGGCGTTATCTCACCACGAGCACTTCCCTGACGTTGTCGCGCGCAAGAAAGAACTTCAGTGATGCGTAATCGTGGAAGAGATTCTCAATGTGGCGATTATTAAAGATGCGTTGCAGCCGGAATTGTGGGCCGTGCTGAAGCCGAAGAGTGTCCGCGCCCTGGATATGGTAGCGATAGTACGGCGCATCCGGCCCCGCATCCTTGGTGTGGAAGAAGGCGAGCAGATACCCCTTAGGGTTCAGCACGGAGGCGATGCGTTCGATCATCGGCTTCACCAATGGCTCGGCGAGGTAGTCGGGAATGTCCCAGCAGAGCACAGCGTCGAACTTCACGTTGCGGAAGACGAGGTTTTCTTTGAAGAAGCGCTCGACGTCGATTCCGCCCGGCTCCGAGTTGCTGCGATATTCAGGATTCTGCGAGAGGAGGAGAACGTCTTCGTTATAGACGCGATGTCCGAGCTCGGTGAAATGTGTGATGTTCGCCGGCGAAGTCGGCCCGAGGTCCAGCACGGCAAGACCTTCCGCGCCTTTGAGCAGACGCGTAAGTTCTCCGAGTCCGCTGGAGCGCCGAGTTCCGGCATCGGTTGTTTGCGCTGATTGCTCTTGTTGGGCCGCTGCGCCGCGGCGAAAAAACCGAAAGAAGGAGTTAGCCACCTTTCGTTGATCTTATCCTAGCCTCTGGTTGAGGACGCGGGCGCAGCAGGCAACGGAGACGACGGTGGAGTCGTAACCTGCGTGACCGGAGTAGAAGTTTGTGTTTGCGCCGGCGCGGTTTCGCGCCGCGGAGTCTGATCTTTGTCCTTGCGAATGTCGATGCCGCCTTTGAAATACGCGCCGTCTTCAATGACGATTCGCTGCGTGGCGATATCTCCTACCTGCACTGCGGACTTGCGCAGTTCGACGCGTTCGGTGCCGGTGATATTGCCCTCGACTTTTCCCTGCACGATGATCTCTTTGGCATTGATGTTCGCGCGAATGTGTCCGTTGGGGCCGATGGTAAGGCTGTGGTCGCGCAGCTCGATGCTGCCTTCGACTTCGCCATCGAGATACAGATCTTCGCTGCCCGAGAGTTCACCTTTAATGAGGACTGATTTCCCGATATGGGCAATGTCGGTGCGCGATTCTCCCAAGCGGAAGTTATCCACGGAGCCTCCTCAATATGCGATTTGTTCCTTACCAGAGACTATGTTCAGCCGCGTACGGATAACGGCAGCGATTTGGCGTAAACGATGCAGGCGCGACTCTCATCATGCCATGCGCGAGGTAAATCCCGCACACGTCATCGCATCATCAATGACAAGCATTATAGGCCCACGCAGGCGGCTGTCCGAATAAGGTCACAATGTGGAATTCAAGTACCACCTTGGAGCACCTGGATGCTCAACTTGGACATCCAGAGTACCAGTCCTATTTTCCAAGGCGTACGTGCAAAATCCCTCTGAAACCCGCCATTCACAACCCGTTTTGCGTTAGTTGGCGCAATGGCTATGCGCTTGCAACTGAGCAGCGTGTCGGCCCGCTCGGAACGGCCGCTGTGTGCGGCAGAACCGAAGAACCAGGGGAACAGCGGTTCTGTTGTTAGCAGTGGCTAACAGCCAATGGGACTGCCTTTTTCCGAACGGGCCGACATAATGTTGGGATGTCGCCACATCGGAACGACGCGTTCCGATTTCAGCGTATCCTGCTGAAAGCACACCATCTTCTTACTCCGACGGCGGCTTCCAGAGCCGCCGTCGGAGTTTTTTGGCCTGAATTTCCTAACTCCTGGTGATAATGTGTGTTGCAACAAAGTAGCGGCTTTTGTTCGTCTAATAGGTACGACTTCAAGGTCTTTATGTTTGTAACCACAAAGCGCAGCTTCGCCAGGAGGCTCGTTCTTTTACCAGCAGCTCTCGTTTTCGTCAGCGCCTTCTTGCATGCCGATGACACGACCAGCCAAGGTCCGAATTTTCCTAACGATCCGAAGGCGCGCGAGCTTGTCCGCCGCGTGGTCGCGAATGAGCTTGAACAGGAATCGCGCGACAAATCGCACTACATGTTCAGGTTGAAGAGAGTTACGCCGAAAGGAACGTCCCTGAAGGAAATTGTCCAGACAGATCAAGGCAGCGTGGCGCGCACGCTCTTAATCGACGGCAAACCTCCTACTGAAGATCAAAAGCGAAGCGAAGAAGAGAAGATCACGAAGCTGGCCAATGATCCCGACGCGCAGCGTCAGCGCATGAAGCGCGAGAAGGAAGACGAAAGCCGAGCGCAAATCATGATCAAGGCGCTACCTAACGCGTTCTTCTATCAGGAGATCGGACGAGATGGCGACACGGTCAAATTGCGCTTTCGTCCTGATCCCAATTATCAGCCTGCATCCCGGGAAGAATCGGTGTACACGGGAATGGCAGGTGAACTGTGGCTGAACCTTCCGCAGCAGCGGCTGCGCAGAATCGATGCTCACCTATTCCACGATGTGGACTTCGGTTGGGGAATCCTGGGGCGCCTGTACAAAGGCGGCAGCTTTATGGTCGAGCAGGAGCAAGTGGACGCCAACCACTGGGATACCACCGTCATGAAACTCGACCTCACAGGCAAAGCTCTGCTTTTCAAGTCGCTCGTCTATAAGGAACAGGAGTTCGAGAGCGACTTTAAGCGTCTGCCCGATCACCTGAGCATGATGCAGGGAGTCGAGCTCCTCAAGAAGGGCGCGACGGAGATGGCGGAAAAGCAGGGGCAGTAGGACTTCCGGGAATCGGTATTCAAATCCCTACTCTCCGGTTAACAGCGATAAGAACAGCGTTTTTTTCGATAAATGCGCAAAAATCTTTGAATTCTGCCCATTTTCCGCAATTTCCGACGAGCGGCAGGGAATTAACAGGGAAACGTCCAGAATGCTTGTAAGTTGCTAGTGAACAATGACTTAGGATCAACTTCCGCTGTATTGAAAACTGGAAGAGCGCATTAACAGGGATTCTTCAGAGTTCGCAAAGCCCTCCGTGAGGATGCTCTTCCGCTGGAGTTCATGCAGTCGTCCTCTCGCTTCCGAAAGTTACTCTGACCTGTCTTTCGTCATCTTCGCCCCTCCGAGGCTTACTGCTACTCTGCGCCTTCGGAGGTGGTAAATGGGTAAGACTTCGGTCAAGGCCACGGTTTTGTACGGCGAAGCAGACGCAGAATCCCTGAAATTGCACTCCGCCGTCATGGAAAAGGCAGGTTACTCGGTGAAAACCGCCATTGGACGCCGCGCCATCGAGGAAGCCATGCGCGCTGCGAAGTACGACGTAGTCGTCCTTGGTCACACGCTCACTCGTGACGATCGCCACCATCTCCCCTACATGGCGAAGAAGGCAAACTCGCTATGCCGCGTGCTGGTGATTCACGCCAGCGGCCGTCACCATGAAGTGGACGCAGCCATCGACTCACGCGACGGCGATCACGTCCTGCTCGATGCGCTGGCAGGCCTGCTCGAACCGGCTTACGCGTAAGAGGCTTTGCAGCAACTGAGCTGGAAGGACCGACGTGCCCTCGCGCACTTTCCGGGTTCGGCTGAGATCAATTCAGGCAGAGCTCGCTGAACCGCGCCGAGCAAGCCGTCGGTCTTTGGCGTTCAACTCTGGTTCCTGATTGGTGCCTTGCGCCATCCTCGAAACCACAATACGATTCCAAGAACAGCAGTGCTGCCCGTTTTTACCCCATTACGCAAACTCCTTCTGATTTGCGGTTTTGCTTTTCTGGCCCTCGTGCCGGGTTTGGCGCAGACCACGCGCGAGACCTTGCAGTATCTCGGGACGTCGCAGCTTGAATCGGTTCCGGCAACAAGCATCTCTGCCGATGACTTACAGATCAGTCCGCATTCTGAGACGGACGGCGAACTAGCCGGCATTCGACGCGGACCGGGCAACGCTTCGATTCCGGTAGTTGCAAATCCGCAGACGATTGCTCCGGCCTCGAGCGTCGGCCTGGCGTTTAACGGGCTCACGCATCGCGATCAACGACTCGCCGGCACCGGAGCGTACGCGAATACGCAATTCAGCACCGAGCCTCCTGACGAAGCGCTGGCCGTAGGCAACGGATTCATTGTCCAAGCTGTAAATGCGGCGCTCGCCATTTACGACGCCAGCACCGGTGCTCTTAAGCAAGGCCCGACTGCGCTCAATCAATTCTTCCGACTTAAGCCGGAGATCAACCGCACGAACGGCGCTTACGGCGATTTCACCAGCGATCCGCGAGTGTACTATGACTCGCAGCTTCAACGCTGGTTCCTGACCGTCGTCGCGATCTCGACGCGCAGCGACACCGGAGCCTTCACCGCGCCGACTCGCCTGCTGATCGCGATCTCGATCACGAGCGACCCCACGCAGGACTGGAAGCTCTACAGCATCGATACAACCAGCGATGGCGTCGAAGGATGTCCGTGCTACGGTGATCAGCCGCTCATCGGCGCCGACGCTCACGGTTTTTTTATCTCGACTAACGCGTTCAGCCTGCGTGAAGGCTTCGCCGGAGTTCAGCTCTACGCGATTTCGAAGAACTTGCTTGCTGGCGGAGCGATGCCCGCGGTCGTTCACTGGAATGGGCCGAAACTGCCGGGCGGATTTGCCTTTAGCGTCCAGCCGGCAAAGCAGACTTCGTTTTCCAGCGATGACTCGGCGCATGGAATCGAATATTTCTCCAGCGTCGCCGATATTCGCAACATGCTCGACCGCCGGATTGCAGTGTGGGCGATCACGAATACGGTGTCACTCGCCGACGCTGTTCCCATTTTGAAGCTTCAGAGTGCGATCGTCGATACCGAGCCATTCGGAGTCCCGCCTGACGCCCCGCAGCGCGCGGGCAGTACTGAATTGGGCAGCCTGGTAGCCGAGAAAGTACAGTTCATCGCTACTAATGACCATCGCATGCAGCAAACAGTCTTCTCCAGCGGCAAGCTCTGGTCGGCGCTGACGACGATCGTCGCTGTCGGTAACGATCCGCTGCCACATGCCGGCATCGCGTACTTTGCTGTGACTCCATCGATTTCTCCCGAAGGAACTCTGAAGGCGGATCTGAGCCGCCAGGGATACATAGCGGCACATGACGCGGATCTCTTCCATCCAGCGCTCGCCATTGCCCAAAATGGGAACGGAGCAATCGTCTTCACCCTAAGCGGACCCGATTACTACCCGAGCGCAGCCATGGCGAATCTAACGCCCAACGGAGTAGGCGAAATCCAAATTGTCGCCCCCGGCGCAGCCCCGCACGACGGCTTCAGCGGCTACAAATACTTTGGCGCCGAAAGCGCCGCCCGCACAGGCGACTACTCCGCTGCCGCAATCGATGATCATGGCGCACTGTGGATCGCAGCCGAATACATCCCCTTAGCCCCGAGAACGCTCCTCGCGAATTGGGGAACGTTCATCGCGGAGATCGCGCCCACGAAGTAGGTCGAGCGGGCCGTAATCGCGCGGATTCCACGGATCACAAAGATTTTTTCCGCGTGCGCCTGCGGAGAACCTTAGGCTGCGAACAAGACGGCCGCGGATTTGCATGCGGAAGGTGCGCTGGATTCACTCCCAAGTTTCTAACTTCGGCAAGTGCATCCCTATAGTCCTTCTCATCGGAAGTGCTCGAGAGCAGGAACTCTGCTTTGCGCCTCGGTGTGTAAATCTCGATTCCCGAAAGCGCTGGGCGAATCAGAATTCCGCCGGGCCTCTCTTCAGCGACAATTAATCGGCCTTTCCGAATGCCAAATTTGCGGCGCAGAGGCGAAGGAAAAAAATCCTTCCTCCTGCGCCTACTCTGATCAGAGTCCTAATAGATGGTTGTGTGTCGGTCATATATCAGAGAGGAATGACCATTTGTCCAGCCATGATTCTGGGGTCGCAGCGCTCCTCTTGAGTGTGAGCTTTCCGCTCACTTCGCTCGTTGCTCCGCAATCCATTTATTAGTGCGAGCTTCGAGTAGATCTAGCGGCAAGCTGCCGCCGTCGAGCATCTCGTCGTGGAACTTGCGGATGTCGAACTTTGGGCCGAGTTCTTTGCGAGCACGTTCGCGCAGTTCGCGGAACTTGAGTTGGCCGATCTTGTAACTGAGCGCTTGTGCGGGGACGGCGATGTAGCGATCGGTTTCAGATTGGATCGTCGGCTCATCGACTGCTCCGGATTTGCGCATGAAATCGACCACCTGATCGCGACTCCATCCCTTTGAATGAATTCCGGTATCGACAACCAAACGTACCGCGCGAAAGAGCTCTGATGAGAGGCGACCGTAATCGGAAACTGGATCCTGGTAGAAACCAACCTCTTTGCCAAGCTCTTCGGCGTAGAGTCCCCAGCCCTCGGTGTACGCGCCAAAGCCGAAGCCGCGCAACCGGAACTTGGGAAGTCCGGTGAGCTGTTGCGCTACGGAGATTTGCATGTGATGTCCGGGAACACCTTCGTGATAGGCAATGGCCTCGTCATTCACCAGCGAGCGCTCGGCGAAATTCGACGTCGCGACCACTACCCGTCCGGGACGCCTGCCGTCCGGCGTGCCGGGAACATAGTGCGTGGCGGCCGCTGCCTGGAACGGAGGAATGGGTTCGACGGTAACTGGCGACTTCGGCAGCAGCGTGAACAGCTCCGGCAACTTCGTCTGCATTTGCGCGATGTAGCGGCGGAAGTCATCGACGATCTGCTCGGCCGAAGTCGGTTTGTACTTAGGATTATTCTTCAGCGATTCGCGAAACGAAGCCAGATCGGCGAAACCTTGCTTCTTCGCGATGACCAGCATTTCGGCTTCGATTCGATCAACTTCGCGGAGGCCGAGTTGGTGAATCTCGTCGGCCGTCATATGCGTAGTGGTTCGCTGATAGATGTCGTTTTGATAGCGCTTCTCCCCATCGGGCAGTGAAGTGACTGCGAGCGCCGTGCGGCCCTGCGGCGCGTATTCCGTGCGAACGAATTCGGCAAACGCCTTATACCCAGGAAAAACTTCGTTGTTCACGACCTCGGTGATCTGCTGCGTCAACCGCTTCTGCTCTTCTGCCGGGATGCTCGCAGGATATTTCTTCGTCGGTCCCAAAAAGGGATTGGCATCGACGATGCCCTGGCACTGCGCCGGAATCTTCTCCAAGAGGAAGCGCACCGGCATGAGTTTGTCTCGCATTCCCGCGCGCAGAACCTCGGTTGTCTGCGTGAGGACGCGCGGAATCTGGTGCAGGCGCGCGATGTAGTCCTGGTAATGCTTGACGGAATCTAGAGGCACGGAAAGCGGCATATCGGCTAGCTGCGTGTGAACACCGCCGAATTGGCTGATCGGCATCTCGTACTCTTTGAGCTCGAAATCGGCGATGCGCTGCTGCAGCCCGCGTTCCATCACATCGTGGGAAAGCTGGTCCTGGTCGGAGAAATCGGCAGTCGAGATAGCGTCAAGCCGTTTGAGGAATCCTTCGTCGATCTTCTCGCGCCGTATGATCGCGTCGAGCGATCGGTCGGCGAGCTTGTCGTTGTAGCGATAGTCGCCGAGCGAAGTCGCTCTCTCCGGGACTTCGCGCAGGTCGGACTCGTACTGCTCGTCAAAGAGAGCGTTCTGCGTCGCGAGGCGCTCCGCAACCGATGGAAGATTCTTGTTCTGAGAAAAGGCCGAAACGCTTACCACAATGACGATGAGCAGGCTCTTAGGCAGACGCATAGGCCCGCTAGCCTAGCAGAAATCGTGCAGCAGAAGCACTGGCTATGCGCTGAAAGCGCTTCATTGCTTTGCGTCGGAAGACGAGGGAGGAGGAGGACCGGCGGGCCAAGCGCTCGGCTTTGGCCCCATGGTCAGCAGTAATCGTCCGCCGCGCAGAACATCTTCGTGACGAAACCATGCCCGATCGTATGGCTTGCCATTCCACTTCGCTGAAGTCACATATTTGTTTTCGGGCGAGACATTTCGCGCCTCGATCGTGAAAGTCTTTCCGTTGATCAAATGAAAAGTCGTTTCGGGAATGGCCGGACTGCCGATGACATATACGTCTTGTCCCGCATTGGGAAAGATGCCAATTACTCCGAAGGCATACCACGAACCCATCGCTCCGGAGTCATCGTTGCCCGGAATTCCTTTTCGTCCTGTGTGGTAATTCTTGGCGATGATCTCGCGAATGCGTTCGGCGGTTTTGTCGTGTCTGCCTGCCCAAATGTAGAGATATGGCGCCAGGAAACCGGGTTCGTTGCCGACGTCATAACGACCGGGAACATCGAAGAAGGCGTTGAGACGTTTCACGAATGTTTCGTTCCCGCCCGATTTTTTGATCAGATCCGCTACGTCTTGCGGCACGAAGGTTGAATAGGTCCAAGAATTGCCTTCGTAGAACGTATCGCCACCCCAGGTGCAGTGCTCGAGTGCGGTGAAGTCCCGCTTCCAGCTCCCGTCGCGGTGGCGCGGACGAATGAAGCCTTTGAAGCCTCCATCTTCAAAATCCGGATCCCAGAGCTTTTCCCAGTTTCGCGATCGCGCCAGATACTTCTCGTAGTCTGCGGTTTTGCCGAGAGCTTTGGCTAAGAGTGCGATCTCGAAATCGTCGGCGGCATACTCCATTTGCTTGGAACCGGGACGATCGACTCCTTCAATGCTCGCGTATCCAAGTGATTTGTAGTCCTCAAGTCCGCCTCTGCCCTCTTTGAACTGATTCTCAGGGGGAACCTCTGCGTCTTTGAGTTCGGCTGCATAGCCGTCGTTCCAGTCGATGCCTGGTAGCTTCTTCAGATACGCGTCAGTCACGAAAAACTCTGCATTGCTGCCGCCTTGGGTGCGTCCATTGAAATTCCCGCTTCGGGCATCTGGCATATATCCATCGTGACGGTAGATGTCGATCAGAGCGCGCACGCTCGCTGCCTGCCGTTCCGGCGCAATCAACGTGAGCAGCGGCGCGGAGCTGCGAAAGGTGTCCCAGATCGCGTAGAAATCGTCGTAGTACGGCTCATTAGATTGCCACAGCGGATTCTCGCCGGTGCGATCTACGGGCATCAGCATCGTGTGATACACCGAGCTGTAGAACAACTTCTTTTGTTCGGGTGTAACGCCGCTAATTTCGATCGTGCTCAGGGCCTTGTTCCAAGCAGACTCCGCCGCAGCCCGGGTCTTCTCGAAATCGAACCCGGAAATTTCGCGGGTCGCATTATCCTTCGCCTGCTCGACGCTGATGAATGAAATGCCTACCTTGAGCCGGACTTGCTGTCCCGCTTTGGCACTGAATTGCAGCCAGGCTCCTGCCTTGCGGCCATCACTCCCCTGCTGCTCGCGTGCGGCGGCGCTTAGAGTCCCATTGAGCCAGGTCCCGGATGCAGTCGAAGGCGTATCGCTGATGGCATAGAAATAGACGGTGTATGGCCGCGTCTGCTGATTCCATCCGCCGATCACGGTTGTAGAACCGCTTACCTCGGTTGGAGAAACGATTTTCACCGATGACGCCGTCAAGCGCTGATCTTCGTGTTGTTTGGCTCCGCTACTGAGACAGTGGCCGGCGTCGAACAGAATGTTGGCTTTGGAAGCTTCGGGATAGGTAAACCTATAGAGTGCAACTCGGCGGGAAGCGGTGATCTCAACCTTCGTCGAATAGCGCGTGAGATTCACGCTGTAAAAGCCGACAGCCGCGTTCTCGTCCTGGCGTGGGGAACTAAAGTCACTCGGCAGAACATCGCCTGTCGTGGGCTGAATCAGGATATTTCCGTATTTCGCCCCTCCGCCGGTACCGCTTACGTGCGTCTGGCTGAAGCCGTTGATGTTTCCCTCCGCCAGCCAGCCGGCATTTCCCGTATTGGGACCCATGTCAGGACCAGGTTTGATCATGCCGAAAGGAAGACTCGGTCCGGGAAAGACATTTCCGCCGCCTTCGGTTCCCATGAAGGGATCGATGTACTTTGCGGATTGGGCATTGCTGCACGTGGAGGCGATCAAGATGAACAACAGTGAGGCTATCGATGAACGGAAGATTTGCATGAGTTCTCTTTGATAAATCGTTCCGATTAAGGCTTCCTTGAAGCCGCGTCTCCGTGGCGCGATTTTTGGTGAAGCCCCCGACTTGAGTCGGGGGGAGCGCGGCTTCCCAAGCCGCGCTCTCTTTCATCATCGGAATGATTGTGCGCTTTAGCGCTGGTCCACGCACGCGCTTCGCGCGTGCGCCCGCGCTAAAGCGCGAGTCGTAAGGAGCTCGTTAGGACGACGCTAACGCGTCGCCCCCGACTAAAGTCGGGGGCTGCCACCCCATGAACGAAGCCGCGCTCGACTGAAATCAGGGCTTCCAGCCACATAGAAGCAGTTGCGAAAACCGCTTTTACCCTACGGCCCGCAAGGCGACACATTCCTCCAATTCGGCACTACGTCAGCCTGCACCTGATTTCCGTCGGAACCGTACGTCAACGCGATCTGGCGGTTGGGAATCTCATCGCAGGCGCTCCCCTTTTCGACGAAGTCCCACGAGCCAAGCGTGTACTTGTACTGCAGTTGAGTCCCTTCATTGCCCGTCAGCGTGATCGTCCAGTGAGTGCTGTCGATCTTCGTCATTACCGTAGCGCCTGGATCCCATTCTGGGAGATTGCCGTCGAGCAGGTTGAGCGTGCCCGCGATGTGCAGGGCGAAGCCGGTGGAATCGGTACTCGATGGCACGGTGACATTGAACGTGACATGCACTTTCCGCAGCTCAGCGACGCCGCTGACCTCGTTGGAAACCCCAGAGCGGTTGTAAGACAGATCGATTGCACGAACCACGTAATAATACGTAGCTCCGCCGATTACAGAGGAATCCGCATAAGAATTAGAAGTAGTGGTTGCGATGATCGCGTATGGACCGCCGCTCGTGCCGCTGCGCAGGACTTCGTATCCGTACATGGTTGGATCGCCGGTCACAGCGTCCCACGCCAAGTTGATATTGCTTACCGTGCTTGAAACGACGTGCAGAAATGTAGGCGTGGACGGCGGCGTGATGTCGCTGCTCGGCGAAACTGTCATCTTGCCGGCTTGTGCAGGACTGTATCCGTTGGTGATGCCGTCGAGATCGGCATACACCCAATCACGCCCGTTGGTTGTCGAATACCGATAGGCATAATCAAAGTTGCCAATCGTGGAGGGTAGAAGACTGCCAACGTATTCATCATTGTTGCCGACGTCGGTGTTGAACACTGCATCGACCCAATTCCACGCCGGATTCGCAGTGGGATCGCTGCAGCTGGGGCCAAATCCAACCTGCGCTTGCAGGCCCGGAGTTGGCCCAGGTTGATTGGTAGCGCCGTCGATCCAGACCTGTCCATAAATGTTCGGCGTGCGGTTCACTGCGCTGATCGTCTGCGCAATGGTCGGCGGCCACTGCAGGTTCGCCCAGCCGATTACCAAATGGGGAATGCCGCTTACTTCGTTCGACGCGTCACTTTCGTTGCCGTCCGAGTCGAGCGCCTTTACGACGAAGTAGTACGTCTTTGCATTGGCGAGTCCCGTGACTGTATAAGCTGTGCCACTCACTGGGGAGGAGTTGGCCTTCGTGTATCCGCCGCCGCTCACGGGGCTGCTGTACACGTTGTAAGCGGTCGCGCCCGAGCTTGCATTCCATGTAAGGGCGACTTGTCCTGAACCTTCTTTCGAGACGCTCAGTCCGGTGGGAGCGGCAGGCGGAGCGAGGTTCACCTGGCCCGTACACAGCAGCAAAGCACTTTCCCCCGCTAACGATGCCTGCAGTCCTCCACCCGCAGTGGTAAAGCTCGATCCGACCTGATTGCCGACGGCTGCGACAGAGGTGAACGCCAAATTGTCGCGCAGGTATCCCGAAACGGGAACATTTACGGTCTGCGGCTGTGGACTGCGGTTTACGATGACAATTGCTGCCTGCTTTCCCGTTTTGCGTCCGAATGCGATCACATCGTTTCCGTCATCGGCGAGCAGCATGCGAAAATCGCCGTCGCGCAGCACGGCATTCGCCTTGCGAACAGCAATCAGCGAACGGTAGTGCTCGCGAAGCTGCTGATCTGGAGCTCCGCCGAGGTCCTCCCACGGATACGTGCGGCGAGTGTCGGGATCATCGTCTCCGGTGATGCCGGCTTCGTCGCCGTAGTAGATGGTCGGAGCGCCTGGCAAGGAGAACTGAATCAGCGACGCAAGCTCGACGCGATGCTTCCCTTCCGCGACATTCGCCTGACTCATCTCTTTGTCGGCGCGCGTGTCTGTGCCCGGCGTAAGCACCCATAGCAAACGCGCAGTGTCGTGGCTGTCGAGCAGGTTCATCAGCGAGTAGTACGCGGCGTCAGGATAGTCCTCGCGAATCGATTGCAGACGCGCGGCGAACTCTGAGGGCAAGAGCTTGCGTCCGCTGTCGGCGAAGCCCTTGGGATCGAAATTCTGAGGAGCAAGGAAGCCGAGCACCGCGTCGCGCAGACGGTAATTCATGGTCGCGTCGGCGCGATCGCCCCGCAGGAAGCGCAGCAGCGTCGTGTCCTTCTGCCAGAGTTCGCCGACGATCAGCGCGTCCGGCTTGGTTTGCTTCGCGATTTGACGGAATGTTTCCCAGTATCCATTCGGGAATGAGCCGTCGCCCATCACGTCGAGGCGCCATCCCGATGCGCCTTGTTGCAGCCACATTCGCGTGATGCTATTGGGAGCGGTGAGAAAGTACTGCTGGACAGGCGGCAAGCTCTTGGTAATTACCGGCAGGCTGTCGAAACCTGCCCATCCGTTGTAGTAAGTATCGCTCCCGCCGGATGTGGTCGGAGCGCACGGATGAGGCTCCGTCGGCCCGGGCGCGCGGAAGGTAAACCACGTTCTGAATTGGGAATCCGCTGACTCACAGGCGCCGGTGAATGCGAAGTGATGGTAGCGATCGAAGAATGGACTATCTGAAGAGAGGTGGTTGAACACGCCGTCGAGAATGATCCTGACTCCGGTTTGATCAGCGTGTTTCGCCAGATTGTCCCAATCTTTTTGCGTTCCGAAATAGGGATTGATCTTGGTGTAGTCGCGTGTGTCGTATCCGTGATTGGACGACGAATCGAAAATGGGATTCAGATAGAGCGTGTTCACTCCGAGCCAGTTCAGGTAATCCATTTCCTGATCGATACCCTTTAGATCGCCGCCGAAGTAGTCCCGTCCGCGCGGCTGCTCGATGTTCCCCGCTTGCGGCGAGGGGAAGCGCCAGGGACAATTCGTCGCTGCATCGGCGTAGTTGTGGCAGTAGCCTTCGGGCAGGGTTCCCCAGGGCAGCGCGATTACCGGATCGTCGTAGCGCAGATCGCCCGACTGCGGATCGTTGTTGTGGCGCCCATTGCGAAACCGATCTGGGAATATCTGATAGATGACCGCGTCCTTGGCCCAGCTCGCGCTCGTAAACTTTGGATCATAGAACATCAACGCATAGCTGTTATCGACCAGGTTTGCCGTCGGCGCGCCGAGTCCGCCATCGAGCGCTGCAGTGTTGTCGGCGTAAAAGGCAGTGCTGGTTCCGTCGGTGACGATGAAGCGGTACCAGAAATTGTTGGGCACATCGGACTTGATCGTAGCTTCCCAGAAATCGCAGGTGTGGCTGCCCAGTCCGTCCTGATAGCAGGGCACGTCGCTGGCCGCGATCTGCATGGGAATCAACTTTTCGGCGGCCGCATTCACGTCATAGTTGCGCAGCGTGACATTGGTCACGTCGTTGTGATAAGTGCGGAAGCGAACCTTGACCGAGCTGCCTGCCGGGACAGCTCCTCCGGGAGAGCGATAGAGCGGATCACGGGAGTCGTGTCGAAGTCCATCCCGCTCGACGTTGTTGTCATGCGATGGAGAGCCGCCCGTGATGGTAAGAATGTGCGTGGAAGGATCGAAGGTAAACGTGATCTGCGCCGAGGCGCCTTGTACTACGAAGGGAATGTTAGGACCATTCTGGGAACCATTGGCGCCATAATTCAGATTCCAGCCTTCGTTGATGGCAACTTTCGCTTGATAGTTTCCCTGCGGAATCGTGACGGTGAAGCTGTACTTGCCAGTTCCCGCGGGATCTTCCAGCCACGAGCGCAAACACCCAGGGTCCCAATCGCCGGAGCAGCCGATCTTCGATTGATAGTCGCCGGGCACGGTTGCGATCAGGCTGTTTACGCTGTCCGTGACCCAGTGCGTCTTGTTGTCGTAATAGAACTTCACATTGGCAGGCGCGCCGAGATTTAGGGGTATGTTCGCGCCGCCGGCGTGGAGGCCGTAACTGATATCCCAATTACCGTTGAGAGCGGCCTTGTACTGCCAATTGCCCGCCGGAACAGAAAACGTTCGCTGCCAGACGTCATCGTTAGCGTCGTAGGCCAGGAAAGTGGCAGAGCAGGAAGGATCCCAATCGCCGCTGCAGCCCAGCTTTGATTGCAGATCGCCTGCGATAGTCACCGAGTTCTGGGCGAAGAGCGCCGACGAGAATCCAGCACAAAGAGCTGCGACCAACAGCGAACGAACAAAGCGAACCAGACCCATACCGGTCCTCCGAGAGTTCAAGAGCAGACGAGAGAGTGTACTCGGGACAGAGCGGCTGTCAACCATGAATGAGTGGAATGGCCTCGCGCGTCAATAATCGATTCGGTAGATCCTTACCGCCTGGGCCGGCACTTCGGAATGAATCGACAGCGATGTACCTGTTGGTGGCTGCTCCTGGCCCGACACAATTTCCCTGATTCGGGATACTGGCTTCTCGAGTGCGCGAGTGAACTGGACGTTCGCCGTGCTCTGGCCGTGATTGAAGAGGAAAACGAAGCGTCCGTTAGTGGCCTTCATTTCGCGCAGTTCGAGGAGCGTGGGCGCATGAAGCGCAGGTCTGGTGAGATTTGCCCAATCGGCCAGAATGGCGCCAAGTGGATGCATGTCGATCGGCTCGCGATAGTTCTCCTGGCCGACGAAGCTGCCTATGACGATCGTGCTCCCTTTCCCGAAATTGTTTTCAAAAGCGACTGGAGTTCCGTCTGCGCTGTATGCAACGGGCTTTGCTGAGCCGTTCTGCGGATCGAGGCGCTCCAGAAACGTCATCGACTTGAATTCTTGTGAACCCCAGTTGATCGTGAGTTCTTTTTCGGGAATCAATTCCGTTTCGCGAACTCCAAGCATCTGATCCCATCCGAAGCCCGGTATCTTCGGCTCGGCATGACCGCGATCGTCAACCCAGCCGGGCCGGGCTTCTACAAACATGTGTCCACCATAGGCGACATATTGCCGGAGGAGGCGAGCCTCATCGCTGGTCATCATCAGCGGATACGGCACGATCACGAGTTTGTAGCGCTGCAATCCGCTTTGGCTCAACTCACGCGAGCTAAGGACATCGAGCGGCAGATTGCGCTCGAAGAACATGCGATGGTAGCCGGCGACCGCCTGATGAATCGCTGTGCGGCTGCCCTGCTCGTCGTATCCCCCCAAAAGGGGAACGAGAGGATTAAAGATGATCGCCGCTTCCGCCGGCTCGGGATGCGATTGCAAAAGCAGATTAGAATTTTCCTGGATGGGCCTGGCGATCTCGCCGGCATGAATGCTGCGCTCGGTCAGAGTGCCGTCGAGATTGATCAGACCATAGCCGCCGGATTCATATCCCGCATTCATCGGATAAAAAGCATAGAAGTTAATGGCGCGAGCGCCGCGCGCCACCATGCCCCACGTCCACATGTCGAAGTCACTCGACGTGACCGGCGAGCCGATGATGGTGCCGTGAACTCCGTACCCGCTCTGCAGCTCGCCAACATAGAATCCCCGTCCGGCAGTGATGCTGTTGGTCAGATCCATCGCGAGCATTTGTCGCTGCAGAGCCCAATTGCGATCGACTGAAGTTAGCTTCGGATAGAAGCTGGTGCCGAAGTAATCGACGGAGTCTTTCATCAAGTAGTCATCGGTCGGATCGTACGGGTCGGCCAGCGTGCGCACCAGCGGTGAAGGATTCGGCGCGTGGCTGGTCGTCAGATGTTGCGGATCGATCGCCTTCACAGCTTGACTGCGCATCTTCAAATCTTCGGCCAACTTGTAGCCGTAGTACACGCGCCAATCCATGAAGTCGGTGTAGCTGAGAATAGTTCCAAATCGGGGCGGTTCGACCTGCTTCCAATCCGTAAATGTGCGATGCCATGCTTCGTTGAGATTATCTAGCGAGCCGTATTTAGCCTTCAGCCACTCGCGAAATCGCGCCATGCTGCTCGGGCAATAGCAGAACATCGGCTCGGCTTTGTATGCAATGCGCGCCCAGTTCAGTGCGGCAGGCTCGCTCCACAGATCCCACGCATAGAAAGCCGGGCTCGATGAGGCTTGGCGCGCGACTTCCTGAAAAAATGCGAGCACCGCTTTGCGCACTCCGGGATGATCGAAGCAGTATCCCGGCGCGGCCTGCGATGGGATCGGCTGTCCATCCTGCGCGGCGTAGTGGCCGTCTGGATATTTTTGCCCGACCCACTCCGGCGCCGAATCTACATAAACCTGCACGATGACTTTGAGTCCCACTTCATTTGCAAGACGCAGCAGGAGATCGAGGTTTTCGAGGTGATACTCGCCTTCACGCGGTTCACCGACATTCCACTCGACCCATGTGCGAACGGTGTTGAATCCGAGCTTCTTGATTTTGAGAAGGTCGTCCTTCCAGAGTCGCGGGGACTCGGAAGTAATCTTCTCCAACATCGGTGCGCGAGCTTTGCCGCCGCTATACCAAACCGAAACGGGAAAGAATGATGTCTCTGTAGCGCGGGAAGAGGCGTGTTCAGGAGAGGCGGCATCGGCCTGAGGACTGGAAGTTCTCCACGAACTCCCCAGCAACGCACTGCAAGCCACAATGAGAAGAACAGCTCGTGAGCCGAGCTTCAAGTTCAGACCTTCGCCGGATGTGAAACTGGATTTCTTGCAGAAGGAACTCTACTACGCCGAAGCAGCTTGAGGTAGGCCTTCAACTTGCAGAACCGGCCGAACTTCGACTGTCCCCCATTTACCCGCAGGAATTTGCTCGGCAATCTTGGTGGCTTCCTCGATGCTGTCGGCTTCGATCAAGAAGAATCCCCCGAGCTGCTCGTGCGTCTCGGCAAACGGACCATCGGTGACCATCGCCTTGCCATTCTTCACACGCACGCTCCTGGCAGAAGAAGTGGGGTACAGCGGGGCCGCCGAAACGTACTGCCGCTTGGTGTGGAGCTGGCGAGCGAATCCCGCGGAATCCCGGTAGCACTGCTCGCGCTGCGCCTCGCTGAGCGAGTTTTCGTCGAGGTAAATGAGCAACATGTATTGCATAGTCTGCCTAGTGTAATAGGCCAACACGCAGACATAAAGTGCGACTCGGCTTTTACCAAGGTTGCGCCCACTCCACTTCATCCACTGTCATCGCGCGGTGGTGAAAATATCCTCGCGAAGGCGGACAGGATTCGTGTCGCCAGTTCCCCATGACAGAACTGCCGTGGTTGTAGAAAAGGAATAACAATGATTGATGCACAAAGTAATTTCCGGGGATATCGGAATACAGCTCCGAAGCTCAGCAACTAGCCATGCATGTATCCCAGTAGCGACAGCACCATCGTGACCACGACAGCGGCGATGAGCACACGCTCGTTCCAGGAGGAAGCGTTCGGATCGGATTGCGAAGAGGCGAGTTTCATACGTCTTCCCCCAGAGAACTACATCGGCACAACATCTGATTAACACCAATGGTGAGAAGTTGCACGCGCACAAAAGTAATTCAAGCCATCATTTAAAGTAATCGTCGGCGATGGCCAACTTCGAATTAATCCGTTCACTGCCCAAGGCGGAGCTTCATCTGCACCTTGAAGGCACCGTCGAACCGGAAACACTCGTCGAACTGAGCCGCCGGCACGATGCTGACCCTTTGACGACGGAAGAGGCCTATCGTTTATACGAGTACGCCGACTTCCACGGATTCATGATGGCCTTCAAGGCCGTTACCCAGCGTCTGCTCACTGCCGACGACTTCGAGCTGATCACCTACCGCATGATCGAGCGGCTCAAGGCCCAGGGCGTGGTGCATGCGGAGGTGTACATCTCAGTGGGCGTCGTCCACTGGCGGAAGCAGGAGTTCGCGCCGCTCTTTGAAGGGATCGAGCGCGGGCGGGAACGCGGAGAGCGCGATTTCGGGGTGTCGGTGCTCTGGATCTTCGATGCCGTCCGCCACTTCGGAGTAGAAGCGGCGAAGCCGGTTTTTGAATTGGCTGTCCGCTACAAGGATTGTAACGTCATAGGAGTTGGAATCGGCGGCGATGAGCGTAAAGGGCCAGCCGAGCCGTTCAAGGCTCTTTATCAATATGCAATCGCGAACGGCTTAAGACGCACTGCTCATGCAGGCGAGACCACCGGACCGGAGTCGATCTGGGCCGCGCTCAACATCGGCGCTGAGCGGCTAGGCCATGTGCTGAGTGCGGCGAGAGATTCCGAATTGATCGAGGAGCTCGCGGTTCGACAAATTCCGATCGAGATCTGCCTGACCAGCAACCTTCTTACCGGTTGCCTTCATGAGCTGCGCGAGCATCCGGTGCGACGGCTGTTCGAAGATGGTCTATTGGTCACGCTGAATAGCGATGATCCAGCCATGTTCCACACGTCGCTGATTCGCGAGTACGAACTTGCGCAAGATGTATTCGGCTTCACCGACGAGCACGTGCGCGAGCTGGCGCGCAATTCACTCGAAGCCTCGTTCCTTCCGCCAGAAGAAAAAGTGAAGCTGCTGGATCAGTTTGATCGTGCGGCGCATTCAGCGATCCGTTAAGTCGGGTCTCAGCAGCCTGTCTCATCCGTGTTCTCCGTGGTTCCGTGGTGAAGAGGAATGCCGTGCTCACCACGATCCGAGATTCAGATTCGAAATCTCAATGGCGATCCCAGTCTCTTCTCCAAGAGCCTTCTTCTCGACCCTGACCACCGGTCCTTCACACGAAATCTGAACTTCGCTGCCAACCACCGGGACACTGAAATCCAGTTTCATCACAGTCCCGAGCTGCGGATTGATTTCGGCATAGAAATAAGCTCCGCCCGCGCTTACGTCCCGCAGGCTTGCGGGATGACGAAAGAATCCCAGTGGGACGCATGAGACTTCGGCATTGATCGGAAGCTGAACGCGCGAGTAACGACGAGCATCGGTTTCGGTTTCCGGCGTCATGCCCGGCCCCGTGGCTGCAGAGAATGAGACATGGAAATACGATGGAGGGACGAACCGCACATCATTGTACCTTGAGTAAGAATTTATCTATTAATGATAGATGAGTTACTAGATGCAGTAAACCGATAATCGAATGCTCCGTTTTTCGACTACAATGAGTAGGATTCGAGGAGGATGGCCCAATGCGGCAGGATGCGCGGTCCAGCCAGTCCCGTCTGCGCGCCGCTGCCCGGACGTTGTTTGCTCAGCGCGGCTACGAAGCTACCTCGATCTCCGATATCACTCGCGCTGCCGGAACCAGCCACTCGCAATTCCTCAAGTACTATTCCGGGAAAGAAGAACTGCGACGGGAGATCATCGAGGAGCAATGGGCAGAGTTGACGAAAGCCGTTGTGCTCGCGATGACCAGCCTGCCGTCTCCTTCCGGAAAACTCCGGCTAGCGCTGAACATGCTCGTAAATTTCCTCGATAAAGATCCCGAGTTCCGCGCGATTCTCCTGCTTGAGCAGACGGCCGTCCACGAAAACGGCACGATTGCGATCAGCAGTCACTTTCGGGAATTCGTTGCTGTGCTCGACGACATCGTCGCCGAGATGAAGACGGCAGGAGAACTGAAACCCGGCGTCGATCCCCAGGCTTTGCGCTCCGCGTTAATGGGATCGATTGAGGGAATGATGCGCGATCAGATGCTCGCGGGTTCCGAGTTTCCTGCGCGCTACTCCGTCGAGCAGGTGCGCGCGACGGTCTCGTTCCTGATCGAGGCTGCGTGCGACGTGCAGCGTCCCTCACCGGAGCTGCGGGCAACAGCTCCCGCCGAAGCTGCTCCGGGTTCAGAAGACGATTGGATTCGGTATTACCTCAAGCTCGCCGATAAAGTACTGGTCCAGTGAACGCCCAGGAAACGGCGAACGCGAAGGTCACCAAGAGAACACAAGAGGTCACAAAGAACTCTCTGGGACCTCTTCTTTCGCCTTCGTGACCTTCGTGTTCGCCGTTCGCGGCGTAGATTGCCGAGAGTCGCTTCTGAGTCGTATCTTGGATGACGGATGTCTATTCCGACAGAATGACTATTTTCCAGGCGAAGGAATATGACCCGTCGGTCGATAAACGCCGACGGCTTTATTGGATTGCAGGGCTGATCGCGGCGATTATTGTCGCATTTCTCGTTTATCACTTCTGGGATTGGCGCGAGGAGCACACAGTCGATAAGTTCCTCACCGCGATCGAGCACAAGGACTTCGAAAAAGCCTACGCGATCTGGAATGCCGATCCGAACTGGAAACAGCATCCGCAGAAGTATTCTGGCTACAACTTTGGGACGTTTGAACTCGATTGGGGCCCTACCGGCGAGTGGGGCGAAATTCGCAAGCATCGCATTCGCCAAGCCATCACGCCTAAAAACTCCAGCGGCGTGGTTGTAGTCTCCATGATCAACGACCGCCGAGAACCGCTCGCGCTCTGGGTGGAAAAGAAGGACCAGAGCATCTCGTTCCTGCCTCCGACGCTGAATATCAGAATCGAACCGTAGGGAACGGACGTGGAGCCGGGCGCTCTCGCCCGGGTTTTGGTTTCAAATGCGGAGAACGGTTTTCCAGAAACCCGGAATGTAAGCTCTCAAGTTGTTCGGTTCAGAAGCGAAACCCGGCCGAGGGCGGCCGGCTCCACGTTGTTTACTTCCGCTGCATGGGAATCGGCCGAGCCACTGGCGTGGGATGCGGATGCGCGTGCTCGCCACCGGAGCCATTCGGGCCGGCAGCAGCGGCAGCAGCTTTTTCGTTGGCGCTGGTCAGGCCGACTGCTTTGCGGACTTCAGCCTCGATCTTCACCGCAATATCTTTGTTGTCCTTGAGGAACGCCTTAGCGTTCTCGCGACCCTGGCCGATGCGCTCATTCTTGTAGCTGAACCACGAGCCGGATTTCTCGACGATGTTGTGGTTGACTGCCAGGTCGAGCATGTCGCCTTCGCGGGAGATGCCTTCCCCGTACATGATGTCGAACTCGGCTTCGCGGAAGGGCGCGGCGACCTTGTTCTTCACAACCTTGATCTTCGTGCGCGAGCCCATCACAACGTCGCCTTCTTTAATGGCAGCGATGCGGCGGATATCGACACGGACTGAGGAGTAGAACTTCAGCGCGCGTCCACCGGTAGTCGTCTCGGGATTGCCGAACATCACGCCGATCTTCTCGCGAATCTGGTTGATGAAGATGAGGCAAGTGCGCGACTTTGAGACAGTTCCAGTCAGCTTCCGCAATGCCTGCGACATGAGTCGCGCCTGGAGGCCGACATGGCTGTCGCCCATCTCGCCGTCAAGTTCCGCTTTGGGAACGAGCGCGGCGACGGAGTCAACGACGAGCACGTCGATGGCGCCGGAACGGACCAGCGCTTCGGTAATTTCGAGCGCCTGCTCGCCGTAATCGGGCTGCGAGACCAGCAGGTTATCGACATCGACGCCCAGCTTCTTCGCATACACCGGATCGAGCGCGTGCTCGGCATCGACAAACGCCGCCATCCCACCGGCCTTCTGCGCTTCCGCGATTACCTGAAGCGTGATGGTGGTCTTGCCGGAAGACTCAGGGCCGAAGACTTCGATGACGCGTCCACGAGGAAAGCCGCCGACGCCGAGTGCCGCGTCGAAGGAGATGGCACCGGTCGAGATGACCGAAATCGGCACAATGGCTTCCTTCGATCCCAGCCGCATGATCGATCCCTTGCCGAACTGCTTTTCAATTTGCGATAGCGCTAGATCGATCGCGCGTGCCTTCTCGTCTGCCATGTGCTTTCTCCTGAGTTGTTGATTGCGTTACGGACGGTCATTATAGCCGAAAACATATCCACAGAGAATAAAAAACGAATCAGGTCCCGTGTCTCGTGCCGAAAATTGTTGACGTGTACACGGTACCCATGTACATTCTGACACATCGCGATCCTCTCATTCAAAGATCCTGGGACTGCGGATATTTACAACGGCACCACTTCGAAAGCAGCGCGCCGGATTAATCGGCAGCTCTGGGAACGCATCGGTAGAAAATTGGATTCGCTGAACGCCGCGACAACCTTGAACGATCTGAAGAGCACCGGAAATCAGCTTGAAAAGCTGACGGACGATCTCGAAGGATATTGGAGCATTCGAGTCAACGACCAATATCGCATTTGCTTCCGCTTCGAAGCCGGCAACGCAACCGACGTGTTTTGCGAGGACATCCACTAATGCTTCCATCCAATCGCGTTTCCACCCACCCAGGGGTGATCTTGCTCGAGGATTTCATCCATGCCAATGGCCTAACTCAGGCCGGGCTCTCGCGAAAACTGAAAATCTCGAAAAATCGGCTGAATGAGTTGATACGGGGAAAGCGGGGAATCACTCCAGAAACTGCATGGAAGCTGGCGTCGTTCTTCGAAACGTCGCCCGAGTACTGGATGAATCTTCAAACTGCTTACGATCTCACATTATTTCGGCAGCAGAAGCGTCGGGTGGGTCGGTCAGCACGGCCTAACGCCGGAACGCGCGCATCCTAGGCTCTTACCGCTTCAACAGATCTACCGGCTCACGAACATCATGCACCCGGAAGTACTTCGCCAGCGACGGATGCTTCCGCGCGACCGCTTCGTACATCGCATACGCGACTTCTCGGTAGGAACGATGTCCAGCCGGAGTCGTGCGCAGTTCTGAGATGTACAGAACTTCCGCGAAATCCATTTTGAACAGCGTGCGCTTCTTGTAGCCAAGCGGTAGGACGTATTGAGCATTCTGCTCGGCATTCGGATCGTGCGACCCTGAGAACTGATCGTGCCGGTCGGATGCCAAAAGCATCGTCTCGCCATAACGAGCCTTGAGTCCGGCTGCGGCAAGTTCTTCAGGAGTATCCCACCCATGAAGGTTTGTGAACTCCTGCTCTACCTGAATGCAGCGGCGGTGGCGATGCATGTCGCGGAAGCCGCCGATGTCCATGAGAATGTCAAACCGAAACGCCTGGCCGGCGGCGAAGGGACGCAGTAGTTCATCGTGCTTGCCCCGATGGCGCAGGCCGATGTCGATGATCTCATCGCGACGCGCGGCAGGAAGCGACTCCACTCGCTCGCGAATCTCGCGATAGCTGTGGTGGCCTGCGCCATACAGGAGCGTCGTGGCGAGTTCGACTTCCAGAGGCTCGTCTTCGAGAAGATCGACAACAAAATCACCTTCATTCCGAACGTCATTAATCGCGGTGTCGGATCCCATCAACTCGCGCACGGCCTGTTTCAGCTCGCGACGAGTCTCCATCTCGTATCGATTCGCGTCGGAATATTTCACCAGCGTCGGAGCGACTTTCACCTCTTTCAGCAGCACATCGCGTGCGCGGCTGGCTAGTTCAGCACTTGCGGTGGCAATCTCCTCGATCAGCTTGCGGTACGCAGGTTCATTGATGTTCCACGCTGCAGATCGCGCCGCCTGACGCAGCGCTTCTCCTAATTGCCGGACTTCGGCGTGAGTGTGCGAGAGCAGACGCGAGATTTGCGTCTCCAGCGTGCGCGCGTTCACGATCTGCCCCAGCGAAGTGTTCGTCGCCAGTGGAAGCAGATAGCGCGAGATGTCGAAGGCGCGAGCGCGAAGCGTGCGCTGATACGCCTCTTGCGTCATCTCAGCCGGTTTGAGTACTTGCGTGGCGAGAAAGCGCGCCATCTCGTCAGAGAAATACTCGTACTCGGAAAATAGGAACTGCAGTGTCTCGACGTAGAGCTTGCGATCGCTTTCGCTCACGAACTCAGGAACGTAGAAGCCGCTCTTCTTGAAGTTCTGATAGCGAGTTGAACGCTCTTGCCCATCCCAGCGCTGCTCGTCAACTAAGGCAATCGCCGCCAAAATCGAGAGACGTTCGATGGCCAGAGGAATGTGCGCGAGATCGGCGATCGACCGATGGCCGTACTGGAAATAAAAAGTATTCAGGAACTGCTCGGCCTTTTGCTCGCTGATCTCCTTCAGCGACTCCTTCATCGAGAGCGCCGAGCGCGAATACTTCGCCATGGCATACGCCTGTACTTCAGGCTCAACGCCATGCACGGCAAAAACTTCCGTCGATTGCTTCGAATCTGCTGCAAGGGAGGGCTTGCTACCGTTGGAGTCTGACATCGGAAGGTCAGCATAACTTTGTTCTGTTCGAACAGCAACCGGGGAAGAGCGAACACGAAGGTCACGGAGGCGAAAGAGGAGGTCACAAAGATTTCTCCGTGACCTTGATGTTGCCTTCGGGACCTTCGTGTTCGCTCTTCCTGCCTTATGTTTTACTCATTCGGTGGATGTTCTTTCCCAGATCGCACATCGCCCATGGCCGCCGCCGAAGCTTCCCTGGATCATGGTCCAGCGCTGGCACGATCTGCTCTTTGCGCATTGGGCGCTGCCGCCGGAAAAGATTCGCCCGCTGGTTCCACGTGAACTTCAGCTCGACACCTTCGATGGCAAAGCCTGGGTTGGAGTAATTCCTTTCTGGATGAGCGGCGTGCGGTTCCGCGGAATGCCACCGATCCCGACCGCCGCCACGTTTCCGGAGTTGAACGTTCGCACCTACGTCCGTGCGCCGCAGGATCCTGACAAGCCCGGCGTGTACTTCTTCAGCCTTGATGCTAGGAGCGTCCTTGCTGTGTTGGGAGCGAGAGCGGGTGCAGGACTGCCATATTTCTGGGCAGAGATGAAAGCTGAGTCTGTCGGCGATGAAATCAGATACCGCAGTGTTCGTCGCCAGATGCCGCGAGGTGCAGATCTGCTGGCGCGCTATCGCCCCGTCGGGCCAGTGTCACCGCGCAAGACCGATCTAGAGAAGTTTGTCACGGAGCGGTATTGCCTCTATGTAGTCAGATCGGGAGTCATTCACCGGATCCAAATCCATCATTTGCCTTGGCCTCTACAGCCCGCAGAAGCCGAATTCGACAGCAACACGATGACAGCCGTTCACGGAATCGAAATTCCGCAGGAGCAACCAATTCTGCAGTTCGCAAAGTTCCTTGAGGTATATATCTTTTCACCCGAGAGAATCGGCTAATGCATACGAGTAGCGGGTACGCGGTCAGGCGTTAGCTTTGGCGTTACCTTCCGACTCCGGTCCGGCGATGCAGCTGCATTAAAAACTCTCAAAGCGGTAAGCCAGTTCCGCACCGCCATCCCCTTCGTATGCAAGCTGGGCTACGAGCAGCGCGAAGGGCTCGGTATATCGAGCAATTCGGAGCGGACCACCGTCAATCGGCTCGAAACCCACGTCACTGATCAGTGCAACAGCGACCTGTTTCGCGCGCCGATCATCGCCACAGTACACGAGACTCGGCTTAGTTTTCTTGCGCTTGGCCTCGAATACGCCAAACAAGACTTCGCTCGGAACCGTGTTGAAGGCGCAAACAACTCGCGCTCTGGGGACCTTCTTGGCAAGCTCTTCTGCACCCGAAGACAAGTGGCCGATGATCAGCTTCGTGTTTTTTGCGTCCATGGGAAGCGAGCAGGTCACGATCACTTTTCCTGCGAGATCGCCTGCCTGTTTCAGCACGTCATCAACTCGAGACCAGTGCACAGCGAGTAAGAGCGCGTCTGCATCCTTTGCGGCATCCGCCGGAGTGCCGGCGCGAGCCTCGCCCTTCGCCTCTTGCGCCAGCTTCTGAAGCTTCTGGTCGCTTCGCGCATAGCTGAAGACGACCTCGTGTCCGGCTCGCGCGAAGATGGTTCCAAGCTTTCCGCCCATCAGTCCCGAACCGAGAATGCCGATCCGCATCGCCCAGCCTCGCTGTTCAGCGCCCGACCATCTTTAGCAGTTCTTCCGGATATCGCGCCCCTTGCACCGGGATCTTTGACGCAGCCACGTCCAGATCGCGCAGATCCTGAGGCGACAGCTTTACATCCACGGCGCCGAGGTTCTCCTCCAGGCGCTGCAGTTTGGTTGTTCCCGGAATGGGAACAATCCAGGGTTTCTGCGCGAGCAGCCAGGCAAGTGCAATCTGGGCAGGTGTTGCCTTCTTCTGCTGCGCGAATCGTCCGATCAAATCCACAACGGCCTGATTCGCTCTGCGGTTCTCTTGGGTAAAGCGTGGAACGATGTTGCGAAAATCGCTCTTGTCGAATTGAGTATCGGCGCTGATTTTTCCGGTGAGAAATCCTTTGCCGAGCGGACTGAATGGAACGAAGCCGATGCCGAGTTCCTCAAGCGTGGGAATCACCTCCGCTTCTGGTTCTCGCCACCACAACGAATACTCGCTTTGCAGCGCCGCCACAGGCTGAACAGCGTGCGCTCGCCGGATAGTTTTTACGCCGGCTTCAGATAGTCCGAAGTGCCTGACCTTACCTTCCCGGATCAGATCCTTCACTGCTCCTGCAACATCTTCGATGGGAACGTTTGGATCGACGCGGTGTTGGTAAAACAGGTCGATGACGTCGGTCTTGAGACGTTTAAGAGAGGCATTGGCAACATCTTTGATGTGCTCGGGACGGCTATCCAGCCCTGCCTGCTTCCCGTTTTCATCGATTTTGAACCCGAACTTGGTGGCGATCACGACCTCGTCCCGAAACGGAGCGAGAGCCTCGCCCACCAATTCCTCATTTGTGTACGCGCCATAAACTTCAGCCGTATCGAAGAACGTCACACCACGTTCGACGGCTGCCCGGATCAGTGCGATCCCCTGCTGCTTCTCCACCGCAGGCCCGAGCCCGAAGCTCAGCCCCATACAGCCCAAGCCGATCGCTGAAACCTCCAGATTGCTTCTTCCGAGTTTGCGTTTCTCCATCGTAATTCCACCTTTCGCTACTCAAATCCTACAGAAAATTACTCGAATCCGTGTGTCCCGATTTTTCCGATTTCCCGCCTATTACTGTCGCCGCAGCGAATGGCGAACGCCAGCAGAGTTAAATCGCGAATACAATCAGTTTTGGATGAAGGAGCGACAGCAAAGAGCAGGGAGCAGCAGCCTACGATCGAGAGCACTCGACATAAAGCGATCGCGCCTGTAAGCATCTGAATCCCAGTGAGTAGAAAGGACGTGTACGGCGCTATGGAGTTTCGACAGCTTGGAAATTCTGGCTTGAAGGTTCCGGTTCTAAGCTTTGGGACGGGCACGTTTGGTGGACGCGGTGAGTTTTTCAAAGCCTGGGGCAATAGCGACGTGAAAGAAGCCACGCGCCTGGTGGATATCTGTCTCGATGCGGGCGTGAACTTCTTCGACACTGCAGACATCTACTCCCATGGCGCATCAGAAGAGATTCTCGGCAAAGCTGTCGCCGGGCGTCGCAGCTCGGTACTCATCTCCACCAAGGCGAGCTTTCGCATGGGAGATGGCCCAAACGATCTCGGATCGTCGAGGTATCACCTGATTCAAGCCTGCGAGGCGAGCTTGCGCCGACTTGGGACCGATTACATCGATGTCTATCACCTGCACGGTTTCGATCTCACCACCCCGATCGAAGAAACGCTTCAGACGCTTAACACGCTCGTGCAGTCCGGCAAAGTGCGCTACATTGCCTGCTCGAATTTTTCCGGATGGCACCTGATGAAGTCGTTGGCCATTGCCGAGCGCTATGGATGGCCGCGCTATGTCGCTCATCAGGCGTATTACTCCCTGATCGGACGCGAGTACGAATGGGAACTCATGCCTTTAGCCATTGACCAGAAGATAGGAACCATCGTTTGGAGTCCATTGGGATGGGGGCGCCTCACTGGTAAAATCCGCCGCAATCAGCCGCTGCCGAAAGTTAGCCGCCTGCACTCAACCGCCGAGCAGGGCCCGCCGGTCGATGACGAATATCTCTATAAAGTTGTCGATGTACTCGACGAGATTGCCCACGAAACTGGAAAGACCGTGCCACAGATCGCGCTGAACTGGCTGGTCCAGCGCCCCACGGTGGCGAACGTCATTATCGGCGCACGCAACGAAGAGCAACTCCGCCAGAATCTGGCTGCAGTTGGATGGAATCTCAGCGCAGAGCAAGTTGAACGTCTAAACGCAGCTAGCCACAGAGTACCAACCTATCCCTACTGGCATCAGGTGCAATTCGTTGAGAGGAATCCTCTGGCGGCCTTCGCTGCCTGAATGAGGATCGACATTGGTTCTATTGTGTTGCAAAGGCAGCTCGGATGTGGCTGCTGCTCCTCATTTGTAGATTGTTACGACAAAGCAAACAGTCCGGAATATTGCACCATTCACAATTCTAGAACCCGACTCGCTTGCCCATCTTCATGGCGGCGGCGAGCTTCTCGATGCGCGCACGCCGCGTCTCTTGCTTCTTTGCTTCTGTAACAGCTCGAACCCACTCCTTCTTGTGAGTGAACGATAGCGATTCCCATGTGGCTTCGGCTTTCTTGTTCGAGCTGAGCGCATTCTTGATTTCGTCAGGAGTTTCGATCACGCGCTCTTCGCGATCGCGTTCGAGCACGACATCGACGGTGTCGCCGGCCTTGCACTTCGCTGCGGTGCGCAGCTCTTTGTTGACGACCATGAAATATCCCTCGCCCATGTTGCACAACGAGCTGCGAAATGGCGCTCCGTTTATTGTTCCGCGCACCGGCACGCGCGCCTTCGTCCCAAAGACGGTCGGGACGTGGAACGGTGGACGCATCGCTGCGCTCTCCATGTTCTCGACGCCTGCAAGCTTCGTCTTGAAATGGAACGGGCCGTCGCCGGGTTGAAACTTCTGAGCCATTTTAGTGCTCCTCTCACCTGCGGCACATCAGGATAAACAACCGTTCGTGTGTCCGCATGAAAGCGCATTTCATTCGCTCGCACTACAATGATGTTATGAACTCATTTGGAGCGCGCGCCACGCTGCGCGTTGGCAATCGGCAGTATCAGACTTATCGCCTTGACGCTCTCGATAAGCGAGGAATCTCCACCCAACACCTGCCTTACTCACTGCGAATTCTGCTGGAAAACCTGCTGCGCACGGAAAATGGGAAATCCGTCACCCAAGATGACATCACCTTCCTGGCGCAATGGCAGGCAACGGCGGCGCCTTCGCGCGAAATAGCCTTCACTCCTGCGCGTGTGCTGATGCAGGATTTCACCGGCGTTCCTGCCGTCGTCGATCTCGCCGCGATGCGCGATGCTATGAAGCGCCTCGGTGGCGATCCGAATGCCATCAATCCGCTGCAGCCCGCTGAGCTGGTGATCGATCACTCGGTGCAGGTCGATGAGTTCGGCACGCCCAACGCATTCCACGCCAATGCGCTGCTAGAGTTCGAGCGCAATCGCGAACGCTATGCCTTCCTTCGCTGGGGACAGTCGGCATTCAACAATTTCTCGGTTGTGCCTCCCGATATGGGAATCGTGCACCAGATCAATCTCGAGTACCTGGCACGGGTGATCTTTCCGCAGAAGGTTGAGGGCGAGTGGCAGGCCTACCCGGACACACTCGTGGGCACCGACTCGCACACCACGATGGTCAATGGACTCGGCGTGCTTGGCTGGGGCGTCGGTGGCATCGAGGCCGAGGCCGCGATGCTGGGCCAGCCCGTCTCGATGCTGCTGCCGCAGGTCGTCGGATTCAAGCTCACGGGCAAATTGAAAGAAGGCTCGACAGCTACTGATCTGGTACTCACCGTGACCGAGATGCTGCGCAAGACCGGCGTAGTCGGAAAGTTCGTCGAGTTTTTTGGCGAAGGACTGTCCGAGCTGCCACTCGCAGACCGCGCCACGATAGCCAACATGGCTCCGGAATACGGCGCGACTTGCGGTATTTTCCCGGTTGACAGTGAGACCCTGCGCTATCTCCGCATGACGGGACGTAGCGACGAACACATTGCGCTAGTCGATTCTTATTGCAAAGAGCAAGGTCTCTTCCACACTAAGGAATCTCCATCCGCGACGTACTCCGAAGTTGTCGAGTTGGATCTTGCGAGTGTAGAGCCGAGCGTTGCCGGGCCGCGTCGTCCTCAGGACCGCGTTCCGCTTTCGCAGACTGCCGAGAACTTCAAGCATGCGCTGCCTACGCTACTTGGTCCTGCTGCGGCCAAAGCTGCGGCGCGCCAGGTGATGCGTTGGGAGGGCGAAGGCGGTAATCCCACGGCTGCCGGAGCGGAAGGCAATAAACCGGACGTTGCCGAAGCGGTGTCAGCGACACACAAGATCGATGTGAGCAAGTATCTCGATCACGGCTCGGTGGTGATCGCGGCGATCACGAGCTGCACGAATACTTCGAATCCCTCGGTGATGATCGCCGCCGGACTGCTCGCGAAGAAAGCTGTCGAGCGCGGACTCTGTCCGCCACCATGGGTGAAGACCTCCGTCGCTCCCGGATCGCGTGTGGTCACCGAATACTACAAGAAAGCCGGCCTGATGGAATTTCTCGACAAGCTGCGCTTCAGCATCGCCGGCTACGGATGCACGACGTGCATCGGCAACTCCGGCCCGCTGCCTGCGGATGTTTCGAAGGCAATCGACGATCATCAACTTGTCGTCGCGTCGGTTCTTTCTGGGAATCGCAACTTTGAGGGCCGCATCAATTCGGAAGTGCGCGCGAATTATCTGATGTCGCCGCCGCTAGTGGTTGCGTATGCACTTGCAGGACGCATCGATCACGACCTGCTCACCGAACCGCTCGGAAAAGATCGTCAAGGCAAGCCGGTTTATCTGCGCGACATTTGGCCGACGCAGAAGGAAGTCGATGAGGTCGTGAGCAAAGCCATCGACTCTGCCATGTTTCGCGAGAATTACGAGCACATCGCCGACGGCGACGAGCACTGGAAAAAGCTCAAAGTTCCAAAAGGGGACACTTACGCCTGGGACAAGAATTCGACCTATATTAAGCGCGCGCCCTACTTCGACGACATGCCCGTGAATCCTGCTCCGGTGGAGGACATTCGCGGCGCCCGCGTCCTGGCCTGGCTAGGCGACAGCGTCACCACCGATCACATCTCTCCGGCAGGATCAATCAAGCAGAACAGTCCTGCCGGCAAGTACCTGATCGAACGCGGAGTGAAGCCGCACGACTTCAACTCCTACGGCTCGCGTCGCGGCAATCACGAAGTAATGGTTCGCGGCACCTTCGCGAACGTTCGCCTGCGCAATAAGCTGGCCCCCGGCACCGAAGGCGGTGTAACGCGTTATCTGCCGACGAATGAAATCATGTCGATCTACGACGCTTCGATGAAGTATCAGGCCGATCGTGTGCCGCTGATCATCCTCGCCGGCAAGGAGTACGGATCAGGATCGTCGCGTGATTGGGCCGCAAAAGGCCCAAAGCTGCTCGGAGTGCATGCGGTGATCGCGCAGAGCTACGAGCGTATTCATCGTTCCAATCTGGTCGGAATGGGAATTCTTCCTCTGCAGTTCCTGCCGGAAGAGGATCCGGAGACGCTCGGCCTCAATGGCGAAGAGACTTATGAAATCGCCGGCCTGCGCGAGATGCTCGATTCAAGGTTCGCCTCGGGACGTCATGTGAACGTCACGGCAACGCGCGCTGACGGGACGGCGGTGAAGTTCGAAGCCACTGTCCGCATCGATACGCCGCAGGAGATTCTCTACTACCAGCACGGCGGAATTCTGCAATTCGTCTTGCGTCAACTGCTGGCAGGCTGGGACAAGCCCAAAGTTGTAAGCCGCGGTATGAGCACCGTCGCCGATGCAAGCACCGGAAGCAGCATTACATAAGTCGCTAACTTACCTTGGCCGACAGCGCAGCCGGTTTTGGCCGGACGGTGCGGTCGAAGATCATCATCGCGCACATCAGCAATAGCGCGAATGCCGGCACAAAGAGTCCGGAATGCAAGGAGCCGGCACGCGTGGAGACCTCGCCCGTGAGTGCCGGCAGAGCTGCGGCTCCCACTCCGGAGAGCGAAAAGGTCCATTTTGCTCGTGGCGAATCGTGCATGAGCGCGAGAATCCGCGCCATGCAGAGGGGAAAGATCGGACCAAGCATCACGCCGGTACAAGTCGCGCTGAACACGGTCGCCAGCGGAGCTCGCAGCAACAGCAACATCACAATACTGAGGAATGCGCCCATCACCGCGTACGTCAGAAGTTGAAGTTCTTCGATGCGGCGCAGCAGCCAAGGCGAAATTGTGCGTCCGCATAGAAGCGCGAGCCAGAAGCAGGAAGTAGCAAGCGGAGCCAGGAAGCTGTTTGCGACGGCAAGCCGGTGAACGTAGCTCATCAGCCACCCGCCAACCGAGGTCTCGCTCCCCACATACAGGAAGGCGATGAGCGCGAAGATCGCCACTCGCTTCCAGTCGATCTCCTGATTGCTGTTAACATCGCGCGGAAGTCGAACGTCAACTCGATTCCGGCATGCTGATGGAAGGATTGAGGCGGCGACTGCTGTTCCCAGTACGGGATAGAAGTGCTGGGGAGAAAACCGCCTGACCCACATGGAAGCAAGCGGGGCCGAGATCACTGCGCCGAAGCACCACCACGCATTGAGAACAGAAAGAACGGCACCGCGACGGGTCCGGAATATCTTGCCCATCCACATGCTGGTTGAGGTCATGGCCAAACCCAGGCCCAAGCCGAAGGAAAAAAAGAGAAGCAGCATCTGCGCCTCGCCGCGAACGAAGCCGATCGCCAAAGCGCTGATGACCAGGAGCAGATACCCGCGAAGCGCGCTTCTAAAAAAATGCGAGCCGACCAGAAGAGCGCCCAGAGCCGATCCACAAAACTGGGCTGCGAAAAGAAACCCGGCGCGGCGGTCGTCCAGGCGCCAATCGACGCTTAAAGTCGGGAGCAGCGAACCGAGAAGCGTCGTACCAACCCCTGTGAGTGCAAAACCAGCTTGCAACGACAAAATGCCGCGATGTTCGGTTTGTGCCTCATCGCGCATCGCAATGGTTGCCGCCGAGTCACGGATTGGATTTTCCAGGAGCACCGCTGCTGTATTCGATTACTTCTTTGATTGTGGGAAGCTGGCGTTCGTAAGTAATTAACCGCGACTTTAGCACGAGATTGTCCTCTTTTCGCTCAAACGCTACATTTGTGTTGGCCGATGCGGCTCAGTATTTGCTGTTGCTCAGCTTCTCTGTCTCGGGCTCATCCGTTTAACTCACCGTTTCTTAGCTCAAACAGGCTTTTGGCCTTGCTTTATTTTCAATGCAATTGCGATTAGGTGATTTTTTTTAAAAGCTGCAATACGCGACTAATCGTCTGCCAATCAGAGACTTGTGTCCATTCAGGTATCGACAGCGGACTCCGTTGTGAGCGACTCATGCATAACAACAGCGATAGTCGGGCATCCTACACGGAAAGCAAACCTGTACATCGCGTAAGTTGGACGCGCCGCTTCGTGCGCGATGTTACAGGTGTGCCTGTAAGCAAATCACGATAGAGGTGTAGTAAAGGAAATGAAGAAGCGCAATTTAATCGCAGTGCTCACAACCTTGGTGCTGAGCACAGGAATGATGTTCTCGCAAGCGGCAGGCAATGGAAATCCTCACGGGCAAACGTCGCTCGCGGTACCCGTTGCGGGAACGTTCACTGCCCCGACATCCGGACCGCTTAGTTCGCTTAGTTCCCTCGGCAGTGGAACAATGACGGGCACGTTTAACATCAACCACTTCGCCGTGCAGAACAGTGCCTCGGGGCAGCCTCAATTGGTGGCCGTGGGCAATTTGATAGCAACGCTCACCAATAGCTCTGGACAATCGCAAACCACGGTGCTGAACAACGTTGTCGCGGCCGTTGATCCGACCGGCACCTGTCCGATTCTCTCGCTAACGATAGCGCCGCTGCATCTCAATTTGCTCGGCCTCGTCGTGGACATTCCTAATCCCATCAATCTCAACATCGTGGCTCAATCCGGCCCCGGAAATCTGCTGGGCAATCTGCTGTGCGACGTGACCGGTCTGCTTAACGGCGGAGGCGCATTGCAAACCATCGCCAATGATCTGAACCAGATTTTAGCCGGACTGGGACTGTAGAGAACCAGCCCCTTCAACATCAATCGCAAAACGAATAGCAACACGACTGATAGATGGAACGTTCCCTTTTCGGAATCCGTGAAGAACGTTCCATCATTGGTTTCGGCTGCGCGCGGCCGCCTGCATCGCAAGCTGGCAGTCTCCCCGCCCCAGCCGACCTGGGGACGGAGCGCATGCGCCGTTGAAGCTGTGCAGGAAGACGGATTCGTACGACACCGGCATGAGACAATCTTCCTTTGCGGTTAAACGCAGATTCCAGCTATGCCTTTCGAAAACATACGCATCGAAACTCGCGACCGCATTGGTTACGTCACCATTGATCGCCCCAAAGTCCTCAACGCATTGAACATGGCGACGATGAACGAATTGCGCACAGCATTCACGCACTTGAAAGAGAATCGCGAGGTGCGCGTCGTGATTCTTACCGGTGCAGGGGAGAAGTCGTTCGTCGCCGGAGCCGACATTGGCGAGTTGCAGAAGAACAATCCAATTGAAGCGAAGGAATACACGCATCGCGGGCAGGCCGTGCTCGATGCGATCGAGAACCTTGGCAAGCCGGTAATCGCGTGCATCAATGGCTTCGCGCTGGGCGGAGGATGCGAGATTGCCATGGCCTGCACGATGCGGCTTGCCAGTGAGAATGCCAAATTGGGACAGCCCGAAGTAAAGCTGGGCATCATACCCGGATACGGTGGTACGCAACGCCTGCCGCGACTCGTAGGGAAGGGGATAGCCATGCAACTCCTCCTCACCGGAGAGATGATTACGGCGCAAGAAGCCCATCGAATTGGACTGGTGAATGAAGTCGTTCCCGCAGCTCAGCTTATTCCGCGTGCAGAAACGATCGCGCAAGCCATCATTAAAAATGCGCCTCTGGCGATTCAGTATTGCCTCGAAGCGGTGAATCACGGCATGGAGATGACGCAGCAGGAGGGTCTTTATCTGGAAGCCACGCTGTTTGCTGTCTGCTGCGCAACGGAAGATAAGAAAGAAGGCACGACCGCGTTCCTTGAAAAGCGGCCGGCGAATTTCGCGGGGAAATAACCCTATGCCGGGCGCCCTCGCCCGGGTGTTTTGGTTGGGTTCGCCTGAACTTGCCAATCCGGAAACTGCTCCACATTGTTCTATTACGATCAAATACCCGGGCCAGGGCGCACGGCTCCACGTTGTTCGGTGCCGTCCTAAAGCTAGTCTCCACGGTAGTATCCAATGCTTGGCGTTGGCAGCCCCCTCCCTTGCCATGGTAGGATTTCGTCTTCTGCTCTCAGGGCCTGAGCCCGTCTGCTGCTATCCCCGCGCGGCAACCGGTGATGTCCTATGGTTCACCTCGCCAGATCGCGTCTGGTTGTGCTTTCGCGATTGGTGTGTGAACAACCAGATTCTCGCAGTTCCAGGAGAGAGCGCCCGGGCAGAGTAGCGTCGCGTCCGGCACAACGGACGCGATCCTCCGCAGCTAACCTCCTTTCCTCACACTCGCTCTCGGGCTCGCCAAAAGTTTCAAATCAGAACGCAATTCAGTCTTGCATCCAAAGGAGTCCCTCGTGAAGACCTACGAAAGCGCAAACTTGCGCAACGTGGCCGTCGTCGGTCACTCGCATTCCGGAAAGACATCGCTTATTTCGGCCCTGCTCTATACCGCCGGATCCACTCCACGACTCGGGCGCGTTGATGACGGGAGCGCGACTACTTCATGGGACGAGGAAGAGATCGCGCGACAGATGTCGATCAGCGCCACGCCGGCGTACTGCGAGTGGGAGAAATGCAAGATCAACCTGATCGACACGCCAGGCTTCAACATGTTTTTACATGAAGCCAAAGCTGCGCTGGTGCCGGCAGAAGCTGCGCTGGTTGTGGTCGATGGCGTGAGTGGCGTTGAAGCGATGACGGCGCGGGTTTGGGACTACGCCGCCGAGATGGAGATGCCGCGCATTATCGTGGTGAATCGCATGGACCGCGAACGCGCCGACAAGGATCGTGCGCTGGAATCGCTGCGCAATGCCTTCGGACGCCAGGTCGTGCCCGTGTTTTTGCCGATCGGCAGCGAGCGCAATCTGACCGGCGTAGTCGATCTGGTCACGATGAAGTCGTACACCTACTCCCTCGGCGGCAATGGCAAAGGCAAAGAAGGTCCGATTCCTGCGGAACTCGCTGAAGAGGCGAAGTCGGCGCACGAAGCGCTCGTCGAGCTCGTCGCAGAAGGTAAAGACGAGTTGATGGAAGAGTTTTTCGAAAAGGGAACTATTCCGGAAGATCATCTGATTAGCGCGCTGCACGAAGCCATCCGCGAAGACCGTATTTTTCCTGTCCTCTTCGCTTCCGGATTAGGGAATATCGCAACCGACCACATTCTTGATTTCCTCGTCACCTACGCTCCAACTGCAGCAGAGCGTCCGGCGGTCAAGCTTGCTGCCGGCGCGAGCACAGCCGCTGCTTCCGGCAACGGACATGGCGGAAGCAGTAACGGAGCCTCGTCTGGAGAGACGCTCACGGTAAGCGACGCAGGGCCGCTGGCGCTGTACGTATTTAAAACCATCTCTGATCCCTTTGCCGGGCACATCTCATTCTTCAAAGTTTTTTCGGGCGTGGTGAAAAACGACGCCACGGTGCAGAACTTCACCAGGAACATCTCAGAGAAGTTGTCGCATCTGTCAATCATGCAAGGAAAGACGGCAGTAGGAGTCACCGAACTGCACGCGGGCGATATCGGCGCGGTTGCGAAGCTGAAAGGCACCCTCACTGGCGACAGCCTCGGCGACAAAGCGCATCCGGTCCAATTCTCGTCAATTAGTTTTCCTGAACCGGCGATCACCTTTGCCATCGAACCCAAGACGCGCGCCGACGAAGATAAACTCGCCAATGGTTTGCACAAGTTGATGGAAGAGGACCAGATGGTGCGTTTCTTCCGCGATGAGCAGACGAAAGAGTTTCTAATTGCCGGGACCGGACAGCAGCACATCGAGGTTATCGTCTCGAAGCTCAAGAAGCGCTATCACACGGAAGTCGTGTTAAAGGCGCCGAAGGTTCCATATCGGGAGACTATTCGTGGCCGCGCCGATGCCCACGGGCGCCACAAGAAGCAAAGCGGAGGCCACGGCCAATTCGGCGACTGCAAGATCAAAATGGAACCGCTCCCGCGCGGCGCTGGGTTCGAGTTCGTGAACGACATTTTCGGCGGAGCAATTCCTAAGAACTTTATTCCTGCAGTGGAGAAAGGGATTGTCGAGGCGGCAGCACGAGGATTTCTTGCAGGTTATCCCGTAGTAGATTTCAAGGTTATCCTCTACGACGGTTCGTATCATGATGTCGATTCCAACGAACTCTCGTTCAAGATGGCGGGACGACTGGCATTCCGCCAGGCCATGGAGCAGGCGAAGCCGACGCTGCTCGAGCCCATCATGCACGTCGAAATTTCAATTCCCGACGAGTTTGCCGGAAGCATCATGGGCGACCTCAACTCGCGCCGTGGGCGCATTCAAGGAATGGATAACAAAGGCGGCACAACGGTCGTAAAAGCCGAAGTGCCCATGGCCGAGATGCTCACCTATGGCGTCGATCTGACTTCAATGACACAGGGCCGTGGGAGTTTCTCGATGGAGATGGCGCACTACGACATCGTGCCGGCAGCGCTGCAAGAGAAAATCATCGCCGCTGCGAAAGCGGAGCGTGGCGAACTCGTAGAAGTTGAAGAATAGATCTCACCACGGAGCCTCGGAGGTTCCTGATTTTGATCTCACTACCTCCGTGTTCTCCGTGGCTCCGTGGTGAATTTTCCCTTCGGTGCTCTTGGCATCGACGATTTTGGTCGTGCTACTCGCGCTAAATTTCGCTCTACATTCTTTGGAACCGCGGATTTGGGTGGCCTTGGATGGGCTGCTTTTGGAGCGAGCCGCTTAGCCGGCTTCGGAGTTTGTGCGCGCTTTGGCGGTTTGGGGAGCTGCAGGGTCGGCAAAATGAGCGGCGGCGCAAGCGGCGGCATTGGAGCGGGGATTTCGTCCACTAAAGAGTTCGACGGACCTGCTGGCCGAACAGGAATTACCGGGGCTGGTGGGCTTGCAATTGTCTGAAGAGGAGGAGGGTTCACAAATGCGGGCGGAACTTCCGGCTTTGGTTCTTTGCTGACGAGGGGTTCGCTCGTAGCAGAGTTCGATCCAGGGGGTTTGAGCACCAGGTCAGCGAGATGCAAATAGTAACTGTAGGGAGGATCCGTAAGCCCGCGGCGGCCGCCTTCACCCTTGATCTTACGTTCCAAATCGGGAGCTATCCAGAGTCCACGTGAGCGAACTTTATGTGCTCGGGCCGGAGCTTTCTTCTTGGCGCTCATAATGCCGGGAGAGAGATACCCCAGCCACAATACTAGATTTCAGTGTTACAGCACGAAATTCGAGAATTGCTCAACAAACGGCCACAACGCATAAACAGCCGGAGCGTCGTCTCCGGCTGTTTTCGATTCAGGATCTATCGGCTCTTACATCTTCTGCTGAACGGTCGGTGTACCGCGTCCGCGGCCACTTGAGAGTTGCGCGATCAGACAGATGATCCAGATTGCGAAGAACAGCCAAATCCAAGCGCCGATGGCATACACACCTACAAGCCCCAGAATCCACAATACAAAGAAAATGACCGCCAATGTCCATAACATATTGTTATTACCTCCTTACTTCCCCTACTAAGTAAGAACCGCTGCAGGAATGCGTCGTTGTCCCACCAATGAGTCAACCATTTGCAGGTGCAACGACGGGGCGCGTGGATTTATGCATCCATACTTGGCGGAACATTTTTTACTCTGGCTGTAAGCGACTTCTCTGCCGCAATCGCAAGCCGATCCAGACAGAGCTGCGCCTGCTTCCACCCATCCTCCCCAAGTTGTTCGCGGAGCCGCTCCTGAGCACGATGCCAATATGGGAGCGCGGTCTCGAGCTGCTGCCGGCCTAACGGAGTCGCAGAGTACAGGTGTTCCCGGCGGTCACTTCCGGAATGGAGCTCGACCCACCCGGCCCTCCGCATTGTTGCCAATCGACGAGTGAGTGTCTCGACTGCGATAGAGAGATCTTTCGAGAGTTGCCACTGCGCAATTTCTCCTGCTTCGGAGATCGCACGCAGCAGTATGAACTGTGTCGCTTTGATCCCTATAGGCGCGAGGACTACATCGTAGAGTTGGGTCACGCTCCGTGCTGCGCGCCTGGTAAGCGAACATACACACTCGGTGTCGAGCGCGCCGGACCGAATCGGTGCAGCACCAGCTTGCACACACTTTGCCCCGCCGTTGCTTGAACGAGGCTCTACATTGTTGGGTTCTGTTAGATAAGGGCCTGACATAAGCGAAAATCCCCCGGTATTTCTATCTTACTGCGAATGCGTAACACCAGAGCAGGACCGCAGCGCGCTAATACGCGTCAATAAAAAGTTCGGCGTGAATCCGGGAGGAGGACTCACGCCGAACCGGAGGCCAACTGCCCCGGAGAAGTTGAGGAACAGCCTTTAATCTTTGTGATGCACGAGCAAAGAGAGTCGAAACGCTCGGCATCGTTGCAATACCAAGATGCTTCCCGTTTCCGGATCAATTCAACCGCAGGCGGTCGCGCCTACGACGATCATGACGCGCGCAGTAAATGATTTCTTCCACCATCTCCACGTATGACCTGCCGGATTTCTTCGCGGCCATAAAAAATTCAGAGTTGCTGGAGAGCCATGGATTCGGATTCGCTTCGATCACGAAGATCTCGCCATTCTCGGTAAGACGCATGTCGATGCGACCATAATCGCGAAGCTGAAGCGTGTGATATGCATCGAGCGCGATCTTCTGCAGACGCTCGGTTATTTCCTCATCGAGATCTTCAGCGGGCGCGGATTTGGTGACCTTGTAAGCTTCTGTCTCCTTCTCCCACTTCACTTCGGTTCCCGCGACTTTGGCCATGCCTTCTGGAAGCTTCGATAAGTCCAACTCAATCAAAGGCAGAGCTTCGGGCCGTTCATTTCCCAAAACGGCAGCGTAGATTTCGCGGCCGTCGATGTATTCCTCGATCAATGCGGGCGAGTCGAACTCGTCCTGAATGTAATGAATGCGCTCCATCAGTTGCTTCACCGAAGACACGACTGAATACTGATCAATGCCGATCGAACCGTCTTCGGAAGTGGGCTTCACGATCAGGGGAAAGTTGATGTCTTCGGCGTGATCGAGGCGTCCGCGATAACACGTGGCGAAATAGGGCGACTTAACGGAGTGGAATTTGAAGAGCTTCTTGGCCAGCGATTTGTCTTGCGCGAGATAGAGACCCTGCGGGCCGGCTCCTGTGTAAACGCGTCCGAGCAGATCAAGATAAGCGGCAACGTGCATTTCCTTCGTATCATCGCCGGCGTAGGACTCAGTCAGGTTAAAGAAGAGATCAGCGTCGCTCTTTGACAAAACAGAAAGCGTCTTGTCGGTCCCATCGAGAGGCTGATAGCTCGGCTCGTGCCCGAGCTTTTCCAGAGCCTCGAATATCTCTTCGCGATCATGCTTCTCGCGACGGCGCTTGCGCTTTTTCGACTTGCGCTTAGGTTCAGGAGGCGCTTCAGTTTCTTCGTCTCCCCAGGAGTCGTACAGAATCGTGATTTTAAGTTTCTCTGCCATTTTTGTACGAGGTCACAGGCGACTTGGGCCTGCTTAGCTATTTGCCTGTTCCTTGCTGACTGCTTCCTTATTTTCGTTTCTCCTACTTCCCGCTTCGTCTTCCGTGTTTCGTACCTTTGTCTTCCCAGTAACTTTTTTGCTGGCCTCAGGAACGAATTTTCCCCGGGTTACATAATTCATCGCGAGGGCGGTCGCGTAAACCGTGATCTCGGTCAAATATTCCTTGTCACGAGAGGCTTCAGCCTTGAGTTGCAACTCTGTGACGCGATTCTCGATCGACTCAACCAGCTTTCGGACAAGAGGCCGCTGCATCCCTGTCCAGTACGTCAGTTTCTCAACCAAAGACTGACGATTCTCTTTCAAGAAATCCGCAGCTGGACGAACCCCCTTTCGCTTACGTGGAGAAACATTAAATATGTCTTCCAAGTCGGTATCCAGCGCGAGATCGCCAGGCGATGGCTGCTCACTCAATGCTCGCTCGTAGAATTCAGCAACCGTTGCATCCATTTCTTCCACCGTAATGTCGGTGGCTCCCGTCGCGCGCACCGGATCAACTTCGCCCAACTGCCGCGCCATTCGATCGACGTAGCGCAGCTTCTGCATCGCCGGCCAGTTCTTGTAGCGCTCACGCCAGCGCGAGCGAGGCGTGAGCCATACAGCGAAGGTCTCCGCGAAGTCTTCGTCGGGATGCTTTTGCGCGTACCAACCTTCCATGTGCCGAACAAAGTCTCGCGAAAACGGTACGGGACGATAAAGGTCTCGGTATGGGCGCCGAAATGGGCCGAACAATTCCTTCCATTCCGGCGTCTTATATAGCGCGTACGCATAGTTGATAGCGTGCCCGGCCTCGTGGCGCAGATACATCATGATCTGGCGAGAGTCTTCCAAATCGTTCATTTCTTTTTCTAACCGTGCCAATTTGGGATCAGCCAGATAAAAAGGAATTCCGATCACAGGCTCTCCCGAAGGACATCCCCATTCGTCGGTGAGATAACACAGAGGACGAAACTTCTTCAGGCCTTTGGCCTCGAGTTCCCGATAAAGCTGCTGCACGAAGCGCTCCAGCGGAGAACCCTCAAGCTTGAGCCCGAGCTCCCGGATGGGCTTGCCCAGGATTTCCTGAATTTCCGGCGGCGCTTTTTCGAAGGCAGGCACAGTGGTCTGGTGTGGAGGTTAGCACGCCGCCAGGGAGCTGCGTTGTATTGCAAAATGCAGGGATATAAACATTTTGGTTCCCGGACTCCCCGCATCAAATTCCCTAATCGGCATCGTATCGCTGGTTTTTCGCTCCGCCGCACAGGTAGAGCGCATGTCCATCGCTAAAGACTCGAAATCTGCTGTAGAGTTCGGTATAAGTCAATGAGAAGGAAGTGATGATGAAGAAGCCTGCTGTGATCGGAGTTTCAGTCTTAACTTCTTGCTTCATGCTGCTCGGGTGCGGCGGATCCAACAGCGGTAATACGACGGGCGGAGGTGGCGGCGGTTCGACTGGAACACCGGTGTACGTGAGCAACAGCAGCAATTCCTCAGTTTCCTTCTACCTGCTCGACCAAACCTCAGGGTCTCTGCAGCGACAAACCGGATCGCCTGTCTCAACCGGCGGTTCTGCTCCAGATTCCTTGGCTCTCGATCCCGCAAAGAAGTTTCTTTTTGTTTCGAATGTTTCGTCGTCGAACATTTCCGTTTTCAGCGTGAACAGCACGACGGCAGCTTTAACGGCACTCACCGGTTCTCCGTTCGCAGCAGGGGCGAGTGCAACGCGGATGATCGTGCATCCGAAAGCGAACTTTGTGTACGCGCTCAGTTCGACGCCAGCAGAGATCCTCGCCTACTCATTCGATTCGACCACGGGCGCTCTTGCTGCACTAAAGGGATTTCCGGTTTCTTTGAGCACTTCGGGGCAGAGCGGACTTGCCATCTCTCCCAACGGGCAGTTCTTGTACACCTCGAATCCGAACACGAACATCATCACTGGTTTCTCGATCGGCACAGATGGCTCCCTCACACAGCTCGCGCCAACAACATCGCCGAGTAAAGGATCTCCTATGTTCCTGACGTTCGATAGCAGCAGCTCATTTCTCTTTGCCGTGAACGCCGGCGGAACCCTTGGTGGTCCAAGCGTCTCGACATTGAGCGTTTCTGCGACAGGGGCACTAACTGAGGTCGCGGGATCCCCCACGCCGGTGGGAACTTCGCCGGTGAGCGCGGTCTTCTCGCAAGGATTTCTGTACGTGTTGAATCAAACCTCAGGCACGATTTCTGCGTTTGCATTTACCAGCTCAACTGGTCAGCTCACTGAGCTGAAAGGCTCACCTTTCACGGTGGGCTCGCGTCCAGTCTCGCTGACCACCGCTGCGTCGGGAAAATTCCTGATCGCAACTACAACCGGCAGCAGCGCAAGCGGCACGATTGCGGTGTTCTCAATTGCGACAGACGGAACCCTCACCCCCGTGGCAGGGTCGCCTTTCACGCCAGACACAGCGACTCCGGACCAGGTGCTGGCATTCTGAGGCGACGAGTTCTCCAAAATGTATACCCCACTGCGATGACATCGATCCCGAATCCCGACGTGGCTCTCGAGCGGGTGAGACGTGTGCTGAAAGCCTCCGGCAGATGATCTTTATTGAGCATGGACGCTCGCCTGATGCCAGGCTCGTGGCGTGGCAGGATCGCATCACGCCTGTGTGGAAGCGATTCACGCGGGTGCCATCTCAACCGCAAAATCGATGACCTAATGCGAGCGGCGGGCTTTCGCATCAGCGAGCAAACAACTTCTATCTTTCAGGCCCGCGACCAATGACTTACATCTATCAGGGTATTGCCTGCAGGAATCCTGATTAGGCGCTTTGCGGGCGAGATGCGGATTGGCTCCAATGCGCCGATGGCACAATGCGAATACTTCGCAGTGCCACATTGGGAGCAGCTCTCGCCGCGACGAGGTGCAACCCCGATTCCTCGCCCTCCATCCGACTGCGTAAGGCCATACAAATCCTTGTTGGTGAATCCTTATGCGCGGTTTCTCCGTTCTACTTACCTCACTCTGCCTCGTTATTTACGTCGCCCTTCTTGCCTCATGTGGAAGTACGAGCAGCAACAACGCGAACAACACGAATAACCCCTCTGCGGGTGCTCCGGCCACCGGCAGTGGTTCTGGGTCGGGATCATCGGGGTCCGGTTCAGGCGGATCTGGCTCGACCGGATCCGGTTCCACAGGTTCCGGATCGGGAAGCGGAGGCTCGGGCAGCTCCAGCGGTGGAAGCGGCGCAAGCAGCGGCTTTGTGTCGTATGCATTCTCGGCCACGACCACCGCGATTTCCGGTTATGGAGTGAACGGTGATGGGTCAGTGACTCCGCTGCCCGGCTCTCCTTATGCAGCCAGCCTGGTTCAAAATGGGCACATTGTCACGAATGGCGCCAATCTGTACGCCATCGCCGAAGGCGCGACGAGCCTCGACGTTTTCTCCATCGATAAGTCGAGCGGAGCGCTCACACTTGCGAACACAACCAATGCCATGGCGGGCGACCCGAACCAGGGCGACATCGCGTTTCATCTGGCCCTCGATCACACTGGAGCTTCTCTGTATGAAGCTGTAGGCACTAACATCAATGGCGGCGTTAACGTGCTGGGAGTCAACAGCAGCCCCAATGCGCAGCCAGTTCAATTTCTCCCCGGACCTTCAGCTCCTTTAGCCCCGGAAGTGTTTTCGCCCAACAACCAATACGGCTACACTTCAGACTGCGGCGCGAGAGTTAACGGAATCTTTGCCTGGCAGCGCATGTCCGACGGTTCTCTTAAAGAGGTCGCGATCAACCCTGGCTCAATTCAGGGTCCAACAGGAAGTCCGGGAGAGGGTTTTTGTCCCATCGGTCTTGCTGCGTCGGCGAAAGATTATCTGGCCATTGTGTGGATGCCGTTTGCGTATGCAAGCTCGGGACCGGTTGGAAACGAGACGTATGTCATGACCTACACCATCAATGCTGATGGGAGCCTGACGACGGTTGCAAACTCGCAGGTGAAGACGGCCTCAAGTTCCGCGAACACCGTCGCCATAGGTTTCGATCCAAGCGGAAGCTTTCTCGCAGTTGCAGGCGATGGCGGTATCCAGACCTATGCCCTGAATGGGAATGGAACGCTGGCGCCAGTTGCGCCACCACAAAATTCCGGGGCGAACTTCCAGGAGCTGGAGTGGGACAACTCGAATCATGTGCTCGCGACGAACAGCAACCAGCTCTACGTGTTCAACGTGAGCACGGGACTCCTGACCCCGGCTTCGGGTTCGCCGCACGCCGGCGGTCCAGAGCTTGCGGTGTTACCTCGATGAGCATGACGAGCAGCGTGGCAAAGACTGCTGTCGAACGCGGTGAGCGGAATCATCGCTAACTTTGGACCCTTACGCAATTAACCGATCCTGTTCCGGCCTGGTTGCTCTAATTGGAGGAATTCACTGGCGCCCTTCGCATTCGATACGATAGATGTGAACGTCGGAAATGCGACCTATTCTCCTAATAGTATTAGCGGTGTTTGTCGCGGCTCCTGGGCTTGCACACGCAGAAAAAACGCCGGACTTTTCTTCCGATGCGGTATGGCTCGACAGCGGAGCCAAAGTGCTGCACTCGATCAAGGCATATCGCGGACGTGTCGTTCTTATCGACTTCTGGGAGTACACCTGCATCAATTGCATCCGCGATTTCGCTGTACTCAAGCGCTGGTACGCGAAGTACCATCCGTACGGATTCGAGATCATTGGAGTGCATTTCGGCGAGTTCCCGATGGGATACAAGCCGGAAAATGTTCGCCGGGCGGCCCAGCGATTTCAACTTCCCTGGCCGATTGTGGCAGACGTGAATGGGTCGATTTGGAAGGCTTACAAATCCGAATCATGGCCGAACCGCTATCTCATCGATCCGAACGGCGAGATCGCAATGCATATCGAAGGCGAAGGAAACAACGCGCGCGGATGGAAGCTAAGATTCGCGAGCTGCTGCTGGCCGAACATCCGCAGGTTGCGAACCTTCCACTCGACCCAGATGAGAACACATTTGCCCCGCAATGTGGACGCGTAACGGAGGAAACCTACGTGGGAGACTGGTTCGGCCGTGGCGCCCTGGAAAATCACGAGAAGTACGAAGATGGATACGTAGTCCATTTCAAAGCCGACCGCGAGCCCGACGATGGCCGCGTGATTCTCGCTGGCAGTTGGCGCACCGACCACGACGGGGTTACCTCGGCCGATAAGCAGAACGATAAAGCTATGTTTCGATATCATGCGCGCTCGGTGTATGCGGTAATGAGCGTGGAGAATCCCACGCATCCGATTCGTGTCGATCTTTTCCAGGATGGTGCGCTGCCAGGCGTGGCTGCCGGAGCCGATGTGAAGAGCGATTCCCGAGGCTCCTACATTGAAGTAAGCGAGCAGCGAATGTATTACCTGATCAAGAATGCCGCTCTCACATCGCATCTGCTGACACTCGCCCCGGAAGCCCGGGGATTTACGCTGCACTCATTCACTTACGGCAACAATTGCCAGCAGAATTTCGACGAGAAGTAACTTATCGGCAACTCCCAGCCGTTCAGAACCGACGTGCTAACCGCTTGGTTAACAGAGTCCTTTGCGCGGAACCTTCCTGTTCAACGCTGCTCTTTTGCCAACCTCGATCTCCGACAAAATGCCCGATTTCTTGAAGCCGATTGCTTTGGCACCAAAGGTGCGAGAGTAAAGGCGAGGCAGAGGTTCCCCCGTGAATCGGTTCAGAATGGAACTGAACCGATCACAACCGATGGCCAACGATGAGGAGTTCTGACCATGGCCAAGATCATTGAGTTCTACGTTCCACCAAATCACAAGAGCAGAGAATGCTGGGTGCCGCCGCGCTTGCGGGGCAGGGTCATCGATTTCCAAATGCGCTCTGACTTTCTCCATCGCATGTTTGAGCAGAGTTTGCGCGTCGTCGCTACACTCTCACGCACAGCGGGATGAGCAGTCGGCTATTCACTTACCCCAATCTGGTTCAGGACGAAAGCATAGTCGAACGCTGTCTCATGGAGGCGGTCGTAGCGTCCGGACGCGCCTCCATGACCGGCTCCCATGTTGGTCTTGAGCAGCAGCATTCTGTGATCGTTGCGTATCGCGCGCATTTTGGCGACGTATTTCGCTGGTTCCCAGTACATCACTTGGCTGTCATTGAATGAAGTTTTGACCAGAATGTTGGGATAAGCCTTGTTCTCGATGTTGTCGTAGGGCGAGTAGGAAATCATGTAATCGAACGCGGGCTTCTCCTTTGGATTGCCCCATTCTTCGAACTCGGTGACCGTGAGCGGAAGCGACTCGTCGAGCATGGTGTTGATCACGTCCACAAATGGGACTTTGGCGATCACAGCCTTGAATAGGTCCGGACGCATGTTCGTGACTGCGCCCATCAGCAGACCGCCGGCACTCGCGCCTTCGATCACCAGCTTGTCTTTCGAGCCATAACCCTTGTCCACGAGGTACTCGGCGCAATTAATGAAGTCAGTGAAGGTGTTCTTCTTGCGCATCATGCGGCCGGCATCGTGCCACGTCTTGCCCATCTCTCCGCCACCGCGAGGGTGCGCGATCGCATAGACCACTCCACGATCTACGAGGCTGAAAATGTTCGAGTTGAAAGTGACATCGACGGAGATTCCGTAGGAGCCGTAGGCGTAAAGATAAAGAGGGCCGCTGCCGTCGAGCTTCTTGCCCTTCAAGTACACCGTCGAGACTGGAATTTTTGTGCCGTCGGAGGCCGGAGCAAAAATCTGCTCGACCTGATAGCGGCTTGGATCGAAACCACCGGGAACTTCTTTCTGCTTGAGCAACGTCGAGCCGCCGTTCGCCATGTCGTACTCGAAGACAGATTGCGGCGTTACGAACGATTGATAGCTATAGCGAAACTTCGTGGTGTCGTATTCGCGATTAATGTACGCAGAGGCCAGATACGCCTGTTCCGGAAAGGGAATGCGGTGCGAGTTGGCTGTCGCAAGACTCGCCACCGAGATCTGCGGCAGCCCGTTTTCCCGTTCGTAAGTTACGTAATAGTTTCGAAAGAAATCGGTGTCATCGAGCATGACATTCGCGCGATGCGGAATTACCTCCCGCCAATTTGCCCGGTTCGGAGCACTCGCCGGCGCTTTTACCAGCCGGAAATTTCGTCCTGTGTCATTCACTCGAATGTAGAAGGAATCCCCGTTGTGGTCAGGGTAGTACTCGATGTCCTGCCGGCGCGGCTCGATCAGCCTCCAGTCCGCACGCGGCTGATGGGCGGCGATGTAGCGCGCCTCACTCGTGGTATGGCTTCCCGAAATGAGAAACAGATATGCCTTGCTCCGAGTTCTGAAAACCTCGATGCTGAAACGAGCGTCTTTTTCCTCGTAGATGAGATCGTCAGGACCAGTGGTGCCGACCCTGTGGCGATACAAGCGGTATTGTCGCTTCGCCGCATCCTCAACCGTGTAGAAGATAAATTTGTTGTCGCTTGCCCATGCCACTGAGCCTGTTTTTTCGATGTGGTCGGAGAGCAGCTTGCCTGTGCGCAGGTCCTTTACCGCAAGTTTGTATTGGCGGAAGCCAGTGTCGTCGGTCGAATAGGCGAGCAGGTTCCCATCGTCGCTCACCTGATATGCAGCTATAGCCATGAAGCTCTTGCCCTGCGCCAATTCGTTCAAGTCGAGGACGACCTCCTCCGGCGCTTCCATGCTGCCCTTCCGGCGGCAACGGATTGGATACTGCTTTCCCGCTTCAGTACGCGAGTAGTAAAAGTATTCGCCGTACTTATATGGGACCTCGATGTCGGTCTCCTTAATGCGCGCGAGCATCTCGTTGTACAGCTTCTTCTGCAATGACTCAGTCGGCTTCATCACCGCATCGGTGTATGCGTTCTCCGCTTCCAGGTAGGCCTTTACTTCGGGATTGGCCTTGTCACGCATCCAGAAGTAGTTATCGATAAGCGTTTGCCCGTGAATCCCGGTGATCTTAGGGATCTTCTTTGCGGTTGGAGGAGCGGGAATGGCCGACTGCGAGTCGGCGGCTTCGAGCGAAAGAGTTGAATAGGCCACAGCTAAGATTACAAGAAGGCGGGCGAACGCGAGGAACTGCTTCATAGGTTCCGGCACCGGACGTAAGTTGTTGTGCCTGGGAAGTATAGGAGCAAACCAACGTCCACGGGAATTAATCTCCGTATAGTGGTTAGTCAGAAGAGCAGGAAGCCTAGTGAAACAGCAAAGTAGCTGGAAAAATATGCTTGAACCTTCAGCCGTTCTCCTGAAACGGGGCTATAATTCCCGCAAATAGGGCGATTACTTCCTCCAATGAAGCCCTTGCGGTCCGACCCGGCCAGAACGCTCCGGGCAACGAATTCGCGAACCAGATCGAACCCGGTTGAGGTGAATATGTCTGGACTATCGCCGATGATCATGTTGCTCATCCTGTGGGGCGGAATCACCCTGGTTTTGGTGGTTCTTCTCATTTACCGCAGCACGCTGACAATGCACGAAGACGATCAGCTCTTCTTGAGCGAAGGCGAGACACAACTCGCTCAGGAGCAGCTCGAGTTACAGAGGAGAATGCACAAGCTACAGCCGATTGTGCGCGCTTGCGGCGCGCTGTCAGTTGCGCTGCTTGTGGTATTGGCGGGCTTAGGTCTGTACGACATGTACAGAAATTTCTGAGCTACGCAGGTTTTTGAGCCACTCACCAATCCGGTCTCTCACAGAACCATGCAGGACGAGTATGTCTGTGCTCTTGGGTCGCAGTGTGGCTGCGCGTCTCCAAGCCCGCTGTGTCGCGCCATATTCCGCACGCTCTTTTTTCAATCTGGAACTCCCGCCTTGGGTTTGACGGCGATGCAATGCACAGCTCTCCTCAATCCTTTGCTGCTCAATGCCTGTGGCAACGAACGATGCGCCGAACCTTTCTTACTTAGGGAGTATCCGCATCCTGAATACCCGGAGGACAGGTTTATGCAACGATTTCTTACGCTACTCGCGGCTTGTCTTGTGAGCGCCGCGATGGCCTTTGGACAGGCGACGGCAACCGATCAGGCGCCTGCGAGCGGCACGCAGTCGAGTGGAAGAACGGTAAACGCGACACCAAACAGCAACGGCACATCGCCGGCCGCACAACGAGGAGCTGCCGGCCGCACGCCTTCAACTCCAAACCAGGCGCTGCCCGGACGTTCCAATCCGGCGAATGCCGCGGCAGGCGAAGGTTCTGCCAATGGACAGGCCGTCAACCCGAATCAGAGCGCCAGTCCGAACGCCGGAAATGCTGGGGACAACAGCGATAACAATGGAATGCAGAAGGACGACACCGGCAATAATCCGGCAAAGGGCAACTCGAACACGATTACCAATCCGGGAACTGCGGGAACAACGCAGTGGTTCTGGATTGCGCTGGCAATCGTGATTGGATTGTTCCTGATCGGAATCCTGGTGAGCCGCAACCGAGCGCGCGGCAATATCGATCGTACCGATCCCGCGCTCCGCGCGACCGACACTCGGACTCGAGACGATCAGAAACGAGACGAACGTATTCGCAGAGTGGGATAGGCGACTGGGCTTAGACGGTCACGACTGCGAGCGGGAGCGAAATCTCGATTTGGAATCCGCCTTCCTTCAAATTCCCGGCGCGGATCTTGCCATTGTGGAGCTTAATGGACCTCTCTGCAATGGCAAGCCCGAGGCCCACCCCTCCAGTGCGCCGTTCACGAGAGGTATCGACGCGGTAAAAGGGCTTGAACAGGTTGTCGAGTTCTGATTCGGGAACGCCCGGGCCGCGGTCCTGAACGACAATCTTTACCTCGTTTCCCTCGCATTTTGTGCTGATCCGTACCGCGGTTCCCGGTTCGGTATAGCGGATCGCATTCCGTACAACGTTCTCGAAGGCACTGCGCAGCAGCTCCTGATTACCCTCGATGGCGCACTCCTGCATACGTTCGAGAGCGATGGAGCAGCCGCGCGATTGCGCCTCTATCTCGACGTCAGCCGCAATCTCAGCAAGCAGATCAGGAAGCTGAACCATGCTGGTTTGCGGCATCGATTCCCCAGCCTCGAGGCGTGACAATGTGAGCAGCATTCCGACCAGTCCACTTAGCCTCTCGGCCTCCCGCTCAATACGGTCCAAAGTGGGAGAGAGGTCGTTGTGGGTCTCGCCGCGCGCGAGATCCAAGGCCAGCTTGAGTCGGGTGAGCGGCGAGCGCAGCTCATGCGAGACGTCGCTGATGAGCCGCTGCTGTGCTCCGATGAGCAGCTCAAGGCGCTCGGCCATGTAGTCGAAGTCTTTTACCAGCTGCCCAACTTCGTCGAGTTGCGGTGAGCCCTTGCCGGCTCGCGCCTTCAGGTCGCCGGCTGCGATCCGTTGCGCGGCCGCGCGCAACCGTGTAATCGGACGAGTGAGGTAACGCGCGAGCAGAGCGCAAATCAACCCTGAGATAATGATCGCTAGCGTGAGCCGTTTCAAAATGGGACCACGTCCGAGTGGCGGCTCGATTCGGCGCAACTCGAACACGGCAAAATAGCTCGCGGATTTTCCATCAAGTAAACCGGTGATGCCAAATCGCTGCTTGTCGATGGTGCGGAAATCTACGGTGCCTGGCTGCGGCAATGGCGCAAGATTCATCTTGCGATGGCGTGAATCGCAAAGTACATCTCCATTGCGATCGATCAGGTCGAGAGGCATACGGCCGGGCTCGACGGAGCGCTGACCGGCCAACAGCGCCGGACATCCACCGCTCTCGTAGGCATGAATTAAAAGCTCAGCGTTGGAAAGAATCGCAGGGCTGAGACCGCGATGGATAGCAGCCCGAAGCTGGTCCTCAGTCGGACGCTGCGTCGTAGCAATGAAGACTCCGAAGATGAGCACCGTACACAGCCAGAACGAAGCAAAGATCTTGAAGAAGAGGCTACGCATAATTATCGAAGCTGCTTCTCCTTTGCCGGAACTCTGGCCATGGAAACGTACATATAGCCAGTATTGCGAATGGTTTTAATGCGCTCGCGTCCGTTGGGCAGATTGCCCAGTTTCTTGCGCAGCTTGCTGATATGCACGTCGATGCTGCGATCGAACGGACTCAGTTCGCGTCCCAAAACGGTCGAGGCTATGTCGTCGCGGCTGACTACATTCCCTGCGGCTCTCAGCAACATCTCGAGAAGATTAAATTCGACGGTCGTGACATCGAGAACTTTTCCGTTGAGCGTGATGGCCCGGGTTCCAGGATCGAGTTCCACATCGCCGACGTTTACGGGATGCTTCGGCGAATTTGCGGTACGCGCGTTGCGGCGTCCGATCGCGCGGATGCGAGCCAGTAATTCGCGCGCATTGAAGGGCTTCGGCAGATAATCGTCAGCGCCGATCTCGAGGCCAACTATGCGGTCCAATTCGTCGCCGCGAGCGGTTAGAAGCAGTACCGGTATTTCCGAAGTCGTACGCAACTCACGCAGCAGATCAAAGCCATTCATTCCCGGGAGCATGACATCGAGCACGAGGAGATCGTAGTTTCCAGTTCGCGCTCGTTCCAACCCACGTGTGCCGTGCTGCACGCTCTCCACTTCGAAACCCTCTTTGCGAAGGTATTCAGAGAGCATTTCGCAGAGCTCGGCATCGTCGTCAATAATCAGGATCTTTTCCAGCATGTCCGTCTGGAAGAATTGTGTCATGTTTCGTTCGGCAGCCGGAAGAGTTTACCTTTCTTTACATCGAAGTGGCACGTTTTAAGCTTCATTTCTCGCGAAAAGGCGTCTTATAGACAGCACGGAAGCGGCATCCAAATGCCGTCTCCGGCTGGGCAATGCCGAGGATGAGTTCCACAGCTTCATGGTGTCTCTCCTGGTCGTCCTCGGCGACGTGAGCGGAGGTGAATGCCTGATCACCTCCGCTCGTTTTACTTCAATCCCGTGCGGAGGTGCAGTTTGCATTCTGGCATGTGGGAACATCTTGCCGACGCGTTGTTCTGGCTGCAACTCTGTTGGGTGGTCGCCGGTTTCCTGCTGATGATTTATCTCGCCATAAAGGTTCTTCCGCGTTCGGAAGAATCGAAACGTTCCCGAACTGGCACAAGCGACGGCTGGTCCGGCAAGCGGGAAATGGTTGTCCTGGGCGGATACCGCTTCGAGATTACACAAGACCAGTCGGGCGGGCGTCCCAACGTCATTCAACTTCATCCCGATCGCCTCGATCGCCGGCGCAGCGTGAGGTAATCTCGCGCCAGCGCGCAACATTTCCCATCAAAGATGTGTCTGAGTGGTAAATGGCCGTGTGCGCCGTAACGGCGCTCAACCGCGCTATGCTTGATTGAGTTCGGAGGTTATGTGAGAAAACTTGCATTGCTGTTCCTGTGCTCATGCTTTGCACTCGCCGTTTCTGCCCATGCACAACAATTCGATGCCCAGTTCGGAATTAGCGGAATACATTCACAATCTGCAACTAATTTCGATATCACGAACGTAGATCATCAGCCGCAATCACTCAGCGGTGGCGTGTATCCGAGCTTTGGAGCAGACTTCACACTCTTCCATAATCTTGGTGTCGGCGGAGAGGTTTCGTGGAAAGCGTCAAAGAGTCTTTATCAGGGAATTCTCGATTATCGTCCGATTTTCTGGGACATAAACGCGGTATACGCGAAAAGAGTGACTCGCGTAGGGTTCGCTGCGATGGCCGGTATTGGCGGACTGAGCACTCGGTTTTATACAGGTACTTGCACCAGCATCAACGCAAATGGGACATGCAACAACTTCGTCAGCAGCAACCACTTTCTGACTCATTTAGGCGGCGCGCTCAGGTTGTACGCTACTCACTCCGTGTACATCGCTCCTGAGATTCACTATTACTACGTTCGTAATAACGTGGACTTCACCTCTCCGAACGTGGTGCGTTACAGCCTGAACATCGGGTACACATTCGGGAAGTAGGTCATCTTAATAAACATTGCACCTGAAGTTCTGCATTTCAGAGCTTCAGGTTTTTTGTTGCGCGGTGCGCAGCGGTAGAAACGTTCCCAATGGGCGATGCGGTGGTCGCGTCTTTCGCGGCTACCCACCAATCAGCCTCCACGCCTCCACCATTCTTTTTGATGCCCAGCCAAACAGCACTGGGGACGACAAGCGTGTCGCGGCGTTAGCAGCAAATAGCAGAAAATTTGCAGGCTCCAGAATGGAACTTCTCAAGATTTTTTCGCGTATCTACTAACGCAAGCGGCCCGAAGCCGTCTATAGATGCGAGAGGAGATACGGAAATGTTCGACGCAAAGTACAACTCTTTGATCGACAACACGCTGTTCCGGATCGGGATCAATTGCGCGCTCTTCCTGGTATGGGTGGGCGTTGCATACGGAACACTCGCGGTACGGTAGGTTTGTAATGCGGCAGGGTAGTAGTTGGGCTTAAGCAGTACAGACTTACTACCGTTTTCATAACCGGTCTGTGCCGGGCTTCTGGCGGGATCGGAGGCGGCTAAACGGCCGCCAGTTATCGACACCCTGGGGTCCTGATAATGTTGTGGTGACAAAATATCAGGCGAAAACGGGGCGTCTACGCGGAACTAGGCCTTGGTCGCGAACTCGGCCTTGTTCTCGGCGGACTGAGATGCGGCTCCGTAGCGCGTCTCAACGTACTCATCCAGAATCTGGATGAACTCCCTTACGATGTGATCGCCGCGCAGCGTGGTCATCAGTCGTCCATCGACAAATACAGGCGCTTTGGGTTCTTCGAAGGTCCCCGGCAGGGAGATGCCGATGTTGGCATGCTTCGACTCGCCTGGGCCATTTACGACGCAGCCCATTACCGCAAGCTTCATCTCTTCCACGCCCGGATACTTCTGCTTCCATGCCGGCATGCTGGTTCGCAAGTAGCTTTGAATCTGCTCTGCCATTTCCTGGAAGAACGTTGAGGTCGTGCGACCGCATCCAGGACAAGCCGTGACCTGTGGCGCAAAGCTGCGAATGCCCAGTGACTGCAAAATCTGTTGAGCAACCAGAACTTCTTCCGTACGATCTCCGCCGGGAGCCGGGGTAAGCGAGACACGAATCGTGTCGCCGATCCCCTGCATGAGCAGAGGCGCCAGCGCTGCAGAGCTCGCCACGATGCCTTTCATTCCCATTCCGGCTTCGGTTAGTCCCAGGTGCAGCGCATACGAGCAGCGCGAGGCAAGACTCCGATATACGTCGAGCAAGTCCTGGACGCCGCTGACTTTCGCGCTGATGATGATCTGATCCGGACGCAGTCCGTACTTTTCCGCCATAGCAGCCGAGTTCAGCGCACTCACCACCATGGCTTCCATGGTCACATCGCGGGCATCGAGCGGATTCGGACGGCGCGAGTTTTCGTCCATCATCCGGGTGAGCAACTGCTGGTCGAGCGATCCCCAGTTGACGCCAATGCGCACCGGCTTTTGATTTTCGACGGCAACTTCGATCATCGTCCGGAAATTCTCATCGTCTTTTTTGCCGATGCTGACGTTGCCCGGATTAATGCGATATTTCGCCAGCGCGCGCGCGCACTCAGGATATTTCTTCAGCAGCAGATGACCGTTGTAATGGAAGTCGCCGATTACAGGGACGTGAACACCGAGGCGCTCAAGTCCTTCGACGATGTGTGGCACCGCCTGCGCCGCCGCATCGTTGTTCACGGTCACGCGGACCAATTCGGAACCGGCACGGGCCAGGGCCGCTATTTGCTTAATGGTGCCCTGCACGTCGGCGGTATCGGTGTTGGTCATCGATTGCACGACGACCGGGGCGTCCCCGCCGACGCGCACGTTCCCAATCAGAACTGTCGGGGTCTTCCTACGCTGAATCTGCGACATGGAAATTCAAGTTTAACAAAAGTGTTGATTACGCCGGAGATATCGGGATGCCAGCTTTCGTTAATTCCTCGCGCAGCCGTACACCACTGAGTTCCAGCCGCATCATTCTCTCCGCGAGATTGAGGATGCGCTGCGCAGCCTCCTCAATTTGTACACCCCGCGAATGAATGTTGGAGATGAGATTCCGATCGGCATCGCTCTGCCTGGAATGCGGGCGGTAGGCCATGTATGCGGAGAGACTCTCGGCAGTCGCCAGCCCGGGTCGCTCTCCAATCAACAGGAGCGTGACTCGCGGCCGCAGCAACTCCCCGATTTCATTGAGAATGCCGACGCGGCAAAATCGAATCGCAAAAATCTGTCCAAGATTCCAGCCGCGAGCGCCGGCGCCTGGCACGAGGAGTGGCAGAAGCGACGGCACTTGCGCAGCAACCGCGGTGGTTGAGAGTCCATCGCCAATACAGATTTGCAGGTCGGATTCTCTGGAGCAACGATCAGAGATCATTGCTCTTGCATGCGTCGAAAACCTTCTTCCCAAATCAGGACGGAGCAGATATTCGTCTTTGGAGCGGACTTCGGTTTTGACTTCGAAGATGCCGAAGCGTTCAATCAACCCCGAACCCAGATGCTCCTGCAGATCGAAATCCGTGCGCACTGCGTCGCGCGCCGCAGCATGGGCGGCGCGCAGTTCGAGCTGCATGGACGTACGGTACGCACCGCCGCTCCTGCCTGCGAGTAAGCGCGCAGGAGTTCGCGCTTTCACTACCTTGATGATTGCAGGAAGAGAATCTGTCATCGCGTTCGCTCAGCCGCAAAGAACCTTTTCCGCCTTGGCCATCAATTCGCGATGTGCAGTTCCATCGAGGGCCGCAGGCTGATCATTGCGGTAGATGCTGCGGGCCTGCAGCCACGCGAGAAACTCTGGCGCAGGCTTCAGATGAAAGATCCGCCGCATCGCGATGGCATCGTGATAGCTCGTGGATTGATAGTTCAACATCACGTCGTCCGAACAAGGTACGCCCATAAAGTAGTTGCAGCCAGCGGCGGTGAGGAGCATGAGCAGATTGTCTGCCGAGTTCTGGTCTGCTTCTGCATGGTTGGTGTAGCAGACGTCGCATCCCATCGGCAGCCCCAGCAGCTTGCCCATGAAATGATCTTCCAACCCGGCGCGAACGATTTGACGTTCGTCGAACAGATATTCAGGGCCAATAAAACCCACAACACTGTTGACCAGCAATGGAGAAAACGCTCGCGCCACTCCATAAGCGCGGGCCTCAAGCGTGAGTTGATCGATGCCGTGATGAGCCTCCGCCGACAACGCGCTGCCTTGCCCGGTTTCGAAGTACATCACGTTCTGGCCGATCCACTGCACGTTGCTACGCCGCCGATGATGCTCGATCGTGCGCTCGCGTCCTTCCTTCAGCATCGACAGCGTGATACCAAAACTGCAATTGGCATCTTCTGTTCCGGCAATTGATTGAAATAACAAATCTACGGGCGCGCCGCGATCCATTGCAGCAAGCTGTGTAGTGACGTGCGCCAGACAGCAAGTTTGCGTCGGGATCTCATACGCGGCGACCATCCGCTGGAGCGCATGCAGAATCGCGGAGACCGTCTCAATTGAATCGGCGGCAGGATTCACTCCAATCACGGCATCTCCGCACCCGTATAAGAGGCCTTCAAAAGCGGCGAGGAGGATTCCGGCAATGTCGTCCGCCGGATGATTCGGTTGTGTGCGGATCGCCAGCACGCCATGCTGACCGAGAGTATTGCGGCAGCGAGTGACGTTGCGGATCTTGGCCGAAGCGAGAACCAGGTCCTTGTTGCTCATGATCTTCGCCACTGCGGCCGCCATTTCAGGAATGATGCCTGGCTGGGTTTGCTTTAACTCTGTTTCCGTGGTGGCATCGCTGAGAATCCATTCGCGAAATTGTCCAACACTGATACTGCGAATCGGCGCGAACGCCTGCTCCTCGAACTGTTCGTGGATCAGACGTGTGACATCATCTTCAATCAGAGGCTGCGCAAGAATCTCCTGGAGCGAAATGTCAGCAAGAGCGCACTTTGCTGCCACGCGCTCTTGCTCATTGGCGGCGGCGATTCCGGCGAGTTGGTCCCCAGACTTAACCTCATTCGCCTTCGCGAAGAGTTCTCGTAAATTGGCAAAGCGGCCCATGGCTGGGCAGTTCACCCCCTCTGCTGTGGCCTGCCTATATTAAGGGAAGATACGGAGGGGTGATGCTTTCGGCTGCGGCCCAGAGAGGGATCCGGGCCGCACGGCATGTGAGCTTGGAATGAAATTTCCGGGTATCAGTGCGCGGGAGCGTGTCCGATGCGGAAACCGATGCTGAACTCAACGCTATCGAGTTTTTGACGCGCGCTGCGGTCATAAGTAAAGCCCATGTCCACGCGTCGTCCGAGGTCGGCATTCAGACCTGTGCTGAAGCCGTTGTCTTCAGTGAATCCGTTTCCGATGATGGTTGCCGCCTGCTGATAGATCGGCTGAGATTTTCCTTTACCGTTGCTGCTGGGAGCTGAGCCTTGCCCGTGGTTGAATTCTGCGCTGTAGAGCTTTTGCAGCCCGAGCGGCAGGTTTTCATAACCAGCGAACTCAAAATTGAGGCGCTTACCAAGTGGAATTCCAAGACCGGCCTTGTAATGCGACAGCATACCGAGTGTCGTATATGGGCGCTTCACAGCAGTGACGAGCGCGCTGGTGTTCGCTAATCCAAGTTCAAGCAGCGGCGAAACGCGCCACAGATCGAATTCCACGTGATTGTTGAAATCGCCGGTAAAACGGCCCGTGCTAAGGCCCAAGGATGTGTCTCCGGTGGGCGCAGTTCCGGTTACGGTTACAACATATTTGAGGATCGGAGTCGGCGTAGAAACTCGGACGCCGAAACGCATGTCGCCCATGGCGTTGTATCCCGAAACCGGAGCGGTTTGTGTTGATGTCTGCGTCGTAGTGCTCGACGAGAATAGCGGCTGATTGTAAGCCAGGTAAAACGGCGCTCCCACGGAGACGGCAAACATCTTGTTGAAGCTGTAGCCGATGGTGGAATCGATAGTGCTCGTCCAGTTCGAAGATGAGTCGTAGCTCTGCGACAAGTTCGTGTACGAGGTGAAACCTTTCTCAGGAATTCGCAGCGACATCGATGACGGATTCGACTGCGCAAGGCATGCCGAAGCCCCAAGTGTCAGGATTAGAAGTGCTAAAACAGAACTTCGCGTCATCATAGAATGAATAGAATCCTTTGCTGGATTCGCCTGAACGGCGCCTGGGGAGAGTGCTGTTGAAGATATTGCCCATCAACGGCGCAGCGAGGAATAGAAAGCTGCGACTGGAGCATTACCAAAGGGAAAAGCCGTAAGAGAACCTTTGGAATTGGGAGGAATCGCTGCCGAAATTCTGAGCGAGAGTTACTCCGGCTGGACAATTGTCAGCAGGAATACAGAGTCCTCTTGCGCGTGAACATCGTGCTCCAGTTTGCGATCTAAAGCGAACACGCCTCCCTCGCGCAGCTCACGCGCTTCGGCAGCAAGTTGAAGACGAATGGCGCCATGCAGACAGTGAATAACGATGCGGCCCGGTGAATGATGCTTCGAGATCTGTGAGCCGGCCTGCATGGCAAACAAGACCAGTCTGAGATCCGACGTCTTCAACAAAACCGTCGAGGCGAAGCCCTTCGCCCATGGCCTTGTCATGCTCAATTGCGCGATTTCGGCGCTCAAGTCAATGGAGCAGGCAAATCCCTGCTGCGACTCTTCACCGCTCACGACGCCTCCAACGCAATTTTTGAGGTGATCCCCGAATTTAAAGGACTTAAGCCCTCAGATCCCCGCGAATCCCCGGGGATACCCCGCAGTGATCCCCGGGGATTCAGGTCAAAATCCCCGCCGATCCCCGGGGATCCCCGGCGATCTCGAACCGTTCGCCGGATATGCCAGTTTGGGAAAAATCAGAGGCATTCATTTCGCACTCCACACAGTTCAGCGAATCCGCCGCCTGAACGTCTCGTAGTGCTTCGGCAGCCGCAGTGGCGTTCTCGAACAAATCCTCTTTCGGCGCAATAGCGTCGAAGCATTCATCGTCGCATCCGAGGCTACCAATCGCGCTGCCAGAGTCGTTGAGCATTGGAAGAAAAACCTCAGGGAAAGCTCCGGACGCGCTGGAGCCTCTAACACAACGGGCGTCGCCTCTGTTCAGGGTCGGCAAGACAGGCTGCCAGGTGAACACGCTGCCGCAGAGTCAGCCCGAGTTGCCGAGTTACGACGCCTTTTTAATATAGCAAATAAATAGCGAAACGTCAAGGGTGATGTCCGTCCACTGCGAGCTTTACTTAGGTAGTTGCTGCAAAATGACATGGCCCTTCGGGGAAAGGTGAGCGTCGGCATCGGCATACGGTTGCCCGTCATGTGTTGTAGAGGAATCTCGAGAATTCAGAGAATCTTCGCAATCCTCTTCTTTCAGTTCTATCGTCGAGAGCGCCAGAAAATTGATTGAGCCTGTCGATCGAACCGACGACTGCGACTCTTCAAAGCCCACCTCGCCTCCTATGGGCCAGGGCAGCCTTGATGTCTTTCATCAGCAGCATCAGGTGAAATTCGGAAGCCTGACAAGTTTCAAATCCGTACCTGGTGTAAAAGGAAACAGCGCTCGCATCCATCGCATGAACGAGGACGGCGCGTCCGCCGATTATCTCCGCGCCAGCAAGAGCTCTTTGCAGGCTGTCTTTGAGAAGTGCAGAACCCAATCCTCTGCCTTGTTCGGCCTCATCCACAGCCAGGCGCGCTAACAAGACGATTGGAACCGGATCAGGAGCAAACTTCGCGGCGCGTACAGTGGCAAGTCGTGTTGAGATACTTCCAGGGGCAAGGGAATAGTAGCCGACAACTCGCATTGCCCGATGAACAACATACGTGCGACTATCCCCGCTGCTTTGATTCATCAACGCATTTCGTCTCAGTTGGTCGAGGATATCGGCGAGCTGCGGAGGAGCAAAAGCGAAGGCTGAGTCCCAATACGTGAACGGGACTTGATTGAAATGCTGGCTTCTAGGCGGTGTGTTGGTGGAGCTAGTCGGGATCGAACCGACGACCTCATCGTTGCGAACGATGCGCTCTCCCAGCTGAGCTATAGCCCCACTTGCAGTAGTTCGATTTTAGCAGTGAGGCGGTTCCGCAGGAAGCGAGACTTTGCCTGGATGCGGCCGTGGTGTGGAGTTTTTGTCTGCGCGATCGCACTGCGGGTGACCTCGAGGCGAAGGCGTCTCGCGGACGGTTAAATGCGCTTGAGCCTGTCCAGGAACGAACTCTTTTTCCTCACCCTTGCCAAAAGTCCGAGAACTTCACGCGCTTCCTCGGTGAACTCGCGAGCGAGCTTCCAATATTCATCCTGCGTCTTCGGATCGGGAGATTGCGATGCGAGTTTGCTAAACTCCGCGATTTGCTCGTTGAGCCGCTCAAGCTGCGACTCAAGCCGCTCGATCCACTCCGAATCGGCGCTGCAATCGGCGCCGACTTGCCCTCCTCGTACGCGATGTTCGGAAAAGTGTTGGCTGTGGATCATGCTTCCACAAGCTCTCGCTGTTCCGCCGGTTCGTATTCGACGATGTATCCCGCAATGGCACTCGCCGCGACTGTATAAGGACTGGCGAGGTACATCTGTCCTGGTCCGCTGCGGCCGGGGAAGTTGCGGTTTTGAGCGCTGATCACAATCTGATCGGGACGAGTCGAGACTCCCGGACCGGCGTTGATGCAGGCTCCGCAGCTTGGCTCGATGACCTTGGCTCCTGCCTTGCGGAAGACGTCAAGATAGCCTTTGCGCACGCAGTACTCCCGCGTCTCCTGCGAACCGAACTGGATGTAGAACTGGACCGAGGGCGAGACGCGCTTGCCATGGCGGAGCGCATCGCTGAGGACGGCCGCATACATGTCCATGTCCTCATTCTTGCCGGCAGTGCAGGTGCCCCCGTAGGCGATCTCGATAGGAACGGGTGTGTGCAGGTCGCGCACGTACTTGCCGTTGCCGGGATCGCCGGGCGTGGCGACCATGGGATAGATTTCGGAGGCGTCCATCTCGATCACATACGCGTACTGCGCACCGGGATCGCTGTACAGACCGTCGAGCAGTCCTTCGGCCTTGTCACGATTCATGCCGCGTCGCTCGACGAGGAACTCGACGACCTTCTTGTCAGGAGCAACGATGCCGGTGAAGCCTCCGATTTCGGCCGCCATGTTGCACATCGTTGCGCGCTCATCGACGCCGAGCTCCTCGATCGCTTCGCCCGAGTACTCCATCACCTTGGCGAGCGCCTTGCCACTGCGGATGTAATCCATCGCGAGCAGCTTCAGGATGTAGTCTTTCGCGGTAACGTTCGGACGGCGTTTGCCGTGCACGATCACCTTTACCGATTCGGGAACCTTCACGCGCACGTCTTTCGTGATCCAGGAGTTGAATACGTCGGTTGTTCCAATTCCGAACGCGACGCATCCGACCGCACCGACGTGGGGAGTATGTGAGTCTGAGCCGACGTTCAACTGTCCAGGAAGAGCGTAGCTCTCTGCCATCACGGAATGGCAAATGCCTTCGGAGCCTTTGCGGTCCTTCAGCTCGCCGTGCAGCTTGATGCCCTGCGATTGCGCGAAGGCCTCCTGCTTCATCTTGAGCTGCGTCGCGAGATCGAGCAGTCCCATCTTCTTCTTTTCTTCTGACAGAACCTCATCGAGAAACGTGAGATGGTCGCGGAAGAACATGATGCTATCGCGATCGTTTACCGGCGTGTCTTTGCCGACGAAATGCTCGTAGAAGATCGCCGCCATGGGCGTGACGTACTCGTGACTGAAGCGCAGGTCGGTGCGCGCGAATCCGGCATCTCCGGGCTTTACGGCAGGGACTCCGACCTTTCCGTCGGGAGCGATCATGTGGCGCGCGAAGATCTTTTCCGTGACCGTCGTCGGGCGGTGCTTGGTGTCGATTTCCGGAATGGAAACTTTGCCCTGCATGCGCGCGACGTTGAACGGAAAGAGGCCGCCGTACTCGATCACCTGGCGCGTGATCTCGTCTTCCCCGCGAGTGAAAACTTCGAGCGGTATCTCTTCGCCGCGGCGTATGCAATCGATCAGAGTGAAGTCTGTTGAGGTGAGTACGCCAAGGTTTTGGCAGTTCTGCTTATAAATGCGCTCGATATTTTCGGCGATTACCAGCTTGATGCCCGCCGACAGCTCGGCATAAGGCGATTGCTCGCGGCTCGATCCTTTGCCGCGTCGCTTCCCGCTCACGGCGGCGACGAAACCGCCCTTCTTCACGTCTCCGCGCTTGATAGGAACTTCGCTGCCGCACTTCAGTCCCGTATAGGGAAACTCGCCCAGCGTCTCGTCGAAGAAGAAGCAGATGTGCGCCGGCGTGATCTCATCCGTGGAAATGTCGTCGCGCAGCTTGGGATTGTTGGCCGGATTCTTCGTATCCCACGGCAAGTCTTCCCCAGCAAGTTGCCGGCGGATCAATTCGGGATCTTCAGTAAGAAAGAGGATACGTCCGGTGAGCTTGACCGACGCAGGACGCTTGCGAACTTCGCGCGTGAGAAGAGGGTTGGGCACAAGTAGATTCTAGCTCAGCGCGAACACGGCCATTGCCGGACCAAGGTTGTTGCGAGCTGAAGGTTCGTCAATCCGTAACCGCGATCCAGACTGGATTGGTTCCGATCGTATATGGCGAGCCGGATGCTGCGGAGAGGGAACCGCTGCCGGAGATGGCGAAGTCGGTGATGTCGTTGGAATCGCGATCGGCCACGTAGAGGTGATCCCCGTTGTGATTGACGATCACGAAGGTTGGCCCCGTGCCCGCGGCAAAAGGCGAGCCCGACACGGCGGTGAGCGCTCCGCCGGAGCCGATGGCGAATGCCGAAACGTTGTTCGATCCCTGATTTGCGACGAAGAGAAACTTGCCGTCTGGACGCACGGCCAGGCTTACAGGAGTGGTACCGGCGGCGAACGATCCACTGATCGGCGTGAGGGAGGTCCCGGAAACGGTAAAGCCGAAGATGGCGTTGCCGGTCTGATCGGCGACATAGACGAAGTGATTGCTGGGATCGACGGCAACGAAAGCTGGAGAACTGCCGACGGCGATGGGAGCTTGTCCCGCCGCGAGCGTTCCATCGGATTTGATCGAGAACGACGCCACACCCTGAGTTGGGCTGACCACATACAAGGCGTCACCCTTCGCCGTCATAGCCATCGACACGGGATTGGAGACGGTCGAGAATGGCGATCCCGAAATGGGACTTAGCGCGCCGGTGTTTTGGTCGATGGAATAGGCGGAGATATTGCTGGACCCTTGGTTCAATGCGTAAACGTGCTGACTGGAGGGGTCGATTGCGATCGCGATCGGACTTGTTCCTGTCGCAACTGCTCCGGCCGCCGCCGTTAGGCCGCCTTTACTTTTGTCGAAGGTATACGCCAGGACGCCATTGCCACCCGAGCTCACCACGTAGGCGAATGTGCGCGAAGGCGTGACTGCAATCGCCCGAGGGACGCTGCCCGTCGAGAATGGCGATCCGGAAATGTTGCTTAGCCCTCCCGACGATTGCTCCTCGAAGCCAAAAATGGTTTCAGCACTGCTACCCACCGCATATACAAAATGATGATGCGAACTTCCGCATGCGGACAGCGCAACCGACAATCCCAATACGAAAAAGGCTGATAGAAGTCTTACGCGCACTTGCTCCTGCTCCAGAATGATTGGCTTTACGATCCAGAATATGTGTCAGTACCAGTGTACTGACGTAAAGGAATGTAAGCAGCGGGGAGACTAGCTTGGGATGTAGCTGCGCGGGCTGGGCTGTGGCACAGGTGGCTGCGCAACGCGCGACGAGCCGCCTAGGAATCTCATTGCAAGCAAAGTCGCGATTACGAGGACAAAGGTCGCCCCAAGGGAAATCCAAAGATACTGCCCGGGATGCCGCATGTAACGCACGATGCGTCGGCCATAGTGAGCAGCGATGATCGTGAGCAATCCATAGCGGATTGCGCGGCCAGTGAAAACAGCGGCCAAAAATCTCCGCAGCTTGTATTGGAACGCTCCTGCAGCGAGCAGGAACACCGCCGTCGGACACGGCGGCGGAGCGACAGTGGAGACGAAGACGGCGCCGAACCCCCAACGTTCTAGCGCATACTGCACCTGGTGCGAGCGACGCTCGCCGAATTTGCGTTCCATCCATCCGCGTCCGGTGCGCGCGCCGAGCTTATAAGTAATGTAGGCGCCGATCATCGCGCCGAGCGTAGCCATGCTTGCGTAGTACAGCCAGAGATCGGGATGCCGCGCAGACAGAAACGCCGTGAGTATGTCCACACTGCCGAATGTCGGGATCGGGGAGCTGTCGAGAATCGCCAAGGGTACCAACCCGAGCCCGCCCCAATGCGAGAACAAACGCAGGATCGCAGGACTCTGCGCACGCCGACGCTGCTGCTGAATCGCAGCTCCCACCACGCGATGCGTCGCGACCGACTTGGCAACCTTCCACAACATTCTGGCTTTTAGATGCAGTCTAATGCCGCACTTGATCTTTGCCTTAGCTTAAGGGTTGTAAACGAGTAGCAAGAGAGGTTCAGTGGAGACACGAAACCGCAGAAAAGGAAGCCCATCTCCGTCTTGCGGAGATGGGCTTTGCTTCTAGTTGAAGTCAGATGAATTAGAAGCCGCGTCCGAACTTCGGGTGGAAGGTCACACCGAAGGAGAGGCGGATGTTGTTCTGGTTCGCGCTGCCGAAGCGGGTAACCAGGTAATCAGCCTGGAACAGGCGGATCGATACTGCCTGCGACGCTCTCCAGTCATAGCCGCCGCCGAAGGCCATGGCGAACGCATTGTCCGATACCGACACGTTTGTGCCGAGAACATTTGCGCTCACGCTGTCATGGGCGAAGCCCATCAGGCCGTGAACGAACAACGCACCCTTGTCGTTCCCTTTTTTGAACTCGGGACCGAACAGGTAGGTGTAGATGTGCTGGTTGGCTCCGCTCTGGCTCTTGTAGGTGCCGTCCACGTCAGCCGAGATGCCGAACGCCGGGTTCAGGCGGAACGTTGCCATGCTCTCCCAACCGTTCTGGTTGATTGCGCTGGCGCCCTGGCCGGGGTTAAAGCGGACATAAGAATATCCGCCGAATACGTCCATTTTGTCCGACGACTTCTGCGCAAAAAGCGAGAAGCTGGCGGCCAATACGAAGAAACTCGCAAACAGTGCTTTCCTCATGAAACTCATTCCTCCTACTGAGTACGAACAAAGTTTTGTTCGCTTTGGAACTGGATTTCCTGGGGCTGTTAACGTCAACGATAACTGCAGCGGGGATGCAGCAATAGATTTCTATAGACAGTAACGTTACCGGTCCTTCTGTAACGTTTACTGATTGGTTAATGGGCTCGCTTTGGAGCCAGTGTGATTCGGGGCGTCTTTTCAACCATTTCTGCGGCTCTTCGAGAGCTTGATCGGGCCGGTTGCAATCGTGACTGAACTGGAGCGCAGAAAAGCCAATCACGATTAATCCGATTGTTGTGAATGCTGAGCCGAGAAACAGGTTCGGAGCGTCGCGGTGAAACAGAGGCCAACTTCTTCGGCTCGAAGTGCAGGTGCAGCAGCCAGCATTAGCCAAATCATCTTGGCCGCTTGAAATTCTGGGAACCTGATTTCTTCATTGCGCGTTCTCCCTGAGCTCCAGCGGCCTCGTCCCACATTTGCGCGCGGTGTTCCCAGAATGAAATTTGCTCCCGCGATTTACGTCCCGCGCCGAATCTCTGAATTGCCGGCAGCGTCAATATGCCAGCGCGCAATGGAAGCGCTCAAGGAGAAGTAGTAATGAAGAAGATATTATCTCTGTTGTTTATTGCAGGCACTTTGTGCGCGGCGACCAGGGCGAGCGCTCAGACCGTTTTAAGGCGACTGTGCCATTCGATTTTGTTGTCGGACAAAACACTCTGCCAGCGGCCAGCTACAAGATTCAGAAGCTGCTGCCGAACGACAGCACCGGGCTGGCATTTGCGGCAGATGGCTCGTTCGTGCAAAGCAGGGCCAGCGCGATCGATTCGACAGTTCACGGAGCACGTCTGGAGTTCCTGAAGATCGGCAACAAGTACTTCCTCACCGACGTCGTGACTCCAGCCGGAAGTTTGCATTTTCCGATCTCGCGTAAGCGCGAAAAGCTTGCCGCGAACTCAGGACAAACATCCAGAGCAACTGTCGCGGCGGAATGAGACAACGGACTCGGACCGATGCGTCAGCGGGTAGGTAAACAGGGCACTCACCAGCCCCGTTTTCCTTCCCGATTTGGTCACTGCAGAACAACCCACATGGGATTGTTGCCATGCATTTCCGTGGTCTGGAACGGAGAGCCGGATATCTGTGAGAGTGATCCGTCGGAACCGATCTTCCACACCGAGATGCTGCCTGGATCATTGTTGGCCACGTACAAGAGCTGGCCGGTTGGATCCAGCGTCATGGAATAGGCCGGAGCCATGACATTTGCGTATGGAGATCCAGGTGTCGGGGTCAGCGTTCCGGAAGTAAATGCATATCCATAGAGCTTGGCCTGGTCGAAATCTCCAAAATAGGCAAAGTTCGACGTGGCTGCCAATGAGAACGGAACGGATGGCGGTGCGCTCACGGATCCTGCAACGGTCAGCGACCCGTCGCTCCCGATTCGGAACGATGAAACCGTGCTCTCATACGGGTCGGCAGCAAAGAGAAACTTGCTCGCCGGATCTACCGTGAGATGGATTTGCGTCGGCTGGCGTCCGGCCTGAGGAGGCACTCCTCCCACATGCATCGGTGAGCCAGGATATACGTCCAACGACCACTTCCCTGTGGTCGAGTCGATCGCGTAGGTCTCGATGGCGGAGCCGCCGTTCGAGGTCTGCTGATGACTCGCGAAAGCCCACTTCCCGTCTGGGCTAAGCGCGATCTGCAAGTCCGGACCCACGCTCTGCGGCAGTCCCGAAATGGGAGTCAACTGGCCGGGAGCCGTAATTTGATATCCCAGAACGTCTCCGCGCAAGCTCGCCGCATAAATGAATTTCCCCGAGGAGTGAACGAACAGATTCTGCCACACGTTCCCTGCAGGCGTGCTGGCCGCCGGCGTAAGACGTCCATCGCTCCCAATCTGGTACGACTGGATGATTGTTGAGGGCGGAAGACCTCCGGCTGCATACATGTAGCCGCCAGTGGCGACTAGGCCTGAGCCTTGCGACGGAGCAGCAAATGGAGAGCCCGACATGGGCGTGAGCGCGCCGGTGTTCTGGTCAACAGTGAAACCTGTAATCGTCGATCCGGAGGTGTTATAGACCCACGCGAAGTGAGCTGTTGTTGCTGCGGAGGACGTTCCACCTCCAGTACTGCCGCCAGAGCTGCCACCGCTGCCGCCCGAACCGCCGCTGGAAGATCCACCAGAGCTGCCGCCCGAAGAGCCTCCGGGCTGAGATCCCGAACCGGCCCCTCCTCCTGATCCCGCGGGAGGATTGCCGGCAGTTGGATTGGTACTCGAAGACTTCGAAGAAGTGCTTCCACACGCCACGAACGCCAATGAAACGAGTAATGCGAAACAGATGTAACAAGCTTTGCGAAGCATGCCTGAACCTCGTTCAAATGTTTTTGATTACTAGGAGCTTGGACGAGCGGTTCAGATGGCAGGTAGCCACCGTGGTGCCGGAGAAAATTCACCTATGGCTTGGAAGGTGTCCAAATGCCTCAGACTGCGGCGGGATTGAGTCCTCCCTTGGCCAGTAGCTTAGGTTCGGGCGAGAACCGGAAGGAGCGTAAGACAGCCTCGGGCCACCGCAAAGGCGCGGTGGCCTAAAATGCTGTCACGGTCAGAAAGCTACATACGGGCCGTTGCCGCTGGGAGTAGGCTGTCCTTCGATTGCAGTGAAGACTGTTTTCCCGAAAAAGAACGGCAAGCCAAAATCGAAGCTGTTCGAGTTTTCTCCGCCGACGTCGTTGAAGGCGGAAGAGCCGCTCTGGAACAGCGTGCTTGCGTTCGCGATGTTAAACGTGATCGTTCTTGCCGAACCCGCAGGTGTTCCGTTGGAGGTCTCGCCAAGAACACTCACCGAGAGCTGCTGCGTTGTTCCGGGACAATAGAAGCCCTTCAAGGCGTTTGATCCGGATTGCGGGCAGTCTGGAATATTCACGCCGAACTGGTTAGTTAGAGTGGCCGAATCGAGAAAGAAGATTCCGTTCGAGCCACTGTCGATGAAGCTAGAACCTCCACCAGTGCCGGGTCCATTGAAATCGTTGTACAGAGTGCCCATGAATTGCGCGGCAAAGTTTCCCGTATTGGGATCGACCGGCAGCACGGATGCGCTCCCCAGCCCATTGTTGGACTGCGTCCCGATACCGAACGTCAAAGTTCCGGTCACACCCGGTGAGCCTGCATCGGCCACGGCCGGCAATGTCATCACTACTCCGTTGTTGTCGCTCGGAAACATCCAAACGGGGTTTTGCACCTGTGCAGTCAGGCTTTCTGAAGTCGGGTTGCAAGTGGTTCCATCGCAGCTATAGTACGCTCCCGGTGGAGATCCGCTCGCACAGCCGAAGCCGCAGTCCTGTCGGAATACCCCGATGCCCAGCAGCGCCTTCGCTCCCAAACTGGGAATGTCGAATAGCTGCCCGCCCGTTTGGCCAGAGCTGCAAGTCGTGGGAGTGGTTTGAAAATTCTGCTCGAGGATTTGAATCGGGACATTCTTCGCGACCTCGCCCGCGATCTGAATATCGGCCGACGCCACCGGTCCCCAGCCGTACGTCAGATCGCCAAACTGGACGCATTCGGCGATAGCGTTGCTGCCGACAGTCTGCTGCGGCAGAGACAATGTCAGCGCCGGAGCAACGATTCGCAGGCCTTCCGATCCGGTATCGACCTCGACGTGATCGATGGTCTGGCAAGTTGCGGTGCCCGGGACGCAGACGGTCACGCTTATGAATGGAACGTCTTCATCGATAAACCCGGCATTCTGCAATTCCAATGGACCGGCATCAACTGTTAACTGCGTCGAGTTGCTGGTGGATTGCGCGGTAGTGCCTCCGTTGTTGGAGTTGGATCCCCCAATCGAGGACGAGCTGCCTCCGCTGCCGCATGCGGCAAGAAAAAAGGCAAAGCAGAGCAGAGCTGCAAATCGAAGAATGCGATATGTGTTTTTCACTCGATGTCCTCAAGGCGTACGTCGGCCGGTACCATTGCGGGAACGTAAGCCCTTCCAGTAAGAGCTCGCATATGGCCGCCGGATTGGATAACCAAATTGGGAGTGCGAATTGTCACGGGCCCATGGATGCGGCGCGTCGGTCTCGCTGCCGCGAATTCTGAGTAGTAGCTCCCAAGCACTTGCTGCAGATCAGGACGCGTGGGGCCTTGCCATGTAATGCCAAACACCTTGCCTTGTGGCGAAACAAACTCGCGCACGAGGGTGGCGGATTCGGTCTGCATTTCGTGAACTGTGTAGGCTGCGTTCTGGATCACCCGCCGCTGTGCGCGCATGTGCGCCTGATCGGCCTGAATGGAACTCACGTCCCCGCCGAGGGCAGCGAAGCCGGAACACGAGAAGGCGGTAATTAGAACCAGCAAAAGGGGATACGAGCAGCGGGGGGACAGCACGCGCATTTCACGCCTCACGAAGACACAGCCGTGTCTTTATTGGTTGAACAGGATAAACACTGAAAGGATGCCTAAGTTGCGGCTTCGTGAGCAGCTATCGAAAGGACATGACCGTGAGAAGTGCCCTATGCAGGGACTTTGCGAGTGGACGAGAGATGCTCTATGCCGGTTCTAAATCGATCTGCTTTGCTTGCGGGTCGAGTTGGCTGATACGAAAGCTGCGTACCTGGCCCGGAACCAGCTCACTTGTTCGCACCGAGCTCGCGGGACCTCCGGACTTCCAGCGCGCACTCAGCATAGAGCTTAGCGCCGACAGATCGAGGTTTCCTGAAGAGGGTGCATCCTGAGACTCGGCTCGCGCTTGCGTGATTCGGCACGTCCCCTGGACCCCTTCTCCGAGTTCGACCTGAGCAGTGTCACCGGAAATGCTCAGCACGCGCCCACTCACAATGTCGCCTTGCTTGCGCTCGGCTACGTATTCATCGAGGCTGCTGGGGACCATTTGCTTCACGCTGAGTCGAAGCTGACGTTTCTCTTTATCGACGGAGAGGACTTGTGCTTTCACCCGCTGTCCCACTTTGAAAACATCGCGGGGATGATTGATTCGCTTCTCGGCGCTGATTTCGCTGACATGGATCATGCCTTCCACGCCTTCAGCGAGCTCGACGAAGGCTCCGAAATTCGTGATTCGCGTAACCGGTCCTTCGATCACGGTTCCTGGCGCGAACTTCCGTTCCGCATCGTCCCAGGGATCACCGAGAGCCTGCTTCAGCCCGAGAGACATCCTGCGCTCTGCCGGATTTATTCCGAGCACAACGACTTCAACCGTTTCGCCGGCCTTGAGTAAGTCGCCGGCTTTGCGCACGCGTTTCACCCACGACATCTCGGAAACGTGAATCAAACCTTCAATCCCTGGCTCCACTTCCACGAATGCGCCGAAATCCAGAACGCGCGAGACAACTCCGCGCACTCGATCGCCGATCTTGTACTTTGCAGCATTTAGTTCCCACGGATGTGGCTGAAGTTGACGAATGCTGAGCGCGATGCGCCGCTTGTCGGCTTCAATCTTGATGACCTTCGCTTCGATCTCCTGGCCGACGCTCAGCGCATCTTCGGGCTTATTGATTCGGGCCCATGAGATTTCGCCGACATGCAGCAGCCCGTCCACTCCGCCTATATCGACGAACGCACCGTAGTCGGTGAGCGTGCGGACAGTCCCGCGCACCACATCGCCTTCCTTGAGTTCCGAATAGCGCCGCTCCTTCTGTAATCGCTCTTCTTCTTCGGCGATGATGCGGCGATCGACGACGACATCTTCGCCTGCCACATCCAGTTTCGTGATTCGGCAGCGAATCTCCTGATCGACGAGCTTTTCCATCTCTGCGGCATCGCGTGTTCCGGTGCGAGACGCAGGCATGAAGGCGCGCACGCCGATATCGACGCTTAGCCCGCCCTTCACCACTCCGGTCACGGTTCCGACAATCGTGGCCTTCTGTTCAAAGGCTCTTTGGAGTGAATCCCAATCAGTGGGCCGTGCGATCTTGAAACGGGAAAGCTGGTAGTAGCCTTCGGGATCTCGGCCTTTAATGGCAACAAGAATCTTGTCTCCCTTTTTGGGAATCTCGCCTGCTGCCTGAAACTCCAGCAGGGGAAGTATGCCTTCGGTCTTGAAACCCACATCGACATAGACAGAATCGGACGAGACCGCAATCACCGTGCCTTCGATCTGATTGCCGGAATCATGAGGACAAGATTTGCCGCGCTCGTATTGCGAGAGCAGTCCGGTGAAGGACTCTGTGGTGTTATCGGTAGATGTTTCGGGTATGTCTGGATTGGGCGTCACTGCTGGGTCTCTCGTCGGAAGGAGTCTTCATTAACGATAACATCCGGCGAGAGCGACTGAAGAACGGACCTGCGGCCGGCCTCGGCCGGGTTTTGTTTCGTGTGATCGATTAAGTCCTCAGATTGAACTTTGGAACACAGAATAAAACCCGCGCGAGGGCGCGCGTCGGTCCGTTAGAACACCTATTTCAATCCTAGTGCCTTTATCACTCGATCATCTGGGGTTGTGCTTCCGTCCTTCTTTGTGACGACTCCAAAGCCGCCGCGGTAATCCCACATCGTCCATCCAATGTTGTTCTGCTCAAGAGCGGTGCGGACGTCTTCGAGCCAGCGGATGCGTGCATCGGGATCGGAGTAGTTTCTGTACACACCGAACTCGTTGCAGGTGAGCGGAACGTGATGGGCCTTCGCCCAATCTCCGGCGAAGCGCATTTCGCCGGCTATGCGGTCACGATTCCAATATCCATACCCAGCTTCGGTCAGCTCCCATTTCGGCAATGCGTCCTGCTGCTCAGCTACGGCTTTGCCGACTGATTCAGGCGTGAGTGGGTACGGCACATCGCGCAGGTTGATCCAGAATGGAACACCCCAGCTCGCGCCCTGGTGGGTGAAGATGTGCGGCTCGTAATAATGAAAGTTGTAGATCAGGTTGTCGTCGTTGATCGGCGGCAGCAGAATGAGGTCGCCGATGTCGGAATATTGCATTCCCGTGACGATGATCGTGTGCCTCGGAGCATGCAGCCGAATTTCCTGCAGCGCACGCTCTTCTATACCGGCCCATCGATACGGATCGCGTGTCTCCGGCTCGTTCAGAATCTCGAACATCACCAGTTCCGGATTTGATGAAGCGAAGTGGTCGGCGATCGATCCCCAGAGCAGACGGAATCGTTCTGCCGCGAAATTGTCGGTACTGAGCTGATGTTTGTATTCGCTGTTGGGATGCAGGTCGATGATGATGGCGAGATTTTCGCTCACGGCCTTTGCCACGACAGCATCAAGCATCTTGACGGTGTCACAGCCTTGCCAGGGACCGTGACACTCAAAGATCGCTGGATCGATGCTGAGGCGCACGTGATCAAAGCCGAGCTTGGCGATAAGCGCAATGTCATCGAGCGTTGTGTAGCTTGAGAGCCGCTGCACGCTGTAGTCGCGCGATTGCGCGAACCACTCGCTGGCGTTTATGCCGTGTCGAAGATGTTGCGCGCGCTTCCACGCCGGAGAAGATGGCGGGTCCTGCGCGAAACCAGAACACGAGATCAGTAGCAAAGCAAGCAGACAAGTCGAAGTGGAGGTTTTCATCGTGCGGATTATAGGCTGGACTATTCACAGCCAGCCAAGAAGTACAACTGCGATACGTCTGTCATCCTGAGGCCCTCTTTTGGCCGAAGGATCTCCCGCGATGATTTCAGCTTAATTGCCCTTTCCCGGCTCTCGAAGTAAACCAGTGAGACGAGTGGAGAGCCTGGCGAGTGCATTTCAGTCTGAGGCATTCCGGGAGATCCTTCGGCCAAAAGAGGGCCTCAGGATGACAGACCTAAAATTATTTGCACGTAGGCTGCTATTGGCTTGTCAGGCTCTGCGGAAGACGATCGTAGATTCGCGCCAACTCGTGGAGGCGCCCCGCAATATTTTCATCCAGCGCTTCTCCGCGCAAACGCCAACGCCAGTTGCCGGTTGCTGTTCCCGGAGTATTCATGCGGCCATCTGCGCCTGCGCCGATCACGTCCTGAACGGGGAAGATCACCGTATCCGCGACGGACGCCATCAGCGTCCGTATAAAGACCCAATTGATTTCTTCGCCGTTGAGGTGAAGGTAGGCGCGCGTGAACTCGCGTTCTTTGCGAATGTCCTCGTCCGTACGAATGCTGCCTTCGCCCGGCTTTGAAGTCCACCAACCCACGATGGTGTCATTATCGTGCGTGCCGGTGTATGCGACGACATTTCGGGGATAGTTGTGCGGACGGAAGCTCGGACCCTGAGGGTCATTCCCAAAAGCGAATTGCAGGATCGCCATTCCGGGAAAGCCAAAACGATTGCGGATCGCCTCTACTTCAGGAGTGATGACGCCGAGATTTTCGGCGAGGATCGGTAATGGGCCGAGCTTCGCTTCGACCGCAGCGAACAGCTTCTCGCCTGGGCCTTTGATCCACTTCCCATTCTGGGCCGTTTTCTCGCCGCCCGGAACCTCCCAGTAGGCTTCGAAGCCGCGAAAGTGATCGACGCGCAGCATGTCGAAGATGCGGAATGCCGAACGAAAGCGTTCGATCCACCACGAGTATCCGTCGGCGGCCATGCGGTCCCAACGATAAATTGGATTCCCCCAAAGCTGGCCGGTGGCGCTGAAGTAGTCGGGAGGAACGCCGGCGATCTTCTCGGCATTCCCGTTCTGGTCGAGGCAGAAGTACTCAGGATGGGTCCAGACGTCGGCACTATCGTGCGCGACATAGATAGGTAAATCGCCCATGACGCGAATATTTCTATCGCGGCAATAATTCTTCAGCGCACACCATTGATCAAAGAAGATGAACTGTAGAAATTCCTGCGCGCTGATCTCTCGCGAAAAATCTTTGCGAGCGCGCGCGAGCGCCGCTGGATCGCGACGGACAAACTCCCGGTCCCACTTCGGCCATGCGACTCCTCCAAATTTATCTTTCAGCACCCGGAAGAGCGAGTAATCCGGTAGCCATGCCTTTTCGGTCTCCTTGAACTCGTCGAACTTTCGTTTGTCGTCCTCCGGAGCTGAAGCAGCGAAATTCTGAAAGGCCAGACACAGCTTCTGCCGTTTGAATTCATTTACGCGCTCATACTCGACTTGATCTACGGAGAACTTTGGAAGATCGTCGATGTCGCGAGCGCTGAGCAAGCCTTCGTCCACCAAGCGCGCCAGGCTGATCAAGACGGGATTGCCGGCGAAGGCGGAAAAACACTGGTATGGGGAATCCCCGTATCCCGTCGGCCCAAGGGGCAGCATCTGCCAGATCGACTGACCAGCGCTGGCGAGGAAGTCGGCAAATTCGTACGCTGCCGGTCCGAAGTCGCCGATGCCGAACGGTCCCGGCAAGGACGTTGGATGCAGGAGTAATCCACTCGATCGGGGAAAGCTCACGGTTCCGGTCCGAGAATTTCCAAAATGCCCACAATGGGAATTCGCGCCCACTCGGGACGGTTTTGCAGATCCGAGAGCACCTCGATCATTCCACGCTCCAGCAGATAGGCATCGAGCAGGATATGCAACTCTTCGCCGCCGATATTCAGCAATTGTGTAAGACCCGGCGTGCCGAGATATCCGTGTAAGTACGAGGCGCCAACCCAGCGATACCAGAATCCAGCCCATCGATGCAGTTGCGCCGGGTCTTTTTGCGGAATAATGCCGGGGACTTTTCCGTAGAGCGCTGCATGCGCTGCATAGTGAAACGAGCGCAGCATTCCGGCGACATCGCGAAGGGGCGAGTACTTAATTCGCCGCTCGCCGATAGAGCGCCGGGGATCTCCTTCAAAATCGATGAACACAAAATCTTTGCCGGTGAACAGCACCTGGCCGAGGTGCATATCGCCATGAATGCGTGTGCGGATGGTGGGAATGCGGTGATCGCGCAGCGGCTTGAGCCGCGCGCGCAGTTCGTTTTCCCGATTCAGTAACTGCTCGGCATCGGCGCGAATGTCATCAGGCATGTGGCGCATGGTGCTGCGCAGGCGTGTAAAGCAGCGTGTCGCATGCCCGAGCATTCCATGGTAAAGACCTTGACGGTAGAAGTCGGTGAAAGGCTCGGGTGTAAATGCCGGGTCTTCACGGTTGCGCGAGAGCGCAATGTGCAACTCGCCCGTGCGTTGCCCTAACAGACGGGACATTTGCTGAAACGATCCGACGAGGTCGCAGACGACTTGCGGGGCCGTCTCTCCTTCGAGATCGACGGGAGTGCCGGACTTCACCTGCGCAAGGCGGGGATCATCTTGCGCCGCCAGAGCGCGTTCAAAAAATAGTCCGAGATTGTCGAGCGTGTAATTCCAACCATTCGCCTGGTGAACGATGTAGGACTCGAGAATCGCCGCAGTCGTTACATCGCCGAGGCTATTGCGGTATTCGATGTATCCGGCCAGACTCGGAGCATTATTGAAGCCTTCGGCCGTGAGCCACTGCAGAATCTCCTGCTCGGGATTCGGTCCCGATTCGAGACGCCGATAGACCTTCATCATCAGTCGATCGCCAAAGAAGATTCCGGTGTTGTTCTGCGGGGAGGGGCGCGGCACTGAGGCTTCAAGGCTCGGCCTTTCATCTCCAAGAATGCGGCGCAAGGAACGCGTATGCGAGCCGGCCAGTTCGCCTTGCTGAGTGCGCACCCGGCGTCGGCGTGAAATCATGCCCAGCAACGCATCTGGAAACTCACGGTCGCGGAAGGCGCTGTAAAGAAGTCCCTTCGTGCCGTCTGCAGACTCGAGGTGCGCGAGGATGAAGTCGGAGAGGTTGGCGCCAACGTGTTCGGCTTCCGCTCCGCATGCGACGGACAGAGGAAGCTGGTAGATCTCCGGTTCGCCTTCGTCAAACTCCACTCGAATCAGCACGAGATAGCAGTTTGTCTCTGGAACCTGGACCACGTCGGCAAGCTCAGTCGTACGAATGCGGCGATTGCGGCTCAGGAACCACGGACGGCCGCGCAGGAACGACGGCAGCAAGCGTGACAAAGCCGATTCCACGGCCCCGGCGAAGACTGCATCCCATGACGCGACGCGGATGGGGCGATCGCGGTGCTCGCCGAAGCGCGATCCCGTCGAGGTTTCGCCTACATTCTGCTGCGGTTCCAAAATGAACCAGTAGAACGCGTGCGGGCCAAGAGTAAGCAGATAAGGCCGATCACCGATAGCGGGAAACTCCGTGCCGCCAAACATCTCTACCAGCTTGAAACCGGTGTAACTACGCAGATCAAGCTCGACCGGTTGCACAAAACGCGACAGGTTCGCCACCACCAGGATCCGCTCATTCTCGTACTGACGAATAAAGGCAAGCACGCGCCGATTTTCTGGCGTGAAAAACTCGAGCGAGCCGCGTCCGAATGCTTTGGAGCGCTTACGCTGCGCGAGAATCCGGCGCGTCCACCAGAGCAGGGAATTGGCGTTGTTCTGCTGCGCCTCAACATTCACCGATTCGTACTGATATTCGGGATCGATGATCACCGGCAGATAGAGCTTTTGCGGATTAGCATGCGAGAAGCCCGCGTTGCGATCGGAGCTCCACTGCATCGGAGTACGGACGCCATTGCGATCGCCGAGGTAGAAGTTGTCGCCCATGCCGATTTCATCGCCGTAATAGATGACGGGGGTTCCTGGCAGAGAAAGCAGCAGCGCGTTCATCAGTTCGATCTTGCGACGATCGTTCCCGAGCAGCGGCGCCAGACGGCGTCGAATGCCGAGATTGATTCGCATCGGACGATCCTCGGCGTACATGCGATACATGTAGTCGCGCTCTTCGTCGGTGACCATCTCCAGCGTGAGCTCGTCGTGGTTGCGCAGAAAGAGCGCCCATTGGCAGTTCTCGGGAATGGCGGGCGTGAGCTGGAGAATGTCCGTGATCGGATAACGATCCTCCATGCGCAGCGCCATGAACAGACGCGGCATGACAGGAAAGTGGAAGGCCATGTGGCACTCGTCGCCATTCCCAAAATAGGCAATCGCGTCTTCCGGCCATTGGTTGGCTTCGGCGAGGATCATCCGATCGCGGTACTTCTCATCGATGTGCTTGCGAATTTCTCTCAGGAACTCGTGCGTCTCGGGCAGATTTTCGCAGTTGGTGCCTTCGCGCTCGTACAGATATGGGACAGCATCGAGACGCAGGCCATCGACTCCCATATCGAGCCAGAAGTCCATTGCCTGCAGCATGGCTTTCCGCACCGGCGCATAGTCATAGTTCAAATCGGGCTGATGCGCGAAGAATCGATGCCAATAGTACGCCTTCGCGATTGGATCGTAGGTCCAGTTCGACGGCTCGAAATCCTTAAAGATGATGCGCGCTTCTTTGTACTTCTCCGGCGTGTCGCTCCAGACGTAAAAGTTGCGCCAGTGCGACCCGGGCTTAGCGCGACGCGAGCGCTGAAACCACTGATGCTGATCGGAAGTGTGGTTGAGAACCAGCTCGGTGATTACGCGCAGATCGCGGCGATGCGCTTCGCGCAAAAAGACTTCGAAGTCGCGCAGCGTTCCATACGCGGGATGAACATCGGTGTAATCCGAGATGTCATACCCATCATCCTTCCACGGCGACGGGCAGAACGGCAGAACCCAGATTGCAGTGACGCCGAGATCCTGGATGTAGTCGAGTTTTTTCGTGAGGCCAGGGAAGTCGCCCATGCCGTCGTCCACTGAGTCGTAGAACGAGCGGACATGCACTTCATAGATGATTGCGTCTTTGTACCAGAGCGGATCGTTGACGAGGACTGCAGTCTCGCGCTTTGGAGACGGCTCCGTCTTCAAAGCCGTAGTCTCGAGATCTCCCGGCATTCCAAGTTCCCCGTGTGCAAACTTAATAGGATGCATCTTCGGCTCTAAGTTCTGCATTGGAGAGATAGGCCCTCCAACGCAGCGACTTTGAGGAACAGTCGCTTCTTCATGATGTTTTCCAGGTGTTGGCTCTCGACGCAACGAATCTCGCAAATTCCTGAGTTTTCGGATGATAAAATCACCTGTTTCTCCCGCATCGGAGTGATTCATGCCTGAAGCCGTGATTGACGCGAGCGCTCCTCCAACTCCGCTCACCAGCCTTACGGAAGACGAGCTCCTGTTTTGCGATAACGTGCGCCAGTTTGCCGAAGAAAAGCTGCGTCCGCTGGTGCGCGAGATGGACGAGAAGCAGGCGTTCGATCATGGGTTGATCGAGCAGTTCTTCCAGCTTGGGTTGATGGGCATTGAAATTCCGGAGCAATACGGAGGCGGTGCGGGCAGCTTCTTCGAGGCGATCCTGGCCGTGGAGGAGATTTCGCGGATCGATCCCTCGGCCGGCGTGCTTGTCGATGTGCAGAACACGCTGGTGAACAACGCGCTGCTGCGGTGGGCGACTGAGGAGCAGAAGCGCCGCTATCTTCCGCGAATGGCCGCCGACACCGTCGGCGCGTATGCATTGAGCGAAGCGGGATCGGGATCCGACGCCTTCGCGATGCAAACGCGCGCCGAGCTGCGCGGCAACGAATATGTAATCAACGGACGCAAGCTGTGGATCACCAACGGCAAAGAAGCCAGCATCTTCATTCTGTTTGCGAATATCGATCCCGCCGCGGGATATCGCGGCATCACCGCGTTCATCGTGGAGAAGAAGTTTCCTGGATTCTCCGTTGGCAAGAAAGAGGACAAGCTCGGCATCCGCGCATCGAGCACCTGCGAATTGCTGATGGAGGATTTGCGAGTTCCAAAAGAGAACGTGCTGGGTGAAGTTGGCAAAGGCTACAAGATCGCGATCGAAACGCTGAACGAAGGACGCATCGGCATTGGCGCGCAGATGCTCGGACTGGCTCAGGGCGCGTGGGAAGCGGCGGCGAAGTACTCTCAAGAGCGGAAGCAGTTCGGCAAATCGATTTCGGAATTTCAGGGGATTCAATTCCAGCTCGCGCAAATGGCCACCGATATTCAGGCAGCGCGGCTCATGGTCTATAACGCTGCTCGCATGAAAGATGCTCGGCAGAACTTCGTGAAAGAAGCTGCCATGACCAAACTCTTTGCCTCGCAAGTGGCCGAGCGCGTCAGTTCACTCGCAGTCGAAATCTTCGGCGGCAATGGTTTCGTGAAGGAGTATCCGGTCGAGAAGTTCTTCCGCGATTCGAAGATCGGTAAGATCTACGAAGGCACGTCGAATATGCAGCTCCAGACTATTGCTAAGCTGGTGCTCGCCAAGTGAGCTCGCTCAAGCACATTCGCAAGTTTCCTCGGCTGGGGTTCACGGAAGAGGCGCGCGTCTATGATCAGAACGGACGCGAGCTGGGCATCGTCTCTGAAGTTAGCGGCAGCGGGATGGGTCTGGAAGCTCCGAGCGCTTCAGCAATTGAGTCGCTGAGCGTGGGCCAGCGACTTCGGTTGAGCATCGTCGAGCCAGGCACACGAGCTACGAACGTCGTCGAGGCTGTTGTGCGCTTCCGAGAAGGCAATAAGCTCGGCGTGGAGTTCGTCGAAGTCGTTCCCGACAAGCCGCTATGATCCAGCGCCGGCGGTTCCCCTGAGTCTCCGGCATCATGAGCACAAAATCACGATAGGTATAATCGAAACATGTCCATCGTCAAGAACATTGCCGCCATCGCTAAGGGCATGTCCATTACTTTCAAGGAGATGTTTAAACCGACGGTTGTCGAGAACTATCCTGATGGACCGGGTCCGCTGCGTGGGGCGAAGTTTCAGGAGCGTTTTCGCGGATTACACGTGCTCCAGCGCGACGAGAATGGACTGGAAAAATGCGTCGCATGCTTCCTATGCGCGGCGGCGTGCCCGTCGAACTGCATTTACATCGAAGCAGCCGAGAACACCGACGAGAACCGCATCAGCGGCGCCGAACGGTACGCGGCGGTGTATAACATCGATTACAACCGCTGCATCTTCTGCGGCTATTGCGTTGAAGCTTGCCCCACCGACGCGATCACTCATGGTCACGGCTTCGAACTGGCGACTTTCAACGCTACCAACCTGGTTTATCGCAAGGAGCAACTCCTGGCTCCGATTCCGGGCGGCAAGCTGCGCTCAGTGAGGCCAGAGCCTGAGCTGCAGAGTGCGCACTAAGAGTCATCAGGCGATTGCACCGATCTGAAATTCGAGTGATCGAGCTTGCGCGTGCTCCGTTCCTCGTCCCGGACGCTGGATGCTAATGTAGTTCTCGTGTGCAGTTCACGCGATCTCCTGCTCAACATGCTCGCCCGCCAGTCGTTTCGACTGGGAGAATTCAAACTTTCTTCGGGCGGAACGAGCGATTACTACATCGACTGTCGTACGACCACGCTGGATGCTGAAGGCGCACGCCTCACAGGTCACGTATTTTTGGACCTGATTCACAGTAAGAACTGGAAGCCACGTGCGATCGGCGGACTAACAATGGGTGCCGACCCAATCGTCGTGGCAGTGGCACAGCTCACGGCGCAAGTCGCGCATTCGCAAGCTCCTGCTGGTCCAAAAGCGTCAGACGCGCGCGCTTCTCTAATTCACGGCTTCCTGGTGCGCAAGCAGGAGAAGGCACATGGGACAGGTCAGCGCATTGAAGGCTTTCGCCAAAAAGGAGCGCGGGTGGTGATCGTCGATGACGTGTGTACGACGGGGTCATCGACTATTCAGGCAATCGAAGCGGCGCGAGAGTTTGGGTTCGTGATCGCAGGAGTCGCGTGTCTGGTCGAGCGTGAGGAAGCAGGCGGGCGTCCCGCCGTGGAGAAAGCTGCGGGCGACGCCGAGTTCGTGTCAATTTTTAGGTCGCCGGATATTCGCGCGGCGCATCTAGCCCAAAAGGCCTAGTCCACCAAAAAGCAAAACCAAGAGCGAACACGAAGCTCACGAAGGTTTCAAGACAAGGTCACGATTAAGTTGTGATCGCTCAGTCCAGGCCTAGGGCCACTCGCAATGCCTGGTCAAGTTCGATCAATTTTTCCTGGGACAAGCTGCCGACGTAGTCAGTCAAATCGGACTTCCGCAGGCTCGACAAGTTGTCGCACATGATCCAGCTCTCGTGCTTGAGACCTTCATCAGGTCCTACGGAAACCTGAGACGCGAGATCTTGTCCGCTGGTGAAGACCGGAGCGCAGATCACGGTCGCAAACCTCGATGAAATCAAAGCCTGGCGACTCACCACAACGAAGACGCGGTGCTGCTTCGAGTCGCCGCCGGGCCGACGTATGCGATAGAGTTCACCTCGTTTCACGGTCGCACAATTCCTGGAGTGGTTAGCATCAGTCCTCGGCCGCCTGGTAACTGAGCACGTCTTCTGCTTCCGCATTCAGACGCTCGGCAGCGCGGTTGATGCGCTCCAAATCGCGAGCGTCGCGCGCTTGCTTCTGCCGGCTTCGGAGGTGCTCACGCAAGATCGACTCGATCAGGGCAGAACGTGAAGACTTGCCTCCGCCGAGCCGGTCAAGGCTGGCCAGCAGGTCGGAGGAGAGTGTGATCGAAGTTTTCTCTTTCATACTACTAATATACTACTGATGTATTACTAAAAGAGCGAACACGAAGGTCACGAAGTTTGAAGACAAGGTCACAGAAGGTTCTTTGTGGCCTCTTCCTTTGTTCTTTGTGCCCTTCGTGTTCGCTCTTCTCCATTCGCCGTTTACCTATAATTGACTCGATTCGTTATGCCGCTTGGAATCTACATTTCCGTCCCGTTTTGCCGCTCCAAGTGCAGCTTTTGCAATTTTGCGTCTGGCGTCTTTTCGCGCGAGTTGATGGGGCAGTACGTTGGTCGCTTGCGGGAGGAGATCGTGGGCGCTGAGGCTTTGGCGAACCGGCTCGATGCGGATCTCGACCGAGATGTGGATTCGATTTATCTTGGCGGTGGCACCCCCACGACACTCTCTTCCGGGCAGATCAAACAAGTTTTCTCGCTGATTCGTGGTGAGTTCCAAGTTGGGAGGAACGCTGAGATTACGGTTGAGGCGGCGCCGGGCACATTGACTCCTGAGACTCTGGAAACCTTCGCTAAATGCGGCGTGAATCGCGTGAGCCTCGGCGTGCAATCGTTCGTCGATCAGGAGATTCGCTCGGTCGGTCGTCTGCACACGGCGGCAGGAGCGTTGGCGGACATTGAACGTCTGCGCCAGTTCGGAATTGAGAACATTAACGTCGATCTCATTGCAGGTTTGCCATATCAAACGCGAAACAGTTGGCAGCACTCGCTGGAACAATTGGCCGCCACGGGTGTGCAGCATGCCAGTGTGTACATTTTGGAAATTGATGAAGATTCGCGGTTGGGGCGAGAGTTAATCGCCGGAGGAACGCGCTACCACGCGCATGCCGTTCCCGATTCGGATTTGGCGGCTGATCTTTATCTGCAAGCGATTGAGTTTCTCCAACGCGCACGGCTGGAGCAATACGAGATTTCGAACTTCGCGCGCCCGGGCTGCGAGTCCTCTCACAACTTAAAGTACTGGACGCGGCAGCCGTATCTCGGCTTCGGCCTTGATGCTCACTCCATGCTTTACGCCGCCGAAAACTCTCTCGAGTTTGAGTCTGTGCGGTTCGGTAATAGCGATGAGCTTGCCGTTTACCTCGCAGGTGACAGCACGTCCACAGTGACGCGCGTAAGCGGGCGACAGGCTAAAGAAGAGCGCGTGTTTCTCGAGCTGAGGTTAAATCGCGGAATTCCTGTTTCAGAACTTGAATCCGATTATCTGAGGGAGTTCAAATCAGAGATCCGCGAACTGATCGCGCTCGATCTGTTGGAAGAGACTGCCGTATGTCTGAGGCTCACATCGCGCGGACGCCTGCTGTCGAACGAGGTGTTCGAGCGTTTTATCCGCTCGGAATCTGCACTGAGTGTCAATACTGCGTAACCGCGCCTTCGCATTGATCATCAGAAGATCATCGCGATCTCCTTTACGACACAGCCAAGGCGGTGGCAATCATCTCCGTTTTGTTCCGTCCAATATCTGGACCGCCCGAGTCTCCGCTTCGTTTCTTCGCCGTGAAAAGTGTAGGCTGATCCTTTATGAGCAAACCTGCCTTGGAATTTCTCGAGCAAGATGAGCCAACCTCACCGGCGCCGCGCGTGATTGATCTGCGCAGCGATACGGTGACGCGTCCTACGCCTGCGATGCGCCGTGCTATGGCGGAAGCAGAGGTTGGCGACGATGTTTACGGCGAAGATCCAACGGTGAACCGGCTGGAGGCTGCCGCGGCGCGCATCTTCGGCCGTGAGGCAGCGCTGTTTGTACCCACAGGCACGATGGGCAATCAGATCGCGATCAAGGTCCACACTCGACCGGGGCAGGAGATTATCTGCGAGGAGCGCGCGCACATTCTCGACTGGGAAATGGCGATGCCGGCGTTCTTTTCAGGCTGCCTGATTCGAACGTTGCGCGGCGAAGACGGCATTCTTACCTGGAGCGAGATCAAGAACAAGATTCCTTCATCCAGCTATGCGCGGGCCCAGACCGGCTTGATCGAACTTGAAAACACCCACAACATGGCGGGCGGCACCGTTACTTCCCCTGAAATCACAAACGAGATTTGCGAACAGGCGAATGAGCGGGGCATTCCAGTGCATCTGGATGGAGCGCGCATCTTCAATGCCGCTGTTGCGCTCGGCCGGCCCGTGGCTGAGGTGGCTGGCAAGGTCGATTCAGTAATGTTCTGCCTTTCGAAAGGCCTGGGGGCTCCAGTTGGGTCCATGCTCGTGGGCAGTCAGAGATTCATCGATCAGGCGCGCTCGCTACGCAAAGCTCTTGGTGGAGGGATGCGGCAGGCCGGCGTCCTGGCGGCTGCCGGGCTCATAGCGCTGGAAGAGATGTCTGAGCGTTTGAGCGAAGATCACGCTAATGCCCACTGGCTTGCAACCGCGCTGGCCCAGATTCCCGGGATCAAGATCGCGGCGGAAAAGGTGCGAACCAACATCGTGATCTTCGACATTGAACGCACCAGCATGGATTCCGCCGCTTTTCTTAAGAAGCTGCGGCAGAAGAACATAATCGGCAGCGCGGTCAGCCAGTCGCTGGTTCGACTGGTCACACATTTCGATGTCAGTCGTGAGGATTGTGAGCAGGCGGTTGAGACGATTCGAACCGTATGCGCCTAGGCCGCTCTCGGACAGGCCCTCCAGTGGCTGAGCCATGGTGCGTGCAGCGGTGGACTCATACGCCGCAAAACTGGGCGGCGCAGGGCCGCTGCAACCCGTCGCATCGGCACCGTCCTCTGTCTCATACTGCACAACAGCGTATCTTTAGATGAAACCCATGTTTTCGCTGTTATTACGCTGTTTTTCGCTGTTCTTTTTGTGAAGGTTGCCGGAATTGGGCAGAAAAACGCGAAACTCGAAATTTTTCGCTGTTCTTTACGCTGTTCTCAGCGAAGTGCCCGCTGAGCCGTTCATCCGCTCTCTGATCCGCTTGCTCAATTCACCGCCGCGTCAACGGATCCTTCATCCAGCAGTTCCATCGAAATCCCGCGGCCCGGATTGATCCCCGTCTCCTGAATTTTGTACAACAGGGCACGGTAGCTAATGCTCATCGCTCTGGCCGCGCGTTTGCGATTCCAACTGTGGGCATGCAGGACTTTGAGAATGATGCGGCGCTCGAGTTCGCGAACGGCATCCCGCGTGGCTTTCTTGAGTGAGATTCGTCCATCTGCGGGAATCACGGGATCGAAGCAATCTCCGTTGCGTACCACCAGCTCGGAGGTGATGGCTTCCTCGTTGCCGAGGATGACGTAGCGCTTCATCAGGTTTTCGAGCTGGCGAATGTTTCCCGGCCAGGAATAGCTCTGCAGCATCTCGAGAAGCGACGACGAGAGGGCTTTCGGACGGACCGAAAATTTGTCCGAATAGAGCTGCAGAAAATAGTGAACGAGCATAGGAATGTCCTGTGCTCGATGACGAAGTGGCGGCACCTGGATTTGAACGACGTTGATGCGGTAGAAGAGATCCTGGCGGAAGCGTCCGGAGGCGACCTCGGTTTCCAGACTGCGGTTCGTGGCGCAGATCACGCGGACATCAACTCTTCGATCTTCTTGTCCACCGATTCTGCTGAATTGCCCGTCCTGAAGAAGCTGGAGCAGTTTGGCCTGAATGCCGAGATCCATTTCGCCGATTTCATCAAGAAACAGAGTGCCGCGGTTCGCCATTTCTACGCGGCCGGGTTTGGCGGCATAGGCTCCGGTGAAGGCTCCTCGCTCGTATCCGAATAGCTCGCTTTCCAGCAGCGTTCCGGGGATCGCAGGGCAATTGACTTTCACGAACGGTCCATCGCTGGTTGCGGAGTGCTGATGGATCATGCGCGCCATGATCTCTTTGCCGGTTCCGTTTTCTCCGGTGATGAGCACAGGGACGTTTGCCTGGGCGACGATGTTCAGCTTGCGCTGCAGAGATTGCATACGTTCCGAGCCACCGAAGATCACTCGCTCTGGCGGAAAGCCGGCGAGAAGCCCCGAATGTCCATTCGCGAAAGCGGTTGAGCTCACAGAGTCATTCTCCGAATCTGGCGCGTGGGACGGAATCGCGACAGACTCCCGATGCATTTCTTTGCATATTCGCGGCCAACTCCAACAATCACCTGCGGCGTCTGTGGAAAACGAGTGGCGATATTGTTGTAAGCGCATGATTATGCAGAGTTAATGCAGCCGGTTTCGAATCACACAATGCGTGTGAGGAGCGCTGACAACATCGGCGCAATGCGTTTGTCCGCACTGCAAATCCTTTCAGTTTCGAGATAAAGTCGTTTCCCTAGTACTTCAGGCTGCTGGCACCCGATATGCGGGCTACGCGAGAGCGAGGATCGTGTATCAGAAGGAGTTTTCGATAAACTGCTACTTGCTCGCAAACAGTCCAGGTAATCACTCTGGTTACCATTCGTGTGCATGAGTTTGCAACAAGAGTCATAGTGGACGCTCTTGATTTCGCAGGAAAACTCCTTTGAAATCAGCAGTTGTCGAATTGTTGCAGATGGCCGCGAAACTGCAATATAGCGCACAAGGTCAGGCTGGAGGGATGCCTGCCCGGAATCACGCGTTCGCTTCAAATTGAGCGCCGATCAGTAAATACGGGAGTCAGTTTCTCGAAATGTCGGTCGGATCGATTGCAGAACGCGAAAATCTCAGGAACAGGATCTTGCCCTTGGAAGAGAAGCGCGTACTCCCCAGATTTCCTTTGGAAATGCCGGTTTGGTTGCGGCTTCCCGGTTCGGACGCTACGGTGCACGCAAAAACACGCGACGTGAGCGCGAGCGGCGTCTTCTTCTACGTCAATTGCGAAATCAAGGAACACTCGGAAATCGAGTTCACTATGACTTTGCCTCCCGAGCTGACTCGTACTGCTGCCATTCAAGTTTCGTGCAAAGGCAAGGTCGTGCGGGTCCAAAACGATCCCCAGACGGGAAAAGTCGGGATTGCTGCGGCGATCCATAGTTATGATTTTCTAGCGCAGGCTGCGTCTTCGACGTTGGGGGATGCGTAGGGCACGTACCCGGTTTTTCCCGGCCAAGAGTAACCACGTCAACGATTACCGCTAGTGCTTTCAGTCATTTCCGGCGCTTTTCTGCAAAAACTTCTCTTGAGAATCGCAAAAAATTGCGATACTGTTAGCCGAGTAGATTTAACGAGAGTGATATCTTCGTGGGCTAAACTCCTCCCTCGGCCCTGAAACAACCCTCGTTTTAATGAACAATTGATCAGTTTCCCGGTCATCGCGGATGTTCCCGCCGGAAACGGAGAAAAGCGTGTCTAGTTCCCCTGGTCAGGCTGTCGGTGGTGCGAATCCGTCTGCCACTCGGCTTGAGATTGAAGATTCTCTCAAACAGGATATTTTCCGGCGCACGATCGCACTGGCCTCGGCAGCGCACGAGTTAAAAACTCCGCTTTCGGTGATGACTGGCTACACCGATTTGCTCCTCGGCCAACTTCTCGGACCTCTCAACGAGCAGCAGAGAAAAGTTCTGGAAGAGATGAAGCAAAGCGGGCTGCGATTGCAGCGTTTTGTACAGGACTTTCTCGCTTTTAGTGCGCTGGAATCAGGCAAGATTCGCATCGGCAAAGAACTCGGTGATGTGAATGAGTGTGTTGCTGAAGTGTTGGAGCATTGGTCGAGCCGGTTCGAGCAGAAGCGACTGCGCTGGGAATTTCGTCCGGACAGCGGTTTGAAACCGATTCTTTTCGATCAGCTCAAGCTGCAGCACGTGATCTCGAATCTCATCGATAACGCTGTGAAGTTTACGCCAGTGGGCGGCAATGTTCGCGTAAGCACATCGGCATATCTTTGGGAGCGGCGCACCTTTCGGCAGAACCTTCCGATTGCGAATGAGCGACGCGCATCCGGCAACTCCCAGAGCAATGCGGTTCGCATCAGTATTTCTGACAACGGGCCAGGCATTCCCGCGGAATATCATCAGGAAATCTTCAACGAGTTTCTTAGATTGCAGCAGACGTCCGATTCCCACGGCATGGGACTAGGCTTGGCAATCGCGCGGCGATTGATCGAGGCGCATGGCGGCAAAATTTGGGTCGAGAGTGAACCGGGTAATGGCAGCACCTTTTCTTTGCTTCTTCCGATGAGGACGAAAGAACAACAATGAACGGAAATCCCACCATTCTGATTGTCGATGATGAACCGAGCATGCTTCGTTATACGAAGACTCTGCTCGAGGTGGATAACTACGCCGTCGAGACTGCAAACAGCGGTTTTGAGGCAGTGAAGCGTGTTCGCGAAGGCTTGAGCCCGAGCCTGATTCTGCTCGATATGGCTATGCCCAGCATGAATGGCCTGCAGACCATCGAAGAATGCAAGAAGGTTCGTCCGGACCAGAAAATAGTCGTCCTCTCCTGCGTCAGTGACACGAGCACGGTTGTGCAGGCAATCAAGCTCGGCGCGCTCGACTATGTCACGAAGCCGTTTTACAAATCCGAGCTCGATGCCGTTCTGAAACGCTGCCTGGACCAGGACAAATCGGAAAAGAACAAGAAGGATCTGCAGCAATACACGGTTTCAGACGACGTTGAAGTCGAGAACCTGGAAGATGACTTATTCTTTCTCGCAGCCAGCCCGCAGATGAAGCAAATCCGCGCGCAGGTTTCGCTGGTCGCGAAAGTCGATGTTCCTGTGCTGCTGCTCGGCGAGAGTGGAGTCGGCAAGGAAATTCTCGCGCGCCTGATCCATAAGATGTCGATTCGCGCGCACCGCCCGCTGCTGAAAGTCAACTGCGCAGCGCTGCCTGCAGAACTTCTGGAGAGCGAACTGTTTGGTTATGAAGCGGGCGCATTTACCGGCGCGAGTCGTCCCAAACCGGGAAAGTTCGAGCTTTGCAATAAGGGCACGATCTTGATGGACGAAATCGGCGAGATGAGCACGCCGCTGCAGGCCAAGCTCCTTCATGTCCTGCAGGACGGCTCTTTTTCCCGTTTGGGGAGTCGATCGAACATAACGGTCGATGTCCGGGTGCTTGCCGCGACCAACATCAACATTCAGGAAGCGATCGCCAACAAGACCTTACGCGAGGATCTCTACTATCGCCTGAATGCATTCACCATGCAGATTCCGCCGCTGCGGGAACGCCGCGAAGAAATTCCTCTGCTCTTGAAGCACTTCATGAATCGCCTCTCGGAGCGCTATGCGCATCCGCCGCTCGCGTATTCCGAGCGCCTGCTTCGTGCTTGCGTGCAGTATCACTGGCCGGGCAATCTGCGTGAGCTGGGTAATTTCGTGAAGCGCTACTTGGTTCTCCAGGACGAAGACATGGCCATCTCTGAGCTTGAGGCGAAGAGCAAAGGGCTCGGCGGCGCGTCCGATTCCCCAAATGGAACTCCAGCCGGCGCGCCGGAAGGCGGGCTGAAGTCTCTCGTGCGCAGCCTCAAGGATGAAGCCGAGCTGCGCGCAATTGAGCAGGCCCTGACGGCTACGAACTGGAATCGCAAGCTTGCAGCCGCACGCCTCAACATCAGCTATAAAGCTCTGCTGTACAAAATCAAGCAGTATCAGATCGTTCCCCCTGGCTCAAATCGGTTATCGGACACTCGCACCAGCTTGAGGTAAGCTGTTGCACATGCCGACAGGCAACCGGGATGACCTCAAGGTTGTTGCGCATCTAGCCGATGGCTCGTTGATCAAGGGCTATCTGGAAAACGTCCAATCGTTTGATCCGCTCGCTGCAGGCGCGATCGGCAGTACACTTCCGCCTCAAGTTGCTCTCGAGTTGGCCGACGGCGGAAAACGCGTCGTGGACCTGCACAGCGCAAAAGCGCTGTTCTTCGTAAAAACGCTTGAAGGTCGCACTGATTACGTTGAGGTAAAGTTCTTCGAGCGCAATCCTCAGATCGAAGGCCTCTGGATCAAAATTCGTTTCAAAGACGGGGAGATCACCGAAGGAATCGTTCACAACTCTTTACCTTTTGTCTCAGACAGTGGCTTCTTCTTGCGGCCGCCGGATCCGCATAGCAATAATCGTGTTGTGTTTGTGATGAAAAGCTTTCTGAACGATTTTCGCGTCCTGGGGATTCGAACCGAATACTGAGACATCCTCTGCATTAACGATTTGCCTTTTTTATTCGTGTAGCCTGGCCCCGCAACATGCAAGTCTCATAGAATGATCTCGTCCACATGCCTACTTACCTGATTACCGGAATTGCCGGTTTTATCGGATCGAATCTCGCTCATGAGCTTGTGCGCCGTGGTGAGACTGTGCGCGGATTCGATAACTTCGACACAGGCAAACGAGAAAATATTCTCGGACTTGAACGGAAGATCGAGTTTCGCGAGATTGATCTGCTGGACTACGAACGCGTCGCAGAGATGTGCCATGGAGCAGATTACGTTCTGCACCAGGCCGCCTTGGCTTCTGTTCCCAGATCGGTAGCCGATCCGCTGAAGAGTCACCGGAGCAATATTGACGGTACGCTTAACCTTTTGCTCGCTGCACGGGACGCGAAGGTCAAACGAGTGGTATATGCCGCCTCCTCGGCAGCATACGGCGACACGCCCACGCTTCCTAAGCGGGAGGACATGCCACCCAATCCAATCTCCCCGTATGCGGTACAGAAGCTCACAGGCGAGTTTTACCTCAGCTCGTTTTTCAGCGTATATGGACTCGAGACAGTCTCGTTGCGCTATTTCAACATTTTCGGACCGCGACAAGATCCCAGCTCGCAATATTCCGGAGTGCTGGCTCGATTCATCTCGCAAATGCTTGCTGGAGAAACCTGCACGATCTTTGGAGATGGAGATCAAAGCCGCGACTTCACGTATGTTGAGAATGCAGTCAATGCAAATCTTCTGGCCTGCGAAGCTCCGGCAGACAAGGTCTGCGGAAAGGTATTCAACGTAGCAACGGGCGATCGCTATTCCCTAAACGAAACGTTCCGCATACTTGCGGAAATCATCGGCTACTCGGGAAAGCCGCGCTATGCAGAGCCCCGAACCGGAGACGTCAAACATTCACTAGCCGACATCTCGCGCGCAAAAGCAGCTTTCGGATACGAACCGACCGTCAACTTCGAAGAGGGATTGCGACGCACGGTCGAGTGGTACAAACACTCGCTTACTGCCGCGTCGCATTGAATCGGCTGCCCTCTCATCACTGTCGAAAGTTACTGATGTTGTCGTGCTTCGCTACGGTCTCCATCCGGCGAAATTCGACCGCTCTCCAGCACCGCATCATCCCCCGGCATACAATCGCCTTTGAGGGCCGAATCGATGGCAAAACGCGCCGTCATCACAGGTATGGGCGTAGTGAGCCCAAACGGAATTGGCAAAGACGCATTCTGCCGCGCGATTCTCGCGGGCAAGAGCGGAGTCAAGCGCATCTCGCGCTTTGATACGAGCAACTTGCCTGTGCAGATCGCGGGCGAAATCACCGATTTCGACGAACTCGCTTGGATTGATGCGCGCGAACGGAAGCACGTCTCTCGCGCTGTTCCTTTGGCGATCGCCGCATCGAGTGAGGCAATCAGGGATTCCGGACTCGACCCCGAATCCATGAGCATGGATGAGAAACGCGATTTCGGAGTAATGCTTGGGAGCGGAGGCGGAGCGCAGGAATTTAGCGAAGAACAATACCGCCATTACTTCCAGGGAAATGTAAAGCACGCCAGCTTGTTCAGTATTCCCAGCGGGACGATGGGGACGCTCTCCAGCGAAGTGAGCATGCGCTTCGGGTTTCGCGGCTTCAGCCATGTGTTTACCACCGGCTGTACCTCTTCCACAGACGCGCTAGGCTATGCTCTGCGTCAGATCCAGTTTGGAACTCTTCCGATGTTGCTCGTTGGTGGTGTCGATGTGCCGCTCGCACCCGGGGTCATGAAAGGCTTCTGCCTCATGAAGATCATGACGGCTTCGTGGAACCACGAACCAGAGCGAGGGTCGAGACCGTTCTCCCAGGATCGCGACGGCTTTGTAGTCGCTGAAGGCGGTTGGATGTTTGTGCTTGAAGAATATGAGCATGCCCGCGCGCGCGGAGCGCGCATCTATGCCGAGGTCGTTGGTTATGGATCCACCTGCGAAGCGTTCCATCGCGTGCGTCTTGCGGAATGTGGCGAGGAGCCGGCGCGCGCAATCGCTCTGGCGATCGCCGAGGCGGGCTGCGGGCCCGGCGACATCGATTACGTAAATCTTCACGGAACCTCGACGCAGCTCAACGACCGCATCGAGACGCGCGCGCTCAAGTTGGTTTTGGGCGAACATGCGCACTCTACTCCGATGTCGGCGCTAAAATCCCAAATTGGGCATCCGCAAGGCGCTTGCGGAGCTGCGGGCGTCGCGGCCACTCTTGTCGCCATGCATCATTCGCAGATTCCTCCCACCATAAACCTCGAGACTCCCGATCCCGATTGTGATCTCGATTACGTTCCCGAAGCTGGGCGCAAACATGAAATCGAATACGCTGTATGCAACTGCATTGCGTTTGGTTCGAAGAACTCTGCGCTAGTTCTGCACAAAATCAATTAGCCAGGGGATTCACGGAGCACACGCAGGCAGGATTTAGAATTGCCTCCATGAATCTCCACCGCATCCAATCGGCTCTGCGTGAGCGCAACTTCGACGCCTGGCTCTTTTACGATCATCACCATCGCGATCCGATTGCGTATCGTGTGCTTGGGCTCCGTCCTGACCTGATGGTCACGCGCCGCTGGTTCTACCTTGTTCCTGCAAACGGCGAGCCACAAAAGCTAGTGCACCGCATCGAAGCCGGTCATCTTGACACACTGCCCGGATCTAAGCGCAGCTACTCCTCATGGCAGGAACTTCAGCGCAACCTGCAGGAAATTGTGAAGCCATATTCGCGGCTGGCTATGCAGTACTCTCCACTCAACGCCATTCCCTATGTGGGACTGGTCGATGCTGGCACTGTGGAGCTCGTGCGCAGCTTCGGAGTGAACGTGCTCAGCTCTGGCGATCTGGTGAGCGAGTTCGAGGCAGTGCTCACAGACGAGCAAATCGCGAGCCATTACGCGGCGCGCGATGCCATCGACAGAATCATCCCTGAAGCATTCAAAGTGATCGGCCAACGCGTGCGTAATGGCGGTACCAACGAGTTCGAAATTGCGCAGTGGATTCTGGAAGCTTTTCGCCGCGAGAACCTGCTGACACAAGACACTCCGATTGTTGGGGTGAATGCTCACAGCGGCGACCCGCACTTCGAACCGCGCGCCGATCACAGCGAACGCATGAAAGAAGGGGATTTTGTTCTGCTGGATGTTTGGGCAAAAACCAAAGATCGCGACGCCTGCTTCTACGACATCACCTGGACCGGCTTCATCGGCAAGAATCCGAGCGACCGTCAGCGCGAGGTGTTCTCAATTGTTCGCGACGCCCGCAAGCTGGGCTCGGAGACAGTTCAGAAGGCGTTTGCCGCCGGACGGAAGATTGCTGGATGGGAGGTTGACAAAGCGGTTCGCGACTTCATCTCCAGCAAAGGCTACGGCGACAAATTCGTCCATCGCACCGGCCACAACATCAGCTCGGCGATTCACGGCAATGGCGCGAATATCGATAATTTCGAAACCAAAGACGAGCGCGAGATCCTGCCGAACACCTGCTTTTCCATTGAGCCCGGAATATACCTTCCTGAATTTGGAGTTCGCAGCGAAGTGAATGTGCTCACCCGTCCCGGAAAGGCCGAAGTGACAGGACGACAGCAGGAGGAGTTGGTTTTGATCTAAGCGATTTTTGTCATTCCGAGCGGATGCTCACGCGTGCTGTTCGCGTGAGCAGGAGAGAGGAATCCCTACCGACACGATAAGCTTTTAAAGCCGGGTTGAAGTTGATAGGGATTCCTCACGCCAAAAACAGGCGTTCGGAATGACAGCGCTAGTTCATTCCCGAATTGGGAGCACCCTCGCCTTCTTCTTTCTGCTGTGGCGGTTTCGGCAACTCCTTCTCAATCGGCTTGCGCGGAAACATCTGATCGCGCATGGCGGCGTTATAGACGAAATCCGCGACAATCACTGCGATCTGCTTTAGATCGTCGAACTGCAGGCGGTCATAGACGTCCATGTTCGAGTGATGCGTGCGCGTCTCATATTCGATCGGATCCTGGATGAACTGGAATCCCGGAATGCCAACAGCATCGAATGAAAGATGATCGGTGCCGCCCGTATCGCGCATCGTGAGCGTGTCCATGCCGAGATCTTTGAAGGGCTTCATCCACGCTTCGAAGATCGGCTGCACAGCGGCATTGCCTTGCATGTACACGCCGCGAATTTTTCCTGTGCCATTGTCAATGTTGAAGTACACCGAAACCTTCGACTGCTCGGGCTTCAGCGTCACCGGACCGGCTTCGCGCCGGCGCAGGCTGGGAATGCCTTCCTGGCCAGGACCGGTGAGTGGGGGACGCGATCCGAAATGATGCACGACGTACCACCCAGAGCCGAGCAGCCCTTCTTCTTCCCCGCTCCATAAGCCAATGCGGATGGTCCGGCGAGGCTTTACATCCAATGCTTTCAAAATTCGCACAGCTTCCATCATGACGATCGATCCAGCGCCGTTGTCCGTCGCGCCTGTGCCCGTGTGCCACGAATCGAGGTGAGCGCCGAGCATCACGACTTCATCTTTTTTGTCGGTTCCGGGAATTTCCGCGATGGTGTCGTATTGATCGTCGGCGTCGTACCAGTTGCTCTTCACGTTCACTTCAAGCTGGACCGGCTGCTTGTCCTCGAGCAGGCGCGCGATGCGATCCCACTGTTCGACCGCCATCGTCAACTGCGGCACTGCGGCCTGCGGCTGGTTCTTCTGATAAGGTCCGCCGGACTGCACGAACACAGTGCCTCCGCCTTCGTTTCCGCGGCTATGATCGATAACCGCAAGCGGCTTCTCGTCGGCGAAGAATGCGTTCAAGTCGCGTTGAAACTGCTGGCGTCGCTGAATGTCTTCCGGACTGAAGCGCGGCTTCTCGCTCGGAATTTCATAATCGGCAATATCGGCGAGAGACTTCTCGGTGTAGCGCTCGTACGGAGCTTCAACGATTGGCTTCACTTCCGGCATGTCACCGAGAATGACAATCTTGCCCGCCAGCTTGCCTTTGTACTTGGCGAAGTCCTGCTTGGTTTTGATGTCGGCGCGCACGCAATCGCCATGGACTGCGCCATCGGTTCCAGGCGTCCAGGCTTTGGGATATGCGATAAAGGTCTGAATATCCGGCGAGATCATGCGGACGTTCACGTAGTCGTTCGACCATCCCCGGCCGAATGGCCCCCATGATTCAAGATGGGCATTGACCAGGCCGAACTTCGTGAGCTCGTCGCGAGTCCACTCATTGGCGCGTTTCATATTGGGAGAGCCTGTCAGACGCGGACCGATTCGCTCCAGCAATCCTTCGGCAATCTCGCGGATATGCGAATTACGGAATCCCTCGTACCGGATCTTCGTAACCATGTCGAGATCGACTTTTTCCTGCACCTGCGAAAACGAATAGATAGGCAGAAGTAAGAGCACACAAAGACAACAGCGTGTCGCAACCTTCACGTTGTGACCTCCGATGAATGATGAAATGTATGGGGTTCGCGCCTGCCTGTGGACGCGCACTCGCCGCACTCGATGGAGTGCGCGGAGAATAGTAACAGGTGTTTGCCTTTTGTCATTCCGAGCGGATGCTCGGGCATATTGTTTGCGCGAGCAGGAGAGAGGAATCCCTATGGACAACACAAACCGACGCTCGTGGGAATCCGTAGGGATTCCTCCGCCAAAATCGGGCGTTCGGAATGACAGAAAAAGCCAATGTTCAGCCGAGAGCCGTGACTGTAGGGATGGGCGGCGGCTGATAAAATCCTCTCAATGTCCCAGACCACCAACGTGGAGACTCGTCCGGCAGCCGATGTTGTGCGCAGCGCGAAGGTAGCGCAGGCTCCGAACGGCATCTGCTACACGATGTTCGGCGAGAACACCATCTCCCGCGAGGACCTGGAGCGCGTGATCGGAGCGGTGCCTCCGGCGATCTCTGCGGCCCTGCAGCGCAAAGCGTATTACTTCGTTCCGCTCACGGTCGGCGAAGGCGACGAGACCCGCATCGCCGAACGCTATGACACCGAGCTGAGCGACCGCGCCGTGTGCCATCGCAACTACAACGTCGGCAACTCGCAATGCGTCTTCATCTCGACTCGGGTCATGGAAGACAAGTTCTCTGTTGCTTTCGAATTTTTTATCAACGTGGGCCATGCGTTCGTCGAGAAGGCGGGCGTATCGGAAGATTTTGCCGCAATCGTCTGGAAGCAGGCCGAAGCGAACGTGCGAGGCGAAAGCAGCATGGATGCCTTCGAACTGCGCAAGCTAGCGACTGGACACTCCGGCGACCGCGAGAAAGCCCGCAACGAATATCTCAATACCACGTTCGCTGATGCCATCGCGGTATATCTGCTGTCACTTGCGGTCGATGTGGACTACTACGATCTGCGCGAACGCGATTACCCACTCCTCGCCCCCGGCTCTCTCGCCGAAAGACTGCGGAAAATCGCAGAGCTCTTCCCTCCTGTGCCTCCTTACGAGTTCGTGATTCATTACCGCCGACGTTAGATGAGCGAACACGAAGGTCACGAAGGTTCAAGGCTGAGGTCACGGAGCTTTGCGCAAGAAAAAAGCGGCAGCCTTTCGGCTGCCGCCCTCTTAGATTGCTCGCATTACCAGACCACGCGCAGAAGCGCCTGAGCACGGCGTGCTGTCGTTCCATCGGGCGGCTGCTGTGTCTGAAGAATGCTGCCGTACTGAGGATTCGGGACGAGATTCACGGCAGATCCCGACTTCACTGCGGTGTATTGGGTTGTATTTCGCGGCGAACCACCGAACACAATTAAGTGATTAAAGACGTTGAACGCTTCAAATCCAAGATTGAGTCGTACTCGTTCCCCAATTGGGAATTGCTTGGCGATACGCGCGTCGGTCTTGTAATAAGCGCCAACATTCAGAGCCGACGTGGACTCGAACGGAACACGGAAAGATCCACCCAAGCCATTCAGCGTTGAAGTGCTGAGCATATTTCCAATCGGAGCGTTCGCGCTGGTCATTGCAATAGTCGGCTCCAGCGGTTGCGATGACGCCGCAACTGAAATGACAGAGAGTTGCCATCCGTTTGCCAAATAGCGACCCTCCCAGTTGTCTGCATGTGTGAACGTCGGCGCAAGCACGGTGTTCACCGTCAGGCGGTGACGCTGATCTGTAGTGGCAGACCCACGGTCACCCCGGTAATAGCCGTTCACGTACGAGGTCGGGAAGGTGTTTCCAAACAGAATGCCGGTTCCTGCGCCGCCAATACCATCATCGATGGTATGGCTGTAGGTATAGGCGACGTCGCCCTGGAACCAACTGCTATAACGGGTCTTGAGGTCAACTAATAAGCCGTTATAGAAGCTGTTTCCGCCAGACTGCAATTCATATTGGTTAAACGTTCCCTGCAAGTCGCTCTTCAGATAAACCGGGGTGGTGTATGTTCCTGCGACGTTTCCGCTCGCGTTGAGGATGTTGTAGGTGAAGCTTCCGCTCGGATTACCAAGATTTCCCAATTTGGTACCCTGCAAATGCAGCGATCGACTCCAAACATAGGAAAGATCTAGCGTTGTGTTCCTGGCGATCTCGCGTTGAATTCCCAAATCTGCCTGCTGGGAATACGGGTTGCGCCAGTTGGGGTCGGCGTAGAGCACACTCTGCACTCCAGGCAAAACCGGGAAGCTGGGGCTTGAGAGGACCGCAGGATCGATGCGATTTGGGAACGCCGGCCCAGCAGCTAACTGCGCTGGACCACTCGATCCGCTGCTGCTGAGAAAGTAATTCGACTGGTACACACCGTTCGTGATGAACAGATTCTCGATCGCTGAGGTAGTGAATCGATTGAAGAAGATTCCATAGCCAGCGCGGAGAGAAGTTTTGTCATTCCAGGCATAGGCCACTCCGAAGCGGGGCGCGAGGCCCAATCCGTTGTTGGGAATTCGCGCTGTTTGCGGCACCGCGGGATTGGAGATGGATGGTTGTGGAATGAAACTGTGCTCGTACCGGATGCCGGGCGTGATCGTCACTTTCGGCGTCAGATGCCATTCATCCTGCAGGAACAGAGATAGCTCGGGCATGCCAACGTCCACGATCGCATTGCCGGTTGTCTGCGAATAGCTCGACCAGTGCTGGCCCGTTGTAGTTCCGCTGAAGTCGAGGGCGAAGGCTTGCAGAGTGCTGTAGGTGTACGTGCCATATTGGTTTGCGAGTCGATTCACGTAGTCTTCAACATGGTCCCAATCGACTCCATACTTCACGTTGTGTTTGCCGAGTGTCCAGCTAAACGTATCCGCAAGCTCGAATCGCTGCTCGCTCGGATTTAGACGCGGATATCCGTTGGCGTACGCAAGATTGCTGACGCTTGCCACGGTCAGAGCGATCGGTCCAACGGAAGGAAGCAAGCTGGGGCTGGCTGGATCGAATTGGCGATCTTTAAAGAATCCGAAGCGAAACTCGTTTAATGCAGTTGGAGAAGCAACGAAGGTCCAACTGGCATCCGCCGTCCTGTCGAAAACCGTGGTGTTCGCATTGTTTCCGATTCCATTGCCGCCGGTAAGAGAGAGCTGAGTCTGAATTCCGTTTGGCGAGCGGAAGTCCAGGTAGTTGCTGCTGAACGCCAAGCTGTTGCGGTCGCTGAGGTGGTAGTCAATCTTGCCGAACAGTAGATTGGCGTCGAATGATCGAGGGATAAGCTGCACCTGCGCTCGGCTGGTCACATAAGCGATCGCCGCATTGCATTGAGCTGTGCTAGGCTGTCCCGCTGCGCCGGTGGCGCAATTCGGCTGCTTTGTCGTGGGATTAATCGGTTCGTAGTTTCCTAGAGCGTCGAAAAGTCCGTTGTTGATGTTGCTTGAAACCAACGGATCGTTACGGCGAGTGAGCTCTCCATTGAAGAAGTAAAACAGCTTGTCTTTCACTATCGGCCCGCCCAGACTTACACCGGCCTGATGACGCCACTCAGGAGGATTCACTCCGTTCGTGGTTGCGTCGGTCGCGTTCAGGGTGCGGTTCCGGAAGAACTCGTAGGCAGTACCGTGGATGGAATTGCTGCCGCTGCGGGTGACCGTATTCACGACTCCGCCGGAAGCACGTCCATATTCAGCAAGGAAATTTGACGAAACCACTTGGAACTCCTGGACTGCGTCCTGCGCGATGTTGTATGTGCGAGTGCGTCCAGCGTTCTCATCGTAGAAGCTGTTGGTCGTATCGTTACCGTCGGTGAGGAATGTATTGCCTCCAGGATTCCCGCGGAAGGTCAGCAAGCCAAAAGCTGCGTCATTGGTCACACCGGGAGTGAGAAGCACGAAAGAATCAACCCGTCTTCCATTGATGGGCAAATCAAGAATTTGCGTCGAATCCACGACCGAGGACGTGCTTACTTTTGTCTGATCAACCGCCGTGGCTTCGGCAGTAACGCTTACTTGTGTTTCCGACGTCGAGAGACCCAACACAGCGTTAAAGGTGGACGCTTCGCCGATCTTTACGCTTATGTCATTGATCGTGTAAGGCCGGAAGCCCTCTTTGGTGATTGTGATGGTGTAACCGGAAGCAGGAATCAGCGCGTTGAAGTCAAAGACTCCTGCTGCAGTAGTTTGAAGTTCGCGGTGGATACCCTTGGCGGAGTTATCCAATGCGACTCTGGCTCCGGGCACGACTGCCCCTGTTTGATCTTGAACTACTCCAGAAATCTTGCCGAATCCGGCAATAGTCTGTGCCCAGAGGCTCGAAGCAAACAGAGCAATAGCAAACGCGAAAGCAAACAGTCTTGCAAAAACGGAGAACCAGCTCGAGGCGGTCGGTCGGTGAGGCGATTTGAGAGACACTAACATATGCCTTTGAGGCTCCTTTAAATTGAAACGATCAGGACGAAATCAAAGTCACCCTGCCAATGAACCCAAGCTCATTGGCGGCCGATGATTGATGTGAATTTATGCTGGGGGACGTTGCACTGTATCATCGCTGCGCGGCAGTTTTCCATACTCAGATTGACACACCGTGAATTTTTATAAGCAGTGCAGCGAGAGTGGTGCATACGGCAGTCACAGCGGATACGAGATTCTGTAGCTTTGGGACGGAGCGCCATGCAAAATCTATGAAAGTCTGGAAATCCGCGCCTAAATGCGCAGGCTAGCTAAGCAATTGCACACCACTCTCCAACTCTCGTATAGTCGAGCGTTTTATCCGAGTTCGCATGAGCAAAGACGTCCCCATCGGCATCCGCGCTGAACTTACACATGTAGTCGAACACAAGCACACCCTCGCTGGCATCGACCCGAAGCTGCCTCCGGTTCTTGCGACTCCATGGATGATCGGCTGGATGGAGGGAGCTTGTTACCTTGTTCAGGAGCCTTACTGTGAAGACGGGGAAACGACGGTCGGGACCGCCATCCACGTAGAACACCGAGCGCCTACTGGTATCGGCGAAACTGTTGTCGCTGAAGCTGTTCTGGAGCGAATCGACGGACGGTTTTTCATCTACCGTGTGACCGCGCGAAATGAGCAGCAGCCGATCGGCTCTGGAACCGTGCATCGCGCGGTTGTGAATGTGAAGAGGTTCATGGAGAAAGCTGGTCGGATGTGAAAAGGCTTATTCACCACGGAGACACAGAGGACACGGAGAAATCGAAAGAGGGCTTTTCCGTTTTCGCTAAGATCAGATTCGTTTCAAACATGGCGATTGGCTTTGCAGCGCGAAACGAAAAACCCACACCCATTCTTTCGCCTCCGTGTACTCCGTGCCTCCGTGGTGAATAATCAGCCAATCAAAAAAGGAGTTTTCATGAGCACTGCGGCTCCCGTTCCAGATCTGAGCTATCCAATCGGCAAGTTTCAATATGGGACTCCAATGAGCGCGGCCCAGCGCAAGGCTGCTGTCGAGGCGATCGCGCAAACTCCGGCAAAGATGCGCGAAGCTGTCCGTGGATTAAATGCAGCGCAGCTCGATGCGCCGTATCGTCCGGGCGGGTGGACCGTGCGCCAGGTGGTGCATCACGTGCCGGACTCGCACATGAACGCGTTCATCCGAACCAAATTGGCACTCACGGAAAATGAACCGACCATCAAGCCGTACGACGAGAAGGCATGGGCGAATCTCGCCGATGTGGCGAACACTCCGGTGGAGACGTCGTTGACGCTGCTCGAAGCTGTGCATGAGCGCTGGAATCACCTGTTGCGTGCTCTCACAGATGCCGATTACTCCCGTACTTTTCGCCATCCCGAGCATGGCGTACGCACGCTGGATTGGATGATCGCGTTGTATGCGTGGCACGGGCGGCATTATGTGGCGCACATTACGAGCTTGCGGCAGCGAAATGGTTGGTGAGTAACATCGGGTCATCGGGTGATCGGGCCATCGGGCCAAGTAAAATCGAGCAAGTCTCTTGAGCGTTGCAGGCGTCTTCGGATGAGCGTGCGATTTTGGGTTTCACTTCACCCGATCACCCGATGGCCCGATCACCCGATCTCATGTCTCTCTCGTTCTCGATAGAAGCCAATGTTGGTCCTGCCCGCCTGGGCCGCATCTCCACACCTCACGGCGAGGTCGAGACTCCGGTGTTCATGCCCGTGGGCACGCTCGGCTCCGTCAAGGGCGTGCCGCAGCACATTGTGGAAGAGCTCGGGGTACAGATTCTTCTCGGAAACACGTATCACCTTTATTTGCGGCCTGGACACGAAGCCGTTCGCGAGATGGGCGGCCTGCATCGGTTCATGTCGTGGGAGCGCAGCATTCTTACCGACTCCGGCGGATTTCAGGTTTTCAGCCTTAACGAACTGCGGAAGGTGAGCGAAGAGGGGGTTAAGTTCCGCTCGCACCTGGATGGCTCGACGCACTTCTTTACTCCGGAGCGCTCGATGGAAATTCAGATCGCGCTGGGTGCGGACATCATCATGGCGTTCGACGAATGCACCGAGCATCCGGCGACGAGAGAACGAGCACGAGAGTCGATGGAGATGACCTCGCGCTGGGCGCGGCGGAGCAAAGACTATTTCGAGGCGCATGAAGACGAGGTGCCCTGGGCTTCGGACGATGCAATACCTCCAGCGGCTAAAGCCGGATCTCAAAACCGTTCAGATGCGGCACGACTAAAGTCGAGCCCCTCCCTAAATCTAGAGACGGCACGAGGGAATGCGCGGCCTTGTCTCAATCGTCGTCAATCCCTTTTTGGGATTGTGCAGGGCGGCATGTATCCCGATTTACGGCGCGAGTCGGCCGAGCGTCTGCTCGAGATCGATTTTCCCGGATATGCGATCGGTGGGCTTAGCGTTGGCGAGCCACGGGAGCTTACGCGGGAGATTATCGAGAGCACGCTTCCTCTCCTGCCGAAAGACAAGCCTCGATATGTGATGGGCGTCGGCTATCCCGAGGAGATCGTGGAGTACGCCGCGATGGGAGTGGACATGATGGATTGCGTGCTGCCCACGAGAGCTGCGCGGCATGGGCTGCTGTTCACCTCAGAGGGACGAATGAACATCAAGAACGCTCGCTACGCTCGCGATCAGCAGCCGCCCGATCCGGAATGCGGGTGCATGGTTTGCTCGCGATACACGCGCGCGTATCTCCGTCATTTGTTTGTCTCTGGCGAGGCGCTGGCTGCAGTGCTGAACACCATCCACAACCTCGCGCATTACCTTGACACGATGCGCAGCGTCCGTCATGCTATTAAAACTGGAGAGTTGCGAGCGAAACGATCTGAGGCCGCGCAGGTTTCAGAGCGATCGAGCTAAGCAGGCTTTCCTTGAGCCGCGCCCCAGAATTGGGTAATTGAGTAATCGGGTATTTCGTATCGCGCGGCGTGGCGAGGCCGGTAGTTGCAAGAGCCTCTGGCAATTACCCAATTACCAAATTACTCAATTACAAAGATCTCCCCCTGGTTTCAGAGCGAAGCCTTGATTCAAATGCACGCAATTCCCAGCCTGTTGGCCCAGTCGTCCGGGTCTGCCATCTTCGGCCTGCTCCCGCTGATCGCTATCTTCGCCATCTTCTATTTCATGCTGATCATGCCGCAGCAGAAGAAGCAGAAGAAATGGCAGGCAATGCTCGCTAGCCTGAAAAACGGCGATAAGGTCGTAACCAGCGGTGGCATACGCGGCACCGTGATTTCTCTCAAGGACGACGCTGTACAACTGCGCGTCCCGCCCGACAACCTGAGGATTGAAGTGGCCCGTGGGGCCGTCACCGCGCTCGTGAATTCAGAAGAAGCAAAGTAAATGCATAAAAATCTTCTCCCCAAGACCCTGCTCATCATTGGAACGCTGCTGATCTTTGTTTACGGCATCTTCCTCGGAACCGATCCCGAGAAGGCCATCAACGCCTGGAAGGAAAAAGGCGTTCTCGGCGCCATCCAGGAAAATATCCACCTCGGCCTCGATCTCAAAGGTGGCACCCACCTGATTTTGCAGGTTGCAGTGAATGAAGCGGTCAATGCCGATACCGATCGCACGCTCTCGGCGCTGAAAGAAGACCTGAACAAAGCCGGCGTGAACGCCGACATCACCAAGCCCGATCCGACGAACCATCCTGAGGTGATGCAGATCAAAGGCGTGCCGCCGGACAAGATCGGCGTGCTGCGCAGTACCGTCAGCGACAACTTCCCTCAATACGATGTTCAAAGCGGCCCGAACAATACCTATCAGTTCGTGATGAAGCCGTCGGAAGTGACCTCGCTGAAGCAGCGCGCAGTGGAGCAGGCGATTGAAACCATCCGCAATCGTGTGGACCAGTTTGGCGTGACTGAGCCTACGATCCAGGAGCACGGCATGGGCGCTTACCAGATCCTGGTCGAGCTGCCAGGCGTGGACGACCCTGCGCGCGTAAAGGACCTGATTCAGTCCACGGCAATGCTGGAAATTCGCCAGGCGATCGGGGGACCGTATCCCGACGAGCAATCTGCTCTGCAGGCGAATGGCGGCACCATTCCTCCCGATCAAGTGATCCTGCCTGGCGCCACTGGACAAAGCGGCGGCCAACCGGAGTATTGGGTAGTCTCGCGAACTTCAGCCGTTGCCGGCAGCGATATTCGGGATGCGCAGCCAAGCCGCGACGAGAATGGCCGTCCTGATGTGCAGTTCAATCTCTCCAATGACGGCGGACGTCGCTTCTTCGCGTTTACCAGCCAGCATCAGCAGGACAAGCTGGCCATCGTGCTCGACAATCGCGTGCGTGAAGTCGCCACGATCCAAGAACCAATTCGGGACAGCGTTCGCATTACGGGCGCATTCACCGAAGAACAGACGCACGATCTCTCAATGATGCTGCGTTCAGGCGCGCTGCCGGCGAGCATTCATTATCTGAACGAAGAGACCGTTGGACCGTCGCTTGGCGCCGATTCGATTCGCGCGGGCGTATTGGCCGCAGTGGTCGGCATGGCGGCGGTGCTGATCTTCATGCTGATCTACTACCGCGGTGCGGGCATCAATGCCGATTTGGCACTGCTGCTCAACCTGATTATCTTGCTCGGATTCCTCGGATTTAGCCACGCATCGCTCACTCTGCCGGGAATCGCGGGTGTGATTTTGACGATCGGTATGGGCGTCGATTCGAACGTGCTGATCTTTGAGCGTATTCGAGAAGAGCTGCGCGCCGGCAAGGCTCCTGCAGCGGCGGTCGATCAGGGATTCGCACACGCGTGGTTGACGATCGTCGATACGCACGTTACTACGATCGTTTCAGCATTCATTCTGTTCATTTTTGGAACTGGTCCGGTGCGCGGATTTGCCACCACCCTGACTTTTGGTCTGCTGGCAAACCTGTTCACCGCCGTGTTCGTCTCGCGCGTGATCTTCGATGCGATCTTGAATCGCAAAGAGCGCGGCGAGGCATTGAGTATTTAGAAGCTTATTCACCACGGAGACACAGAGGCACGGAGAAGGCATTTGAGTGAGTTGTCGAAGTCCCGCTCGGTATGGTCGGGGAAGGAATAACTCTACTAAGTGCCTTTTGCCTCTTGCTTGTTTTCTCTGTGACTCCATGTCTCCGTGGTGAAAACGATTTTCAAAGGTTACAAATTGGAATTCTTTAAAAGCACCAACATCGACTTTCTCGGGAAGAAGTGGTACTTCCTCAGCTTTTCTCTGATCTTCAGCGTGGCGGGACTGATCTCGCTGATCTTCTGGCACGGCATTCCGTGGGGCGTAGATTTCCGCGGCGGCACGCAGGTTGACGTCAAGTTCGTCAGCACCGTCGATGACGCCAAGATTCGTCATGCTCTCGACGAAGCCGGATACCACGACGCGAAAATCCAGAGCATCGGCGGCGCCGGCAACAATGAAGTGATCATCAGCCTTCCCGAAAAGGAAACGAGCGAGCAATCTCTCGACCGCGGACGCGCCGCCATCGTGAGCGTGATGGAGAAGTACTTCGGCGGCAGCAGCGAGCAGGGCAAGCTCGATCTGAATAATTCCAGCCCGACGCAAATCTCCGACTACCTGCTCAACAAAGATCCTCTCCATCTTGGGACCGACGCCGGCGCAAGATATGGCGCGATCGCCCGCCAGATCACCGACTTTCGCGACAAGACTCGCTCAGGCGTGCTGAGTTCCATTGACGATTTGAACGGCGTCGTGCAGCCGCAGATCGTCTCTTCGCTCAAAGAAGGGGCATTCACTTCCGGATTCGGCGTGCGCAGCGTTCAGATCGTTGGTCCCCAAGTGGGAAAACAGCTCACGCATCAGGCGGAATGGGCGACCCTGTATTCGCTTGCGGGAATGCTGGTTTATCTCGCATTCCGCTTCGAGTGGATCTACGGCGTAGCCGCTGTAGTTGCGGTGTTTCACGACACGCTGATCACGGTGGGAGCGTTCTCCTTGAAAAATCAAGAGATAACGCTTACAGTTATCGCCGCGATTCTGACGCTGATCGGATATTCGATGAACGACACCATCGTCGTCTTCGACCGTATCCGGGAGAACGTGAAGCTGCTCCGGCGTGAGTCGCTGGCGGAGATCGTTAACCGCAGCATCAATCAGACCCTGAGTCGAACCGTACTGACTTCAGGGCTGACGTTTCTGACGGTGCTCTCGCTGTATCTTTTCGGCGGCGAGGTTCTTCGCGGGTTTTCCTTTGCCCTGGTTGTGGGCATCCTAATTGGTACTTACTCTTCGATTGCTGTAGCAGCGCCCATGTTGGTCGCGTACCAGGATTGGCGCATGAAGAAGACCGGCAAAGTAGTAGTGCCAGGAGCCGGAGCGCGAAGAGCAGCCCAGAAGACAGGGAAGTTGCAGGGAACGGGGACGAGGAGTTAGGGAGGAAGCAATCAGCCGTCAGCAATCAGCAATCAGCTTGTGCTGGGCAGGTTGGGCTGTTTGGCCCGACTTCTTCGCTGACTAAGACGCAGTTTGAGCTGAATGCCAGTTGCTGAAGGCTGACTGCTGAAGGCTGACTGCTGAAGGCTGACTGCTGAAGGCTGACTGCTGAAGGCTGACTGCTGAAGGCTGACTGCTGAAGGCTGACTGCTGAAGGCTGACTGCTGAAGGCTGACT
>Ga0209810_1000193_pt1 | contig 175142 bp, 177 predicted proteins | sample Coa_R1_7_FD_187159 | JGI IMG/M metagenome (GOLD analysis project Ga0209810, IMG submission 187159) | Surface soil microbial communities from Centralia Pennsylvania, which are recovering from an underground coalmine fire - Coalmine... | ecosystem: Environmental > Terrestrial > Soil >... | reverse complement strand
CCTTTCAGACTGAGCGCAGCGTTAGCGTGAAGCTTCATCCGGTGTCCTCCTTGGGACTGAGGTGCTTGGCAGCTCTCAGCCTCCAAGGGGGCCCGGATGGACCAACCTACTCAGGAACTACAGCTAGCGCACGTGCACGACGATCTGATCGCGCACGAACTGGTCCACGTGTGGCAGGGCCAGCACGACTGGCCGCGGCTGTGGTTCTCGTACCTGCGGCCCTCGACGTTCTGGGGTGATCGCTCCGGCTACTGGGAGAACCGGTTCGAGCTCGAGGCGAGGTCGGCCGTGGAGCGGACGGCGGATGCGCGGCCGCATGACCCGCGCTGAGCGGCGAGCCGCCAGCATACGGCCCGATACTTTCTTGCGATGCCTGCTCGTCGCAAGCTGGCCGGGATCGTGCGCCACAACGTCGGCAGCGCCGCCCACCGCGCCGGAGCCGCGACCCGTAGCGACATCCGAGGCCTGCAAGGGCAACTCCAGTCGCTGCGAGAGGAGCTGAACGCGCTCTCCAACCAGCTCGCTGGCCACCTCGAGAACGGGGCGGCGGCGGACCCGACGTTCGCGCTCCGGCCATCGACGCCGATGCACGGACGGCCGGTGCCGAGCGCGCCCCTCACCCGCCGCCCCACCGTCTCGGTGGTCATTCCTTGTTACAACTACGCGCGCTTCCTACCCGGAGCGGTCGCGAGCGTCACCGCACAGCCCGAGGTCGACGTTGATGTGCTGATCATCGACGACTGCTCAAGCGACGGGACCTCCGAGCTCGCGCAGTCGCTCGCCGAACAGGATCCGCGCATCACAGTTGTCGTTCATGCACGCAACCTGGGGCACATAGCCACCTATAACGAGGGGATCGCCACAGCCGAAGGTGACTACCTGGTGCTGCTGTCGGCCGACGACCTGCTCGCGCCTGGATCGCTGGCGAGGGCGTCCGCGCTCCTCGACGCTCACCCCTCGGTGGCGTTCGCCTACGGCGACGCGATGCCGTTTCGCGGCGACTCGACACCCACGGCTCGCCGGGCCGATCAAGGCTGGACGATCTGGGAGGGACATGACTGGATCGCTGAGCGCTGCCGTCTCGGAATAAACGCTGCGGCTTCTCCCGAGGTGATGATGCGGACGTCGGTCCAGCGCCAGATCGGGGAGTACCGCGCCGAGCTGCCGCATTCCGCCGATATGGAGATGTGGTTGCGAGCGGCCGCTGTCGGAGACGTCGGCCGGATCGAGGGCACCGATCAGGCGTTCTACCGGATGCATCCCGACAGCCTCACGCAGGCGCTCTGCGTAAAGCCAACCGACGACCTCCGCGCCCGCCACGACGCATTCGCCGTGGCGCTCGGGACCTCGGCGGTGCCGGGGGCGGAGAGGCTGTACGGACGTGCGCGCTGGGCACTGGCCGCCGCAGCCCTCACGGAGGCCTCGGACGGCTACGGGTCGCTCGGCTCCGACGCGGTGGCTGAGCTCGAAGCGTTCGCGCTCGAGATGGTCCCGAGCGTCAAGGACACACCGCAGTGGCTTCAACTCGAGCTCCGTCGAGCCGCGGCCGCGATCACATCGCCGGGATCGTGAAGGCCCGGCGGGTGCTTGTCACCGGCGGAGCCGGGATGATCGGCTCGACGACCGTCGATCGGCTCCTCGACCACGACATCGAAGAGATCGTCGTGGTCGACAACCTGGTGCGCGGTCGCAGGGCGAATCTCGACCGCGCGCTGGAGAGCGGCAGGGTCACGCTCCTCGATCTCGACATCGAGGACCGCGCCGCCCTGGCCGAGGCGATGGCCGGGGCCGAGCTTGTGTTCCATCTCGCGGCCCTGCGGATCACCCAGTGCGCGGTGGAGCCGCGACGGGCTCTGCAGGTTCTAGTGGACGGCACGTTCAACGTCATCGAAGCGGCGGTAGATGCGGGCGTGGGGCGCGTCGTTGCCGCGTCATCCGCATCCGTGTACGGCCTCGCCACGGCGTTCCCGACTCCCGAGGATCACCACCCCTACGCGAATCGAACCCTGTACGGGGCGGCGAAAATGTTCAACGAGGGTCTGCTTCGAAGCTTCAGCGACATGTACGGGCTCGAGTATCTGGCGCTGCGATATTTCAACGTCTACGGGCCGCGGATGGCCACCGACGGCTCATATACGGAGGCACTGATCCGCTGGATGCAGTGCATCGATGCGGGGCGTCCGCCCACGATCTTCGGCGACGGCTCTCACACCATGGACATGGTGTACGTCGACGACGTCGCTCGCGCCAACGTACTGGCGGCGGAGAGCACGGCGGGCGACGAGGTCTTCAACATCGGGGTCGGGTGTGAAACCAGCCTCAACGATCTGGCCGCGGCCCTGCTGAGCGCGATGGGCTCGGAGCTACGGCCCGAATACAAGCCAGAGCGGAGGGTGAACCGGGTGACCCGCCGGTTGGCGGACACCGCGCTGGCGCGCGCCGTGCTGGGGTTCGAGGCCGAGGTGGGGCTCGACGAGGGGCTGCGGCGCCTGGTCGAGTGGTGGCGCACAGCCGAGGACGGCGAGCGGCCCGGGTTGAGCTCATGACCGTGCCGGTGATGCGGCCCTGGGTCGGAGCTGAAGAGGCAGAGGCAGCCGCTGATGCCGTGCGCTCCGGCTGGCTTGCGCAGGGACCACGCGTGGCGGCATTCGAGACGGCGCTCGCGGCTCGCGTCGGCGCCGATTACGGCGTCGCCGTGAGCGCGGGCACAACCGCCCTGCATCTCGCCCTTCTGCTCCTTGGCGTCGGACCCGGCGACGAGGTCGTGGTCCCGTCCTTGTCGCACATTGCCACGACCAGCGTCGTCACCTACGTGGGAGCGACCCCCGTGTTCGCCGACGTGGACCTGCGGACTCAAAACCTCACGCCCGAGACGGTCATGGAAGTCGTGAGTGCCCGGACCCAAGCGGTGATCGCAGTCCATCAAACCGGCATTCCCGCCGACATCGAACCGATGCGTTCCGCGTTGGGGAAGGTCGGCGTCGAGATCCTCGAGGACGGCGCCTGCGGGCTCGGTGCTACTTATCGGGGCCGCCCGATCGGTTCCCACTCCGGCCTGGTCGCGGTCTCGTTTCACCCGCGCAAGGTGATCACCACCGGCGAAGGGGGGATGCTCCTGATCTCCGGCGAGGGGTCCCTCGAACGCGCGGAGCGCGCGCGCCGTCTCCGAGAGCACGGCGTCAGCGCCAGCGCTTGGCTGCGCCACCGCGACGGGCACCCTGCCCGCGAGCAGTTCTCCGAGGTTGGCTTCAACTTTCGGATGTCGGATGTCGCCGCCGCGGTGGGTCTCGTCCAGCTCGGCAAGCTCGACCAGATCGTGGCGCGCAGACGCGAGCTCGCCGCGACGTATCACCGCCTGCTCGGCGACGTGCCCGGCTTATTGATGGCCCGTGATCCCGAGCACGGAAAGACCAACTACCAGTCGTTCTGGGTGCTCCTGCCGGATGACTTCCCGGTGAGCCGCGACCAGTTGCTCCACGCCATGGACCTCGCCGGCATCTCCTGTCGGAGGGGGATCATGGCGGCGCATCTGGAGAGGCCGTTCCGCGACCTTCCGCGCGTCGATCTGCCCAATACCGAAAGGCTGGCCGGCGACTCGCTGATCCTGCCCCTGTTTCACGGCATGAGCGAGGATGATCAGATCGCCGTAGCCAACGTCCTGCGCCGGCACGCCGGCGTCTCGGCTATCTGAGTCGCCGCACGTTTACGAATGCTCGGCTGCCGCGAGCTGAGGCGGGAGCTCCACCGCCCTGCGACGCCGCGCCGGCACCCCGGCCCATATCTCTGCCGGCGGGATCGATCGAGTAACGACGGCTCCCATCCCTACGAGCGACCACGAGCCGACGGTCAGCTCCTCGCGCACGAGCGCGCCGGCACCGAGGTACGTACCGGGACCGACCCGCACTCCGCCACCGAGGCGGACCCCCGAGGCCAGCGTCGCAAAGTCGCCGATCTCATCGTCGTGCGTGAGTGAGACCAGTGGCATGACCGCTACGTGGTTCCCGATCCGGCACTGCGCGGTGGCGACAGCTCCGGCAAGGACCACCGTGCCGTGCCCGATCGCGGCGGTCGCGGCGATCGACGCAGCAGGGTGGATGATCGTGGCGTAGCTCTCGGGCGCCAGCCCGAGCCGTCGCACGATCTGCGGTCGGCTGAAGTAATTCTCCGGGCGGCCGGTGCACACGACGACGCGGGCGTCCGGATGGCGCGCGATCCCGTCGTCGATAGTGCCCACGACGCTCGCTCCCTCGAACTCGCGTCCGAGCAGCGCTGGATCGTCGTCGAGGAAACCGATCAGGTCCCACTGGGGGCTGACGGCGTTGATGCTGTGGACGGCGGCCGCGGTCTCGCGAGCGAAGCCACCCGCGCCGGCTATCAGAAGCGGCGTCAGCTCTGGGCTCGCGGTACTCATCTCGTCGCGTTGGGTGGGGCCAGGCGCTGGGCTATCGTACGGCCATGGGGTGGCCGGATCGTCATCGGGCTGTGATCAGCCTGTCGTTCGACGATGCCCGTCCGTCGCAGCTGGAGTGCGGGATCCCGTCGCTCGAGCGCCTCGGCGTCCGCGCGACGTTCTTCGTCCTCCCGGACGCCGTCGCGCGCAATCGCTCCGGGTGGCGCGAAGGGCTTGCGCGAGGACACGAGATCGGCAACCACACGCTGACCCATCCCTGCAGCGCCAACTTCGCGTGGAGTCGCCAGAACTCGCTCGAGCGGATGACGCTCGCCGACTTCAGCCGCGAGTTGAGCGAGGCGAATCGCGGCTTGCGAGAGCTGCTCGGCATCGAGCCCACCGTGTTCGCCTATCCATGCGGTGAGACGTTCGTGGGGCGGGGCACGACCGCCGCGAGCCTCGTCCCCCTGATCGCGCGGTCATTTGCGGTTGGCAGAACGTTCAACGACATCACCGCCAACTCTCCCGCCGATGTCGACTTGGCGCAGGTCAGGTGCGTGAACTCCGACGGGAGGACGTTCGACGACCTCCTGCCAATGCTCGACGCGACGCTTGCCGAGGGCGCCTGGCTTGTCCTCGGCGGCCACGAGATCGGGAATGCCGAGGCGGACCTGGAGACGACGTGGATCGACACGATCGAGCGAGTCGTTACCTGGGGGCGCGGCAACGGCGTCCTGATCGACACGATCGGCAACATCGCCCGCGCGGTCGCGGCCTTCCAGCGTGAGCGCGTGGTCACGCGTGAAATGGACGAGAGCGGCGTACAGTCTGGGCGGCGGTGGATCACGTTTCGCTGACCGACGCGGCCGGCGTCGCGGTGCTCGCGATCGACCGGCCGCCGGCGAACGCGATCGATATCGACCTGCTGGATTCGATCGTCGGAGCTGTCAATCGCTTGGCCGCGGACTCCCCTCGAGCGCTGGTCGTGACCGGCCGCCAGGGGTTCTTCTCAGCCGGGGTGGATCTGAAGACGGTTCCGAGCTACGGGCCCGCCGAGCATCGGCGGATGGTCGAGGGAATCAATGCCATGGCGCTCGGTGTCTACGGGCTCATGTGTCCCGTGATCGGCGCAATCACGGGACACGCGATCGCCGGTGGGCTGGTGCTCGCCCTGTGCACGGACCTACGCGTGGCGTCGGCGAACGGCCGCTACGGGCTGACCGAGATCAAGGTCGGGGTTGCCTACCCACAGGCGGCGATCGGCGTGGTGCGAGCCGAGCTGTCGCCTCACGCCGCGAGACTGCTGGCGCTCGGCAGCCAGCTCGTCGACGCCGCAGAGTGCCTGCGACTCGGAGTCTTCGATGAGGTCGTCGAACCCGACGCCACCCTCCCCCGCGCTCTCGAACTCGCGCGCGAGCTGGCGAGCTACCCGAGCGACACGTACGCGCGGACCAAGCGCGACCTTCGTGGCGAGACGCTGGCGGGTCTGCGGGCGGCGGCCGCCGGGGACCCGCTGCTGGCTTAGTGGGCCCGGCAGTGCGTTGGTCCAGGGGTTTCAGCAGTTCATCAGGACCGAGCTCAAGCGGACCGAGGGCCCTGTCGATCAACCCCCTGTGAGTCCTCTCGACCGACTGCCAAGCAAAGCCGGTCCGGTTCCTGATCGTCTGACGATCTGGCCCGTCGATGATGGTCGCTACGGTCTCGACGCGACCTTCCAAGGCGCTTCGGGCTACCAGCGCGCGGAGGTGCATGAGCAGGACCTCAGGCGGCGTGCCGTCCCGCACCGCTTTCAGCAAGAGCTCGATGGCGGCTGGACGCTGCGCTTCGGCCCGCTTCGCGCGATCGACGTTGCGAGCGCGCTGGCCGCGTTCGTTTACTAAGCGATACCGAGCGAGCGCTCGGGTCGGGATCGGAACTTCAAGACCCCGCGTTAGGTGGGACCCGAACGGCTGCACCCTATTGCGGCGTAACGGCGACCGCAGCCGTGAGGTCACCGGCACGCGGTCGGCGCGTCGCGGGCCGCCGCCGAGGAGGCCGACCGGCCGGTCGGATGAGGGTTGGGCCGGCGTTCTGAGAGACAACTTCCGCTCGAGCGCGTGCATCAACTCTTCCCGCTCGACTTCGGGGCGCCGGCGGCGAGGCGCCCTTTCCGCGCATAAGAGGTCTCGGTGTGGAGCGGCTTGAACTAGCGCACGCGACGCAAAGCGGGTCTCGACCCGTACGGCTGCGTCGCTATCCGAGACGCGCCTCTTCCACGTGGCCGACACCGCCGGGAGGAACCATCGGTGTCGGCCACGTGTGAGCGTCGATGCGGGTAGCCCAACGCGAAGTCAGGAGTTCCGACGCGAACTTTGTCTCCTGGGTACGCCTATCACGGTGAGCCAGACCTCTCGCCGGTCGGCCGGTTCGGCGTCGCTGTCTCCGGAAAACAGCAGCCCGGCATCCGCGTTGCTACTCGATCTAAGCATCGCTCTCCGGCGGCGAGTGATGCTTCTCCTGCCTCGGTGGTTGGTCAGAAATGCGCTTCGGCGTGCTCCATCTAGTATCGCCGCATGGCAGAGCGCCGATTTGATCTCGCTGCGTCCTCGCTGCGTGCCGACGCCTCGGACGCGCGAGCGCTGGCCGAGGCGCTGGCGGCAAAGCTAAGCGAGGCGCTTCCCGATCAGACGAGGACCCGCCGCCGTGGCGGCCTGCTCTCCAGAGAGAAGCGCCTGGAGAGCGTTGAAGTGCAGCTCGGTGAGGAGACGTTCGTCTTGTCGCTGTCGGGGGGAAAGGCGGAGGCGAGTCGCGCCAAGACCGTAAGAGGAGTCGTCATCAAGCGCCAAGAGCTGACTCTCGACGCGTGGCTGGAAGCGTTGAGCGACGCGTTGGGTGCTGAGGCGCAGCGGTCCGAGGCCGCGCGGCTGTCGCTTGAGCGACTGCTCGGCTGAGGCTTGCGGCCCCGAGGGCGCTTAGTCGTTGATGTCGAGGACCGGTGTGATGTCGGGGAGCCGCTGGTCTGACTCGGCGTGCTCGTTCGGCACCACGGCAGTACCGATCGCGAAGAACTCGATTACGTGGCTGCCCCAGCCGTGGTTGTTCTGCTGGAGCTTGACCTCCACGATCCCTAGAACGCCGTCCCCGATTTCCTCGGCCTCTCTCTGCATGCGTTCCATCGCGAGCTCACGTGCGTCATACAGAGCCTGGGTGTACTGCTCGAGCTCGACGTTCTGACCGGTCTGGCGGAGTGATTGCATGATCCCGCGGTGTGCGACGTGATAGACGCAGTTACCCATGACCATGCCGACCGGCCGCTTGCCCGTCTGCATCAGCGTCCAGAACGCCTGGCCACTGAGATCTGAAGTGAACGGCCGCCCGTTTGGTGCGCGGTGGACCTTGCCTGCCTTGTGCTTCACGGCGGTGCCGATCGCGATGAACTCCGCCATGTCCGCCCCCCACTCATAACGCCCGATGTCCAGGCGAACCCCGACGATACCGTCGGCCTCAAGCTGATCGGCCTCTTCCTCCATGCGCGTCATGGCGAGCTCTCGGGCGGAGTACATCGCCTGCGTGAGAACGCCCATCTCCTGGCTCGCCTTCCAGTTCGCCGCCTGAAAGCCGATGTGGTAGATGCTTGACCCCACCACCAGGCCTACGGGCTCGAAGCCGGCTTTCTCGACGCACAGGTACTCGTTCACCGAGAGATCTGAGGTGAACAGCCCGCGGGCGTTCATCTGTAGACGTTCGCTGGCGTGTTCGGCGAGCCCTTCGGTACTGGTGGGGTCGTATGTCGGCATCCGGATGCTCCTGGGGTGGTGGTTGGACTAGGCGCCGAGGTTGATCGAGATCACAGGCGTCCCCAGCGGGGCTGGATGAGGCTCATGCGCGCCAAGCCGAATCGCGGTGCCCAGAACGTGCATGGACACGATGAAGAAGTGCTGCGCGAAGCCAACGCGCTCGTACTCGTAGTGATCGATGTGGTGGGTCAGCGTCGAGATGACCATGTCGTTCGCGCCGGCCTCGCGCGCCTGCTCCACCACCTCCCGCATCGCTAGATGGCGAGCGGCGTACACGCCTTGGGTGACCTCGGTCATCTCCTGGTTGCCCCACCAGGAGCGCATCAGCTGGTTGGCCTGCATGCTCAGCGCAACGACCACCACCGAGGTATGGCCGATGACGGCGAGGGTCTCGGCGCCGATGCGGCGAAGCTTGTCCACGTCCTGGCCAGAGAGCGCGCACATGCGCGGCCCGCGGCGGTTATCGGACTCGAGCACGGTCTCGCGTACCGCGGTCCCCAGGACGACATATTCGACCGTTCCCGGCTCGCCAAGGAAGCTGTTGGTGGTCAGCTCGATACCGATCACGGCGTCCGCGCCCGCGAGTTGCGCCTCCTGGCGCAGGCGGTCAAACGAGCGCTGGCGTGCCAGATTCCACGGCATTGCGAAGGTGGGCATCTCGCGGATCCCCCCGCCGTAGGAGGACCAGCCGTAGTTCTGCCAGCCGTGCTGCACAACCGAGGAGCCCATAATCTGCGCGATCGGCCTCAGACCCGAGGCATGGGCGATCGCATACTCCTTAGCGCTCAGATCGCTGCTGAAGACCGGCGATGTCGTCGCAGCCACGGTCTTTAGACGCTGTTCGGCTCCAAGCGGGATTCCCCCGCGCGTGATGCGGTCAAGGTCGACCGCGGCCGCCTCACGCTCGGCCTCGCCGGGCGGTATCGGTCGTCTCCCGAATCGTGGCACCAGTTGATGTTCCCACATCCGGACCGCCGCCCAACTACGCCGGATGACTACTCGCAGGGACAACCATGATCTGCAAGCGGGAGACCCAACCGCCAGCGGCTGTCAACAATGTGCCGCGCACGAAAGCGCACCCGTCTCGAGCTGCATGGACGACGGCTGGCGCCGTCCACCACTTCTCCGACGGTCACCCAAAGTAACGCGGTCCGCAGACAGCCACCAAGACCATCGGAAGGAGGCAACCGGACCCGCCAGACTGTCGCCTTCGCGCCAAGAGGAGAGGTCTCAACATCCGCCCGACGGAATTACGGTCCGGGCACGCGCATCGACGTTGGCGCGCGCGACGCCGCCGCATCCGCCGGACAATTCGGGAGTCGGCGGACGATACCGGCGCGGGCCACGAAGGCAGGGCTGATCTGCGGCCGACGCTAGAGACTCGCAACTCGCCAAAGCGCGTCTCTGTGCGGCGATCGCGGAGTCGCCGTAGCGCAAGTCGCGAACGGGCGCCGCCGGTAACGAAAGCCGAAGTCAGCGTCCGGCTCGGCCGGGCGACTGGGTGTAGCCCGAAGGGTAAGCCAGGCGAATCGTCGCTAATTCACGACCTTGCACACGCCCGACACGGGATATAGGTTCGGTTGCGGCACCGCAGCGCCGCGACACGTCTTCTTCGGACCCGACGCCCGGCTTGCCACGTGCCTCACCACGGAGTAGGCTCGGCGCGGCGATGGGGCGATTGACTGGAGCCATTGTGGGCACGGCCACCGTGACGTTGCTGCTCTCCGTTAATACGGACGGACCAGTAGCCGCCACGACACCGAAGCCCAAGAAGGTCACAAAGGTCTTCCATTTCACTGGGCACCAGCAGGAGTTCAAAGTGCCGCTGGGGGTCACGCGCATTCACGTCGTGGCGATCGGCGGCCGAGGCGGATCAGCCGGGAACGCCCACGGCGGCCTGAAGGTCGCGAAGGCCTCCGCCGACTTGCGCGTGAGACCCCGGCAACTCCTGTACGTCGAGGTCGGCGGCAACGGCCAGAACGCCGGTCCAAGTACCAATCCCGGCTTCAATGGCGGCGGTCCCGCAGCGACCATCCAGGGTGGCAATGGTGGCGGCGCGTCGGACGTTCGCACCGTCTCGCGGCCCAGCTTCGACACAGCGCAGTCGCTCGCTTCACGGCTGATCGTCGCGGGTGGAGGCGGTGGCGCAGGCGGCCCCGGCACGTTCGCGTTCGGCGGCGCCGGCGGGAACGCCGCCCAGCCCGGGCAGGACGGACTTGGAGCCAACCCTGGGGGAGGCGGCGGCGCGGGTGACTCGCTGGGAGGCGGCGATGGTGGGACGAGCCCCCCGATGGCGCTCAATGGCACCCCGGGCTTCTTCGGCGCCGGCGGTGGAGGCGCTGACCCCGGCGACGCAGGTACCGGCGGTGGCGGAGGTGGCGGTGGCTGGTTCGGGGGCGGCGGTGGCGGCGGGACGACCTCGCCCTCTGACAGCAGCGCTGGCGGCGGAGGCGGCGGCTCGAGCTTCTTTGCAGCGGGCGACGGCCACACCTCGCTCGGCTTCGACACGAGCGGGGTTCCGTCGGTCCGGATCAGCTATGTGCTGCCCTAGATCCGGCGCGCCAGGCGGACCCTACAAGTACTCGGACGGCTCAACCCACGCCCCGCCCCGGCTCCCGCCGGAGAGCCGAGCAGCAATCCAGGCTTCCGGATTCAGATCCCCGAAACCACAAGGCCTGATCGCGACGAGCAGACTGGTGGTTTGAATGGCCCCACGAGGTCGCCGGTGATCCACCCGCCGTAGAAGTCGCTTTGCTGGGCTTGAACGCGCTCGTCATCTAGCCACGCAGCGTCCACCCGTCCGGGGTAGAAGGCGACGTGATGGCGCAGCGCCTCGTACCCGGGCGAGGGGTCCGGGTAGGTCCAGGCGACCGCCTCGAACCGCCGGCCGTCGACGACTGCGTCCAGGTATCGCGCTGCGCCCTTGAACTCGCACCACGTCGAGCGCGCGTTGCTCTCGGCCAGGAGCTCTTCACGGACGTCGCCCAGCGGGACGTAGATGGTCGATGGTTGCTGGTCTCGAGCACGCGCAGGGCGCGGCTGGAGTCGGCCAGAACCGCGCCGGCTAGCTCGACCCGGACCCGACGCTCGCAAGGCACGCCGGCCGGCGGGCGGGGGTAGTCCCAGACTCGCTCCATCGTCAGTTCGGGCCGTCCGGGGTGTCGCTGGCTGCCAGCGCCGCCGGCCGTTCGGGGTAGCGCTCGTCGGTGCGCGGCATCGGGTCGAAGAGGTGTTCGAGGGCTCTCATGTGGGCGGGAGTTCGGGGTCTTCTGCGACGGCGCGTCGGAGTGCTTGGTCGAAGCTGATCGGCTTGATGTCGAACAGCGCCATTCCCGAGGGGTCGGTGACGACCGTTGGCACGGCGAGGCCTTCGATCAACGGTCTTGCCACGCCGGCGTCGACGGGTGTGACGAGCCCGATCCAGAGCGAGGAGAGCCACGGGGTGATCAGCGGCACGGGGATCCGCGGCCGGCGGGGGAGGCCGAGGACTTCGGCCATCCGGTCGAGCATCTCACCGTAGGTGAGCACGTCGGGGCCGCCGATCTGAATCTCCTTCCCCGCCGACGCTTCGACCGTCAGGGCCTCGACCAGGTAGCTCAGGGTGTCGTCGATCGCGATCGGCTGGGTCGCGTTCTGGAGCCACGCCGGAGCGATCATCGCCGGAAGCCGCTGCACGAGGTAGCGCAGGGTGCGATAGGACTCGCTTTGCGGGCCGACGACCATTCCGGCGCGAAAGTAGGTCAGCGGCGGGCCATCCGCGTGGAGCGCGAGCGCGGTCTCGTGCCGGCTGCGCAGGTGCTGGGACTGCGGACGCTCCCCGAGGCCACCGAGGTAGATGATCCGCTCGATCCCCTCCGCGCGCGCCATCCGAGCGAACGCCGTGGCGGCGGCGCGCTCACTGGCGGCGAAGTCCTTGGGTCCGCCGCGACCCATCGAGTGGATCAGGTAATACGCCACGTCCATCCCGTCGCCCGCGCCGCGCAGCGTTTCTGGATACAGCACGTCTCCCTCGTGCAGATCGAAGCCCTCGCGCTCGAGCTCGCGGGCGCGAGTCCCGCCACGGTCACGCACCAGGCAGCGCACCTCCCCTCCCGAGCCTGCCAGCCTGGCGGCAAGGCGAGCGCCGATGAACCCGGTCGCGCCGGTGACAAGCACGCGCGCGCTCATGCCGCGGTCGCGCCCGACGACGGCTCCGACGCCAGCGCAGCGGCCAGCCGCTCGGCCTTCCGCTCCTCGAAGCCGCCTGTCTCGCGTGCCAGTATCCGGCCGGAGCGCTCGAGGATCAGCACAGCGATCGTGTCGGTGCCCGCAAGACCAAGGTTGCGGGCGACCTTCCCGACGTCGGTGTAGATGGTGATCGTGCGGGCGCGGGCGGCGGCGTCCGGGATCCCCCCCGTCATGCCATCGTCAATGAACCAGCGCGCTGGACCGTACGCGGATGACAGCACCGGCAACTGGTAGACCGCGACGTCCGCGCGCCGCTGCTCAAGGTCGATCAGCCACGGCAGCCACTGATCGACAACCCGCTGCTGCTCGCGGCGAAAGGCGATGACGAGCATGTTGAATGGCTTGGCGAGATCGCCCGGCAGCTTGTACTCCTTGCCGTCGAGAGCGCGTCCGGCCAGCGGGCTCAGCGTTTGCGGCGGCGTGGGGGCGAGCGTGCGCCTGAGCCCGGCGAGGGCGCGATCGCCGACACGGTTGAACGCGACCGCGAGGAGCGGGTCGGCGATCCTGAGCAGGCCTTTTAGCGCGAGGTCGGCGTCGTAGGTGACGCGCGTGTGCTCCGGGGTTGATTCGAACGTGATCCGGTCCCGCGAGACCACGGTGGTGTTCTCGCCAAGAAATGTCACCGCATGGGGCGGCTCGTACTCGACGATCCGATACGTGAGCTCGTTCTTGCGGCCCAGGAACTCGGCCACGAGCCGGAACTCGGTTCCCTCGCCCACCGCCTGACCGTTCACACGCTCCGCCTCGACCACGCTCGGATCCCATTCCCTTGTGGTCGAGAAGTCGCTCAGGTAGGCAAAGGCGTCCTCACGGGTGTGCTGAGTATCAATCGATGCTCGGTAGTGGGCCATCACGATTCTCCTTCTGGCGTTGAAATGGAGGTGGCTGGCGCGGATGGGCCACGCCAACCGCTGAGCCGCGCGCACTCGGCGAGCAGCTGGTCACGCTCCTGCCGCGTCTCCCGGTTCGATCCCAGCCAGTGCGTGGGACGCGGTCGGCGGTCCTGCCAGAACTGGCCTGAGCTGCGGCCCGGCTCGGTGGCGGCACCGAGCCAGACGATCGTGTCGGCGCCCTCCGCCGGCGTTCTCAGCAGCGGTCGGGTCAGCTTGTAGAACCGCGGCAGCGAGGAACGCACGCCGGGGGTGTCGGCCCACCCTGGGTGCATCGCGTGCACCACAACGCCGGTGCCGGCCAACTGCTCTGCCCAGAGCTCGGTGAGGATGACTTCCGCGCGCTTGGTGCGCGCGTACACCTTCGGCCCGTCGAACTGCCCGCGCTCGCTCTGCAGGTCGTCAACCCTGAGCTTCTGCGTGTACATGCCCCCTGAGGACACGTTGATGATCCGCGCCGGGGCACTTTCCCGAAGCAGCGGGATCAGCAGGTTGGTGAGCAGGAACGGGCCGACGACATTGGTCGCGAACGTGAGCTCGATCCCATCGGCTGAAACCTCGCGCCGTTCGGTCATCACCCCAGCGTTGTTGACCAGCACGTCGAGGCGCGAGGCCTGGTCTCGGAAGCGTTTGGCGAACTGCCGGACCGATTGGAGCTCGCTCAGATCGCAGATGCCCACGTGCACGTCGTCGTTACCGGAGCGCTCGACGATCTGCGCCCGTGCCTGCTCGCCGCGCTCAGGGCTGCGGACGACTAGCCAGAGCGTGGCCTCGAGACGGGCAAAGCCCTCGGCGGCGGCAAGGCCAAGCCCCGAGCTCGCGCCCGTGACCAGTACCACCTTGCCTTCCATGCTCTGCAGTTCGGTCGCGCTCCATCCGCGGCTGCGGAACCGGTAGCCGACGTTCGTAAACCCCGCGACCACGGTGCGGTCGAGCACGTCATCGAGCAGCGAGTTGATCATGCGCTCAGCGAGAGGTCGGGCTGCTGGTGGCGGTCAGAGCGCTCTTGGTAGGAGTGTGAAGCGATCCGAGACCGGGGCTTGCACAGGAGCAGGTGGACGTCGCAGATCCGCCGCTCCGCAAAGCCGGCTTCGCAGTAGGCCAGGTAGAGCGTCCAGAGACGGCGAAACCGCTCGTCGTAGCCGCGCTGTGCAAGTTCGTCGGCATGCGCCACGAACTTACGGCGCCAGCGCCGCAGCGTCTCGACGTAATGCGGCGTCAGGTCCTCGAGGCCCAAGGCCTGGAGGTCGGTTCGCCGGGCCATGTTGTGGGCGAGCACCTCGAGCGAGGGGAGGCAGCCGCCGGGGAAGATGTAGGTGTTGATGAAGGACTTCGACGCCTTCTCGGCCTCGTAGGCGCGGTCGTCGATGGTGATCGCCTGGAGCAGCATCGCGCCGTCGGGCGCCAGTAGCTCCGAGCACTTGGCGAGGTAGGTGCCGAAGTGACGCCAGCCGACCGCCTCGATCATCTCGATCGAGACGAGCTTGTCGTACCGGCCGCGCAGCTCGCGGTAGTCCTGCATCAGGACCGTGACCCTGTCGCTCAGCCCGGCGCGGCGCACCTGCTCGACGGCGTAATCGTGCTGCTCGCGCGAGATCGTGGTCGTGGTCACGTGGCAGCCGCGGGTCGCGGCGGCGTGGACCGCGAAGCCTCCCCATCCAGTTCCGATCTCGAGCACGCGATCCGCCGGACCGAGCTGGAGCCGCTCGCAGATCCGCTCCAGCTTGGCGACCTGTGCCTGCTCAAGCGTCATCCCCTCGCGCTCGAAGAGCGCACATGAGTAGCTCATCGTCGGATCGAGCATCCGCGCGAACAGCTCGTTGCCGAGGTCGTAATGGGCAGCGACGTCGCGCCGTCGTTGGCGCTTCGTGCTGGGGCGCAACAGGGCCCTGGACCGCTGCAGCGGCCAGCGCAGCGGTGCGAGCGGCAAGCGGAGCCGATCGAGGCCGCTGGCGTTGCGGGCCGCCAGCCTGATGAGCGCCACGAGGTCTGGTGACTCCCAAAGGCCTTGAGCAAAGGCCTCAGCCATCCCGCGGCTACCGCGCAGAAGCTTCGGCCACGTCCGCGAGGAGCGGATCCAGACGGTCGCACCGGGTGGCCCGGAACCGTACGCGCGCCGCTTCTCGCCCTCCACGACGAGCAGGCTGCCGACCCTGATCCGCCGCAGCAGGCGCGACACGATCCAGCGTGAGAACCAGACGCTCATGCCGGTCCCGCCTGCGGATGGCGGTGGACAGGCACGCCCGCGAGCTTCAGCCCCAGCGCGTGCGCATAGATCAGGGCCAGCACGCTCACCGTCGCAAGCGGGTAACGCGCGGTGATCCCGGCGAGCGACGCGCGCGTCAGCTCCCGGCGGCGCAGCGCCAGCGTCGCGTCGAACGCGGTCGCGCCGGCACGGCTCGATGAGATGTGGATCGACAACGTCTGGGCGGGCAGCGCGGCCCGGGCGTCGTAGCGATGATCCATGCCCATGAACGGCGAGACGTGGAGCGCCTTGTCGAACTGACCAGCGAGCACACTAGGGTGGCGCTGGTTGCCCTCGACCACGTAGGCGTGCCGCTCGCCCCAGGGGGTGTTCGTCACCTCCGCGACCAGTGCCTGGACGCGTTCGCCGCCCGGCTCGAAGCAGTAGTAGAAGCTGACAGGGTTGAAGCAGTGCCCGAACGAGCGCAGCTGCGTCAGCAGCCGGATCGGGCCCTCGGGCCGCGCACCCGTCTGGTCCTCCACCACGTTGCGCACGGCGTAGTGCAGCGGCACAGCGGGATCGCCCAGGTAGTCGCGGCGGCGAAAGCGGACCAGCCCCGGGCGCCGAGCGACCAGTCGGCCGTCAAGCAGCGATGGGAGCTCGTCCAGGTCGAGGTAGGCCAGCGCCAGCCGATGGCTGAACTCGCGGTGGGGGTGCAAGCGCCGGTGGCGAATCGTGCCCTCATAGATGCAGCTCGCGCTCACAGCCGCGCCCCGAAGCGCTCGCCCACCCGCAGCGCACTGACGACGCCGTCCTCGTGGAACCCCCATCCCCAGTACGCGCCGCAGAAGTGCGTCCGGTTGCGCCCGTCGATCTCGCCCACTCGCCGCTGCGCCTTGATTCCCGCGGCCGAGTACACGGGGTGCGCGTAGGGGATCGTGCGGATCACATGAGCAGGGTCGATCGCCTCGGTGCGATTGAGCGTCACGCAGAACTCGCGCTCCGCGCGCAGCGATTGAAGCCGGTTCATGTGGTAGGTGACGGTGGTAGCAGGATTCGGCTCTGGCACCAGGTGGTAGTTCCAGCTAGCCCATGCACGGCGGCGGCGCGGCAGCAGCCGCACATCGGTGTGGAGCACCACCTCATTGAGCTGATACCCGATCGCACCCAGGATCTCGTGCTCGCGATCGGTCGCGTCGCGCAGCAGCGCCAGCGCCTGATCCGAATGGGTCGCCAGGACAACCTCGTCGAACCGCTGTGCCTCACCGCCACGCGGCTTGACCAGCACGTGATCAGGGTGGCGCGTGACGGCATCGACCGGCGTGCCCAACCGCAGCCGATCGGAGAACGGCCGGATCAGCGCCTCGACGTACCGTGCCGAGCCCCCGCGGACCGTCCGCCAGGCGGGCCGGTCCCGGAACGACAGCATGCCGTGATTGTCGAAGAACTCGGCTAGGAAACGGGCGGGAAAACTCCACATCTGGCGCGGCGCGGCCGACCACACCGCCGACGCCTGGGGCACGATCAGCCGCTCGATGAACGCCCGGGAGAAACGATGACGCTCCAGCCACTCTCCAAGCGAGACGTCCTCGGCCTGATCGCCGATGAGCTCTCGAGCGGCCCGGTTGAACCGACCTAGATCGGCGACCATCCGGTGAAACCACGGGGTCAGGAGATGCGAGCGCTTTGCGAACAGGCCACTCGGAGAGGCACTGCTGTACTCGAAATCCCCGATCCCATCGCTGACACTGAAACTCATCGTCGATCGCTGCCAGCCGACACCTACGCGCTCGAGCAGCCGCTCGAAGTTCGGATAGTTGCGATCGTTGAACACGATGAACCCGGTGTCGACCTGGTGCGTCTCGTTCGGCGTGTCGACGCGGACCGTGTTCGTGTGCCCCCCCGGATAGTCATTTGCCTCGAACACGGTCACGTCATGCGCCCGCTGGAGCAGATGCGCCACCAGCAGCCCTGAGACACCGGCACCAACCACAGCGACCCTCATCTCAGCGACCACCTCTTGTCAACCCGGGCTCGGCGTAGGCTGACCGAGCGTCCCTGCGAGCGCGCTCATTGCGTGTCTGCCTGAGGATGGGCGATCCCGCCACCAGGGACACAACGCGCCGAGGGGGGTGGCGCCTTCCGTGCAGGGCGCCGCCGGAGCGGCGCCCTGAGTAGCTGGGGCAGGTCATCGCGGGATCAGCACCTGATTGATCACGTGGATGACACCGTTCGGCGCCATTAGGACGGCCTTCAGGGCAAGGGCGGCGAGGGTCGCCTTCGGCACCTTCGCGAACGCGGCATCCGTAGGCGCGAACACGGTCGGGGGTCCCTTCCCGGACAGGGCGCCCGCCAGTCCGGCCTGTTTGACGGGAGAGACGAGCGTCTTGAACGAACCGGCCGCGACGGCCGTTTGAACGATGTTCTGGACGGGCTTGTGCGGAGCCGATGCCGACGAGGCCACCGCACCCAGCGTCGTCACTCCAAGTAGAGCGACGATTAGTGCTGTAACGAACGAACTTCTTCATGCCGGAAACTCCGTTGTCGAGGAACTGTCCAAGGACCGTACAGAGTTGACCAAGCATTGTCAAGAGTCTGTAGAGAGTCTGTACACCTGATGGCGAGGGACAGTGTCGCGGCTCGCCGCTGGTCCCGAAGCCGACGCCGCTGGTCGCGCAGCCGACGCCGCTGGACCACGCTCACAGTCGCGATCTGGGCCCAGATCGTGATTGACGACTACGAGCGCGGGGGCGGTCGAGCGATTCGCCAGGGCGGGGAACAGCGCAAGCGGCGAGGGGACGGCGGCGAGAAGTGCAGCGCGACGCTTCTCGCTCGGCGGTCGCGTGAACGATGCAGGTTGCACGCGCCGGCGTTGGCTCGGGATTGGATCGCGAAGGTCGCGCTCGGCGAGGGCTTACGGCGTCATCACGACGCGGCCGAAGGCCTGTCGGCTCTCGATGTACGCGTGCGCGGCGGCCGCTTCGGCGAGCGGGAAGGTCCGGTCGACCACGACACGCAGCTCGCCGCTCGCGACCTGCTCGAGCAGGTCGGCGATCATCGCGTGGACACGGGGGTATTCGGTCACCAGTGCGCCGCCGAGAAACACGCCGCGCAGCGCGTTGTTCTGTGCCCACAGATCGCGCGCCTCGATATTGGAGCCGGCGCGGCCGGCCAGCCCCACGCTGACGAGCGTCCCGCGGTACGCGAGCGCGCGAATGCTGTCGACCAGATTCTGGCCACCGACCGAATCGAGGATCACCTCAGCGCCGCGCCCGTCGGTCAGCTCGCGCGTTCGCTCGACGAAGTTCTCGTTGGCGTAGTTGATCCCGTGGTCGAGCCCGAACTCCTTCAGGCGCGCGAGCTTCTCATCACTCGATGCGGTCGAAATCACGGTCGCTCCGACATGCTTCGCGAGCTGGATCGCGGCCATCCCGACACCACCCGCCCCGGCATGAATCAGGGCCGTCTGCCCCGCCGTCAGATTCCCGGCGGTGAACAGGCACTCCTGGGCGGTCCCAAACGCGACCGGGACACACGCCGCGGCAGCCGCGTCCAACCCGTCCGGGATCGGCCAAGTCGACATCGCGGGAACGACCCGCCGGGAGGCATGCGACCCTGCCGCGTTCAGAGTCACAACACGCTCGCCAACCGGGCGGTTCTCCACGCCGGCACCGACCTCGGAGACCACGCCTGCAGCCAGATAGCCCACGATGTACGGGACAGACGGCGGCGGCGAGCCGGCGCGGGCCAGCAGGTCCCCACCCTCAATGCTGATCGCCTCAACGTCGATCAGCACGCAGCCTTCGGGGCACTCGGGATCGGCTACATCCTCATAACGCAGGACATCTGGGGCACCGTTCTCGTAGATCACCGCCGCCTTCACAGAGCGCGACTCTAATCGAGAAAGGACCTCGTTTGCCGTGCGTCGGCACCTGCTCATAGCGCTGGCTGGACATCGGCCGCTGTGACGGATCAGACGAGAGCCGCAACCCGCTCGGCCTCGGAGACGGGATCGCCCACCAACGTGAGGACTCCCAGTGACTCGAGTTCGACTGCTTTCGCCGCCACGCCTCCGACAGCGAGTTGATGGCGCGCGGCGAGCCGCCGTAGCTCCCCCGCGGCCGGCCGAACGCGTTTCTTGCTGACGGAGCTGAACACGACGAGCCGTGGATCGAGAATCCGGCTTGCGCTGTCGAGTGTTTCGATCGGTGTGTCGGGACCCAGGTAGACGATGCGCCAGCCGCGTGCCCGAAGCGCGAGACCGAACGCGATCAGGCCCAGATCATGAAGCTCTCCGGGCAGACAAGCCAGTAGCGCGAGCCCTCCGCTCCCAAGGCCCCAGCCGCGCGCGACTCCCAGCAGGCGACCGCGCAGCACGCTTGAGGCGAAGTGCTCCTGCGCGATGGAGACCTCACCGCGTGCCCAACGCGTTCCGAGCTCCTGCAGATAAGGCAGCACCAGCTCGGCGAGCACAGCATCGAGCGTCATCGATGCAATCGCCCGATCCAGGACCGCCTGGGCGGCGGGTTCGTCGAACCGCTCGAGCGCCTCCGAGAGTGACATGCGGACTATATGCGGATCGCTGACTGCCGCTTGCTGCGGGTGGGCCGTCTCCCCGCCGGCTGCCTTCGCCAGCCGCGCAGCCTCTGCGGCCGCAAGTCCCGCCGAGAGATGCTGGCGCATTGTCTGAACCCGCTCGAGGTCTTCCAGTGAGTACAGGCGAAGCCCCCCCGCGGACCGCGCGGGACTGAGTAGCCCGTACCGGCGCTCCCATGCACGAAGCAACTCGGCGCTGACGCCGGAACGCCGGCTCAGCTCACCGATGCGCAGAAGTTCCTGAGGGGTCATCTTCAGGGACTATACAGTAGCTATACGATATCTTGACACATCCTGTGCCAATCCGGTACGGTGGCTCTCGTCCTATACAGGAGGTAGACACAATGAAGAAGCTCGACGCCGTGTATGGCATCGGCTCCCTGCTGGGTGCCGGCAGCAGGCGCCGAGTGACCGTCCAGACGCCGCGCCCGGCTAGGGCGGGATGACGCTCCGGCCGCCACTGTTCTCTCCCTGGCGGCGGCCGGAGACTGTCTTTGCGATTCATCTTCGAACAGGAGCGACATGTACGCATGAAGGTTGTGATCACAGGCGCCACCGGGTTGATCGGCGCGTCCCTCACTCGAGCGCTGACCGAGCGCGGCGACCACGTCGTCGCGCTGTCCCGTAGTCAAGCGTCGGCGATGCGAAAGCTCGGCCACGAGGTCGAGATCCAGATCTGGCGCGACCCGAAGCTCTCACCCCCACCGACCGGGGCGCTCGCTGGGGCCGACGCGGTTGTGAACCTCCTGGGCGAGCCCGTCGCTCAGCGATGGTCGGCAGGGGCGAAGCAGGAGATTCGCGACTCGCGCGTCCTGAGCACTCACTCGCTGGTCGCGGGCATGCGTTCGCTTCCGGCGGAAACGCGCCCCTCGACGCTCATCTCGCAGTCGGCGACTGGCTACTACGGTCCGCGCGGCGATGAGCCTGTCGGCGAAGACGCCTCGGCCGGTGAGGACTTCCTCGCGAAGGTGACACGCGAGTGGGAACAAGAGGCGCTCGCAGCGCGCGAGCTGCCAGGCATGCGAGTCGTCATCAGCCGAACGGGGGTCGTCCTCTCCACCGATGGCGGCGCGCTCGCGAAGATGCTGACGCCATTCCGGCTCGGCGTCGGCGGTCCGGTCGGCGGCGGCAAGCAATACGTTCCGTGGATCCACCCTGACGACGTCGCGAGCGCGCTGCTGCGCTGTCTCGACGATCACCGCCTCGCCGGGCCGGTCAACATCACTGCCCCTGAGCCGGTCACGAATGCCGAGCTCTCGAAGACACTCGGCGCGGTCCTCAACCGGCCCGCGGTTCTGCCCATACCGGCGGCGGCGCTCAAGCTCCTCTACGGCGAGATGGCCTCGATCGTCCTGACGGGGCAGCGCGTCATCCCGGAGCGCCTGCTCGCGATCGGCCATCGCTTCGCCTATCCGGAACTGCGGCCGGCGCTTGAGGAGGTACTTGAATGCGCGTAAAGCAGCGGCTCTCGGCGTCTCGAAGCTGATCCTCGGCCAGCGACGGTGCAATGCGACATCTCGTCGGGACGACCGAGCCCGCAGCGTCCCGTGCGTGTTCAACTCTGGCTGGGATCATCCGCTGATGCCCGCGAGGTAGGTCCGCCGCTCCTGCGCGGTAAACGGGCGCGTCACGAGGCTGCGGGCGAGGCGCTCCAGGGTCGCGATTGGTCGTGCGAGAACCGTCGACCAGATCTCGACGTCACCTTCGTTTGCGCTGAGCAACCGGTAACCGTCGCGACTGAACTCGACCGTCTTGACGGCGCCGATGCGGACGCGGAACACGAGCAGTTGAAGGCCGGTTCGGGCATTCCAGATGCGGATCGTCTGGTCGTCGCCGCCGGTCGCGACCAGCGACCCGTCGGGACTGAACACCGCGCTGTTGACGTTCCCGGTGTGTCCGCTGAGGACCAGCAATTGGCTGCCGCTATGCGCATCCCATACGCGCGACGTCTGATCCGCACTGGCGGTGACGACGCGCGATCCGTCCGGACTGTAGGCCGCGCTGTTGACCGCCCCGGAATGCCCCCGCAGCACGACAACCTGCCGGCCGGTTTGAGCCTTGAAGATACGAGCGGTGCCGTCCGATGCCGCGACCACCACGCGGCTGGCGTCAGGGCTGAGCGCCGCTGACGCGATGTAGGTGTACGCGGGCACCCGGTAGTCCGCCAGCTGCCGGCCACTGAGTGCGTTCCATAGCGTGGCCGTCTGGCCTAGGTCGGCGGTGAGGATCGCTGCTCCACCTGACGAGTACGAAGCACTGAACGGAGCCACGCCCGCACCGAATGTGACACGGGGTACGCCACTGCGGGCATCCCAGACCTGGGCCCGCTGCCCGTCTGTGGTGACAATCCGAGCGCCGTCCGGGCTGAACGCGGCACTCGCGAGCATGCCGTTCGGATCGTTCAGCGTGCCCGTCAGACTGCCCGTCCGCGCGTCCCAGATCCACGCTTTTCTGGCCCTCGCGGTAGCGATCAGTTCCGAGCCATCGGGGCTGAAAGCCGCGTCGTTCAGATTGGAGTAGCTGCTCGGGTCCGGCTTGATCAGCTGCTCAGTAAGGCTGCTCGCGTCCCAGATCCGAGCCGTGTAATCGGACTCCGCTGTCACCAGCCGGGCGCCGTCGGGGCTGAACGCGACGCTTCGAACAGTGCTGGTGGGGTCCCTCAGCACGAACAGCGGGTTGCCGTTCTCGGCGTCAAAGACTGTCAGCTCACCGGTGTTCTCAGTAACCAGCCTGGTTCCGTCCGGGCTGAACGCAGCATCCTGCTCGTCGGAGGTAACGGTGCTCGGGTCGGTCAGAGTGAGCAACCGCTGTCCCGTGCGGGCGTCCCACAGACCGGTGCTGCTGCCGGACGCCAAGATCCGCCTTCCGTCGGGACTGAATGACGGCCTGCTGTCGGGATCCGGCATGCTCGTCCCGTGCAGGCGCAGCAGCAGCCTTCCAGTCCGTGCGTCCCAGACCCGGATCGACCCGTCAGAAAAGACGGTGACGATTCTCGATCCCTCGGGGCTGAAGGCAGCCTGGACGCCGCCGGCCGGTCCCCGAATCACAGAAACTTCATGTCCAGTCCGCGCATCCCAGACCTGGACACTCACGCCCGCGGTCAGGATCCGCGAGCCATCGGGGCTAAACGCAACGCCCTGAACCGACCTGGTGTCGCGTCGTAGGACGTAAAGCGGCCGCCCCGTGCGCGCGTCCCAGACGATCGCTCGGTTGTAGTCAGCGGTGAGTATTCGGGACCCATCCGGGCTGAACGATGCGTCGAACATCGGGCTATTCGGTCCGGGAGGCACGCGGAGGACGACTATCAGCGCGCCGGTCCTAGCGTTCCAGACACGGGCAGTGCCATCCGCACTAGCGGTCAAGACCCGAGTTCCGTCCGCACTGAACGTGGCCCTCACGACGACGTTCGCGTGGCCCCTGAGCACGACCAGCGTGCGCAGGTTCGCGAGCGCGTCACGGAGCGCCTGCTCGGCCTGCACCGTGTAATGGATCCGCAGCGCCTTGAGCGCGAGCAGCGTGCTCAACGAAGCGTCCGATGAGATCGTGGACTCCGCCTCGGCCGCGAGTAGGCGCGACTGTGCGACCTTCTGATTGTTGATCGCGATCTGTTGACTGCGGATCGCGTCGCTTCGCTGGATCAGCGCGAAGATCGAAAGCCCGACCGCGACCAGCGCGACGGCCGCCGACACCCCGGCGATCGTCGCCTGACGCCTCGCCGCTGCGTGGCGCGACGCGACGATGAACTCGCGCTGTAGCTCGGTCGGCTGCGGCCCGCCGCCCACACTCGCGCGCGACAGCCACTCTTCCGCGGTGCGCAGCTCCTCGCCACGGAGGAGGGGGCTCGAGCGCCGGTTCGCGAGGTCCCACGCCCGCGCGCGCACGAGGATCTGGGTATGTGCGCGCACGAGCTCGAGGTCGGTGTCGAGCGCGTGCACGACCCGCTCAACACCCAGCTCGAAGTCGTCCTCCGGGCGCATCATGATCCAGCTCAGCTCGTCAAGCGCTTGCGGCTTCTCGACGTCGGCGACGGCCTGCTCGATGCAGACCGCGATCACGCGCTTGTTCACCGAGACCGCGTAGTCGAGCTCCTCCAAGCAGGCGCGCGACGCAACCGACGGGCGGCTCAGCACAAACAGAAACGCGTCCGAGCGATCGATAGCTTCGTGGACCGAGCCACGCCAGCGATCGGCCGGCTCGATCCCCTCGATATCGACCCACACCTCCCGGCCACCCGAGGCGAGCGCCGCACGCAAGCGATGGACGAATTCAGCGTCCTCGTGCGCGTACGAGATGAAGGCGTCCACCGTCGGCCCCGCAGCCGATTCTAACCCGGCCCAGCCGGACTGACGCGCGGTCGTCGCGCCACAGAATGAGTCCCCCCTCCCGTGCAGGATCGGGGTACGTCTTGCTTGGACGGCGCGCTGACGGGCGAACTGGCGCAGGCAAGCCCTCGCCGACCGATCGGCCGGCCCGAGACTTTCTACGCCGCGTGATCAGCGGTTCGGGCTATGAGGGGCTTCGCGGAGTCGAGCTAGGTACACATTTGCAGGGGTTTTTTGCCTGTCGTGTTAGACGGTTTGTTAGACGAAACCTTTTTTGAGGCGGGACTCCCCGACTGAATCGACCGGGTGCTGATTGCTCGGCGCGGGCGAATGATCCGCTGTGCGCGCTCGCGTTTTGATCGGTGGCCGACGCGTTCGCATCCCGCGGCTAAGCGCCGGGAGTATGTTTTGCAGCACAGAGGGAGAGAGGCCGAGAACACTTCTTCGTTGAGCCTCTCTTCGAGACCTCGAGCTGAGAGACAAGGGTGCAGGCTCGAAAACGAGGAGGTGTGAATTGGCCACTGCGATCGGTGCTTCGACCGGTTGGTACGTAGGGCTCGCTCTCGGCGTCGTCGTCGTCCTGGTGGCCGCGGCGATCGTGATCACGATCGTGGTGCTGGCACGGCGAATCGCCGTGCAGGCGCGGACCGCGGTCGAGGGCGTCGAAAAGGTCCGTGAGCAGACGACCGGGCTCGCCGGCGTCGGCCAGATCAACGACTCCGGCGTGAGGATCCTGCACGCGGCGCGTGCGCTGCGAAAGGTGGCGGTCGGAAGATGATCACGATCGCAGCGCTTTCAAATCACGGCGCGTGGGAGATCGCACTTGCCATCGGCCTGGTCGCGGCACTCATCGTCGCGGGCCTGCTGATCGTCCTCGTGCGGGCCACCGACGACATCAAAAAATCGGCCGCCCGCCTGCTCGAGATAGCGGGCAACGTGGCAGGCAACACCGCGAACATCCCCCAGCTCGAGGCGACCGCACCGGTGCTGGGACTGATCGTGGAGGAGGCCGTCGTCCAGGACGGCTACATGAACGCGCTGACCGATGGGTTCGGTGTGAAGTGAGCGAGACCACACTGATCATCCTCAGCGTCGTGCTCGCCGTGGTGGTCATCGCCGTGCTCGCCGCGGCGCTGATCAAGGTCCGCAGCGACCTCGAATCTACCTCGGCGAGCCTCGCGACACTGGCCGGCGCGCTGGCCGGGGTCGAGTCCGAGCATCTGCGCCCGCTCGAGCCGGCGGTCAAGGCGATCAACGCGCAGTTCGACGTGATCGTGAGCGCGCTTCCCGGAATCGCCACGAAGGCCGCGATCGTTGCCGAAAGGAGGCCGCAGTGACGCTTGAATGGATCGGCGACGCCGTTCTGCTCCTGGTCGTGCTGCCGATTGTCGTGTACCTGCTCCGCGGCGTGCTCTACGCCGCGCGCTCGATCGTGCCGAGCGTCGAGCAGATCGCGAGCTCGGCCCAGGCGGGGTCTAAAGACCTCGACTCCGCCGCGCTCCTGGCGACGACCCAGGTGCAGGTAATCAAGACGATCGAGTCCGCCGCCAACTACGGCGCTTCGCTCGACGTGATCCTCGACGACGCCTGATTGGGGGAGCGATGCCAGCAGCCGGTGTGGTGATGATCGTCGCGGTGGTGTTGATCATCGCGGTGCTCGTCTACTTCCTCGTCGCGACGATCTTCGCGCTGCTGAAGATCACTCAGGGCCTAGATGACGCCATCTCCGGCGTCGGCGGGATCATCGAGAAGAGCGCCCCCGTCAACAGTGTCGTCGCGACCATCAACCAGAACCTCGACGCCGGCGTTGATCTGCTCGAGGGCCTGCTCGTCAAGAAGGCCGGGATGGCGGACGCCGTCGGCCTTGTGGACGGCATGTATCCCGGTGCCGCCGCTCAGGGCTTTCGGAACTTCCCGGAGAGCAAGACGGTTAGGGCGCCGCGGATCGGCGAGGTCTATACCAAGGGCACGCTGACGCTCGCGCGGCTCGGGCGTGAAGCACCGATCGCGGCGGCGAGTTCGGCCGGGCCGGCGCTGCGCAACCCCGCGTACGGGAGTCGCAACGCGCGCGCCCTCTACCCCGGCGGTCGCCCGACGGTGCCGGAGCCGCTTCCCCGCTCGCCGATCATCGGCACCGGATCGCCGGTGCAATACCCCGAAGGGAGCAATGGTGCAGACTCCGGCGCCGTTTGAGTACGAACGCGCGACGAGCGTCGAGGGCGCGATCGCCGCGCTCAAACAGCGGGGTTCCGACGCGCGAATCATCGCGGGCGGCCACAGCCTCCTGCCGATGATGAAGCTGCGGCTCGCCAACCCCGAGTACCTGATCGACATCAACGACCTCGACGAGCTCTCCTACATCCGCGAGGAGGCGGGCGAGATCAGGATCGGCGCGCTCACCCGCCACGTCGAGCTGCTCGAATCAGAGCTGCTGGCCCGGCATTACCCGGTGTTCGGCGACGCCGAGCGGGTGATCGCCGACCCGGTCGTGCGCAACCGGGGGACGATCGGCGGCTCGCTCTGCCAGGCCGACGCCGCCGAGGATCTGAGCGCCGTGTGCTCCGCGCTCAAGGCCAGGGTCGTGATCCGGGGTCCCGACGGCGAGCGCGTCGTGGCGATGGACGACTTCCACGTCGGTCCGTACACGACCGCCGTCGGCGACGGGGAGATCCTGACCGAAGTGCGGCTGCCGTTGCGCTCCGGCGCCGGCAGCGCCCACGAGAAGGTCGAGCGCCGCGCCGGGGACTGGGCGATCGCCGCCGCGTCGGCCGCGGTCTGGATCGACGGTGGGACGATCGCCGACGCCGGGTTGGCGCTGAGCGCCGTCGGCCCGACGACGATTCACGTCACGCGGGCCGAGGAGCTCCTGCGCGGCTCCGCGCCGTCCGAGGAGCTGTTCGTGGAGGCGGGTGAGTTCGCTTCGGCGGACTGCTCACCCGTGCCCGACGGCAGGGGACCGGTCGATTACAAGCGCCATCTCGCGGGGGTGCTCGCCAAGCGGGCACTGCGCCGCGCGACGGCTCGCGCCCTGCACCAGGAGGCCTGACCCGATCATGGAACTGAACGTGACGATCAACGGCGAGCGGGTGACGCGCGACGTCGCGCCGCGGCAGCTGCTCGTGCACTACATCCGCGACACGCCGGGGCTGACCGGCACCCACTGGGGCTGTGACACGTCCAACTGCGGCGCATGTGTGGTGCTGATGGACGGTAAGCCCGTCAAGTCGTGCACGATCCTCGCGGCGATGGCCGAGGGGCACGAGATCCGCACGGTCGAGTCGCTCGAGCGCGACGGTCAGCTCGACCCGGTGCAGATGGGCTTTCACGAGCTCCACGCACTCCACTGCGGCTTCTGCACGCCGGGAATGCTGATGACCGCCCGGGCGCTACTCGACGAGAACCCCGACCCGAGCGAGGAGGAGATCCGGGTCGCGATCTCCGGCGGCATCTGCCGCTGCACCGGCTACAAGAACATCGTCGACGCTATCCGCTGGGCCGCTGAGCACGAAGCCACGACCCGACAGGAGGTCTGAGCATGGCCGTTACCGAGAACCTCCCGAGCCCCGGCCACGAACGTCCGATCGGCTTCGGCCGGCTGAAGCGTAAGGAGGACGCGCGGTTCATCCGCGGCAAGGGGACCTACCTCGACGACATCCGCCTGCCGGGGATGGTCCACGGGGCGATCCTCCGCAGCCCGTACGCCCACGCCCGGATCGTCTCGATCGACACCTCACGCGCGCTCGCGCACCCGAATGTAGCGGCGGTGGTCACGGCCAAGGACCTCGAGACCCTCGGCCTGGCCTGGATGCCGACGATCTCCTACGACACCCAGGCCGTGCTCGCGGGCGACAAGGTCCGCTTCCAAGGCCAGGAGGTCGCGTTCGTGATCGCGACCGACGAGTACTCGGCGCGGGACGCGCTGCAGCTGATCGACGTCGAGTATGACCCTCTGCCCGCGGTGGTCAACGCCCGCAAGGCGCTCGACCCCGACGCGCCGCTGATCCGCGACGACAAGGAGGGCCAGGAGGACAACCTGGCGAGCCCACTGTGGGAGGCCGGCGACGCCGAGGCGACCGACCGCGTGTTCGCCGAGGCCGACACGGTCGTGGTGCGCGACATCATCTACCCGCGCTGCCACCCGGCGCCGCTCGAGACGTGCGGGATGATCGCCGACTTCAACCCGAAGACGGGGCAGCTCGACATCTACAACGGCAACCAGGCGCCCAACGCCCTCCGGACCGTGTACGCGCACGTCGCCGGGCTCGCCGAGCACATGATCCGGATCCGCTGCAACGACATCGGCGGCGGCTTTGGCAACAAGGTCCCGATCTACCCCGGCTACGTGTGCGCGATCGCCGGCTCGATCGTCGCCGGCGTACCGGTCAAGTGGATCGAGGATCGCTCCGAGAACCTGATGTCGACGGGCTTTGCCCGCGACTACGTCATGCACGCCGAGCTGTGCGCCAAGAACGGCAGGATCACGGGCCTGCGCTGCGACGTGATCGCCGACCACGGCGCGTTTGACTCGACCGCTCAACCGACCAAGTTCCCCGCCGGGTTCTTCCATATCTGCTGCGGCTCCTACGACCTCCAGGCCTCGCACGTGCAGGTCAAGGCGGTCTACACCAACAAGGCACCCGGCGGCGTGGCCTACCGGTGCTCGTTCCGGATCACCGAGGCCGTGTACCTGATGGAGCGGATGGTCGGCGCGCTCGCACTCGAGATGGGCGTTGACCCGATCGAGCTGCGGATGCAGAGCTTCATCAGGCCCGAGCAGTTTCCCTATGAGACGACGACCGGGTGGACGTACGACTCGGGTGACTACGAGAAGACGATGCGGGTCGCGATGGACATCGCCGACTACGAGGGTTTGCGCCGCGAGCAGGCCGAGAAGCGTGCGCGCGGCGAGCTGATGGGCATCGGCGTCTCGTTCTTCACCGAGGGCGTGGGCGCGGGGCCGCGCAAGCACATGGACATCCTCGGCCTGTCAATGAACGACGGCGCGGACCTGCGAGTGCACCCCTCCGGAAAGGCGGTGGTCAGCATCTCCGCGCAGACGCAGGGTCAGGGCCACGAGACCACGTTCGCCCAGATCGTTGCCGAGGAGCTCGGGATCCCGCCCGAGGACGTCCAGGTCCGCCACGGGGACACCGACCGCACCCCGTTCGGTCTGGGCACCTACGGCTCGCGCTCGACGCCCGTCTCCGGCGCGGCTGTGTCGGTCGTCTCGCGCAAGGTGCGCGACCGCGCCCGGCTGATCGCCTCGACGATGCTCGAGACCAGGCCCGAGGACCTGGCCTGGGAGAAGGGCCGCTGGTATGTGAAGGGCGACCCCTCGAAGGGCGCACCGATCGAGCAGATCGCCGCCTACGCGTACAGCGGATCGCCGATGCCCGAGGGGATGGAGGGCGGCCTCGACGCGCAGGTCATCTACGACCCACCAAACCTCACCTATCCCTACGGCGCCTACATCGCCGTGGTCGACGTCGATCCCGAGACGGCAGCGGTCAAGGTCAGGCGGTTCATCGCGGTCGACGACTGCGGCGTGCGGATCAATCCGATGATCGTCGACGGGCAGATCCACGGCGGCCTGGCCGAGGGAATCGGAATCGCCCTGATGGAGCTGATCAGCTTCGATCAGGAGGGCAACTGCCTGAACTCGTCGTTCATGGACTACCTGATTCCGACCGCGCTCGAGTGCCCCGACTTCGAGCTCGGCCAGACGGTGACCCCCTGTCCGCACCACCCGCTCGGCGCCAAGGGCGTCGGCGAGTCGCCGAACGTCGGCTCGCCACCGGCGATCGTCAACGCCGTGATCGACGCGCTGCACGAGTCCCACGGCGTCACCCACATCGACATGCCGTGCACGCCGGCGCGCGTGTGGGCGGCGATGCAGGGGCGGCCCGAGCCTCCGCAATGACCGTTACAGGTGGCGCGGAGGACGAGGTCGGTCAGCTCGTCCCCGATGTCGAGACGCTCGCCCAGCGGCTCGCAAGCGTCGACTACCTCGCCGACGAGGGTCTCGCCACCTCGATCTTCCTCTCGCTGCGGCTCCCCCAGCCACTGCTCCTCGAGGGCGAGGCGGGCGTCGGCAAGACCGAGGCGGCCAAGTCTCTCGCGCTCGTGCTGAACACGCCGCTGGTCCGGCTTCAGTGCTACGAGGGGATCGACGCCGCCGAGGCGCTGTATGAATGGAACTACCCACGCCAGCTGCTCTCGATCCGGCTGGCTGAGGCGAGCGGCGAGAAGCTACGTGAGGAGGACCTGTTCGGCCCCGACTATCTGATCCGCCGCCCCCTGCTGCGCGCGCTCGAGCACCCCGGCCCACGGCCGGCGGTGCTTCTGATCGACGAGATCGACCGCGCCGATGACGACTTCGAGGCGTTCCTGCTCGAGCTGCTCGGCGAGGCGGCGGTATCGATCCCCGAGCTCGGGACGGTCCGTGCCACCCACCCCCCGATCATCGTGCTGACCTCGAACCGGACGCGTGACCTCCACGACGCGGTTAAGCGACGCTGTCTGTATCACTGGATCGACTATCCCAGCCCGGCCCGGGAGGTCGAGATCATCCGCCGGCGCGTTCGCGGCGCCTCGGAGACACTCGCGGTCCAGGTCGCCGGCGCTGTCGCGAGGATGCGCGACTCAGACGTCCAGAAGCCGCCCGGGATCGCCGAGGCGATTGACTGGCTCGCGGCGCTGAACGAGCTGGGGCTGCAGCGGCTGGACGTCTCGTCGATCGAGCGGACACTCGGATCGGTCCTGAAGTACCGCGAGGACCAGGAAGTGATCCGTGCCGAGGGCCTGGAGGCGTTGGTTGGACGTGCGGACTGACCTCACGGCGTTCACGGTCGAGACGATCGAGCTGGATCTGCCGGCACTGGCCGGCGCGTTCAGCGTCCGGCTCCAGCAGGCGGGGCTGCCGGTCACCGTGGAGCGCGCGGCCGCGTTCACGCGCGCGCTGGTGCTGGTCAGGCCGATCGCCCGCCGGCGGCTCTACTGGACCGCGCGGGCGGTGTTCGTCTCAGAACCCGCGCAGGTCAAGGTGTTCGACCGCGTGTTCCGGGAGGTGTTCGGCGGCGCTCCCCGCACCGAGGGGGCTCCGCCCGACGCAGCCGTCACAGCTCAGGCGACCGAAGATGACCGTCCCGCCTCTTCCGGGGACCTGCCGCCGGAATCCGGCTCGATCACTTCCGTGGGCGCGGATGATCACTCGAGCTCGAGCGAATCCGATGACCGCGAGGTTCCCGTCGCGCTGGCACCGAGCGAGGAGGAGGTGCTGCGCACGAAGCGCTTTGACGAGCTCTCGGCCGCCGAGCTCGCCCAGCTCTACCGGCTGATGGCGCAGCTCGAGATAGCGACCCCCCGGCGGCGAACCCGTCGCGCCCAGCGCTACCGCCATGGCAAGCAGATCGACCTGCGCCGGACGCTGCGAGCAAGCCTTCGCACTGGCGGTGATCCGGTTGCGCTGAGGCGCCGGCGCCGGCGCGTGCTTCCGCGGCGCCTGGTGCTCCTCTGTGACATCTCGGGCTCGATGGAGCCCTACGCGCGCGCGTATCTCCAGTTCCTCACCTGCGCGGCGGCGGGTGGCGGCGGTGCCGAGGCATTCGTGTTCGCGACGCGGCTGACCCGCCTGACTCGAGCACTGGCCTCACGCGATCCCGAGCGCGCGATCCGCAATGCCGCCGCGGCCGCGCCCGACTGGTCGAGCGGCACGCGGATCGGCGACGCGCTGAAGTCGTTCAACGACCGCCACGGCCGGCGCGGCCTCGCGCGGGGCGCGGTGGTCGTGATCATCTCCGACGGGTGGGAGCGCGGCGACCCGTCGCTGGTCGCGCGGGAGATGGCGCGCCTGCGGCGTCTTGCCCACCGGATCGTTTGGGTCAACCCGCGCGTGGGGGCGGACGGTTTCGCACCGCGCGCCGGGGGGATGGCGGCGGCGCTCCCGTTCCTCGACGCGCTGGTGAGCGGCCACAGCCTCGAGGCGATGGACGCGGTCATCGACGCGATTGCCGCCCCCGGACGTGGTGCGGTTGAGGTGGCGGTCGAGGACGCGGACGACGACGAGGAGCCGTGGGCGAGCGCGACCCCGGTGAGCGGGAGCTCGGTCGCGATGCCCAGCGGCTATGGCCCGAGCCGGGGCAGAACCACGCCGGGATGGGATCCGTGAGCGCGACGCCTCCCAAGGTCTGCATCTACCCCGGCTGCGAGCGACCGGTGGTTCCGCCGCACACGCTCGGTGGGCCGCCGTCGGCCTTCTGCGACCGCGAGGACCACAACGCCCTGACCGCCCACCAGGAGCGCCAGCGGCTTGAGACGCTCGGCCGCGAGACCGGGGCTGGTGAAGGCGAACCCGACCAATGAGGAGGTTTCACCCGTGAGTGACGAGGCATACCGAGCAGTCTTCCTGCGGGTCCACCCCACCGGCAAGATGGTGCTCAGCCTGACGACCGAGGCCGATGGCAACGAGTCCCAGTACGCGCAGCTGGTCGCCGACCAGCTCGGAGTTCCGGCGCTCGACGTGAAGGTCGTCCCAGCCGATACCGACCGCTTCGGGGAGGGTCACGGGTACAACACCGCTCCGTCCGGCGGGGCTCCGGCCGCGATCGAGAGTGCCACGAGCAAGATCCTCGCGAAGGCGAGGATGCTCGCGGGGGTGGCGCTCGACGCGCCTCCGGACAGCCTCAAGTGGGCCAACGGCGCCTTCATGCGCGACGGCGACACAGGCGAGCTCAAGACGATCGCCGACATCGCGCTGTATGCGCACGGGACCGGCGCGCTGCCGCCGGGGGTCGAGGGCGGCCTCGACGCCCAGACCGTCTATCGAGACTAACCCTCGAGGTTGCCGTCGATCGTGACCGTAACCTCGTCTCGGACCCTGAGCGCCCCGAACAGGGTCGAGTATGGCTTGATCCCCCAGTCGCTCTGCTTCACGGTCGCCGAAGCGGTCAGATGGCCATCGTCTTCGATGTTGAGGTCAAACTCGATCGGGTTGCTGCGGCCGACGAACTCGAGCTCGCCGCGGACCGTCAGGCGGCCGCTCTCGGCGGATCCTTCGACGGCGGTTGAGCGGAAGTCGATCGAGGTCGACTTCAGGACCTCGTCGTCGATCGTCTCCTGGATGTTCTGCTTGTCGTCCTCGTCGAGCTTCTTTATCCCTCCGTGGCCTTCCCGCACCCGGAGCGATGATCCGTCGGCATGCAGCGTGACCGAGGTGTCGTTCGGCTCCTCGCCGAGTTGGAGGGTCCCGTTCCAGGAGGTCACCTCAATCATCAGATCGTGGCCCGCCTTTGCCGCCCCGCCCGCGCGGCGTGTGTGCACGATCAGCTTCGCGTTCTGCGGCCCCGGGTTGTATGTCCCCGGCTTGACGGACATTGGCAGTGCGCACCCTAACCTAGGAGAGACACATGGTTGAACTCGACCACAGCTTCTCAACCACCAAGCCGATCGATGAGAGCTGGGACTCGATCCTCGACCTCGAGCGACTCGTGCCGGCGGTCGAGGGCGGTCGCGTGATCGAGCGGACGGGTCCCGAGAGTGTCAAGGCCGAGATCAAGGTCAAGATGGGCGCGATGTCGATGACCTTCACCGGGACGGTGACGATCACCGAGCAGGACGAGACCAGCCACCGCGCGGTCATGCAGGTCAAATCCAGGGAGGCCGGCGGCCAGGGGTACGCGAACGCGGATGTCGTGTTCGCGCTCTCGGATGGAGGCGGGACGATCCACACGGCGGCGCAGATCTCGGGCAAGGCGGCGTCGATGGGAGAGGGCGTCGTCTACAGCGTGCTCGACGCCCTGATCAACGACTTCACCTCGAAGCTGGGGACGATCTGAGGGTCGTGCACGGATGAAGCGACTCACGATGCGGGAGGTCCAGGCCGGCGAGGTGCCGATCGATGGCGGCACCGCGGTTCAGACCGACCCGGGCCGCCCCGTCTTTCGCGGCAACGGCGAGTACGAGTACCTGTGCGCCTCATGCGGGAACGTGCTGGCCTCGGGGATGGATCCCGAGTACATGACACGGCGCGTGCGCGTGCGGTGCGCGCGCTGCCGCACGGTTAACATCTCAGCTGAGGTTCCTGTCACTCCGGCCCGGAGGGCCCGATGATCAAGGGCGAGCTTGTTGAACGGGTAGCGCGGCTGACCGCGGATCGAACGCCGTTCGTGGTCGCAACCGTCGTCGGGACGCGGCACCCCACCAGCGTCCGGCCGGGCGACACCGCGGTCGTGCTCGCGGACGGGACGATCGAGGGGTTCATCGGCGGGGTGTGTGCCCAGTCGTCTGTCCGCCTCTACTCGCTGCGCGCACTCGAGACAAGCGAGCCCGTGCTGCTGCGGCTGATGCCGGGCGACGGCGGGACCGACACTGATGAGTCGGTCGACGGCGCGGTGATCGAGCACAACCCGTGCCTGAGCGGCGGCACGCTTGAGATCTTTCTCGAGCCGCACCTGCCGGCGCCACGCGTGGTGGTTGTTGGCGACTCACCGATCGCGCGCGCGGTCGAGCAGGTTGCCACGGCCGCCGGCTACGACGCGATCCGCTCCGACGCTGGGGACGTTCATGTGTCGAGCGACGACGCTGCACTGATCGTCGCCTCGCACGGCGCCGACGAGGAGCAGGTGTTGGCCGAGGCATTGACGTCGGGGGTTGGCTACGTGGCGCTGGTCGCGAGCGTTCGGCGCGGAGAGGCCGTCCGGGCCGAGCTCGATGTACCCGACGCGCTGCGGGCGCAGCTCCACACGCCCGCCGGGTTGGCGATCGGCGCGCAGACCCCCGGGGAGATTGCGATCTCGATTCTTGCGGAGGTGATCGCCGATCGCAGCGCGCACCCCGCGAGTGCTCGCACTCCCACTGTAACCGCGGTCGATCCGGTGTGCGGGATGGAGGTTGCTGTTTCCGCAGGGACGCTGTCGTTGGAGGTGGACGGCGAGCGAGTCTTCTTCTGCGGCCTCGGCTGCCGCGACGCGTACGCCCGCGAGCATGCCGTCCCCTGATCGGTTCGTCACCGGGCTGGTGCTGGCGGCAGGCGGCTCGTCAAGGCTGGGCCGCCCCAAGCAGCTGCTTCCGTATGGGTCGGGGACGCTGCTCGACCATGTGCTCGAGACGGCACGCGAATGTGCTTTCGATCAGCTCCTGTGCGTGATCGGCGGGGGTGCTCCTGAGGTGCGCTCCGCCGTTGACGTCAGCGGAGTGCAGCTCGTCGAGAACCCCGAGTTCGGCGAGGGCTGCTCCTCGTCGATCGCGGCCGCCCTGGGTGCGGTCGACCCCCGAAGTGAGGTGCTGGTGCTGATGCTGGGGGATCAACCGGGGGTCAGCAGCTCGAGTGTTGCCGCCTTGCTCGACGGCCTGGGAGACGGGCCGGTGGCCGCCTGCGCCTATACGGACGGGCGGGGACATCCGCTGGCCTTTGGCCGCGCGGTGTTCGGTGAGCTGGCGGAGCTTCACGGTGACAAGGCCGTGTGGAAGCTGCTCGACCGGTACGGCGATGAGGTTGTCGACGTGCCTGTGGAGGGTCCGATCCCGCGTGACGTCGATACGTGGGAGGACTACGAGGCGGCGCTTGGCGAGGGCGGGGCGCCCTCGGCGGTGCGCCGGTAGGGGTCCCCCCTACGCCGCGGAGTCGAGATCCGGCTGCCGCGGTCCACTGGCGGCATCCTTGAGATCGGGCTCCGTCTCGCTCTGAGGTTTGGCACCGCCGTCCGAGGTGGCGTCGGCCTGGTCGCCGCCTGCGGGGTCGACTCCCGTCTCGGTGGCGGGCTCCTCCGAACCAGTTGTTTCGCCCAGCACCTCGCTGCCGAGCTCCGGATCGTCGTCCAGCATCTCCTTCGGGGCATCCGATCCGCCCAGGTCGGCAGGCACGACCCCTTCGCGAGCTCGCGCGGCCCACTCCCCCTTCCCCCTCGCCTCCTGCTCGCCCGGCGTGGTTCCGCCACGCTGCTCGCTGGGTTCTACGGAATCGTGCTGATCGTCGCCGGCGCTCATCCGACTGTCCTTTCCTCGAGGGCGGGGTCGGCCGTCTCCATGGCCACTCGGATGGCTACCCGTGGCGGCTGTGGCTGATGCGTGCAGGGACGCGGCGAAAGATCTTCACCCGAGGTTGCGCGAGGAGTAAGGTCGGGAGCGGTTTCAGCCAAACCACAGGAGCGAGAGAGAGGCATGAGCAGAACCGTTCCTGTGCGCCTGAACGTCAATGGCGAGCAGCATCACCTCGAGGTGGAACCGCGCCTGTTGCTGGTTCACGCGCTCCGCGATCACCTTGGGCTGACCGGCGCCCACGTCGGCTGCGACACCTCCAACTGCGGCGCGTGCACCGTCCACCTCGACGGCCGCGCCGTCAAGTCGTGCACGGTGCTCGCGGTGCAGGCGGACGGCGCCGCCGTCACCACGATCGAGGGCCTCGGCTCCGAGAACGATCTTCATCCAGTGCAGGAGGCATTCTGGAACGACCACGGACTCCAGTGCGGCTACTGCACCCCCGGCATGATCATGGCCGCCACCGCCCTGCTGGCCGAGAACCCAAACCACAAGCGACCGTTCGTGGTGCTCGACGAGGGTGACCAGCACATGTTCGCCGGCCTCTGCGGCAAGATCTGGGCGGCCCGGCCCGTGCTCGTCACGCCAGTTGATCGAAACGAGTTAAGCGCTTGGCGGGTGGCCGGAACCGCTCGCGTGCTCTTCGCGCAATGGGAGGCGCCCACGGCGAGCGGCGCCGCGTTTTCAGGGAGGTGCGCGTGAAGCCGGTTGATCGCGACGCGCGCCCGCATGCGCGGATCTGGCCGCTGATCAGCCGCTTTGAGGGTCTGATCGGGACGGAGTCACTGCGGCTCGCGGTGCGCCGCGCCGAGGCGAGTGCTCCGGGCATGACGGGCGCGACCTAGCCGGCAGGGTCTGGACCGCGACGACGGCCAACGACGCTTGGCGCGACCGTTGTGGACCGATATCTCGACCATTCTGCCGTGACGGCGCGTGATCACCCTGGAGCCGCGCTCGCGATCAGGCGCCTGCCAGACTGCGCGCCGCCTGTCTCGGCTTGGCACGCGGCCGGGTGCGACGACTGCGCGTTTGCGCCCGGCGTCACAATCGTCGAATGACGAACGCCGGCAACCTCTCCCCCCGCAAACGTCACGCGCTCGCGCTGTTCCAGGGCCTGCCGAAACATTACGACCGCATGGGCGCGGTGCTCAGCTTCGGCCAGGATCCGCGCTGGCGTCGCGCGCTCGTTCGCGCGATCGCCCCGCAACCCGGCGAGCGTATGCTCGACGTCGCGACCGGCACCGGGATGGTGGCCGTCGCGCTGGCGCGCCGCTCGGCGTGCGAGGTAGTTGCGCTCGATCAGAGCGAGGTGATGCTGGCCGAGGCCCGTGCGGTGGTTGGGAGGGACCCCCGGCTCGCTGCACACATCAGTCTCGTCCGTGGTGAGGCCGAGCAGCTCCCGTTCGATGACGCCGAGTTTGACGCCCTTACGTTCACCTATTTGTTGCGCTATGTCGATGATCGCGCGGCCACGATGCGCGAGCTCGTGCGCGTGGTCAAGCCAGGCGGCCGGATCGGGATGGTCGAGTTCGGCGTTCCGCGTGCCGCCTTGCTGCGCGCGCTGTGGCGCGTTCACACCCGCGTCGGGCTGCCGTTGCTTGGCCGGCTCGTCTCTCCGGCGTGGCTCGAGGTTGGGCGCTTCCTCGGGCCGAGCATAGAGGAGCTGCACGAGCTCGAGCCGGACCTGGTGGGGCTGTGGGAGGCGGCCGGGATCAGGGATGTGCGCCTGCACAGCATGAGCTTCGGGGCGGGCATCGTGATGGCTGGTGTGAAGGATGGAAGACGAGCGGCGTAGGCTCGACCGTCCTGCTTTCTACGCGCTGACAAGCGGCGGTTGGCGCGACTTCGTCACGCTGCTTCATCCGCCGTACACGGCCTGGCACCTGAGCTACGTGGCGCTTGGCGCGGCGGCGGCGGCGACGATCCACGTCGGCCGGCTTGTTGCGACGCTCGGTGCGTTCTTCCTTGCGGTCGGGGTCAGCGCCCACGCGCTCGATGAGCTGAGCGGACGCCCGCTCCAGACCGCGCTGCGGCGTCGCACGCTGATCGGCCTTGCCGTCGTGGGGCTGGCGGGCGCGGTTGGTATCGGCGTCGCCGGCGCAATCGTCGTCTCTCCAAGGCTCGTGCCGCTGGTCGTGCTCGGTGCTCTGCTCGTGCTCGCGTACAACCTCGAACTCGCCGGCGGCCGATTCCACACCGACGTCTGGTTCGCGCTTGCATGGGGCAGCTTCCCGGCGTTCACCGGTTACTTCGCGCAGACGCTCACGATCCGCCCCGCAGGCGTGCTCGTGGCAGCCGGTTGCTGCCTGCTGAGCGCCGCCCAGCGCCGCCTGAGCACGCCAGTGCGAGAGCTGCGACGGCGCACAACGGCGGTTACTGGAGAACAGCGGCTGACCGATGGGACCGTCGTGGCGCTCACGAAGGCACGCCTCGCCGCTCCGCTGGATGGGGCCCTGTCAGCGCTCTGGATCGCCGTTTTCCTACTCGCTGCCGGCCTTCTGGCGGCCAAGCTATGAGCCCCGACATCGACCGCCGGCCGACCCGGCGGACGCTCGCCTTCGCGCACCGCGAGGAGTCGGTATGACCCCACGGCGGTTTGGGATGCGGCGCGCCTCGATGGACTCTCGCGTCCCGGGCTCGCCGCTGCGTGCTGTCGGTCCCCCGTACGATCGGACGCTCCTGATCGTCCCGGGCTACTTCGGCGTCGACATGCTCGGCCACCTGCAGCGAGACGGAACAGGCACCGAGTCGCTCCTCCAGCTTGCCACCCGCCTGGCGCCGCTCGCGGACGCCGTCCTGTTCCCAGCACGCGAGGAGCAACCATGAGCAACGACACGTCGACCGATCTGGTGACCGGAGCGTTCAGCTACTCCGGCAGTCATATCGCCAGACGACTGCTGGGATCGGGACACCGCGTGAGGACGCTGACGTTCCATCCTGACCGCCCCCACCCATTGCAGACGAGCGTCGAGACATTCGCGTACCGCTTCGACGACCCGGCGGCGCTCACACGCAGTCTCGAGGGGGTAAGCACGCTGTACAACACCTTCTGGGTGCGGTTCGACCACGGGCAGACGCGCTTCGTCAACGCGATCGAGAACTCACGGATGCTTTTCTCCGCCGCGAACTGCGCCGGCGTGGAGCGGATTGTCCACGTCAGCATCACGAATCCGTCGATCGAGTCTCCGCTGCCGTACTTCCGAGGCAAGGCTCTCGTGGAGTACGCGCTGGCGCAGTCCGGGACGTCGTACGCGATCGTAAGACCAACCTGGCTCTTCGGTGGCGAGCGCGACGTATTGGCCAACAACATAGCCTGGATCCTCCGCCGCATGCCGGCGTTTGCGCTGCCCGGCAGCGGCACTTACCACGTTCAGCCGGTCCACGTCGACGACCTGGCCCGGATCTGCACCGACGCTGCCGCGACCAGCGAAGACGTGGTGATTGACGCGGCGGGACCCGAGACGATGCCCTTCATCGATCTCGTCGCTCTCGTCCGCGAAGCCGTGAACGGACGGTCGCCGATCATCCACATACCCCCGCCTGTGATGGCCCTCGTGGCGCGCGCGCTCGGCTTGCTCGTCGGTGACGTCGTACTCACGCCGGACGAGATCCGCGGGCTGATGGCCGGGCTGCTCGTCTCACACAACCCGCCGCTCGGCCGGATCGCGTTCAGCCAATGGCTCAACGACCACAAGACGTCCATCGGCCGCTCATACGCCAACGAGCTACACCGCCACTTCGCGAGCAAGACCGCAGCCTGATCGCGCACGCCTCCAACCCATCCGCACGCGACGATGTGCCTGAGGCGGGCGTTCTGTGCCGTAGTGCAACGATCGCCATCAGCACGCCACGCCCCACGACCGCCGCTTCGCGGCCCATTCACCCACGAGGGTCGCGACCGGCTCGCTGTCGGCCCTGGCGCGAAGTAGCCACCATTGCGACGCCAAGGCTGCCGTCCCGGGCTCCTGCTCCCGGACACAGGCGGCCACGCCAGGGGGTTGCGGCGAATGCGCGCGAACACAGGCCCCCCGCGCGGCAAGACCCTGAGTTCGCCAGAAGGACGGCCACATCTCGAGCGCTCCGCAACGACGCCCAGATCAGGTCGACGTCGCTAACTGGAAGCGCCGGCGGGACGACATGACTAAGGCCTAGCCGGTGGGGCACCTCCGGCGCTTGCGCCGGCAGCTGACTCTCCCCGGCGAAGACCTTCGGGTCATTGGGCGCCAGAACCCGAATGCCGATCACTAAAAAGCATCGAGTTTGCAGCGACTTCCGGCCTCGCCGCTCTGCCGGCACTCGGGCCGTCTAACAAGAAACGTGTTAGACGGCGATTTCCACGCCGCGCCTGGGACCAGATAAAGCGGCGCATTTGCTGGCCTTTTGATAGCGGGGGCGGGATTCGAACCCGCGACCTTCGGGTTATGAGCCCGACGAGCTACCAGACTGCTCCACCCCGCGGTGTTGAGACGATGATAGCCGATCGAATCCGGCCGGATGCAGGGGCAATGGCGGTCCCGGCCGGGCTCGGTCGGACCCGCCGAAGGCTAACCCAGCCGTCCCGGCCCTCTACAGACTCGTCACCGAATTGGCGCTGAATTGGCACCGCTGCGTCTAGATCCGTTACAGGATCTGGCGCAAGCTTCAAGCATGGCCACTCTGAAGCGGAAGGTGCGGGCGGAAAGGCGGATGCGGCAGCTGCTGGCGAGCGAGGGGTTGCCGGACCCGGACTGGGTGGAGTACGGATATGAGTGCTCCGGTTCATCTGGAACGGGCCCAAGCTAGCGGTCGTCATCGACCTCGAGGAGGACGAAGAGGACGACACCGAAACCACGGACGCGCCATACGACTGGGCCGCAGCACACCGCGGCGACGGCGACGCTGAAGGCGATGCGGACATTGACTCGATCGATCCGCGACTACACCCTGGAGGGCAGAGCTTGAACTGAACGCGTCACACACAACAAACACGGGTAGCGCGTGCGCATGGCAACTCAAAAACAGCGAGAAGCGGCGCGCAAGAACGTCAAGAAGGCGCAGTCGGGCGCCCGCGAGAAGCGGACGATCTCCAAGCTCTCGAGCCAGACTCGGTCGGCGCTCGGTCGCGAAGGTGCGAAGGCAGCCGCGCGCAAGCGAGGTGCGACGAAGGGCACCGGCAGCGGCGCCGGCGCGATGACCGTGACCGAGCTCCGGCGCGAGGCCGCGAAGCTCGGGATTGAGGGTCGCTCGAAGATGGGCAAGGCGCAGCTGATCCGCGCGGTCGGGCAGAAGCGGCGCTCGCGTTAGCGCGCTTCGCCCCGCTCGCGCTAGCGCACGTCGAGGCTGGCCTGCGCGCCCGCTGACCCGCGGGCCGAGGACCGCGAGCGCGGCCGCGGCCCGACGGCTACGCCAGCGCCGGCGCCTCCGGCAGAGCCGCCAGCGCCGCCTGCATGTCGTCCTCGGAGAACTCCGGGTCGTCGAGCTGACCTGCGAGGTAGGCCTCGTAGGCGCTCAGGTCGAAGTGACCGTGACCGCAGAGCCCGAACAGGATCACGCGCTCCTCACCCGCCTCGCGCGCGGCGTTCGCCTCGTCGATCACGGCCCGGATGGCGTGTGCGGGTTCGGGCGCCGGGATGATCCCCTCCGAGCGGGCGAAGCGGACGGCCGCTTCGAAGGTCTCGTTCTGCCGATAGGCGCGCGGCTCGACCAGGCCTGCCTTGACGAGACCGCACAGGAGCGGCGAGTCGCCGTGGTAGCGGAGGCCGCCGGCGTGCACCGGCGGCGGCACGAAGTCGTGCCCGAGCGTGTACATCGGCATCAGCGGCGTCAGGCCGACGGTGTCGCCGAAGTCGTAGGCGTAAATGCCGCGCGTCAGCGTCGGACACGCCGCGGGCTCGGCTGCGACGAATCGGGTCCGCGCGCCCTCACGGATCACGCGCCGCAGAAACGGGAACGTCAGGCCCCCGAAGTTGGAGCCGCCGCCGACGCAGGCGATCACGACATCCGGCTCCTCGCCCGCCATCGCCATCTGCGCGAGCGCCTCCTGACCGATCACCGTCTGATGCAGGAGCACGTGATTGAGGACCGAGCCCAGCGAGTAGTTGGTGTCGGGATTCTGCGCCGCGACCTCGACGGCCTCCGAGATCGCGATGCCGAGCGAGCCGGTGGAGTGCTCGCGCTGGGAGCGGCCCGATTCGGTGACCTCGGACGGGGAGCGGTGGACGGTCGCGCCCCAGGTCTCCATCATCGTTCGTCGGTAGGGCTTCTGGTCATAGCTCGACCCGACCATCCACACCTCGCACTCGATCCCGAACAGCCGGCACGCGAATGCCAGCGCGGAGCCCCACTGACCGGCTCCCGTCTCCGTGGTCAGCTTCTTGACGCCGGCCTCGGCGTTCTCGTAGACCTGCGCGACAGCCGTGTTTGGCTTGTGCGAGCCCGGTGGCGAGCCGCCCTCGTACTTGTAGTAGATGTGGGCGGGGGTGTCGAGCTCGCGCTCGAGCTGCCAGGCCCGATACAGCGGCGTGGGGCGCCAGAGCTTGTACACCTCGCGCACACGTTCGGGAATCTCGATCTCGGGCTGGGGCGAGACCTCCTGCAGGATCAGCGCCATCGGGAAGATCGGGCTGAGGTCGTCGGGTCCGGCCGGTTCCTTGGTCCCCGGATGAAGCGGCGGCGGCGCGTCCTGCCCGACGTCGGCCATCAGATTCACCCAATGCGTGGGGAGCTCTCGCTCGCTCAACACGAACTTCACCTGTCTGTCGCTCACCGCTCTCTCCTTCGCTCGATCGCGAGCCGGATCCTATGGGGACGGCGGCTCGGGGTGGGGGGCGCCCGAGGGGATCGCGCCCAGAAGCGGCACCGCGCTCGCGCGCTCGCGGCGCCACCCGACCATGAAACCGACCGGAGTAGCATGGCGCCCGAGTGAGGAACGAGAGGGCGTTCGGCACATGACCGCGGGCCGCACCACGGAGCCAGCCACGGCCCCCGCCACAGCCCCAAGCGAAGACGGCGAGCACCCCCAAAGCACAGCGCCCCGCACGGTCGCCGACGTCGTCGGCGCCACGATCGCCGCGCAGGGCGTTAAGGACGTGTTCGGCGTGCTTGGCAGCGGCAACCTGATCGTCACGAACGCCGTGTGCAACGGCGGTGGGCGCTTTCACCACGCGCGCCGTGAGGACGGCGCGATCTGCATGGCCGACGGATACGCGCGCGTCACCGGCCGCGTCGGAGTGTGCAGCGTCCACCAGGGACCCGGGCTGACCAACACGATGACCGGCCTCGCCGAAGCCGCGAAGAGCAGGACGCCGGTGCTCGTGCTCGCCGGCGAGACCCCCGCCGCCGCACTGACCAGCAACTTCCGGATCGATCAGCACGACCTCGTCGAGTCCGTGGGAGCGATCGCCGACCGGGTGCACGGAGCGAAGACAGCCGCGGACGACGCGCAGCGCGCGTATCAACGAGCGCTCACAGAGCGCCGGCCCGTCGTCCTGATGCTGCCGATCGACATCCAGGCGCAGCCGCCAGCATCGACCACGCCAACGCAACCGCCGCTGCCGCCGCCAACCCCGCCCGAGCCAAGCAAAGAAGCCGTCACGCAACTCGCGAGCCTCATCGCCGCCGCAACCAAGCCCGCGATCATCGCCGGCCGCGGGGCGGTGCTTGCAGACGCCAGAGAAGCCCTCGCCGCGCTCGCCCAAAAAATCGGCGCGATCCTCGCCACCTCTGCCCCGGCCAACGGCCTGTTCACCGGTCTCCCATACGCGCTCGGCATCTCCGGCGGCTTCGCGAGTCCGCTCGCCACGGAGCTGCTCCCGCAGGCCGACCTCGTCCTCGTGTTCGGTGCGTCGGTCAACCACTGGACCACCAAGCACGGGGCGCTGATCAGCCCGAGCGCTAAGGTCGCGCAGATCGACATCGAGCCGAGGGCGCTCGGTCGGAACCGGCCGGTCGACCTCGCCGTCATCGGTGACGCCAAGGCCACGGCAGAAAGCTTGCTGCAGCGCTCAGAGCAGGCAACCGGCTTCCGCACCCCGGACATCGAGCAGGCGATCGCGACCAGACGCTGGCAGCACGAGCCATACGCCGATGCCTCCACGGACGAGTGGATCGACCCCCGCACGCTCACGAAGCTTGTCAACGAGAAGCTGCCACCGGACCGCGCGGTCGCGGTCGACTCCGGCCACTTCCTCGGGTACCCGTCGATGTACCTGGACGTCCCGGACGCACGCGCGTGGATATTCCCGAACGGGTTTCAGGCGGTCGGGCTCGGGCTCGGCAACGCGATCGGCGCGGCGATTGCGCGGCCCGATCGACCGACCGTCGCCGCGATCGGGGACGGCGGCGCGTTCATGGCGCTCGCGGAGATCGAGACCGCGGCCCGGCTGAAGCTCGCGAACCTGCTCGTGCTGATCTACGACGACGCCGCCTACGGCGCCGAGGTGCACCACTTTGCGCCGATGGGCCACGACGTCTCGCGGGTCAAGTTCCCCGACGCGGATCTCGCGGCGATCGCGCAGGCCACTGGCGCCAGAGCGAAGACGATCCGCAACCCGGACGACCTCGAGGTGATCGACGAGTGGCTCGGGGAGCAGTGGGGCCACCCGCTGGTCCTGGACGCCAAAGTGAACCCGACGATCTGCGCGGAATGGCTCGAGGAGGCATTCCGCGCCGGCTGACCAAGCCCACGACCAAGGAGAAACCGCACCAATGTCAAGCATCGAGACCTCGCAAGTCGGCCCGTTTCTCGAAGCGATCGCGGCCGGGTCGGTGGAGATCGTCGACCTGACGCAGCCGCTGAGCGAGTCGACCCCGATCATCAAGCTGCCGCCACCGTTTGCGAACACGCCGCCCCTGTCGAGAACCGAGATCAGCCGCTACAACGACGCCGGCCCGGCGTGGGCGTGGTACACGCTGACGCTCGGCGAGCACACCGGCACGCATGTCGACGCCCCGATCCACTGGGTCACCGGGCAGGACGGCGCGGACGTGGCGTCGATCAGCCCGCGCGCGCTGATCGGCCCGGCATGCGTGATCGACAAGACCGCAGAGACCGAGCAGGACAACGGCTACCTGCTGACAGTTGCCGACCTGGAGGCGTGGGAGGCCGAGCACGGACGGATCCCCGAGAACGCGTGGGTGCTGCTGCGCACGGGCTGGCAATCGCGGGCGAACGACGAGGCCGCGTTTCTGAACGTCGGAGAGAACGGGCCCGAGACCCCCGGACCGGACGTCGAGGCGTCACGGTGGCTCGCCGCAAAGCCGATCTCCGGCTTTGGCGTGGAGACCGTGGGGATCGACGCGGGTGCGGCCGGCGGGTTCGATCCGCCGTTTCCGCTGCACAACTTCCTGCTCGGCGCGGGGCGGGTCGGGCTGACGCAGCTGGCGAACCTCGATCGGCTGCCGCTCACCGGCGCGCTGCTCGTGGTCGCGCCGCTGAAGCTCGTCGGCGGCACCGGCAGCCCGAGCCGCGTGTTCGCGTTCGTGCCTAGGACGTAGCGCCGACGCCGGCGCGCACCCGCCGAACAGGCACCGACGGCCGGGCCGTCGTCACCTCGTCGAAGTGGCGCTGCGAGGCCGCGGTGAGATCCTCGAACAGGACGTGGAACAGCTCCACGGCCTGCCGCCGCGAGCGCGAGATCGGCGCAAGCCGCTCTGGCAGCTCCGGGTCAAGCGCCGGAAAGCCACGGAAGCGGTGCACGCTCAGCGTGCGCACACGGAACGCGTCCCGATCGGTGAGCGGGCGGTCGCGGAACGGGCGGAATTCGCTGACGAACGCCTCGTAGCGCTCCACCAGCCCACCCAGATCCCACGCCCGCGCCACCAGCGCCGGCAGCCCGGCAACCCCGTCCAGATGCCCCAGGAACACCGTCGCGGACTCCGACACGCCGAGCTCGCCCAGCAGCGCCCGCACCTCCACCGAATGGTCATGCGGGGAGATCCAGACGCCGTCCTGGACCGACCCGAACCCCAGGAACCGCAGCCGGCGGCCGAGGCGGCTGAGCTCAAGGCGCCGGTCGTCGGGGATCTGGTGCCACAGGATCGTCCACGTCTGCCCGTCGTCGTGCGGGTCGCCGAGACCGAAGATGCGGCCGTCGCCCTCCGCAAGCAGCCGGTCGCACCGCGGCGTCAGCCGGTAGTGCACGAGGCGCCCGGCGCGTTCTCGAGCCAGCAGCCCGCGCCGCACGAGCCGCGCCAGCGCCATCCGTGCCGCGCCGTGCGAGAAGCCAAACTCCCCCAGCAGCTCGACGACGCCCCCGGACCAGAGGGCATTGCGAGCCGGCCGCACGTAGGTGCCGAGCAGCGTGATCACGAGGTCCTGGGGCTGAAGGTCGCTCACGCGCCGGATGCGTCTGAGGAAGCCGCGACCAGCGGGTCGAACCGCCGGTACAGCTCCTTGCGCAACCCCTCGTCGCGTCCGGCGGGCGGCCTGCGGGAGCCGGCCCGGTACTGGGGGACCCACTCCACCTCGGTATAGCCCTGCTCAGCGGCTGCGTGCAGGGTCCAGTGCGGGTCGTACAGGTGGGGTCGCGCCAGCGCGCACAGGTCGGCCCTGCCGGCGAGGATGATCGTGTTGACGTCGTCGTAGCTCGAGATCGCGCCGACCGCGATCGTGGGGATCCCGACCTCGTTGCGGATCCGGTCGGCGAACGGCGTCTGGTAGCTGCGGCCGAACGCCGGCCGCTCGAGCGGGGACACCTGTCCCGATGAGACGTCGACGATGTCGCACCCGTGCGCGAGCAGCATCCGCGCGAACTCGACGGCCTGATCTGGATCGAACCCGCCCTCGACCCAGTCGGTCGCGGAGATGCGCACGCTCATGGGTTTCTCATCCGGCCACGCCGCCCGGCAGGCGTCGAACACCTCCAACGGGAATCGCGCCCGCGCCTCGAGCTCGCCCCCGTAGGGATCCGAGCGCGCGTTGGCAAGCGGCGACAGGAAGCTCGACAGCAGGTAGCCGTGCGCCATGTGCAGCTCGAGCAGATCGAAGCCGGCCTCAACAGCACCGCCAACGGCCCACACGAACTCGGACAGAACCCGATCCATGTCAGCGCGGGTCATCTCGCGCGGCACCTGGTTGCGCGACCCGTAGGGCAGCGGCGAGGGCGCGATCAGCTCCCAGTTGCCCGACGGAAGCGGCTCGTCGATCCCCTCCCACATCAGCTTGGTCGAGCCCTTGCGTCCGGAGTGGCCGAGCTGTGCCCCGATCGGCCGACCGCCGTATGAGTGCACGAACTCGACGATCCGCCGCCACGCATCGACGTGCTCCTCGCGGTACATGCCCGCACAGCCCGGCGTGATCCGCCCGATGTCCGACACGCACAGCATCTCGCTCATCAGGAGCCCCGGCCCGCCTAGCGCGCGCGCGCCCAGGTGCACCAGATGAAAGTCGCTGGGGGTGCCGTCGACGGCTGAATACATGTCCATCGGAGAGACGACCACGCGATTGGACAACGAGAGCTCGCGCAGCCGGAACGGGAGAAACATCGGCGGCCGCGGCGCCCCGGAACCGGCCCCCGAGACACCATCCCCAGCGACCCGCTGCTCCACCGCCTGCACGAACTGCGGATCGCGCATCCGGAGGTTCTCGTAGGTGACCCGGCGCGAGCGGGTCAGCAGGTTGAACGCGAACTGGAGCCGAGGCTGCTGCACGTAGCGATCGATCCCTTCGAACCACTCGAGCGAGCCCTGCGCCGCCCGCTGCGTGCTCTCGACCAGCGGCCGGCGCTCGGCCTCGTACGCGGCGGTGGCGAGCTCCGCGTCCTCGTGGGAGCGGAACCCCCACGCCAGCGCGACTGCGTCCTCCATCGCGAGCTTCGTTCCCGAGCCGATCGAGAAGTGCGCCGTGTGCGCCGCGTCTCCGAGCAGCACCACGTTGTCGACGCACCAGCGCCGGTTTCGCACGGTCACGAAGTTGATCCACTTGGAGTTGTTCGCGAACAGCCGGTGGCCCTCGAGCGCGTCGGCGAACAGCCGCTCGGACCAGGCCACGCTTTCGAGGTCGCTGGCGCCCGGGGGCAGCCCGTCAGCCGCGATCGCGGCCAATCCGGCCCGCCGCCAGGTCCGCTCGTTCAGCTCGACGATGAACGTGCTCATCCGCTCGTCGTAGGGATACGCGTGTGCCTGGACCACCCCGTGCGGGGTCTCCAGGACGAAGAACTTGAACGCGTCGAACACGAGGTCGGTGCCGAGCCACATGTACCGGCAGCGCCGGCGGTCGAGCGAGGGAATGAACTCGCGCGAGAGCTCGCGTCGCACGGCGCTCGAGGCGCCGTCGGCGCCCACGACCACATCGGCCCAGTCCAGCTCCGCGACCGCAGGGGCCTCACATTCAAAGCGCAGCTCCACCCCCAGCGACCGCGCCCGCTCCTGCAACACCGCGAGCAGCTCCCGACGCCCGAGCGCCGAGAAGCCGTGGCCGCCCGAGCGCATCACCGACCCGCGCCAGTGGATGTCGATGTCGCTCCATCGTACGAATCGCTCGGTGATCGCGGAATAGGTCTCCGGGTCGGCGTGCTCGAACACCGTCAGCGTCTCGTCGGAGAACACGACCCCGAACCCGAACGCGTCACCGGGCCGGTTGCGCTCGAAGACCGTGATCTCGCAATCCGGCGCGACCTTGCGCATCAGGATCGAGAAGTAGAGACCGCCCGGTCCCCCACCGACGACTGCGATCTTCATGGCTTCAGGCCTGCGCCTCAGACCCCGAGATCGACCAGGTGCTCGTATTCGAGCGCCAGCCCGTTGACGATGTTGTGCATGACGGCGAGCGCGGAGCGGATGTTGGCCTGCACGAGCGGCGGCAGGTCGTCCTCGGAGCACAGCGCCTTGAGCTCGTCGTAGACCGCCAGCAGCCGCACCTCGACCGGTGTGAGCTGATTGCCCAGAAGATCGACGTTCACTTGGAAGCCACCTCCACGGCACCCTCGCGCAGGTCGACCGTGCGCTTGGCCTTGAGCTCAAACCGCGGCAGCTCCCCGGCCTCCGCCCGCTTCACGCGGAAGTTGAGTCCCTCGAAGGCGTGCGCCAGGCGCCCGTGCAGGTCCGATGACAGCGCGTCCCACCGCGACACGTCCCACTCCGGCCGCAGCTCCACCCGCAGAGTGATCTCGTCCCGGATCCCCTCGTGCGTGATCACGGTCTGGAACTCCTCGACCTCGGGGAATTCACGCACGATCGCCTCGATCGCGCGCGGGTACACGTTCGTGCCGCGCACGAGCTTCATGTCGTCGACCCGGCCGAGGATCCCGCCCTCGTAGAGGTCAAAGCGGCGCCCGCAGGTGCAGCGCGAGGCGGGCACGCGACAGACCAGATCGCCGGTCCTGTAGCGCAGCAGCGGGATCGTCCCGCGACCGAACGACGTCACCACGCGCTCGCCGCGCTCGCCGTAGGGCACGGGCTCGAGCGTCGCCGGGTCGAGCACCTCCTCGATCATGTGGTCCTCGATGATGTGGGTGCCGCCCGGCTGGCGATCGCACTCGAACACCATGATCGTCCCGATCTCGGTCATGCCGGCCGTGTCGAACGCCTTGGCTCCCCACTCGTCCTCGATCAGCGCCTTCGTCTGGGGAATCGAGCCCGCGGGCTCGCCGGAGAGGATCAGCCGCTCGACCGGGCCGTTGCGCAGGTCAACGCCGAGGCGGGCGGCCTCCTGTGCGAGCCGCAGCGCGTAGGTGGGCGTCGCCGCGACGACGGTCGCGCCGAAGTCGACGATCTGAAGCACGCGCGCCTCGGTCGTCTGCGCTCCCCCCGGCACGTTCAATACCCCGACCTTCTCCATCGCGTAGTGCAACCCCCAGAAGCCGATGAACGAGCCGTAGCCGAACGCGATGTACGCGGTGTCCGCGGGGCGCACGCCGCAGCCCCAGATCGCGTAGCACCACATCTCGGCGATCCACGTCCAGTCCTTGCGCGAATCCAGCGCTCGCAGCGGCCCGCGGCCGGTGGTGCCGGAGGTCGTGTGCACGCGGACGGCGCCGTCGGGCGGGATCGTCGGGATCTCTCCATAGGGCGGGTACTTGAACTGCGACTCCATCCAGTCCTCGCGGGTCAGCACCGGCAGCCGGCGCAGATCGCGAAGCGAGCGCACCGACGCCGGATCGATACCTGCCTCGACGAACCGCTTGCGGTACCACGGGCTGCGTGTCGCGGCCCACTCGCACTGCCGGCGGAGCTTCTCGACCTGTAACCGCTCGAGGCGCTCCCGTGAAAGCGTCTCGGTTTTCGGGTTCCAGTACGGGCTCTCGCCGGCCACCGCTCCTCAGCGCCGAAGCATATCTAACATCGCTCCGGAGTTCTATGTCGAGTATTGTCGCGGCGGGTGGATCCCGCGATGAGACTGATCAACCCACCGGCGCTCCCGCAACCGCGCGGCTTCTCGCACGCGGTGGTTGTCCACAACACGATCTACCTGGCGGGGCAGATCGGCCAGGGCGAGACGCTCGTCGAGCAGTTCGACGGCGCGCTGGCGAACCTGATCACCGCGATCGAGGCGGCCGGAGGCGAGGCGAGCGGCCTGGCCTCGCTGCAGATCTTCGTGACCGACGTAGACGAGTACCGCGACGCGCTGGGAGAGCTGGGCCAGGTTTGGCGCAGGCACCTCGGCCGCCATTACCCCGCGATGGGGCTGTTCGGCGTCACCGCGCTGTTCGACCCGGCCGCCAAGGTGGAGCTGATGGGGATCGCGGTCATCGAGCCCGCCCCCGCCTTGGGCTAACCCGCCCCAGCCAATCCCCCACCGCGCCCGCGACCGCATCGAGATCGGAGCTCAGGCTGTGGGTGCCGGGCACGACCACGACCTCGCGACGCTTGCCCGCGGCCGGCATCCCGAACGGGTCAGACGCCCCCTGCACGACCAGCGTCGGGACCCGCACCGCGTCGAGCTCGTGCTGCCGGCTCGAGTCAGGCCGGCCCGGCGGGTGAAGCGGAAACGCCAGGCACAGCACCGCGATCGCGCCGACCGCGGCCGCCGTCCGGCAGGCCACGCGGGCGCCGAGCGAGCGGCCGCCGACGATCAGCGGCAGCCCGCTGTCGAGGCTAGCGATCACGTCGATCCAGGCCTCATCGAGCTGCCGCGCGGGCGCGGGCGAGCGGCGCCCGGCCACGCGATACGGCTGCTCGACCAGGGCGACCTCAAACCCGAGGCCTCCCGCGACATCGGCGACGCGCGTCAGATCGGGCGCGCCGGCGCCTCCGCCGGCGCCGTGTCCCAGCGCCAGCAGCCCGACCGCGTCCGCGCGAGCTCGCTGGTGGACGCGTGCCGGCCCGAACCGGGTGCAGACCTCCGATGGCACCTGCCGAACGCTACCTGGCCCGACCGAGACGACAGACGAATGCCATAGGCGTGAAACTGCACATCCGTGAGCTCGCGGCCGGCGGTCCTCTCATCGCTGTTGATCGCGTTGCTGTACGCGATCGCAGTCGGGTTCGGCATGTCCGCGACAGGCCGGCCCGCCGACCCGACCGCGCTGACCGTCGGCAGCGACCCCAAGCACTCGGTGATCCCCAGCGGGTTCGTCGGCATCTCGCTCGAGACCTGGGCGCTCGAGAGCTACGCCGGCACCGACCCAGGGAAGCTCAACCCGCTTCTGATCCGGCTGCTGAGCGCGATCAGCCCCGACGCGGGCGTGATCAGGATCGGCGGCAGCAGCGCCGATGCCACCTGGTGGCCCGTCCGCGGGATGACGCGGCCGCCGGGCGTGAGCGTCACGATCGACGGCAGGTGGCTAGCGGTGGCGCGCGCGCTCGCCGATCGGACGCGCAGCCACATGATCCTCGACGTCAATCTCGAGGATCCCGACCCGCGCGTGTCGGTGGCCGAGTCGCGGGCCCTGCTCGCCGGTGTCGGGCGCCGTCGGACCGCCGCGCTCGAGCTCGGAAACGAGCCTGAACTGTGGGGCTCGTGGTCGTGGTACCGCACATCCACCGGCCGTCAGGTGATGGCCAGGCGGCGGCACTACGACATGACGGACTACGCCCGGGACTCGGCCCGGTTCGCGAAGGCCATCCCCAGCGTGCCGCTGGCCGGTCCCACCGACTGGGCGCCGAAGTGGCTGGCGCGCCTGCACCAGTTCATCGCCGCCGTGCCGCGGGTCCGGCTCGTCACGCTGCACCGCTATCCGCTCGCACACTGCTTCACCAAGCGCTCGGCGCCGCAGTTCCCGACGATCGCCCACCTGTTCACGACGGGCGAGAGCAACCTGCTCACCTGGGGGCTCGCGGGGGCGGTCGCGACCGCGCATGCGCACCAGTTGCCACTGCGCCTCGACGAGCTCAACTCGGTCTCGTGCTCGGGTGCCCCGGGGATCAGCAATACGTTCGCGTCGGCGCTGTGGGCGCTCGACGCGTTGTTCACCGTCGCGCAGCTCGGCGTCGACGGCGTCAACATCCACACGTTCCCGGGCGCGAAGTACGCGCTGTACGACTTCACCCACAGCCAGGCAGGCTGGCAGGCGCGCGTGCACCCGGAGTACTACGGCGTGCTGCTGTTCACCCGCGCCGCACCGCCCGGCTCCCGGCTACTGCGGCTGTCGTGGACCAGCTGGGGGCCGCTGCGCGCCTGGGCGACGCGCGGTCCGGACCGCCACATCCGCGTGGTCCTGATCAACCAGGGCCTGCTGCACGGCCGAACGGTCGCGATCAGGATCCCCGGCGGCACCACGCCCGCGAGCGTGGTCCGCCTGGAGGCCCCGAGCGTGTACGCCACGACCGGCATCACGATCGGCGGCCAGACCTTCGGCGACACGACCGCGACCGCACTCCTGGGCGGCACGAAGCAGACGGAGACGATCACCCCGTCGAAGCGCGGGGTCTACCGGATCACGCTCCCGCCGGCGAGCGCGGCACTGCTCACGGTCGGCGCCGGCTGATCAGCCGCTCCGCGCCAGCAGCTGGCGCAGAGCCTCGACCGCGTCCCAGACATCGACGAACCGCGTCGTCAGCGGCGAGAGCCCGAAGCGGATCACGTCGGGGCGGCGAAAGTCAACGACGACGTCGCGGGCGATCAGCTCCGCGCACAGGGCCCGGGCGTCCGGATGCGACAGCGCCACGTGCGCACCGCGCCGCGAGGCATCTCGCGGCGAGGCGATCGAGACGCCGAACGAGGCCAGTCGCGAATCGACCAGCTCGATGCAAAGCGACGTCAGCGCGATCCCCTTCTCGCGAATCTGTCTCATCTCCGCCTCTGCCACCAGCCTGACTCCCTCGCGCACGGCGGTCAGCGCCAGCACCGGCGGTGTCCCGGACAGCAGTCCCCGCACGCCGGCCGCCGCTACGTATCCGTGCTCCATCGCAAACGGGTCCTCGCGCCCGAGCCACCCCCAGATCGGCTGGCGCAACGCGGCCAGCAGATCGGCACGCGCGTACATGAAGGCCGGCGCTCCCGGACCGCCGAACAGATACTTGTAGGTGCAGCCGACGGCAAGGTCGGCGCCGTCCGCGTCGAGCGCGAGCGGCACCGAGCCGGCGCTGTGGCTGAGGTCCCACAGCACGAGCGCGCCGGCGGCGTGCGCGAGGGCGTTGATCGCGGCCATGTCGGCGATGTGGGCCGACCGGTATGAGACGTGCGAGAACGTCACCAGCGCCGTGCGCTCGCTCACCAGCTCCGCGACTTGCTCGGGCGTCGGCCCGCCGGCGGGGTCGCTGCGCAACCACACCAGCTCGAGACCCCGGGCGCGGGCGAGGCCCTCCAGCACGTAGCGGTCCGTGGGGAAGTTGTCGAGGTCGGTGACGATCTGATCGCGGCCCGGCCGCGCCTCGAGCGCCGCGGTCGCGAGCTTGTAGAAGCAGACCGTGGTCGAGTCGCCGATCACGGTCTGGCCGGCGGTGGCGCCGAGCGCCGCCTCACCGAGCGCATCGCCGATCCTCAGCGGAAGCTCCAACCACCCCTCGTCCCACGCGCGCACCACGCGCGAGCCCCACTGGTCCGACAGCAGCGATCGCAGGCGCTCAACCGTCGCAAGCGGCAGGCATCCGAGCGAATTGCCGTCCAGGTAGATCAGGCCGTCGTCGATCGCGAACCGGCTGCGGAACTCGCGCAGCGGGTCGCTCGCGTCGAGCGCGAGCGCGTCCTCCCGGGTCATCGGACTCATTCGCCCCCCTACAACTCCGCCAGCACCTCCGCCGCCGCCCGCTCGCCGGCACGGATCGCGCCGTCCATGTATCCGTTCCAGTAGTAGGAGGTCTCGGTGCCCGCCCAGTGGATGCGGCCCACCGGCGTGCGCAGCGCCGGACCGTTGTCGATCAGCACCCCGGGGGGCACGACCGCGACCGGGCAGCCGCGGCTCCACTCCTGCCCTGCCCAGAACATCTGGAAGTAGCCGATCGGGTCCAGCGCCTTCGGCCCCCAGAGCTTCGCGTACTCCTGCAACAGCACGGCTCGCAGCGCCGACTCCGAACGCGCGCCCCAATAGCGGCCCCAGTGCCCGCACACGAAGCTGACCAGCACGCCGGGCTTGCCCTCCGGCGGGCTGTTGTCAAACACGACCTGGCCCGGCCCCACGTCGGTCACCGCAAAGCCGCTGTAGCCGGCGTCGCGCCAGAACGGGCGCTCGTAGATCGCCTCACACTTGATCTGCGTTCCCTGCGGGAGCCGCGCGGTGAGCTGGTCGCGAGTGGGCGGCATCATCGGCTCGTAGATGATCCGGCCGGCGAGCGTCGGCGGAATCGCCACGATCACGCGCTTCGCGTGCACCACGAGGCCGTCGGCGTCGACGCGCACGCCGCCCGAGTCCTGCGTGATTCGCCGCACCGGGTGGCCCAGCAGCACGCGGTGCCCGAGCTGCTGCGCCAGGCGGATCGAGATCAGCTGCGAGCCGCCGTGGATGCGGTCCTGGTTTGAGCCGCCGCGGGTGCTGAACAGCCGCTCGAACGTGCCGGGCGTGTGCTGGTTGCCGGCCGCCGCGATGTAGAACAGGATGTAGAGCAGCGACAGCTCGTCGCTCTCCGCTCCTAGGATCGAGCGGATCGCAAGCCGCGCGAGCTGGCGGAAGTTCTCGGTCTCGGTGTGCTCGCGCAGCCAGGTCTCGATCGTCTGCTCGTCGTAGGTCGCGGCCTGGGCAGCGGTCCACGGAGCCTTCACCGGCACCTGCGTCGAGAGCTGGTCGAGCAGCTTCACGGTCGCGACGATCTCGGCCAGGCTCCGTGGGTCCGGCGGCGCCGTCCCGGTCGGGCCGCTCTCGGTGTAGGTCATCCGCAGGCCGTCGAAGTCGTAGATGTGGTTGCCGACGATGTACTGCGGGAACGTCGACAGGCCGAGCTCCCTGATCAGCGCGTGCACCCGGTCCTGCGTGGGCCCGACCCACTCGCCGCCCGCCTCGATCACCTTGCCGCCCCCGAGGTGGTGGTTGAAGGTCCGCCCGCCGACGCGGTCGCGTGCCTCGAGCAGCAGCACCGACTTGCCCGCCCGAACCGCCGCACGCGCGGCCGACAGGCCCGACAGGCCGCCGCCGACCACGACCACCTCAGCACGCCGCGAACCCCCAGCCGGCTCGAGACCGGCGCGAGCCACGCTCGGCACCGCGCCCGCCGCGGCGCCTGCGGCGGCCGTCCCGATCAGCCGCCGGCGCGTGATGCCCTGCTCGCTCATCAGCGGGCCCTATCTACCCAGATACGCCCGCTTCAGATCCTCACTCTGTAGCAGCTCCGACGCCGGCCCCTCGAGCACGATTTCGCCGGTCGACAGCACGTAGCCGCGGTCGGCGATCGACAGCGCCATCGTCGCGTTCTGCTCGACCATCAGCATCGCGACGCCGGACTCGTGCACCTCCCTGATCACCCGGAAGTTCTGCTGTACGAGCGCCGGCGAGAGCCCCATCGAGGGCTCGTCCATCAGCAGCAGCCGCGGCCGGGACATCAGCGCCCGGCCGATCGCGACCATCTGCTGCTCGCCCCCCGACAGCGTGCCCGCCAGCTGGTTGCGCCGCTCGTACAGCCGCGGGAACAGCTCGTGCACCCGCTCGAAGTCCTCCTCCAGCGGCTCCCCCGCCCGCAGCACCGCCCCCAGCTCGAGGTTCTCGCGGACGGTCATGTCGCCGAACAGCCTGCGGTTCTCCGGCACGATTGCGAGGCCGTTGGCGATCCGCTGCGGGACCGTCCAGCGCGTGACGTCCTCGCCGCTGAGCAGGACCCGGCCGGCGCGCGGGCGCACCAGCCCGAGGATCGTCTTCAGCGTGGTCGACTTCCCCGACGCGTTGCCGCCGAGCAGCGACACCAGCTCGCCCTCGCGGACGGTGAGGGAGATGCCCTCGAGGATCCGCATCTGCGCGTAGTAGGTGGTGACGCCGTCGAGCTCAAGGAGCGCACCGTCACGAGTGGCGCGGCCACCGTCGGCAACAGCCATCACGCCTCCGCCAGCGCCTCTGGGTCCCGGCCCAGGTACGCCTCGACGACGGCCGGATGCGAGGCCACCTCGTCGAAGGCGCCCTCGGCGATCTTGACCCCGTGGTCGAGCGCCACGACGCGATCCGAGACGCCCGCGACGACGTGCATGTCGTGCTCGATCACGAGGATCGCGAGGCCCAGCTCGTCGCGCAGCCGCCCGATCAGCCCGGTCATTTCGTGCGTCTCGTTGGGGTTCATTCCCGCGGCCGGCTCGTCGAGCAACAGCAGCCGCGGCCGCGTCGCCAGCGCCCGCGCGATCTCAAGCCGCCGGCGGTTGGCGTACGAGAGCGAGTACGCCGGCTGATCCCATCGGTAGCCGGCGAGGCGCTGCCCGAAGAACGACAGGATCTCCTCCGCCTGCGCGCGGGCCAGGCGCTCCTCGCGCCGCGCGCGCGGAGCGCGCAGGATCGACTCGAGCGGGGTCGCCTTGGTCCAGCCGTAGCTCGCCGCCATCACGTTCTCGATCACCGACATGTTGAGGAACAGCCGCAGGCTCTGGAACGTCCGCGCGATCCCGAGCCTCGTGATCCGGTGCGGCGAGCGTCCCACGATCGACTGCCCCGCGAAGCGGACATCGCCGGAAGCCGGCTCGTACAGCCCCGTGATCACGTTGAACACCGTCGTCTTGCCGGCGCCGTTGGGGCCGATCACGCTGACGATCTCGCGCTCGCCGACCGACAGCTCGAGCTCGCTGAGCGCGCTCAGGCCGCCGAACGACAGCGACACGCCGTCCAGGTGCAGGAGCCCGGTCACACGACCTCCACCCGACGCGCCCCCAGCAGCCCCTGCGGCCGCGCGTTCATCATCACGATCAGGATCGCGCCGATCAGGATCTGGCGCGTGATCGACGGCTCGGCGACCAGCCGCCCCTCCCACACGCAGGCCGCCAGGTACAGCGTCGGCACCAGCAGCACCGTGCGCCAGCGGCCGCGAACCTGCACCAGCCCGATCAGCAGGCACACCAGCACCACGAACCCGACGTTCCCGAACGTCTGCGCGTTCGACGGCACCACGACCCAGTCGCGCACCGCATCGGCGATCCAGCCGCTCGACTGCGGCCCGCCGGCGACCGCACTCGCCGATACTGCCGAAGCCACGGCGTGCACGGCCAGGCCGAAAGCAACCGTCGCCGCCAGCACCGCCCCGAGCCGAACCCACGGCCGCAGCTTGACGAGCAGCGTCAGCAGGATCACCCCGTAGAAGATGTAGCCGGCCTGGGTCGGGCTGCGCAGGAATCCGTCGAGCGTGATCGCGACGACGAGGCCCCCGAGGACCGCGCCGCCGATGCTGCCCGCGCCACCGAGGATCAGCCCCGCGTAGATCAGGATCAGAAACGTGGTGTCGAAGTCGGTCGGGAACACGCTGATCTGCTGCGCCGCGAACACCGTGCCCGCCAGCGCCGCGATCATCGCGCCGAAGCTGAACGCCATCAGCTTCACCTTGTTGACGGGGATCGTCATCAGCCCGGCCGCGAGCGGGTCCTCGCGCACGGCGCGCCAGGCCCGGCCGGTGCGCGAGGTGTCGAGCAGATGCAGCACCGCGACCGTCACCACCAGCAGGATCAGCAGCAGGTAGAAGTAGCCCTTGTTGGTCGTGATCTGAGAGCCGAACCCCTTGATCGGGTCGATCGCGACGATCCCGTTGGGGCCCCCGAGCTTGCTCGGCGCGACGTTGTTGGTGAACTCGACGAACGCCTCGCCCAAGAACAGCGTGATGATCGCCAGGTAGTCGCCGATCAGCCGCCGCGACGGCAGCCCCACAAGCACCCCGAGGATCGCCGCCGCGACCATCACGATCGGGATCGACTCGTACGCCGGCAGGTGGACCCCGCTCGCCGACAGCTGGTTGGAGGACAGCAGCGCGAACCCGTACGCGCCGAAGCCGTAGAACGCGACATATCCGAGGTCCAGCAGCCCCGCCCACCCGACCGCGACGTTCAGCCCGACCGCCAGCAGCGCCAGCAGCAGCGCGTTGATCCCGACCTGGAGCTGGAAGTCGTTCAGGCCGAACTGCGGGATCGCGAAGCCGAGTAGTCCCGCCAGCGCCAGCCGCGGCCACCACCCCACGCGCGCAGCCGCGCGCTGGACGTCGCCGCGCCACCCCGGCAGGTAGTCGCGACGCTGCTCGGAGCGAGCGACCCACTCATCGACTCCGACCGCAGGATCTGTCGGCTCTACGGCCATCACACCTTCTGGAGCTGTACGCGTCCCAACAGGCCGCTCGGCCTGACGAGCATCACCGCGATCAGGATCCCGAACACGATCAGGTTGGTGTAGGTGGAGGAGATGTAGCCGGTGATCATCGACTCGGCGATCCCGATCAGCATCCCGCCGAGCATCGCGCCGGCGATCGAGCCGATCCCACCGACGACCGCGGCGGTGAACGCCTTCAGGCCGGCCAGGAACCCCATCGTGTTGTTGACCTGGTTGAACACCAGCCCCGCCATCACGCCCGAGACGCCGGCCAGGGCCGAGCCGATGAAGAACGTCGCGGCGATCGTGAAGTCGACGTTGATCCCCATCATCTCGGCGGCCTCGCGGTCGGTGGCGACCGCCCGCATCTGCTTGCCGAGCCGGGTGCGCGTGACCAGCAGCCGCAGCCCCACCATCAGCGCCACGCTCAGCACGATCACGAGGATCCGGACGATGTCTATCTGGAGCGGCCCGACGTGGATCCCGATGTTGAACGAGATGAACTCGGGGGTGTTGTAGATCCGGTACTGGGCGCCGAACAGCAGCAGCGCCGCGTTCTCCAGGAAGAACGACACGCCGAGCGCCGTGATCAGCGGCGCGATCCGCGGCGCGTCCCGCAGCGGCCGGTAGGCGAAGCGCTCGATCGCGACGCCGAGCGCGCCGACCCCGACGCCGGACAGCAGGAACATGATCAGCAGCAGTAGCGGCACTGGGATCGACACCGCGCTCGCGCCGCCGAACCACTGGATCACGAAGTAGCCGATGTACGCGCCGACCATGTACAGGTCGCCGTGGGCGAAGTTCAGGAGCTTCAGCACCCCGTAGACCATCGAGTAGCCGAGCGCCACCAGGGCGTACAGGCTGCCCGTGGTGAGGCCGTTCACCAGCTCCTGTACGAAGAAGTGCATTCGCGCAGGGATCTTGACGCAGGACGCGCGTCCCGGCGAACCGGGACGCGCGCCGCGTCAGCACCTCACGAGTTTGTGACCAGCTGGTAAGCCCCCTTCGGGCCGATCTTGAACAGGAACCACTTGGCGCCGATCAGGTCGCCGTGCGAGTCGAACTTGATCGGCTGGCCGAGGATCGACGACGACTCGTCGGTCTGCTTGATCGCCGACAGCACGTTGGAGCGGCTGGGCGTCTGGCCCGACTTGCAGACCGACGCGATCGCCTGGTCGATCACGTGCGTGGCGGCGAACACGGGCGGCCCGAACGTGCCGAACGTGCCGTACTTGGCCTTCGCCTGCTGCGCGATCGTCGAGTCCGCGGGGATCGCGGTGATGTCCGGGCCGAACGAGGAGACGTAGGAGCCCGGGATCGTGAACGTGCCCGGTGAGTACAGGCCGTCGGTGCCGAAGATCACCGCCTTCTTGTGCTGCTCGGCGAGGTTGCGGCCGAATTGCTGGGCGTTGGCGGCCACCTGCCACGGCAGCACCACGACGGTCGTGGCCGGCGTCACCTTGCTCACCAGCGAGGAGAAGTCGGTCACAGTCTGGCTGACCGACTCGTGGTCGACCGACACGCCGGCGGCCTTGAACACCGGCGCCATCGCGCTGACCAGTCCGGTCGAGTACGCCTCCTGGTCATCGACGATCATCAGCGCCTTGGGGTGCAGATGGGCGTTGATGTAGCCGGCGTCCTCGGGACCCTGCACGCTGTCCTTGGAGACCACGCGGAAGAACGTCGGGAACTGTCCGCCGGTCAGCGTCGTCTTGGTCGCCGAGCCGGTGATGAACGGCACGCCGGCACGCGTGAACAGCGGCCCGACCGCGAGCACCTCCTGGCTGCCCGCCGGACCGACCACGGCCACGATCTTCGAGTTCGAGATGAACTGCTGCGTGACCGTCACCGCCTGCGACGGCGTCAGCTGCGTGTCGCCCTGGACGAGCGAGATGTTGGTGCCGTTGGCGGCGTTGTCCATCTGCACCGCCAGCTCGGCGAAGTGCAGCTGCTCGTCGCCGAGCACCGCGACCTTGCCGGTGATCGGCGCCTCGATGCCGATCGAGGCGGAGCACTTGCCGCCGCTCGACCCGCCGCTCGAGGCCGACTTGCTGCTCGAGCTGCTGCTGCTGCCACAGCCCGCCACCACCAGCGACGCGATCGCTGCTGCGGCGAACATGAGTCTGAACTTCATCTGCGGACCTCCTCCTCGATCGAGATCGTTTACTCGGATGAGTCGAATTCGTAAGCGGGTGTGCCGTCCGGGTAGTAGGCCGCCGCCGGCGACCCCGCCGGCCTGAACACCGCAACCACGCGCATCGCTTCCTGCCCGGTGCTCTCCAGACAGTGGACCGTGCGCGCCGGCAGCTGGATGCAGGAGCCGGGGCCCACCACCTCGGTGCGATCGCCGACGTGGAAGATGCCCTCCCCGGAGAGCACGTAGATCGCCTCGTCGTACTCGTGGAAGTGATCGGGGGCGCGCGCGGCAGGGATGTAGCCGACGAAGTGCGTGGCGGAGCGCAGCCCGCTGTCGGGGTCGTGCACGATCCGGAACCAGCGGTCGGTGGTCGCCGCCTGCGCCTGCTGATCGGCCAGCCGCCGGACTACCTCGCGCTGTCCCAGCGCCCGCGCCGGATCCGGTCTTGGGATCGTGACCGCGACCAACCGGAGTCCCTCGCCCTCGTCCGCCTCAAGCTCGTACTGCTCGCCCGCGGCCAGGTGCGCGCCCGTGTCGGGCTCCAGCTCGTAGCTGAGCTCGTCGTCCACTCGCAGCCGGCCACGACCGGAGAGCACGAACAGCGTCAGGTCGGCGGTGCCGGTCGCGCGCGGGCGACAGCGTCCCGGCGCGCATTCCAAAACCGACAGCTCCAGCACCTCGAAGGCCGTGTGGGGGCCCAGCACCAGGCGCTCGCTGAGCACGCCGTCCGCGGCGAGCGGCGGCACCTCGGCCGCGTTGACCACATGTACGTTGGAGCTCACGGTCGCCATTTCGACCCTCGCAGATTCGTCCCCGGGCGGTCAACCACCTGCATCGCCCAGCCTCGCGTCCAGTGTGATCTGCGTGCCCGTCAGCGCCCGCGAGACCGTGCAGTCCTTGGCCTGCTGCGCCACCGCCGCGAAGCGCTCCTGATCGATGCCCGGGACCTCGCCGACCGCGACGAGCTCGATCCGCGTGATGTTGAACTGCTCGCCGACCTGCTCGAGCGTGACCCGGGCGGTCGTCTGGAGGTCGTGCGGCGGGTGGCCGAGCTCGCTCAGCGTGTTGGCGAGCGACATCGTGAAGCACGCGGCTTCGGCCGCCCCGAGCAGCTCCTCGGGGTTGGTGGCGGCGACGTCATGCTCAACACGCGTCCTCAGGGAATACGGCCCCTCGAACGCGCCACTTCCGACGGTCAGACGCCCGCCGCCGTCGGCGACGGTCCCCTGCCAGCTCGCTCGGCCCGTGCGAGTAACGCGGAAGCTCACGTCGGTCTGGCCCCTCCTGGGTCCCAGTTCACAAACTGTTCGGGCGCGATCAAACCATCGGCCGAATGTGTGCGCAAGGAGTGGCGCCTTGTGATTTGGTTAGCGAGTGCTGAGCACATCTCCGATCGACGTCGACGCGATCCGCGCGCGCTTCTCGGCGCTGCAGCGCGGCTTTGCCTTCTTCGACGCCCCCGGCGGCTCGCAGGTTCCAGACGAGGTCGGCGACGCGATCGCCGCCGCGCTGAGAGACGCGTCGGCCAACCTCGGCGCGGTCTACGAGACCAGCCTGCGCGTCAAGGGGATTCTCGAAGCAGCTGAGCGGAACGCCGCGAACTTCCTCGGCTGCGATCCGCGCGAGGTGATCTTCGGCGCGAACATGACCTCGCTGAACTTCGACCTCTCGCGGACCGCGGGGCGCAGCTTTAAGCCGGGGGACGAGATCCTCGTCTCGAGCCTCGACCACGACGGCGGCGTCGCGCCGTGGCTCGAGCTCGCGCACGACAAGGACCTCGTGGTGCGTCACATCGAGCTGCACGAGGACACCACCCTCGACCTCCAGGACCTCGAGTCGAAGCTCACCCCGCGCACCAGGGTCGTCGCCTTCGCGTGGGCGTCGAACGCCGTCGGCACGATCGTCGACGCGCGCCGGGTGTGCGAGCTCGCGCACCGGGCCGGCGCGCTCGCGTGGGTCGACGCGGTCCACTACGCCGCGCACGAGCGGATCGACGTCCGCGCGATCGACGCCGATGTCCTGATCTGCTCGCCGTACAAGTTCTGCGGTCCGCATCTCGGGATCGCCTACGGCCGCGCCGAGGTGCTCGAGACCTGGCGGCCCTACAAGGTCCGCCCCGCGCCCAACGAGCCGCTCGGGCGGCGGTTCGCCACCGGCACGTTCCCGTACGAGCTGCTCGCCGGGTTCAACGCCACGATCGCGTATCTCGAATCGATCGGTGGGTTCGGGGCAATCGGCCCGTACGAGCGCTCGCTGGCGCAGCATTTTCTGGACCACATCGACGCAGCCGTCACCGTCTACGGACTGCCGACGCTCGACGGCCGGGTGCCCACGTTCCTGGTCAACGTCGAGGGCGCGCCCGCGGCGGACGTCGCGAGCTCACTGGCGGCGAAGGGCATCGGCGTCTGGGCGCACGACTCGTGGTACTCGCTCGGGCTCTACAGGCGGCTCGGCTACCGCGAGCAGGCCGTGCGGATCGGCTTCATCCACTACAACACGGTCGCGGAAGTGGACCGGCTTCTCGCGGGGCTGCACGAAGCTCGGCCTTAGCCCCGCTGCGCCTCAAAGCGCTCCACCAGACGGCTGCGCGCGTCCCACAGCTTCGGCATCTGCCGCTGCGCGATCAGCTTGCCGAGCACCTGCACGGGCGTCCCCTGGGTGCCGACGGTGTCCTCGCCCAGGTGGCGAGCGACGATCGTGTAGTGGCGAAAGCGCCACACCCAGATCCGCTCGTCCCACTCGGTCAGCAGCTCGGCCAGCTCGTGCAGCTGCTCGAACTCGCGGCCGCGCACGTACAGCTCGACCAGATCCAGCCCGGCGTCCGCGAGCAGGCGATCGAACGCCCGCACCAGCCGCTGGGTCACCTGCGGCACCCGGCGGAAGCCCGGCGAGTCAAAACCGCTGCCGTGCCCGAGCACCACGCGGATCTGCTGGTACTCCCACGGATCCATGTGGCCCAGCATGTCGAGCTGCTCGGTCACGTATTTGAGGCACAGCACCGGGCGGCGCAGCAGGCGGATCGCGGCGGCGAGCTCGCCTCGCTCCAGACACGACGCGGCCTCGTCCACCTCGCTGACGGCCAGCTTCAGCCACAGCTCGGAGGCCTGGTGCACGGTCTGGAACAGCAGCTCGTCGTGGTGCGCGCGCTCCGCCGGCGCCTTCTGAAGCGCCAGCAGCTCGTCGGTGCGCAGGTAGCGCTCGTAGTCGCTCGCGCCCGGCCCGCCAAGCACCGGCGCCTTCAGGTCCTCGCTCATCCTTCACCTCCGGAAAGGATCTCGGCCAGCTTGGCCAGGTTGATGTTGCCCCCCGAGACGATGCACACGACCTTCCCCCGGCCCGCCAGCCCCGCGAGCGCCGCGGCCGTCGCCAGCGCGCCGGCGCCTTCGGCCACCACCCGTGCCGAGGCGGCGAGCGTTCGCACGGCGGCCGCGACCGACGGGATCGGTATTCCGAACGCATCGTCGATGAGCGGCCGCACGCGCGGCCACATCGAGTCGAGCACGCGGCGGCTGCCCGAGCCGTCGACGAACGACGGCTGATAGTCGACCTCCACCGGCCCGCCGCCCGCGACGGCGGCCGCCAGCGCCGCGCCCGTCGCCGGCTCCGCCGTGTAGATCTTCGTCTCCGGTCGCAGCGCCTTGATCGCGCTGGCGATCCCCACCGTCAGCCCGCCCCCGCCGTACGGGATCACGACCGCGTCGGGATCCGGCAGGTCCTCCAGGATCTCCAGGCCGATCGTGCCGTTGCCGGCCATCACCCGCTCGTCCTGGACCGGGTGCACGAACAGCCCCTCGACGCCCTCGAGGCGGCCCGCGACGATCACCTCCCACCACTCGTCATAGGGGAGCTTCACGACGCGTCCGCCGAGCCGCTCGATCGCGCCGAGCTTCGCCTGCGGCGCGTGCTCGGGCACCGCGATCGTCGCGCCCACGCCGAGCTCCCGCGCCGCCCACGCCACGCCCTGCGCCATGTTGCCGGCGCTCGCGGTGACCAGGCCCCGGCGCCACTCGTCCTCCGGCGCGAGCCGGATCGCATTCGTCGCGCCGCGCGTCTTGAACGACCCGACCGGCTGCAGCGTCTCGAGCTTGAGGTAGATCTCGGCGGGTGCGTCGTCGAGGTGCAGGCGCACCAGCGGCGTTCGCACCGCCGTGTCGCTGATCCGGTCTCGCGCGGCCTCGATCTCGGCCAGCGGGATCACAGCTCGACCTCCACGCCGAGCCCCTGCCGGCGCGCATTGGACACCGCGAGCTCCGCCGCCGCCAGGTCCTCGATCGCGAGGCCGAAAGAGCGGAACAGCGTCAGCTCGGAGCGATCCCGGCGGCCGGGCCGGAGGCCCGCGAGCACCTCGCCAAGCTCGGCCCGGACATGATCGAGCCCGTCGATGCGCTCCTCGCGCACGGCCAGCTGAAATTCTCCGCCCTCGGCCTCCAGCGACTCGCGGCTGTCGACGAACAGCGCGGCCGCCGCCACCGTCTCGACGTCGAGCTCCCGCGCCGCGGGCGTGCTCGCGCCGACCGCGTTGAGGTGCGCGCCTGCCGCCACCCACTCCCGCTGAATTACGGGCTCGCGCGAGCTGGTCGCGGTGACGACGACGTCGGCGCCCCGCACGGCCTCCTCGGCCGAGGCCGCGACTTCGGCCTGGCCCGGCAGCCCCGCTTCCGGTGCGCACGCCGCCAGCGCCCGCGCCCGCTCGGCGCTCGGCGCGTACACGCGCACCAGCTCAAACGAGCGGATCGCCGCCAGCGCGCGCAGATGCGCGCGGGCCTGAACGCCGGCGCCCAGGATCGCAAGCACGCGGGCATCCTCGCGCGCCAGCACGCGCGTCGCCACCGCGCTCACCGCAGCCGTCCGGATCGCGGTCACCGCCGAGGCGTCGAGGATCGCCGTCGGCACGCCGGTCTCGCCGTCGAACAGCGTCACCGTGCCCTGGTGGGTGTCGAGCCCCCGGGCGGGGTTCGAGGGGATCAGGCAGATCGCCTTCAACGCGAACGTCGCCGCTCGCCCGTCGTGCGCATCGCGCCAACCGGGCATCAGCCCCATGAACCCATTCGCCGACGGCGGCCGCATCAGCGAGCGCAGCGGCATGTAGGCCTCACCCCGGGCATGGGCAGCCAGCACCTCGGCCATCGCGCCCGTGCACTCGGAGAAGCCCAGCGCCGTCTCGACCTCGCGACCGCCCAGCACCAGCACCCGCATCAGGCGAACACCTCGCCCACCAGCGAGCGCTCCTTGGCCGACAGCGGCCGATCGACGGCCTCGACCAGCGGCAGCAGGTGCTCGGGGGTACCCGGTCCGATCACGACCTGCGAGACCCCCGGCTCGCCCAGCAGCCAGGCGAGCGCAACGCCCGCCATCGACATGTCCCGCTCGGCGGCAAACGCCTCGAGCCGCTCGAGCGCGTCGAACGTCTGCGCGCGCACCATTGCGCGGTACGGCTCGGGCCGCTGCGTCATCCGCGAGCCCGGCGGAAACGCGGCCCCCCGCCGGTACTTGCCGCTCAGCCAGCCGCCACGCAGCGGGCTGAACGCGAGGTAGGCGACGCCGGCCTGCGCGCACAGCGGCAGCACACCGGCCTCATCGCCTCGCGCGAGCAGCGAGTACTCGTTCTGGACGGCTGTCGGCGATCCGGCCTCGAGCGCCGCCCGCAACTGGCCAGAACCGAAGTTGCTGACCCCATACGTCCTGATCTTCCCGTCCGCCACCAGCGACTCGAACGCCCCGAACGTCTCCGCCAGTGGCACGTCGGGATCGAACTCGTGCGCGAGGTACAGATCAACGCACTCGACGCCGAGCCGCGCGAGGCTCGAGTGAAGCTGTCGCGTGACCCGCTCGGCACCGAGCCCATGGTCCTCGCCGGCGTCCATCGGGTTGAACGTCTTTGAGGTCAGCAGCGGCCGCACGCCGCGCGACGCGATCCACGACCCGATCGCCGCCTCGCTGCGACCGCCGCCGTACGCGTCGGCGGTGTCGAAATGCCGGATCCCGAGCTCCCAGGCCGAGTCCATCAGTTCAAACGCCTGATCCTGGCTCAGCCCCTGTCCGAACAGCTCGGGCGCGGAGCCAACGCCGCCGAAGTTCCCGCACCCGAGCGCCACGCGCGGGATCTCGATCCCGCTGCTGCCGAGCGGGCGACGCTCGATCTCGAGTTCTCGTAGGGACAAGCTGGTCTCGCCGGGCGGGCCCGCTGGTGGCCCCGACCCCGCCCTAACGCTAACGTAGCCGCGGTGCCGGTTCTGGAAGCCCGCGGCATTTCGAAGACCCTCCCGGACCGGCCATTCGTCGCAGCGCGGCGATGGGATCAGCTCGGTGGCCGGCTGAGCGCGATCGTCAACGCGCTCTCGGTCGCGGAGCTCTCTGACCTTGAATTCGTGTTTGCGTGGCCGGCCGGGGAGCCGGCGTTGAGCGAGCCTCGCGAGATCTTCAGCGATGCGTTCCTGGCGCAATCGCTGGTCCCGGGAGCAGCGCTCGAGCAGCTGACCGCGGTCGATTACCGGAGGCTGTTCGCACACACGGCCGGCGATCCCGACCGCCCGACCACAGCCCCTCGCACCTTCGTCGAGGTCGACGAGATCTTCGACGCCGTCGGCGGCCCGGGCGAGAGCCAAGCCGCGGCCCGCGAGCGCTTCAAACGATGCTTTGATCGGATCGGCTGGAGCCGGGAGGTGCAGCGGCTGATCGACTTCTCCCGGTCCTGGCCGGGCCAGGGAGCAATCGCTGCACTCCACGTCCGCGCGGGCGACATCGTCGATGGCGTATGGCGCCACGTGCTGGTCCACGAGAAGTACTCACCGACGCCATTCGTGCATGAGGCGGTGCGGACGCTCACCGACGAAGGTCGCAGGCCGATCCTGGTGCTCTCGGACAACGCCGACTATCTCGCCTGGCTGAAGGAACGCTCTCCCAGCGTCATCACGACCGCCGAGGCGATCCCTGGCTACACGGCGCTGACCCAGGCGCAACAGGCTCTGGCGGACATCCTTCTGCTCGCGCGTTGCGAGCCGATCGTCGGGCCGCCGAGCAGCGCATTCAGCAGGCTCGCGGCGAACCTGGGCCGCGGCGAGCTCGTGCGCGCGGATCGCCTCGTCGCCGAAGGGCACGAGCGCGAGGTGCTGCTGAACGGCATCGAGGACGGCTTGGTCCGAGCACGTTTCTCACGGCTGTGGTCGGGGCTCATCGCACGCGATATCTGCTGGTGTCTGGACGTCTTCTCGGACACCCTCACGTTCGATCGGCAGCGCGAGCTCGCGCGCCAGGCAAGGGACCTGGCTCCCGAGTTCATCGGCGCCCTGGCGTGGCGCGCGCGCTGCTTGAGTCTCGAGGGCCGCGATGCTGAGGCGCTCGAAGCCACCGCGCGCGCAGTCGAGGTCGCACGCTCGGCGCCCCAGCAGCCAGATCCGATGTTCCAGGCGCTCGCCGCCGAGATCACCTCACGCTGTTTCGCCGCGCTGCGGCACCCAAGTAGGGGCGCAACTCGTCACCAGGACGCGGCGCAGTCCGCCTTGGACCGCGTGCTCGAGCTGAGCCCGTACTGGACCGACCGCGACAAGGCCGCCGCCAGCCTGCAGTACATGGTCGCGGTCGTTGAGGCCGTCCGCACCAGCGCAACCGCCCGCTGGCGCGCAGCATGGCGACTGCGCAAGCCACCCGTCGATACACCCGAACCCTTCGCCGCGGGCCTCGACGAGCACCGCAGGGTGACGACCTTCGATCCGATCTCTCGACAACTCGAGCAGATGACGCTGCATCTGCACAAAGCACTCGCCGGTACCGGTCTGTTCGTCGAGCAGCCCTCCGACGGCGGTATGCTCGCGACACTCTGACCAGGACCGGGATTCCTGATGCGCGTGCCTGGCGCGGCCGGGCGGTCGCGGTGACGGGCGGTGACGGGTTCCTGGGGCGAGTACTGGTCGGACTGCTCGAGGAGCTCGGCGCGCAGGTGCGCGTGATCCGCCGCCAGGAGCACGACCTGCGCACCGCGGAAGGCGCGCGCTCCGCCGTCGAGGGGGCCGACGTCGTGTTTCACCTCGCGGCTCGTGTGGGTGGGATTGGCTTCAACCTGAGCCATCCGGCGATCCTCGCTCATGACAACCTGCTGCTGGCCGCGCACATCTTCGAGCAGTCGCAGCTTGCCGGAGTCAGCCAGCTCGTGGCCGTTTGCAGCGTCTGCGCCTATCCCGCGACGCCGTCGATTCCTTTTCGCGAGCAGGACCTGTGGCACGGTTATCCGGAGCCGTCCAACGCGCCGTACGGGATCGCCAAGCGGGTGCTGGTCACGCTCTCGCAGGCGTATTGGGCCCAGCACCGCTTCAGGTCGTGCACGCCAATCCTCACCAACCTGTACGGGCCCGGCGATCACGACGACCCACAGCACTCGCACGTGATCCCGGCACTGATACGCAAGTTCATCGACGCCCGCTCGCACAGTCACGACCGAGTCGTGGTGTGGGGAACGGGCCGCGCCACGCGCGACTTTCTGTTCGTCGATGACGCCGCCCGCGCGCTGGTGCTCGCGGCCGAGCGCATAGGAGAGCCCGTGGCGGTCAACATCGGCAGCGGCGCCGAGCATTCGATCCGTGCGCTCGTCGAGATGATCGCAGCGCTAACCGAGTTCGACGGCGAGATCGTGTGGGATCACGAACGACCGGACGGGCAGCTGGCCCGCAAACTCGACTTGACACGCGCACGGGACCTGCTCGGGTTCAGCGCGAGCGTCGCGCTCGAAGAGGGGCTACGGCGCACGATCGCGGCGCTGGCCCCCGTCCCCTCAGCTGCGCCTTAGCACCGCGGCCCCGCCCGGCCGCTAACGTAGAACTCGGTGCCGGTTCTGGAAGCCCGCGGCGTTTCGAAGACCCTGGGGACCGGGCGCGCGGCACTCCGCGTGCTCGACGGGGTCGACCTGGAGGTCCAGGCCGGCGAGATGGTCGCGATCCTCGGCCGCTCGGGCAGCGGCAAGTCGACGCTCCTGCACCTGCTGGGGGCGCTCGACCGCCCGGACGGCGGCACGATCATGCTGACCGGCCGCGAGCTGACCAGGCAGAGCGCGCGCACGCTCGCGCGCACCAGGCTTCGCCACATCGGGTTCGTGTTCCAGGCCTTCCACCTGATCGAGGAGCTGAGCGGACTGGAGAACGTGCTGCTGCCCGCGCGGCTGCCGGGTGCGCGAAGGGGTGCTCAGCGGCGCGCGTACGAGCTCGTCGAGAGGCTGGGGCTGACCCCGATCTCCGATCGCCGTCCACACGAGCTCTCGGGCGGCGAGCAGCAGCGCTTCGCGATCGCGCGGGCGCTTGTCAACGACCCCGAGCTGGTGCTGGCCGACGAGCCGACTGGCAACCTCGACCAGGCCAACGGCGCGGCGGTGCTGGCGCTGCTGCGCGGACTGAGCGACCGCGCAATCGTGCTCGTCACGCACGAGCCCGAGGCGGCGGCGACCGCAGACCGGGTGCTGCACCTGACCGACGGGCGACTGCACGCCGACCGGCTCTCGACCGTGAAGGCGCTGCGGGAGTCGGCCTGAGCGCAGCGGTGGCAGACGCGCGGCGGGCGCTCCGCGGACAGCGGCGCCGGGCGCTGCTGAGCGGTGTCGGGATCGCGCTCGCAGCGGCGATGCTCGCGGCGTCGCTGGTCGTCGCGGACAGCCTCGGGCGCGGTTTCGATCGCGCCGCCGGCGCCGCCGGGCTGGCCGACGTGATCGTCCGCTTCGATCCGGAGCAGGCGTCGCTGGTCAGGCAGCGGATCGAGGCGCTGCCGGATCTCGCGGGCTTTTCGCTCCGCCAGGAGCTGTCCGGCGTCGATCTCGACGCGGGCCAGCACTCCAGCTCGCAGGCGTCGGTCGAGGTGCTGTGGCCGGGGCGGCGCGGCTACGCGATCGTGGCGGGACGCGACCTTCAGCTGGGACGGCCGGGTGAGATCGTGCTCGAGCGCGGCCTCGCCGACGCGTGGGGCCTGAGGTTGAACAGCCTGGTGTCGCTCGGGCCGCTGCCGGCGCTGCGGGTCGTCGGCTTCGCCGAAGCGCCCGACAACGTGTCCTTTCCGCTCGCGGTCCCCCGGGTGTACGTGTCGCGCAGCACAGCCGGCCTGCAATCCGATCCGCGGGTGAACCTCGCTCAGATCTGGCTGCGCGACCCGCGTTATCTGGACCAGGTGCTGGTGCAGGCCCGCGCCACGAGCTACGGGCTGCGGGGTCTGCGCTACATCACCCGCTCCGGCGTCCGCGTGCTGCTCGACCAGGCGGCGGGAATCGTGATCGACCTGCTGGTGGCGCTGTCGCTGATCGCGCTCGCGACGGCGGCCGTGATGCTCGGCGCGTCCGCCCGCGCGGAGGTGCAGCGGCGGCTGGCCGCGATCGGCGTCCGCCGCGCGGTCGGCGCCTCACGCGGGCACCTCGCGCTCACCCAGGCGCTCGAGGCGCTGCTGGTCGCGGCCCCCGCGGCGACGCTCGGCGTGCTCGCCGGCACGCTCGCCACCTACGGTCCGTCGACCCGGCTGCTGACGATGCTCAACGAGCCGCCGGCCGGAGCGGCGCTGATCCTGCCACTCGCGGGCGCGTGGCTTGGCGCGATCGCGATCCCGGTGCTCGCGGCGGCGTGGCCGGCGTGGCGGGCCGCGGGCCGCAATCCGGTCGCGCTGCTGCGCGGCGCCGAGCTCTCGCGACAGCGACAGCGACAGCGCCAACGACAGCGACAGCGACAGCGGCCCCGTCAGCGGCCCCGCAGCGAACGTTCCGCTCACCAGGCCGGCCTCGCCGGGCTCGGCGCCCGGCTCGCCGCCAGCCGCCGCGCTCGTCTGGCCGCGACCACGCTGACGCTCGGCTGCTCGGCGGGCTTCGTGCTGCTGATGCTCGCGCTCGCGTCCGCGCTCACCTCACTCGAGACCGACCCCGGCGCGCTCGGCAAGCGCTACCAGCTGACCGCGCTGCTGCCGCCGGCGGCCGCCGCCCACGTCCGCTCGATCCCCGGCGTGCAGGCCGTCGCTCCGCGCTACGAGGAGCAGGCGGCCGACTCGTTCGCGCTCGGCGAGACCGTCGATGTGATCGCGTATCCGGGCGACCACACCGTGTTCGAGGATCCGCCGCTCGTCAGCGGCCGCCGCCTGCACGGTCCAGGCGAAGCCGAGGTCGGCGCCGGGCTGGCGGACGCGCTCGGCCTCAGCCCCGGCTCGACGCTCGCGCTGCAGCTGCCGTCCGGCAACGAGCTGCGGCTCACCGTGCGGGGCGTCGTCAGCTCCCTGCAGCACGACGGACGCGTCGCCTACGTGCCGGCGGCGGCGCTTCTGCGCGGCGACCCGGCGGCGCCGGAAACGCTCGCGATCCGGGCAGCGCCCGGCGCCGACCTGAACAGGATCGAGACCGCGCTCGGCCCGAGCGCCGAGCTGGCGGCCGGCGCGACCGCCCGCGGCGTGCCGCTCGTGCAGGTGCTGCGCGCGATCCTGCGCGCGGTCGCGATCGTCGACGGGCTCGTGTGCGTGTACGCGCTGATCCAGACCTGTGCACTGATGGTGCAGGAGCGGCGGCGAACGATCGCCGTGCTGCGGGCATTCGGCGGCGGCCCCGCGGCGGTCGGGCGGCTGCTGACCGGCTCGGTGCTGGCCCTCCTCCTACCGGCCGCGCTCGTCGGGATCCTGCTCGAGCGGCTGCTGCTGGGTCCCGCGCTCGGCCGCCTCGCCGCCGGCTACGCGACGCTGCCGCTCCAGGCGGGGGCGACCTCGATCGCGGCCGTGGTCGTCGGGCTCGCCGCGGCGGGCGCCGTCGCGGTCGCGTGGGTCACGCGCCAGGCGACGCGCGAGCGCGTGGTCGCGGGGTTGGGGACGGGATGAGCCGAGCGCCGCAGATCACCCGTCGCCAGGCGCTGTCCGAGCTCGCGGCCGGGACCGCCGCGCTGTTGATCGCCGGCTGTGGCGCGAACGGGTCCTCCGGCGCGAGCCCGACCGGCTCGACCGTCGCATCCAGCTGGGGGGACCCCGCCGGCGTCGGCGTGCTGCGGCGGCTCCCGGGCGAGCCGCTGCAGCCACGCACGGAGCTGGGCCCGCAGCGCCGCGCCGAGCGGGTCCTTGCGACGCTCGCTCATCTGACCGACGCCCACGTGCTCGATGCCTCCTCCCCCGCGCGCGTGACGTTCCTCGACCGCCTCGGCCCGCCGTTTCAGTCGACCTTCCGCCCGCAGGAGGCGCTGACAGCGCAGGTGCTCGCCGGCGTAGCCCGTGCGATCGCCGCGCTGCGGCCCGACGCGGTCGTCGAAGGAGGCGACCTGATCGACAACGACCAGCGCAACGAGCTGTCGGTTGCGCTGGGCGCGCTGCGCGGCGGGCGCGTGAGGCCCGGGAGCGGCCCGCAGGGCTACTTCGGCGTGCAGCTCGCCTCAAACCCCGACCCGTTCTACTACCGGCCCGACCTCGACGCCCCCCGGCACCCCGGCCTGCTGCGCGCCGCCGTCCGGCCGTTTGACAGCCCCGGGCTTCGGGCCAGCTGGTATCCGGTGCTCGGCGACCACGACATCCTCGTCGCGGGCGAGATCGTCCCGACCGCGGAGACCCGCTCGCTGGCGCTCGGCAGCGAGGCGGTGTGGGAGCTGCCCGACGGGCTCACGCCGCCCTCCGGTCTATCGCTCAGAAGCGGCGCCTCACCCGACGGCCCGCTCGACCCGGTGCTGGTCGACTGGCTGTTGGCGCGGGCGCTGGGGAGCGCCAAGGTGCGGGTGCCGGCCGACGCTTCGCGGCGCGAGATGGACGCGAGCGAGGTGGTCGCGCTCAAGCGCGCGGCCAGCAGCGCGCCGGCGCGCGGCTCCACGCTCGACTACCACGCCGACGTCGGCGATCAGCTGCGGTTGATCGTGCTCGACCTCGCGCGACGCGCCGGCGGCTCCGGCGGGCTCGTACGCGCGGGCCAGCCCGCATGGCTCGCCGACCAGCTCGCCGCGGCCGGCGACAGACGCGTGATCGTGGTATCCCACCAGCCGCTCGCGAGCTCCGAGGGCGGCGAGCAGCTGCTCGCGCTGCTCGACCGCCACCCCCGAGTGGTCGCGACACTCGCCGGCCACACCCACCGCAACCGGATCGAGCCCCGCTTTGCCTCCGCCGGTGGCTACTGGTCGATCGAGACCGCCTCGCTAATCGACTTCCCCCAGCAGGCGCGGGCGCTGCGGCTGCTCGCGACCGAGGGCGGCGGCGTCGCGCTCCAGACCTGGATGCTCGACCACACCTTCCCGGGCGAGCTCGGCCAGATCTCACGCCAGCTCTCCTATCTCGATGCGCAGGGCGGCCGGCCCGAGGGCTTCGCCGGAACGCCACTGGACCGCAACGTCACGCTGTACCTGCGCTAGCTACGCCGGCTCACGCCACATCCGCCACAGCGGCGGCGCGTCGCGCGCGTAGGTGCACTCCTCCGTCACCTCGAACCCGTGCCGCTCGTACAGCGCGCGGTTGCGCGGCGAGGACGCCTCCAGATACGCCGGCACCCGATGCCTGTCGCACAGGGCGAGCACGGGCCGCAGCAGCGCCGCGCCCCAGCCGCGGCCCTGCCACGACGGCGCGACGCCGATCATCGGCAGATACCAGTGCATCGGCCTGCGCGGATGCTTTGCCTCGATGAACGTGAACGCTCGCAACAGCCGCACGGTGTCGCCCCGCAGGACCCCCGCCACCGCCGGCGCCATCCGCAGCTGGGCGAGCGGCCCGACGAACCACATCTGCGGCGGCATCCACAGCGCCGCGCCGATCAGGCGGTCATGCGTGTAGCTGGCGTCCGGCGGCAGCCACATCGTGCGGATGAACAGCGCGAACGCCCGCTCCAGCCGCTTCAGCCGCACGCGGTCGCTACGTACGATCCAGGCCATGTGCGGGTCGTCATAGAACGCCAGCGCGAGCGCATGGGCGACCGCGGGCACGTCCGCGGCGGTCATCTTGCGGATCTCGCTCCGATCCCGGCCCGGCCGGTCGGTCGCTGCCGGTGGTTCGAGCTCGATCGCGAAAGCCTACGCTACGCGGCATGTCGCGCATCGCGATGGTGACGGGTGGCGCCCGCGGAATCGGCGAGGCGATCGTGCGTGCGCTGGCGCAGGCCGGTCACCGCGTCGCTGTCGCCGACGTGCTCGACGCGGAGGCGGCGCAAACCGCGGCGGCGGTCGGCGGCCTGGCGGTCCACGTCGACGTCACCGACAGCCGCGCCGTCGAGGAGGCCGTGGCGCTCACAGAGCGCGAGCTCGGCCCCGTCGAGATCCTCGTCAACAACGCCGGCTGGGACGAGTTCCTGCCGTTCCTCGAGACCGACGAGCAGTTCTGGGACCGGGTGATCGAGCTGAACTACAAGGGCTGCCTGCGGACCTGCCATCGGATCGTGCCGGGGATGGTCGAGCGCGGGTACGGCCGCGTGGTCAACATCGGATCCGACGCGGCACGCGTCGGGTCCTCGCTCGAGGCGGTCTACTCCGGCGCCAAGGGCGCGGTCGTGGCGTTCACCAAGGCGCTGGCACGCGAGGTGGCACGGCACGGGATCACGGCCAACTGCGTGTGCCCCGGACCGACCGAGACGCCGATGCTCGCGCAGATCGCGGGTGCGGGGGGCGATGTCGAGCGGACGGTCGAGTCGCTGCGGCGGGCGGTGCCGATGCGCCGCCTGGGCCGACCGCAGGACATCGCCGGCGCGGTCGCGTTCCTGGCGTCGGAGGAGGCGTCGTTCATCACCGGCCAGACGCTGTCGGTCAGCGGTGGCCTGACCATGGCGTGAGCTACAGCGAAGGGAGACTCTTCTAGATGGAGCTGACCGATACCCAATACGAGGTCCAGGACGGCCTGGCCTGGATCACCATCAACCGTCCGGAGCGGCTGAACTCGTTCCGCGCGCGCACCGTCGACGAGATGATCCACCTGTTCACGCGCTCGTGGGTCGATGCCGAGGTCGGCGTGGTCTGCATCACCGGTGCCGGCGATCGCGCGTTCTGCACGGGCGGCGACCAGAAGCAGCGCGCCGAGACCGGCGACTACGGCCCGAGCGCCTCGGGCATGTTCGAGATCGAGCGGTTGCACCGCCTGATCCGCGAGATCCCCAAGCCGGTGATCGCCGCCGTCAACGGCTACGCGATCGGCGGCGGCCACGTCCTGCACGTGCTGTGCGACGTCACGATCGCCGCCGAGCACGCCCAGTTCGGTCAGGTCGGCCCCCGCGTCGGCTCGTTCGACGCCGGATTCGGCAGCGCCTACCTGGCGCGGGTGGTCGGAGAGAAGCGCGCGCGCGAGATCTGGTTTCGCTGCCGCCGCTACGACGCCGCGACCGCCGAGCGCTGGGGGCTCGTCAACCAGGTCGTCCCGCTCGACAAGCTCCGCGACGAGGTGCGGGTGTGGGCGGATGACATGCTGGCGCTCTCCCCCACCGCGCTGCGTTTTCTCAAGCAGTCGTTCAACGCCGACAGCGAGCACATCGCCGGCCTCGGCCAGCTCGCGTTCAGCGGCCTCGGCCTGTTCCTCGACACCGACGAGGCACGCGAGGGCGTGCGTGCGTTCGAGGAGAAGCGCCAGCCGGAGTTCCGGCGGTTCAGGGCCCGGGCGTCGGTGTGAGGTGCTTCGTCACGCGTGAGCTTCCCGGGCCGGCGTTGGGCAGGCTGCGGGAGCTGCACGACGTCGAGGTGTGGAGCGAGCGCCTGCCGCCGTCGCGTGAGGCGCTCGCGGATGGCCTCAAAGACGCCGACGGCCTGCTGAGCCTCCTGTCGGACCGGATCGACGCCGACCTGATCGAGTTGGCCCCGCGCCTGCGGGCGATCTCCAACTACGCGGTCGGCTTCGACAACATCGACCTCGACGCCGCCACCGCACGCGGGATCCCGGTGGGAAATACGCCCGACGTGCTGACCGATGCGACCGCCGACCTGGCGTTCGCGCTGCTGCTCGCGGCCGCCCGCCGGCTGCCGGACGCGGCCGCCGACGTCACCGCGGGCGAGTGGCTGACGTGGGAGCCGGCGCGTCACCTCGGGGCGGCAGTCCACGGGGCGACGCTCGGGATCATCGGGATGGGGCGGATCGGGCGTGCCGTGGCGCGCCGAGCCGGAGGCTTCGGGATGGACGTGATACACGCGGGGCGCGGCGAGGATCCAGCGCCGCTGCTGGGGAGCGCCGACTTCGTCTCATTGCACTGCCCACTGACGCCGGCGACCCACCACCTGATCGACGCCGCGGCGCTGAAGCGGATGCGCCCGACCGCGATCCTCGTCAACACCGCGCGCGGACCGATCGTCGATCACCTCGCGCTGCGCCGCGCGCTGATCGACGGCGAGATCGCCGGCGCGGCGCTCGACGTCACCGAACCCGAGCCGCTGCCGGCCGACGATCCGCTGCTGAGCGCTCCGAACCTGATCGTCACGCCACACATCGGCTCGGCGACCCGGGCCGCGCGCGAGCGGATGAGCGACCTCGCGGTCGACAACCTGCTGGCGGGGCTCGAGGGGCGGCCGATGCCGCATCAGGCCAACACGGTGCTCGCGTGACCGTGCGCCTCGCGGTCGCCGACATCGGCACGAACTCGACGCGGCTGCTGATCGCCGACGTCGAGGACGGCCGTGTGACCCGTGAGCTGGAAAGGCGCTCGGAGGTCACCCGGCTCGGAGCCGGGGTCGACGCCGACGGCCGGCTCGGCGAGGAGGCGATCGATCGCGTGTACGCGACGCTCGACGAGTATCGCTCGCTGATGGACCGCCATCGCGCCCAGAGCGCCCTCGCCGTGCTGACGAGCGCCGTGCGGGACGCCGCCAACGGCGCGGAGTTCGCGCACCAGGTCGAGAAGCGCTACGGCCTGACGCCGCACGTGCTGACCGGAGAGCAGGAGGCGCGGCTGACGTTCATCGGCGCCACCAGCGAGCGCGACCCAGAAGAGTCCACCCCGACGCTCGTGATCGACATCGGCGGCGGCTCGACCGAGTTCGTCATCGGGCGCGGACGCGAGGTCACCTTCCACGTGTCAAATCAGGCCGGCGTGGTGCGCCAGACCGAGCGCCACCTGCGGGGCGATCCACCGCCCCAGCGAGAGCTCGACGAGCTGGCGAAGGACGTCCGCGCGATCCTGTCGGAGGGGGTGCCTGCGGAGCAGCGCAAGGCAGTCGGCTACGCGATCGCGGTCGCCGGGACCGCCACATCGCTGGCCGCGATCGCGCAGGAGCTTGAGCCGTATGACGCTGACAGGGTCCATGGCTACGTCCTTCCACGTGAGCAGTGCGCGGAGATCCTCGGGCGACTCGCAGCGCTCCCGCTGGCGCAGCGTCGGCAGGTGCCGGGCCTGCACCCCGATCGCGCGCCCACGATTCTCGCGGGAGCGGTGATCCTGCTGGAGACACTCGAGCTGTTCGGGCTAGACGAGGTCGAGGTCTCAGAGCACGACATCCTGCGAGGCGCCGCGCTCGAGCTGAGCTGACGCTACGCCGTGCGCAGGCGGCGGCTGACGTCGGCGCACTCCAGACACACCGACTCCGGAATCACGCCGGCCCTCATCAGCAGCGCAAACACCTTGCATCCCAGGCAGTAGCCGGCGATCGACTCAAGCGCGGCCGCCGGCGCCAGCGCGATCAGCACGCCGTCCGCTGCGCTGTGGAGACCCAGGATCAGCGCCAGCACGAGCGCCGCGCTCGACATCACCGCGCCGATCAGCTGTGCAAAGCGCTTGGGCGGACCCGGCACCGGCTTCTTGGCTCCGAGCCGCGGCGCGATCACGTTCTGGGCGACCCACCCGAGCGGGCTCAGCGTGGGGCCGGTCAGCACCCGCGCCCAGAAGCCGTATGCGAGCGGGATCAGCAGCCAGTAGAAACTCGTCGCGAGCGTTGCCAGCACCAGCACGAGCACGACGCCGGCGACAACCCGCGCAGCCTTCTCGTTGACGGGATTGGGAAACGAGAACACGGCACCCACCGAATTCTCATTATAGGCAGTCGGGATTCATCCTAATCCTCCCCGGCGCGCAAGTTCCGGCGCCGGCGCTCGTTTCCGATCTCAGAGCCAGGGATGGGTACGCGACGGACAGCCATACGCGCGGCGCTGGCGACGATCTTCGTCGTGCTGGGGCCCGCTGCCCCCGCACAGGCGGCGCCGCACGCGGGCGGGCCCGCCGCGACGGTGCCGTGGGGCGCCAGCGTCAGCCTGAAGCTGGACGCCCGGCCGGTCAGCGATCCGCTGGCAACGCCCGCTGGTCCGGGCTTCGTCCGGCTTGCAGGCGCGCAGCAGCACGCCGCCTCCGGCGAGGGGCTGATCGCGTTGACGATGGCCGCGCCCGGCACCTCGTGGAGCTCGCGGCGCGATCCGGCCGCGGTCGTCGATGTCTCGGTCGACGGTGGCGCGCCGCAGACGATCGAGCTGTTCTACGGCGGGCGCCCGTTCACCTACGAAGGGTTCCTCGGTCCGCTGGTCTCCGGGCCCCATCGCGTGGAGGTGAGCTCGAGCAGCACCTTGAGCGCCGCCCGCGATGCGCCGCGCGTGCGGATCATGGCCGCGCAGCTGGGGGTGGTGCCCGCGACGGACCCCTCGTACCTCGCGGACGCGTACGCGCCGTTCATCTACGGCCGCTCGACCTCCGCCCGCCGCTACATCCCGCTGCTGACCTACGTGGAGCAATCGAGTAACGGCGACGGCTCCCACACGCTCTCCTACACCTACGTGATCTCGGCCCACGACCAGGGCGACAGCATCGTTCCCGCCTACCAGTGGGGAACCTGGGGCCGGATGACCGACATCGTCTCGATCATCACCGAGACCGTCTCGCCGAGTGGTGCGGTCACCAGTGCGAGCTACTCCTCGTGCGCGTGCGAGGGAACTCCCTACCCCGACCGGCTGATGTCCGCCAGCGACTCGACAACGAAGCCGTTCGCGGGGTCGTGGCTCGCCCACCACCCGATGCTGCGCGACGCCACGGCGACCAACTACCTCTCCGACCAGGGCACCACCGCATACCGCTTCCAGCAGGCGCCGGTCGCAGGACCCGCCGGCGGCGAGGTCCGCGAGGCGGTGATGGACGCGCATCCGTGGACCTATCAGGTCTCCAACCAGGAGCTGCCGCGCGAGCACGTGATCTCGACGAGCCCGGACAACATCCTGGTCGGCGATTACCGCCAGTACGCGATCATCGACTCCGACATCGCCACCAGCGGCAGCGACTCGGTGCAGGTCGAGCTGCGGCTGGCCGGCGACCCCACCTGGTACTCCACCGACTACCGCCAGATGACCGCGCAGGTGCCAAGCACGTTCGCCTTCCACGACGGTGGCCACAACCGCACGGTGATCAAGATGCCGGCGGACTGGGCCGCGCGAGCGATCGACGCCATCCGGATCAGGCTCACGGTCACACCGCGCAATCCACCCGCCACCGCGATCATCCACTCGCTGCACGTGCTCGAGGTAACCCCGCAGTGGACGATCCTCGACCGGCCAATCCCGGCGCCGTCGGTCTACCAGGCGCCCGCGGTGTTCCCCGGCCCCCTGCCGTTCTAGTGGCAAGCGAGTTCGCTCGTCCAGCGTGCTGGCCAGGGCCGTCTGGACGAATGTTCGATTGCCGTCCGAGCCCTGACCGAGGATCATTGCGCGCGGGGTCAAAGTTCGCAGGAGCGAATTCGCGACACCCGACATAGGTTCGGGCGAAGCCGCAGACATCGGCGCCTCCCGCCGCCCGGACCACTCAAATCGGCCCTTTCTGGCACGTACCCCTGCCCGTCCCGATTGGGCCAAACCTGGATCGGAAGCCGCCCGCTGAAATATGCGGGCGGTTTTCGTTTAATGCGTCAGCCGCCCATCAGGCCAGGCTCGACCGCCGCGGATAGGCCACGCCGGGGTCGGTCAGCACGTTGACGAGCGCCGGCCGCCCGGAGGCGAATGCGCGCTCCAGCGCAGGGCGCAACTCGCCGGGCTCGCGCACGAACTCGCCGAGACAGCCGAGCGCCTCGGCCACCAGGTCATATCGGGTGCCGGGCCGCAGCTCCGCGGCCACCGAGTAGCCGTACAGGGCCTCCATCGGATGCTTCTCGAGCGCCCAGATGCCGTTGTTGCCGACGACCGCGACGACCGCGACCCCGTGCCGGGCCAGCGTATCCAGCTCCATGCCGGAGAACCCGAGCGCTCCGTCTCCGAGCAGCAACACGACCTGCCGCTGCGGATGTGAGAGCTTCGCCGCAAGTCCGTAGCCGAGCCCCGACCCCAGGCAGCCGTAAGGGCCGGGGTCGACCCAGCAGCCCGGCTCGAAGGACTCGATCAGCCGCCCGGCGAACGACACGAAGTCACCGCCGTCGCCGATCACGATCGCGTCCCGCTCGAGCACCGCCGACAGCTCGTGATAGATCCGCATCGGATGAAGCGGTGCGCGCGGGTCCTCGAGCTCGGCCCGCTCGGCAGCCCGCTTCTCGTCCTCGACCGCCCGCAGCGACGCGATCCACGCCTCGCGTGGATTCGCGGCCGGGCCGCGGGCGCCCGTGCGCAGCGCCTCGAGCGTCGCGGGCAGCGCGCCGTAGAGCTCCGCCGCCACCGCCCGCGGATGCTCGCGCGGCGGCTCGGCGACGTCCACGACGACGATCTCGGCGTCCGGCGCAAACGATGCGCCAAAGCCGAGGCGGAAGTCGAGCGCGGTGCCCACGACGACCGCCACGTCCGCCTCGCCCAACCCCCTTCCGCGCGCGCGAGAGAAGAACAGCTCGTGGTCGGCTGGCACGCAGCCGCGCGCCAGGCCGTTGAGGAACACCGGGATCCGCAGCTCCTCGACCAGCGCCCGCAGTGCCTCCTCGCCGCGGCCCCAGTACAGGCCGGTGCCCGCCATCACGACCGGCCGCTCTGCCTCGCGCAATAGGGCCGCGGCGCGCTCGATCGCGGACCCGTCGGCGCCACGGGCCCGCCACGGCTCCGCCGGCGGCGCCGGCGGCTCCTCGTCCGCTTCCCCCTCACCGAACACCACGTCCAGCGGAAAGTCCACGAATGCGGGGCCCGTCGGCGGCGTGCTCGCCGCGCGGATCGCCTCCTCGAGCAGCCCCTCGATCTCGCCGGGCTGCGTCGCCGTCGCCGCCTTCTTCACGAGCGGCCGGACGAACGGCACGTGATCGATCTCCTGGAGCGAGCCCTGCCCCCAGCGGAACTGCGGCGCGCGGCCACCCAGCACCAGTAGCGGTGAGTGGTTCTGCGAAGCGGAGGCGATCGCGCTCATCCCGTTCGTCACCCCGGGGCCGGCGGTCAGCGCGCACACGCCGAGCGAGCGCGTGACCTTCGCCCATCCCTCGGCCGCAAACGCCGCCGTCTGCTCGTGGCGAACGTCGACCAACTCGATTCCCTCCGCGCGGCAGCCGTCATACAACGAGAAGAGGTGACCGCCGGACAGCGTGAACAGGTGCGAGACCCCGTGGGCACGCAGCCGGCGCGCGACCAGCCGCCCGCCGTGGAGGCGTGTCGCCGTGTCAGTGCTCACCGGCAGCGGATCCTAGTCGCAGCGCGTTGACGATCGCGCCGCCGAGGATGATCACCGCCAGCAGGTAGAACCAGCCGAGCACGATCAGCACAAACACGAGCGTGGTCCCGAACCGCGCGATCGACGAGATGCTCGACAGGTACACCGGGAACGCATAGTCGACCACTCCGATCGCCAGCGTCGCACCGAGCGCTCCGGGCCACACCGCCCGCCACGGCGTGCGGCGGTTCGGCACGCGCGCGTAGATGATCGCGAGGCAGCCGAACAGCAGCGCGACGCTGAGGCCGAGGGTCAGCCAGTACGCCAGATCGGTCACCCGCGCCAGATCGAACGGCAGGTCCTCGGCCCCAGCCCGCAGCAGGCTCTGCGCGGTCGGCACGGCGACCGTCGCCACCATGAACACGAGCACGACCAGCAGCATCGCCAGCGCGAACCGCTTCTGCTCGAGCCACGGCCGCGCGCGGCAGCCGTAGATGCGGCTGAACGCGGTGTCAAGCGAGCCCCAGAACGAGGAGCCGAGCCACACACTGCCGATCAGCGCCAGCACGCCGGTGCTGGTGGTGGAGCTCTTGACCTCGTCCAGCAGGGAGGTCAGCGTGTGCTCGGCCGCGCCCGGGAACACCTCCTGGAGGTCGGTGAGCACGCTGCGCTGCACCGCGTGCGAGGAGAGGACCTGGCCGGCGACGAACAGGCCGAGCAGCGCCACCGGGACCACCGCCAGCAGCATCGTGTAGGCGACCATCGCGGCCTGCCCGGTGATGTTGGCGTCCCACGCCAGCCGCCAGAAGCGGCGCAGCGCGCTCGCCAGCCGCGGCCTCAGCGAGCGGCGGACGAGCGGGCCGGTGTGGCGGCCACGCCGGCCGCGAGTAACGCCCGGGGCACCCATAGCTGGACCTCGTCTCGCTTCCCCTTCAGCTGGATCGGCGGACGCCGCTCGAACTCGAAGCGATCATCCGGGAGCAGCGCCCTGGTGGCGTCGGTGATCAACAGCTCATCGCCGGTCTGGCGGGTCGCTGCCTCGACGCGCGCCGCCGTGTTGACGGTGTCCCCGATCACCGTGAACTCGACGCGCCCGCCGCCACCGACCGTGCCCGCGATCACCGGGCCCGAGTTGATGCCGATCCCGATCGCCACCTTGCCGCCGTAGCGCTCGCGCACCAGCTCGGCGGTCTCGAGCGCCGCCATCACCGCCTGCTCGGCGTGGTCGGCGGCGCGCTGGGGGGCGCCGAACACCGCCAGTACGCAGTCGCCGATGAACTTGTTCGCATGGCCGCCGTACTGCAGCAGCGAGGGCACGACCAGGTCCCAGAAGCCGTTGAGGAGCGTCACCACCTCGTGCGGATGTGCCCGCTCGGCGAACGAGGTGAAGTCGCGGATGTCCAGGAACACGACACTGACCTCGAGCTCCTCGCCCGCGAGGTCGGAGCCCTCGCGCAGCACCCGCTCGGCGAGTCCGGGGTCGACGTATGCGCCGAACGCCTCGCGCAGGCGCTCGCGCTCGTCGAGCCCCTCGACCATTTTGTTGAACGACTGCGCCAGCGCCCCGGTCTCGTCGGTCGCGACGACCGGCACGCGTGCGCTGTAGTCGCCGCCTCGTACCCGCTCGGTCGCCCTCCGCAGGTCGCCCAGCGAGGTGGCGAGCGAGCGCACCACGAGCAGCACAAGCTCGAGCGACAGCGTGAACGACACCACTACCGCGATCAGCCACGAGATCCCCAGGTCGGTCAGCCGCGCGTGATGGCCGCGCGTTGAGAGGCCCGCGACGACGACGCCGGTGATCACGTTGATGATCGGCGCGCTGATCAGCAGGCGCCAGCGCAGCGGCAGCCCCGGGGCGTCGATCTTGAAGTCGGGCGCCAGCCCCTCGGCGACCCTCTCCAGCACCGGCCGCGCCGCGATCTCCATCGTGAAGTAGCGGAAGATCAAACTGAACAGCAGCACGACCGTGCCCGCGACCGAGATCAGGAAGAACGAGTACCAGGGGAGCCCGAGCTTCCAGGTCAGGAACGCGATGAACGGCAGATAGCTGAACAGGAACGGGTACTTGCGCATCCGCCGGGCGTATTCGAGCGGCAACGTCGCCAGCGCCCTCCATGCGGCAACCGTCGAGGCCTCGTCGCGCGCGCCGCGCTCCCAAGCCCGCACCGGGCGCCACATGCGCATCGTGAGCTTGATCGAGATCACGTTGTCGAGCGCCACCAGCGCCTGCGATACCCCCACCAGCAGCCAGAAGTTGCCGCCGCTCATCGGCTGGTAGAGGCTGAGCAGACCCATCCCGCCCAGCACGATCAGGTGCGCTACGCCGAACTGCGCCCAGACCAGCGCGAACGAGTTCCACCGCGCGATCGCTCGTACCGCCCGGTCGATCGGATCGAGCATGGGCTTGATTATGCCCGTGGGCGGGGCCTTAGCTCGCGGGCGCGAGCGGCGCGGGTGCAGCCCTGAGCTCCCGCATGGCGCACGTGCGCGCGCGCGCCCGCGCCCGGAGCAGTGCCCCTGCCTCGGCGAGCGCGTGCTCGCCCTCAAACCAGCGGCGTCCGATCCTGATCGCCGGCAGCCTGCGGATCCCGTTCGCGCGCAGCCGTCGCGCGGTCGCCCGCAGGGCCTCGTCGCGCCCCTGGTCATGGGCCGCAGCCAGGCACCCCTGAAGCGGCACACCGGCAGCCGCGGCCGCCTCGGCGAGGATCTCCGGGTCCTCGAGATCGAAACCGCCGCAGAACGCGAGCCGGCTCGCGGCAAGCGCGAACCTCGCCCCGGCGCCTTGTTCCGCCGCGTAGGCGGCCGCTCGGAGCGCGCCGCAGGGCGGCTCCGCCAGCCGGTCCGGCCACACCAGCGGCAGCCTCAGCGCCACCGCGCACGTCTCAGCGTGTGCGCGGAACGCGGCCAGCCCGCCACGCTCCTCCCGCTCGGGCGCCAGGGGAACGCTCGGCACCCATTCCACGTGACCCAGCATCCGCTCAATCCGCTCCGCCGCGAGATACGAGAACGGGCAGCCGAGGTCGAAGTAGAACTCCGCGTGGGTCGGCCTGCCATTCAGCAGGCGCTCCGCCCTGCGCTCGGCCAGCATGATCAGCTCTCCCATCGCAATCCAAAACGAGCGCCGGGGGGAAAACTGTCGCAAACTTTGTCGGGGCGGTGCGGGGAGCCGCCCGCTCTCGGTCCCTCCCCGGTGCGGCCGGAACTGCGTCCAGTACCGGGTTGATTGCTCCTCGCGGTCCGTTAGACTCAGATTTGGTAGGTAGGCTCAGTCCGTCCACCGGGAGGCACCCCATTCCGCACGTTCCACCCCCCAAGCGCCATCCTTACGACCAGTGGTCGCCCGACGCCCGCGCGCTCGATCTCGTCGGCGACAAATGGACCCTCTTGATCGTTCGTGATCTCGCCGCCGGGCCGCGCCGCTTCGTCGAGCTGCAGCGCGTGCTCCCCGGGATCTCGACCGAACAGCTTCGCTCGCGGCTGAACCGGATGGTCGCCGACGGGATGCTGACCCGCAAGCGCTACCGCGAGGTGCCGCCGCGTGTGGACTACGAGCTGACCGAGCGTGCGGCAGAGCTGCTCGGCGTGCTCGGCGAGCTCGCCCGCTGGGGCTATGACTGGGCCTGGAGCGAGCCCCGCTCCTCGGAGAACGTCGACCTCGGCGCGATCTTCCGCCTGGCGCCCGGCCTGGTCCACCCGGACGGGCTGCGCGGCACCGTCGAGTTCGCGATCACCGACGGCGAGACGACGTCGTACACGCTGACGCTGTCAGGTGCCGGCGTGAAGATCGAGGAGCGCCGGGCGGAGTCCCCGGACGCGCGCGTCAGCGGCGACGCGGCCGCGTGGATCGCGGCGTTCTCGCCCGACGGCGATCGCTCTTCGCTGCACACCAGCGGCGAGCGCAAGCTCGCCCAGCAGTTGCTCGACCGGCTGGCGCCGCCCGCCGGCGGTCGTGTGGAGCGGGCCGGGACCCGCGCCGCGTAACCGCGTTCACGCGCCGCCCGACTACCTGCTCGAGTAGCTCGCCGAGGTGATCTGCGGGATCTTGTAGAGCTGCGGCGCGCCCGGTAGCGGCGGCGTGACCCAGCACGCCGGATACTGGCCGGCCTGGTTGGGTCCGGTGCCGGGGTTCGAACGGGTCTCCCCGTTGCCCGGCTTGCCGGTGTTCCTGCAGTCCCAGTTGCCAAAGCCCCAGTCGCCCGGGAAGTGGCCGCCGGCGTTGAACACCTGCGCGAGCCACAGCGGCGCGGGGTAGGTATCGCCGCGGTTGGCGGAGTCGCGGGTCGGCGACAGCGACAGCGTCTCGGGTCCGGTCGGCCCGAACTGCCGCAGGTAGTGCCCGCAGGGCACGCCACCGCAGGTGAGGCCGTTGCCGCCCAGCGACTCCGTCATCGCGGCGGTGCCGCCGGCGCCGTCCGTGAGGAAGTCGGAGATCAGCTGCTGGTGCAGCGACAGCCAGTTGAAGATCGGGTTGAGCTGCTCGAGGAATGGGCCGAGCTGGTCGAGCACCGGGCTCAGGCCGCGCAGCACCTCGGCGGTCGCTGGCAGACCCGTGCGCGAGACCGTGATCAGCGGGCCGAGCTTGACGAACAGCCGCCGCAGGTACGGCGAGAACTGCTTGACCGCGGTCAGCGTCGGGCCGAGATCCTGGGCGACCGGCATCAGCTCCTTGAGCAGGGGGTCGGTGTTGAGGTCAAACGTCTTCACGCGCGCCATCGTCAGGCGGCTCTGCAGCAGGAACTCGGGGAACACGTGGAAGGTGTCTGCCAGGGCGTTGGCGTTGGCCGCGGTCTCGGAGAACACGGACTCGCCGCTGACGACGACGTTGCGCAGCGCCGAGGTGTTCTGGCTGAGCGCCGCGAACACCGTGCCGCCGTTGCGCACAAGGCCCACGGTGGCGGTGTGCTCGATGTCGAGCACGCGCAGGATGTCGGTCGCGTCGGCGACGAAGATCGGCAGGTTGCCGAGCACGTCGTTGAGGTTCTGGTCGTTGCCCTGGACGGCCTTGGCCAGCTCCTGCTGCCAGACCTGGAATGCGTGCCGGGTCGTCGGATCGAACGCGTTGAAGATCTGACTCAGCTGGACGGCATTCTGCACCTGTCCGCGCCCCAGCAGGCAGCCGTCGCACAGCTTGGGGGCGGTCGGCGAGCCCGGCGTCAGCTCGACGTAGGTCTCGCCGAGGATCGTCTTCTGGCGTAGGATCGCGTGCGCGTCGGTGTGGATCGGCGCGAACTTGTTGTCGAGCTGGATCGTCGCGATCGTGCGGTTGCCCTGCGGGTCGAGCGTCTTGTCGATAACCCTGCCCACCGACACGCCGGCGATCCGCACATCCGCCTGCGTGGCCAGCTGATCGGCGTAGTCGAATGAGACCCTGAAGCGATAGCCCTGGGGGTTGAACGGGATCGTGCCGCCGAACTCGAGCCACAGGAACAGCAACAGGCCGACGCACGAGAGCGCGAACAGCACCATCGTCACGATTCGGGAAATGGGAGGGGTGCCGGTTTCCATCAGTGCTTGGTGCCGGGGGACGTGGATGCGGTGTTCGCCGACGCGGCGGCGGTCTTCAGCGGCGTGTAGCCGTCGGCCGAGATCCCGTGCGCCTTGAGCCCCAGGTAGTAGGCCTTGATGTCCTGCGCCGGATGGCTCTTCGGGCAGAGCTTCGTGTCGCTGAGGATCGGCAGGACGTTCAGAGCCAGCGTCGAGAGCGGCCCGAGGTTCTGCGCGATCTGGTCGTATGTGGCGCAGCTGGCCTGAGCGAACAGCGGGCGGAAGTCGCCGTTGGCGTCCTGCACGGAGAACACCGTGCGGGCGTCGTGGTCAAGCCAGGCCAGCCACCAGAGGTAGCCGTGCTGCCCGTTCTGGGGGTCACAGCCGTTGCCCCGGTCCGGGCAGTAGCCGAGCAGGTTGAACAGGTGGTTGAGGACCGTGAACACGCGACCGAGGTTGGGGGTGGCGCGAGCGAGGTTGATCGCTGCCGGACGCAGGTTGCGGACCACCGGGCGCGCGGCGATCACGAACGGGCGGATCTGGTCGCGCACGATCGGAGTCGCCGGGACGGCGAGTGCCTGGATCGCCCGGTTGGCGGCGGGCAGCGCCAGCGCGGCCGGGATCAGGTTGGTCGCGGTCGGGCCGAGCACATTTGCGAATGTGGTGACCTTCTCCAGCGTCGAGGTCGTCTGCGCGAGTGTGCCAGGCAGGTCCGCGACCGCGCGGCTGACATTCTGGTTCTCGGCCGCGAACGCGTGGAACACCTTCGCGCTGGCGTCGATCAGCTGCACGATCTGGACCTTCTTCAGGGCGAGCGCGGTGTTCAGCCGCTGCAGCGAGTTGATCAGCCGCCTGAGGTTCGCGCCGCGCTGGGCGACCACCGAGTTCAGGCGGGCCAGGTCCCGATGGGTGGGCTCGAAGCGCTCGAACACGCCCGCCAGCTCGCTCCCGCCCTTGCCCTTAAGTCCCTGGCCGGCGCCATTCACAAGCAGATCGAGGTATGCGCGTGTGTCGGCGTCGAGCGAGGACAGGATCTCGTCCGGGTTGATGTCCGGCATCGTGTTCGAGACGGGGATCGTGAAGCCAGGCTTCGCGACCGGCGTGCTCGCCGACCCCGGGTCGATCTCGATGAACATGTCCTTCAGCCCGGTCTTCGGCCGCAGCAGCGCGGTCGCATCGGTGTGGATCAGCTTCTTGTACTTCTGATCGATGTCCATCGACACGATCGCGATCCCGTTCTTGAGCGAGACGCTGCCGATCTCGCCGATCTTGACCCCCGACACGCTGACGAACTGGCCCTGGCCCGGCGTCACAGCCTGCGCGGTCTGGAACTCGGCGTTGAGGGTGAACGGCGAGGACTCGATGAACGGGAAGCGCAGACGCTCGTGGCTGAGCACGTAGCCCGCGACCGCCACCGACAGCACCAGGAGCACGATGATCGCCACGAAGTCGCTGATGTGGGTGGTGATCGCACGTTTCATGGCTTCGACCCCGCGGTCGAGGACGAGGACGAGGCTGAGTTCGACGACGAGGACGAGGTCGAGGACGCCTTCTTGAGCAGGGTCAGCGGCGCGAGTGGGAGGCCCTGCTGCTTGAGCAGCGCGCTCAGCGAGTTCACCGCCAGCGGCACCAGCGCCTGCTCAAGCTTCTGGCCCGATGGCGACATCGTCGCCGCCACCTGGCTCGGGCCGTTCCCGGTCGGCGTGTCGAGGCTCGAGATCCGCGGCTGCGTCTCACACGGCACGGTCGACACGAGCTTGCCGCCCGGGGTCACTAGCGGCGGGTTCTTGCCACCCGGCGGGACCGTCGGCTGCGTGCCGTTGATCGGCGCGAGCGCCTGGCCGAACAGGCCCGTTCCGAGCGAGTAGGTGATCGTCCCGCCGGTCCCCAGCACGCGCACGTACGGGCCGTTGGCGTCGAAGTCGCGCGACTCGCCGGCCAGGCCCGGCAGGAAGTCCACGCCCTCGATGTACGCCTTGCGCGGCGGGAACCCGTTGGACGAGTTGAAGTGCGGGTCGTGGATCGTCAGCTGCGACCACGGGTAGATGACGTTGACCACGCAGCTGGACGCGGGACGCACGCCGTTCTTCATGAACGGGATCGTCTCGGCGGTGAGCTTCGCGAGCGCTGGGATCGTGAACGACAGGTCGTGGACGAGCCCCTCCAGCTCGGAAGGCTGCACCAGCGCGCGCAGCTGCGCGATGAATGGCAGGCTCGCGGTGATCGACGGACCCGAGCTCTGGACGCCCGGGATCAGCGCCTTGGCGAACGCCCGCAGCGGCGGGAACGCCCGGTTGAGCGCGTTGAAGGCCGGGATCGCGACCGCAAGCGTCGTCGGGAGCTCGGCCACCGCCCGCTCGAGCGCGACGTTCTGGCGCGCGAACGCGAGCGCGGTCGTGTTGAAGTCGGTGACGAGGCTCTTGAGGTTCTGCGGGTGCGCGTCGAGCGCGCCCGCGGTGACGCCGCCCTTGTCGATGTAGTTCGACAGGTCGTGCGGCTGGATCCCGAGCGCGTCGTGGCTGACGATCGCGCCGTACTCATAGGCGGGAAGCCAGTACTGGATCGAGGCGTTGTATGACGGACCGGACTGCTTGACCGCCAGGCCGTACTGCTGGAGCAGGATCTGGAGGTTGCGGCGGGTGTCAGATTGCAGCGAGGTGAGCAGCTGGTCGAACTGCACCGGCTCGACGCCCTGCTGGATCGGGAACGTGTAGCCGCTCGGCGCGACCGGCGCCTCCGGCGTGCCCGGGTGCACGTCGATGAAGAAGTTGCCCTCCAGGAAGATCCGCGGCCGGATCGCGAACGTCGCGTCCTTGTGGATCGGCAGCCCCATGGGGTCGATCGTCATCGTCACGCTGGCCGCCTGGCACTGGTTGTCGGCGTTTGCGCCGGCCTTGCAGCTCGACACCGGATCGATGCTCGAGACCTTGCCGACGTTGACGCCCGCGATCCGGACCAGGGAGTCCGGCCGCAGCCCGTTCGCGTTCGAGAACAGCGCGTGGATCGTGTAGTGGCTCGCGAACGGGTTGGCGAACTTGGTGTACGCCCCGTAGGAGATCGCCATGATTACGATGATCCCCAGCAGCCCTGCTGCGAAGGTGCTCAATCCCTTGCCGCGTTTGCGTCGCCTGCGCATCAGTGGTTGAGGGGGTTGTAGGGGGTTTGCGGTCCGGTGAGCGGCACCCGGCTGAACGTCTCGCCGGCGGGGACGTGCAGGCGGCCCCAGTAGGTGGGGCCCTGGCTACCCGGCGTGTACTGGTCGGTCTCGAGCCTGGGGAAGTGCTCGGGCGGCAGCATCCCGAAGTAGTTGAGGTTGGCGGGATAGCCGCGCTGGCCGGTCTCGCAGTCGGCGTTGCCGTTGTTGTCGATCGCGGCGGCGTACGCGGGACCGTGCAGGTACTCCGCATCGCTGGTCGCCGCCGACGGGGTGCCCGCGGGGTAACCATCGGCAGGCGCGTTCGCGCCCTGATCGCCGACGTTGTTGGGCTGATGGTTTGCGAAGTTGAGCATCGCTCGCTGAGCCGCGCCGAGCGTCGTCTGCTCTGAGACGTGGTCTGAGAAGAATGTCCAGAACGCGTTCCAGCCGCCGCACACGGTCACGTACGGCCCCAGGTACTTGATCATCGGGTTGAGCGTGTCGACGGTCGAGGTCAGCGCGTTCAGGGCCACGTTCGTGCCCGGGTTGCGGGCGAGATCGCGCAGCGCTGAGAGCACGCCCTGCACCTCGTGGTTGAGCTGCGGCGTGCGTGGCAACACACGGATGCCGGCCTCGAGCGCGGGGTTGATGTTCGGGAGCGCGTCGCGGAGCGCGGCTGTAGCCGGCGTCATCTCGCGGCCGAGCGTCGCGAAGTCGATCAGGAACGGCTGCTGGAAGCGCAGCGAGTCGGTCGACACGTCGAGCGTCGGCGGGGACTGCGCGATCGTCGACTCGAGCGCAACCGGGTCGCGGGAGATCGCCTCCCAGGTGGTCGCCATATCGGTGAACAGCCGCGCGTTGACGGCCGCGACCGGGGCGATCGCGCCCATGAAGTTGTTGAGCGAGGAGAAGAAGCGGGTCAGGCCGGTGGACGGCGCCGACAGGTAGGCCGCGACCGGCTGGAGGTGCTGGAACAGCTGCGGCAGGTTCGCGATCGTGTCGTTCAGGTCGCCGCCCCGTCCCGTCAGCGTGTCGCCGAAGCCGACCAGGTTCTGCTGGATCGAGGGCCTGGTCTTGGCGTCGAAGATCTTGTTGAGGTCGTCGAACTGGACCGGGACCGTGGTCTGCGAGATAGGCAGCGTGCCGCCGTCGGGGAAGTCCTTGCTCGAGGTGCCGCGCTGGAGCGAGACGAACTTGAGCCCGAGCACCGAGCGGGGCAGGATCGTCACGGTCGAGTCGACCGGGATCTTGCCGTTCGACTGGTTGAGCTTGAGCGTCAGCTCTGCTCCCGACTGGCCGTTCGCAAGCTCGATCGGCTTGATCCCCGAGACCACGCCGATCCGGAAGCCGCCCTCTCGCACGTCGTTTCCGACCACCAGGTTCGAGCCGTTGGGAATGTCGACCTTCAACTCTCTGGTGGGCACAAACGGCAACCCGGCGTTGGCGTTGTAGGCGAGGAACACCGCCACCATCACGACCAGCACGGTCACCGCTCCGATCAGGACCGGGTTGGCGAATGCGGATTGCTGGCTGCGTCTCATGGTGAGAGGAGGTAGCTGAGGAGCTGTTGGGTCTGGCTGCCGGTGCTGCTGCCGGCGCTGCTGCCGGCGCTGGAGGCCGCGCTGGAGGCCGCGCCGCTTGCCGCCCCCGACGCGCCGCGGGCCGCGCCGGTGGTGCGGTGGATGAGGCCGGACGCGGTCGAGGTCGCGGTCGACGGCAGGCCGCCAACCAGCGACAGGATCTTCTCGATCGTGCTCTGGACCCCGGAGCCGCCCGAGCCGCCGCTCGAGCCTCCGGACGCTGCCCCGGGTGGTGAGTGGCCCGAGGCCGTCACCGCGGCGGTGCTCAGGCTTGCCTGCTGAGCGCTCGTATCCGAGGCGGCGAGCTTGCACGGCGCCGCCGGGGCGGTGATCTTGTAGTACGGGCTGTTGCGGATGTACGGCCAGTCCCGCGGTGGCTGACCGCCCGGATCAGGGACGCAACCGTGGATGTTCGAGGGGTCTCGCTCGTTGATCCCCGGCTGGTTCGGCCCGGTCCAGGAGTAGCACTGGCGGTAGCTGGGTCCGGCCGAGGAGAGGCCGGAGGCGACGGAGTGCTGGTTGGCGTACGGGCTGCAGTTCTGGTTGGCGAACAGGTCGACCGCCAGCATGTGCCCGAAGGGGCCGAAGTAGTCGATCGCCAGCGTCTGGTTGAAGACATACTGGAGCACTGCCTCCAGACCGGTGAAGCCCTTGCCGCCGGGACTGCGCGAGTCCGGCTCCACCGCCCGGCTGCGGTCGTCGAGGTCGTGCAGGACGATCGCCAGGTTCTGGTCGAGCTCGGGGTTGAGCTGCGCGAACGTGTTCAGGTGCGAGACCAGCGGGCCGGCCGCCTGCACGGCCGACTTGCCGGTGACCGACGTCTTGCCGAGCGATCGCAGCGACGGGAGCGACTCGTTCGAGAACGGGACCAGGTCGACGAAGAAGCGGCGCAGGTTGGCCGACGCCTGATTGAGGTTATTGAGCACGGGCGTGTTGGCGACGACCGCGTTGGAGAGGTCGGCGAGCGCCGGTCTCAGCTGCTCCAGGAAGGCGGGCAGCTTGTGCCACGTTGCCTGGAACGCGCCCTGCTGGGAGGCGGTGTCCGAGGCGGCGTTGTTGGCCTCGACGATGAACCGCTGCACCTGGGCGCTGTTGTTGGCCAGCGCCGTGATCACCGAGTCCGCGTTGACGTTGAGGTCACGGATCGTGGCGGAGTCGTTGGCGAGCAGGTTCAGCAGGTTGTCGGTCTCGGTCAGCGCGGGGACCGCGCGCCGCAGCGCGTCCTGCAGATCGCCCGAGCGTCCCGCGACTGCCGCGCCCAGCTCGTTGATGATCAGCGTGAAGCGCTCGCGGTAGGGCATCCGCATCACGTCCTGCACGAGGTCGGCGGGGATCGTCGATTCGGTGTGCGTGACCGGGATCGTGCTGCCCACCGGCAGCACCTTGCCGTACTGGCCCGGCTCGCAATCGACGAAGTACTCGCCGATCAGCGACTGCGGACGCGACTGGCAGAACGCGTCGCTTCGGAACTGGCCGAACCCCGGCTGGGTGACGTTGACCGTGACGACAGCGTGCAGCGGGTTCAGGCAGTGCGCGGCCTTGTCGTACCCACAGAGCTCGATCGACTTGATCGTGCCCGCGCGCACCCCCGAGACCTTGAAGTCGGCGCCGTTGACGAGCCCGAACGCGTTGTCGAGCTCGATCCGGTAGGTGGCGCCCGAGGGAGCGTTTGAACTACCGCCGGCGATCACCAGGAACGCGCCCGCGGCGAGCACGATCGCGGCGCTTAGCAGGACCCGCTTCATGGGTGCCTCACGCTCCGGTCCATACCGAGGGCGCTCATCGTCCGGTCGGTCCCTCGGACGGGTTGCACGGGTAGCCCTTGTACGGGTAGTACTCGGCGCTCGTGCCGGGCTGGTCGCTCGGGCTGCGCTCCATCGAGCCGGGGCAGCGGTCGCCGTAGCCGGTCGTCAGCACGCTCTTGGCGAACGGCAGTCGGCCGGTGGGGTTCGTGAGCAGGTTGTTGACCGCGGAGCAGGTCCCGCCGAGGATCGAGGTGATCGTGGGCGTGCACAGGTCGAACTTGGGGTTGATTGGCGTGCCGACGATCGAGGCGAGGCCGACGACCAGCGCGCCGGCGCGGCTGACGCCGCCGTTGGCGTCATAGATGCCGGGATGCGAGTAGCCCTCGAACCAGCCGGTCAGGTCCACCGCGTACGGGCGCCCCACCGCCAGCTCTGGGGTCGAGTTCTTGAGCGCGATCACCGACTCCGGGAATGCGCCATTGCGAAGCGCTCCGTCGGCGTAGGTCTTGTGCACCGTGACGGCCGCCAGCGGCACGCCGAGCGAGGTCAGCTCGATCAGGTCATTGTTGGGGCCCGGGCGGCTGATGATGTTCGCCAGGTCGCGGATCGTCGGCACCGCGTCGATCGCGAGCGGACGCAGCTGCTCGAGCAGCATGCGGAGCTTTGGCGCCACCGGCTTCGAGACGTTGACCAACGGCGTCAGCTGGTCGAGCGCCTCGCGGAGGTTCACGAAGGTCGTGTTGGCCAGGCGCATGAAGCCCGGCAGCCGCTGGATCGACTGCCCGAGCGCCACCCGCTGTGAGGCGAGCGCCGAGAAGGTCGTCGAGAGGTTCTGCACAAGCCCGCTCAGGTCGCTGCTGCGCTGGGCGAGGTCGGTGACGAGGTTCCCGGACTTGACGATGAAATTCGTGAACTTCGCGGTGTCGCGGTTCAGCTCACGGAACAGCATGCTGCTGGCAGCGAGCGCGGGGTTCAGGTACTGCCACGCGGCCTGCGCGATCTGTCCGCGGTTGGCGTACTGGGATGCAGAGCCCTGGAAGACGTCCTGAAGCCCCTTGCGCGTGGGCGCGTCGAGCGTGTTGAACAGCTGGTCGAGGTCGACCGCACTGGTCGTGTACTGGGTTCCGATCGTGCCGCCGCTGGGAATCGCGGGCGCATTGCCGGGGCCCATCCGCAGATCGATGTAGCGGTTGGCGAGCCCGGACAGCGACGCCTGGCGCACCGTGGCGACGGTCCCTTCGCGCAACGGCGTCACGCTCGAGCTGTTGATCGAGAGCGTCAGCTGCGCCAGGCCGTTCGGCGTCAGCGAGATGTCCGACACGGTGCCGACCGGATTGCCCGCCACCTCGACCTGGTCGCCCGTCACGATTTGGCTGGCGTTCTGGAAGAGCGCCTTGACCTCGTAGCTCTTGCCGCCCGACAGCAGGATCACGGCGACGGCGATCACCGCGATCGCGATCGCGGCGATCGCAGCAGCACGGCCGATCACCGTCGAGTTGCGGACCACCCTGACCTCGATCCTGCCAATCGATCTCCTCCCGCCCGGGGTGTTGGGGGCTGGGCCACCCGGAGCGCGCGCCGTTCGACGCTAGCAAGCATTTCGTTGCAGTGTCAATTTCGAACCGGAGGGGTTTTCCGGCCTTTTCAAGAACGTTCTTATGCGTTCTTCAGCCCGTTTCTTACTGCATTTCGCGCCGCGATGCGCCACCTATACGGCAGCTTGCGAGCAGCGACGGCCCCGGGGCTGCCCCGGACGTCCGGAACGCGCTTCGGTTCGAGCGACTGCTCGACGCTCGCGCGCGCAGTACCCGGGGCGGGACTCGAACCCGCAAGCGCTTGCGCGCAGCGCATTTTAAGTGCGCGGACTTTGCCAGTTTGTCTACCCGGGCTCCGGCAGTGATCTTAGAGTCACTGCCGGTGCGACTCGCATCGCAAGAGCCCCTCTCAAACCTCTGCCCACAAGCGCTCTCACCGCAACTAATCCGCTGCTACGGTGTCGATAGGACCGAGGGTCCCTGAAAGGCCGTGGAAGTCTCCGCTCTGAAATATTCCGGGCCGGTCGGTTTGCACGCCCGCTCGCCGCTGCTGAGGCTCCAGTCGGACGAGCGTCTGATCATGCTGACGCGGCGCGGCAACAGCCATGCCTTCGAGGTGCTGGTCGGCCGCTACGCCTCGCGGCTGCTGGCGTTCTGCCGCCACCTGCTCGGGTCGCGGGAGGACGCCGAGGACGTCCTGCAGGAGATCTTCGCTGCCGCGTTCAACGCGATCCTCGCCGACGATCGGCCGATCAACGTGCGTCCGTGGCTGTACCGGATCGCGCGCAATCGCAGCCTCAACCATCTGCGGCGGATCCAGGCCATCGGCGTCGACTCGATGGACGTCCACTTCTCGGACCACGGCGCCAGCACCGCCGACAAGGTGCACGATCGCGAGGAGTTCAGGCTGTTGGTCGGAGACATCAACAGCCTTCCCGAGACCCAGCGAACCGCGCTCGTTTTGCGCGAGATGGATGCGCTCTCCTACGAGCAGATCGCCGAGGCGATGGAGACCACCGTGCCAAGCGTCAAGTCGTTGCTCGTGCGCGCGCGGGTGTCGCTCGCCGAGGCCGCGGAGGCCCGGCTGCTGTCCTGCGATCGGGTCAGGCTCGAGCTCGGCGAGGTCGCCGAGGGCCTGCGCCGGCGGCCGAGCCCGCTGGTCCGCCGTCACCTGCGGATCTGCCAGCGCTGCTCGATCTTCCGCGAACAGCTCAAGGAAACGAACAAGGCGCTGGCCGCGCTGCTGCCGTTCGGGCCGCTGGTCGTGTTCAAGAAGCTGCTGCTGGGCCACGCCGGCCACTCGGCCGGCGCCGGTTCAGGAGCGACGGGGGTCGGATCGGGCGCGGGTGCCGCCGGTTCGGGCGCCGCCGGCGCTGCGGGGACCACAGCAGCCGGCTCGGCCGCCCTGGGAACCGCGGCCGGATCGACCGCCCTTGCGGGCTCAACCGCGGGCGGATTCATCTCCGCCGGGGTCGGCGCGCTGGCCACCAAGGCCGCCGCGGGCCTGGCGGCCGCTGCCCTTGTCACCGCCGGCGCCGTCGAGGTCTCGCACGTCACCCACCCGGTCCAGACCGTTGCTTCCCGCGGTCAGGCGCTCTCCTCCGCGAGCGGCACCTCGCCCGCTATCGCCCTGCGCCATCACACCGGCAGCACTACGGCAGGTTCCTCGCGAGAGCTGCGCTCGAAGCGCAGCGCCGTGGTGACACCCAAACCGACCTCCACCACCGGCACCACAACCACCGGCACGACCACCACGACGACGAGCACCACCACCACGACCTCCAGCACCCCGACGAGCACGACGCCGCCGCCGACGACCACCACCACCCCGCCGGGCCGCACCAAGACCCAGACCGACCCGACGATCCTGACGCCGCCTGCGACGACCACGACGACCACGACCTCGCCGACGACAACCACGACGACCGGCACAACGACGACCGGCACGACCACGACCGGCACGACCACGACAACTCCGCCGGATCAGCCGAACGGGCCCGGCCAGCCGAACGGCACCGGACAGGGCGACGGTCAGACCACCGGACCGGGCAACGGCGGTTCATCCGGTCAATAGCGGCCTGAAGTGATCGACCTCGATCACTTCCGCGCTGTCGACATGCGCGTCGGCCGGGTCCTCGCGGTCGAGGAGTTCCCGGAGGCACGCGTCCCAGCCTGGAAGCTCACGATCGACTTCGGCCCGGAGATCGGGGTCAAGCGCTCATCCGCGCAGATCACTCACTACTCGCGCGCGGAGCTCCAGGACTCACTCGTCGTGGCCGTCGTCAATTTCCCGGCCCGTCAGATCGGGCCGTTCCGCTCTGAGGTGCTAGTGCTCGGGGCGCTCGATGATGCGAAGGGCGTCGTGCTGCTGCGTCCCGACCAGGACGCCGCCGTCGGCTCCCGCATCGCCTGACGCGCCGGCACATCTCCCCGCAATCCGCCAAGAAGCAGGAAAGAGGGCCATAGGCCTAGAACACACACGCGGAGGCTCACGATCTCCCGACGGATGCCGATTTAAGTGCCCAGATGCGAGGCGAGTCCAAGCAGCGAGATGGCACTGTCGAGCAAACAGCCTTCATGGAAATTCGTCGAGTACGACGCCCTCCGGCATCGGCTGTGGATCCTGGGTCAACGCTGCCACCACGGCGCCACCGGTAGCCTCGTCGCCGCCGTCGGCTGCCTCGGTCTGCTCGCCGAGCGCCAGGTTGGGCGCTCGATGCTCGCCCTCACGCTTACCGGCGGCGCGTTGATGGCCCACGACTGGAAGGACCACACCATCTGGTTCGAGCGCGGCCGGGGCACGCAGCTCTAGATTCAGCCCGCGTACACCTCGACCAGCCGCTCGTAGAACCGATCCTCGCCAAGGCTTCCTCGTGCGCGCTGAAGCGCCCGCTCGCCCGCGGCGCGGCGCGCCGGCGGGTCTGACCAGCAGCGGGCCAGCGCCCGCGCCCACGCCTCTCGATCCTCCGCCGGCAGCGCGGCGTCCGCACCGGCAAGCTCGGGCAGCCCGCCCCGATCGCTCACCAGCACCGGCACTCCGCTCGCCAGAGCGTCGAGCACCGCATACGGGCATGGCTCCTCCCACCGCGAAGGAGCCAGGACGACCGCTGCCTGGCTGCGCAGCCCGTCGAGCTCGCTTGCGCTCAGCTGCCCGGTGAAGCGCACATCAGCTCCTGACGCCAGCCGCCTCAGACGGGGTTCGTCGGGCCCGGTGCCGGCCACGACGAGCGGGACATTCGCCTGGCGAGCGGCGATGATCGCCGTGTCGTATCCCTTCTCCTCCACCAGCCGCCCGGCCACCAGCGCGTGCCGTCCGCGGTCGGCCTGCGTCGCCGCCGCGATGGCCGCGTCCGCCACGAAGTTCGGCAGGGCGACCGCGCGCGCTGCCGGCAGACCGAGCTCCACCAGCCGGTCGCGGGTCGCCTCGCTGACCGCGACGAAACGGTCGGCGTGCTCGAACAGCCGCGGTTGCGCCACGCGCAGCCCGGCCGCGTACACCGCCGCCTCCGCCAACGAGCCGCGGCAGCGCAGCCGCAGCCCCGGGAGCGTGTCCTCGCCGCGGCAGCGAAAGCACGGAGCGCCGTCCCGGTAGGCCACCGCGATCGCGCAGAACAGCCTGAAGTTGTGCAGGTGCAGGATTGTGCGCGCGCCCGCAGTCCGCGCGGCCGCGAGTGCGCGCCACCCGAACAGCGGGTGGACGTTGTGGGCGTGAACGACCTCCGCGCGCAGCCGCCGAACCGCGTCGAGGACCTCGCCGGGGTCGAGGCCGCCTCGTAGAAGGCCGTGTGCGGCGCGAGCTCGGCTCTCGCCCGCGCTCGCGCGCTCGAGCACCTCGACCGTGTCCCCGCGCCGCCCTAGCAGCGCCGCGATCTCGCGGACCGCCCGCTCCTCGCCTCCCTGCGCCCGGTAGCGATTGTGGAGCAGCAGGACTCGCATCCGCGCGCGCGATTCTGCCAACGTCCCGGACCGCCGATGACGATTGCCCTGCTGACCAACTATCTGGCGCCGTACCGCGTGCCGCTTTACGAGCGGCTCGCGCGCCGCCACGAGCTCGAGGTCCTCTGCTACGGGGGCGGTGAGCGATACGTGCCGCCGTGGTTCGCCGACCTGGACCGCCAGATCGACGCCGCGCCGTTCCCGGCACGCAGGATCACGGGTGCGGCCGAGGCGCTCGCCCGCAGCGGTGGGTATGAGGTCGTGATCGCCCCATTCGCGGGCGGGGCGGTGCTTCCAGCCGCTTACGCCGGCGCCCGGCTTCGACGCCGCGGCTTCATCCTGTGGGCCTCGGTCTGGGTGCAACCACGTTCGCTTGGGCATGCGCTTGCGCTGCCGGCGACGAGGCGGATCTACAGGCACGCCGATGCCGTCCTCGCCTACGGCGAGCACGTAAGGCGCTTCGTGGCGGGGATCCGCGGTCGTGCCGAGGACGTGTTCGTCGCGCCGCAGTGCGTCGAGTCCGAGCTGTTCGCGCGGGCGGTCGGCCCCGAGGAGGTGGCCCGGTTGCGCCAGCACCATCGGCTCGGGGAGGAGCCGCTCGTGCTCTACGCCGGCCGGCTCGTCCCCGAGAAGGGGGTCGAGGTACTGCTCGATGCGTGGGCCAGCATCAGCGCACCCGCGGCGACGCTGCTGCTCATCGGCGACGGGCCGCTCGCGGCGCGCGCCGCCGCGACGCCACGGACCCGCGTGATCGGCCCGCTCGAACGCGCGCAGTTGCCGGTCGCGTACGCGGCGGCCGAGCTCGCCGTGCTGCCGTCGATTCCGACACCGCGCTTCCGGGAGCCGTGGGGACTCGTCTGCAATGAGGCGATGCACCAGGGCCGTCCGGTGGTCGCGACCAGCGCCGTCGGCGCGGTCGCCGGCGGGTTGGTCCGCGATCGCGAGAACGGCCTGGTCGTGGCCCCTGGCGAAGGGCAGTCGCTTGCCGGCGCGATCGAGCGGCTGCTGGCCGATCGCCCGCTTCGGGAGCTGCTCGGCGCCGCCGCCCGAGAAGCCGTCAGGCCTTACACCTACGAGGCGATGGTGGCAGCATTCGAGCGGGCGCTCGCGGCCGCACGCCGCTGAACGCCTGCCTCACTGGCCGACGGAGAACAGCGCCTCGAGGTCGTGGCGAGAGTAGACCTCGAACGCGACCATCGTCTGCGTGCGCAGCACGCCCGCGAGCTGGGAGATCCTGCCGGTGACCACCTCCGCGAGCTGGGCCTGCTCCCGCAGCCTGAGGACCGCGACGAAGTCCCATTCGCCGGTGACCGAATAGGCCTCCGCGACCCCATCGATGTCGGCCAGCTCGCCGCCGAGCGTCGCCAGCGCCGAGCGGTCCGCCTGGATCAGGACGATCGCGTGGGTCACGTCTCGTGTGTCTCCCCCGGCTCGAGGATCACGACACTCGAGCCGGTGGCGGATTCGACATCGGACTTGAACGCCTGCGCGTCGGTTTCGATCGGCGGGAACGTGTCGTAGTGGCAGGGGATCACGGTGTTCGCGCCGACCAGCTCGGCGGCGTCGACCGCGTCGACCCGGTCCATCGTGTAATGGCCGCCGATGCACATCAATGCGACATCGATCGGGTGGTGCTTGCCGACCAGCTTGAGATCGGAGAACAGGCTGGTGTCCCCCAGGTGGTAGACGACGGCCTCGCCGAAGTTGATCAGCAGCCCCGCCGGCGTGTTCACAGTTCCCTTGGGCGTGGTTGAGGTGTGCCACGCGGGCACGAGCTTCACCCAGCCCCAGTCGAATCGGACGGTCCCGCCGAGGTTGGGATCGTGCACCTGCACGCCCTCCTCGCCGAGCTCGCCGGCCAGCTCGACGATCGCCACCACGGGCGCGCCGGTCCGCTTCGCGATCGCCACGGTGTCGCCGATATGGTCGGCGTGGCCGTGCGTGAGGAGGATGTGGGTGGCACTGACGTCATCGGCCGCGATCGCCGCCTTCGGATTGCCGCTGAGGAACGGGTCGATCAGGACGGTCGTATCGCCGTCTGAGAGCGTGAAGCATGCGTGGCCGAGAAAGCGCACTTCCATCGTCGTCACTCCTCCTTGTTGTTCGCGCGATTCTGGTCCGGGCCGAGCTCGCGGGCGAGCTCGAATCCGATCGCCACGCCGACGAGCATCCCGAGCCGGGTCTCTTCGGCCAGCAGGGTCCGGACCGCGCGGGCACGCTCGTCGGGGTCTCCTCCGCCGGTCGCCTCGCGCACCGCCTGATTGTTGGCATCGTCGAACCAGCCGCCCTCCGACAGCGCGGTCGCGAGCACGCGCTGTAGCGCCGGCGCCGCCCGCGCGACGAGGTCCTGCGCTGCCTGCAGCCGCTGCGGATCGGTGATGGCCGCGATCGCGGCGTCGAGCTCAGCGTCGGTATAGGGGCTGGCCGGCACTGGTTGGAGGATCATACGTGCGTGGCTATAGCCCTGACCTCGTTCTCGCACGGCGCCGGCTGCGGCTGCAAGCTGCCCGCGGCGGCGATCGCGCCGCTGCTCTCCGACATCAGCTCAACCGACGACCCAGACGTGCTGGTCGGCTTCGAGACCTCCGACGATGCCGGGGTCTATCGGTTGCGCGACGACCTGGCGCTGATCCACACCGTCGACTTCTTCACGCCGATCGTCGATGACCCGTTCGACTTTGGGCGAATCGCCGCTGCCAACGCGCTGTCCGACGTCTACGCGATGGGCGGGACCCCCGTGACGGCGCTGAACCTGGTGGCGTTCTCGCTCCAGGAGATCGGCGAGCAGGTCCTGTCGGAAATCCTGCGCGGCGGCGCCGCGGTCGCGGCCGAGGCCGGCGTGGCGATCATCGGCGGCCACTCGATCGACGACACCGAGCCAAAGTACGGACTGGCCGTCACGGGCATCGTCCACCCAGACCACGTGCTGCGAAACGCGGGCGGCCGTCCCGGCGACGTGTTGGTGCTGACCAAGCCGCTCGGCGCCGGCGCTGTCTCGACTGCGATCAAGCGTGGGCTCCCGGCCCCGCTCGAAAGCGCCGTAGCCGTGATGACGGGGTTGAACCGCGACGCGTCGATGGCCGCGCAGGCGGCCGGCGTGCACGCGCTGACCGACGTCACCGGCTTTGGGCTGCTCGGCCACCTGCACGAGCTCTGCCAGGCGAGCGATGTCGCCGCCGAGCTACAGGCCGACGCGGTGCCGGCGATCGACGGCGTGCTCGACCTGCTGGCGGACCCGGACGGGCGGGCGATCGCCGGGGGAACGCGGCGCAACCGTGAACACGCCGAGCAGTTCGCGACCTTCGGCGAGGCCGTCGGCGAGGCGCGACGGTGGCTGGTGTGCGACGCGATGACTTCGGGCGGCCTGCTCGCCGCGGCCCCGGCTGATCGTGCCGGCGCGATACCGGGCGCCGCGATCGGGCGGCTGGTGGACGGCCCGGCCGGGACGATCGCCGTCGTATAGGGCTTAGCGCGCCGCCACCCGCGCCAGCGGGAGGCCGATCGCGAGGCCGGCGAGGACGCCCACCCCGTCGGCCATCCAGCTCGCCTCGAACTGCGTGGCCAGCGGCATCAGCGCCAACACCAGCGCGATCGCCGCGGTCCCGATCAGGTCGCCGTCGACCTCCTCGCCCTCTCGCAGCGCCAGCAGATCCGGAATCGCCCACGCGAACAGCAGCGCCAGCGCTGCGCCGTTGCCGCCGCTCGCGACCGGCACCGGATACACGGCCGCGGCGGCGGCGATCCCACCGACGCCGCCGAGCAGGAACAGGCCGAGCACCGCAGCCGGCCCGTGGCGGCGCTCGAGCAGCCAGCCGTAGAGCATGATCGCGCCGAGCGCAAACAACGCGTAGCCGGTGTTCCTGTAGATGAACGGCGCGGTGAACAGCCGCCACCAGTGCGCGCCCGGCTTGCCGATCACCACCACCTGCGCCACGTTGAACAGCTTCGTCCGCCACAAGATGCAGCCGACGAGCCCGATGGCCACGAGGGCGAGGCTCGCATACGGGCGCGTGTCCGGCCGGATACCGGGGATCTCGCCCCGCCGCAGCCGCGGCAGCGCGGGCGTCGGGGGCCTGCGCCTGCGCTTCTCGGCGACGCGCCCCTCACGGTCGAGCTTCGGCGCGCGCTTGCGTAGCCGGTTGCCGCAGTACGGGCACTCGGTGATGTACGGGCTTACCTCCGACCCGCAGCTCTTACAGATCACGAAAAGATCCGGGCCGCCCGTGCTCACGATCCGATTGTAGAGCGGCACGAAAGGCCCGCGGGCGCGGGACGACGCTCCGGTAAGGGCCCGTCGGGCGTATCGGGTGGAGGGGGATAAGTCCACCCACCCCCCCGGCCAGGTTGGGGTCGGTGAAGTTGTCCTCGCTCCGCGGGGATAGCACGGATCACCCCCGCCGTCGGCGCGGGGTGCGTGATGTTATCCCCGCCCCGCCGGAGCGCCCGCCGCCCCGGGGGCGCCCGGCGCCGGGGCCCGCCGGAGCGCCCGCCTCGCCCGCCCTACACCGCCGTCGCCGCCACGATCTCGGCCATGACCTCGCGCAGATCGTGATTGGCCTCGTACACGACGACCTGGCGGGCGGCGCCGTTGCCCCGATCGAGCAAGTCCTCGACCGCCTCGAGCTCCGCCAGCGAGCCGAGGTCCTGACAGTGCTCCCGCATCCGGTCGATCAGGCGCCGCGCCAGCGCGCGGGTCGGGACGCGATTGGAGTGCGGCAGGTCGACCAGCTCGCCCTCCAGACCGTGTCTCGCGGCCAGCCACTTGTTCTCGTCGAGCATCTCGAACGGATAGCGCGACAGCCGCTTACCGGCGTCGAAATGCTCGGCCAGCTCCCGCACCAGCCCCTGCACGAGCGCCGCCAGTCCGAGCGTGTGCTCGACGCGCGTCTGCGAGTCCATCACCCGGATCTCGACCGTGCCGAAGTTCGGATGCGGGCGCACGTCGTGCCACAGGTAGGTGTAGTCCTCGATCACCTTGCAGTTGATCATGAACTCGATCCGCCGCTCGTAGTCCTCCCAGTCCTTGTACGTCGGCGGGATCCCGACACGCGGGAAGGCCCTGAAGATCGGCGTTCGGGTGGAGGCAAGCCCGGTGGCGTCGGCGCGCCAGAAGGGGGAGTTGGCCGACAGCCCCAGCAACACCGGGATGTGGACGCGCATCCCGTTGGCGATGTGGATCGCCTTGTCGGGGTCGTCGATCCCCACGTGCACGTGCATCCCGAAGATCAGCTCCTGGCGCGCGACAAACCGCAGCGCCGAGATCAGGTCGCGGTACCGGGGTCGCGCGACGATCCGCTGGTCTTCCCACATCGCAAACGGGTGGGTGCCGGACGCCCCGATCGCAAGTCCCTTGCTCGCCGCCGTCTGCGCCACCTGCCCGCGCAACGAGCGCAGCTGGTCCTTCGCCTCGGCGGTGTTCCGGCAGGGGTCGGTCGAGACCTCGAGCACGGACTCCATCAGCTCCGGCTTGATCTCGCCCGCCGGGGCGGGCTCCAGCAGCGACTCGATCGCGTTGACGAGCTCGAGCGATTCGGCATCGAGGATCATCAGCTCCTCCTCGATCCCGATCGTGAACGCCGGGCCTGTGAATTGCTGCTTCATCCGGCGCAGCCTAACGTGCGTATCCGCCGTATATTGGGCGCGGACGATCAGCGGAAGAAGGGATGGTCTGAATGGCTCTGGGATATGACGGCAAGCTGTACATCCTTGCGTTCGACCATCGAGGGTCGTTCCAGAAGAAGATGTTCGGCATCGAGGGCGATCCCTCCCCGGAGCAGACCGAGACGATTGCCGACGCAAAGCGCCTGATCTTCGAGGGGATGCTCGAGGCGGTCCGCCGCGGCGCCGAGGCGGGCGCGACCGGCGTGCTCGTCGACGAGCAGTTCGGCTCCGATATCCCGCAGCGCGCCCGCGAGCATGGGCTGAAGCTGGCGATGCCGGTGGAGAAGTCGGGGCAGGAGGAGTTCGACTTCCAGTACGGCGATGACTTCCCGGCGCACATCGAGCAGTTCGATCCAGACTTCTCAAAGGTGCTGGTGCGCTTCAACCCGGATGGCGACGCCGGCATGAACCAGCGGCAGCTGAAGCGTCTGAAGACGCTGTCCGACTGGCTGCATGACCACGACCGGAAGTTCCTGTTCGAGCTGCTGGTGCCGGCGACCGACGAACAGCTCGAGCGCGTCGACGGCGATACCGACCGCTACGACGCCGAGCTGCGGCCGGAGCTGATGCGCCGCGCGGTCGAGGAGATCCAGAACGCGTCCATCGAGGTCGACGTCTGGAAGATCGAGGGCGTCGACGAGCGTGAGGACGCCGCGATGCTCGCCGAGCAGACCCGCGCCGGCACCGGACGCGAGGGCGTCGTGTGCGTGCTGCTCGGACGCGGTGCGTCGACCCAGAAGGTCGACCACTGGCTCCAGCAGGCGGCGCCGGTCGACGGCTTCATCGGCTTTGCGATCGGTCGCTCGATCTGGTGGGACGCGCTCAAGGGTTTCCTCCAGCAGAGCCTCTCCCGTGAGGAAGCGGCCTCGCAGATCGCCGAGAACTATCTGCGGTTCGTGCAGGTCTACGAGCGCCAGGAAGTCCACTAGCTGCGACGCGCGGCTGGTAGGCTCGCACGCGCATGGCGATGAAGATGCGTCAGAGCCTGGCGCAGCTCGAGCAGGAGTTTCGCGAGGAAGCGCAGCTGGACCGGAGCCGGCGCGAGGGCCTGCGCCGTCAGGCTATCGCCCGCTCACGCAGGCGGCGCCACGAGAAACAGCGGAAGCGCAGCTCGATGCGCTTCTGGGTGCTGTCGCTCTCGCTGATCGCGACAGCGGTGATCGTCACGGTCGCGATGTTCGAGACGCTGTACTACCTGCTCGGCTAGTCCGCGCCCCCGCCGAGACCCCTGAGTGCCGCGTCCACCTCGTCCCGCACGCCCTTGCCCGCGCCCGGTCGCTCCTGCTGGATCTCGAGATAGACCTCCTTGCGAAACACGGGGATGTCGCGCGGCGCCTGGATGCCGATCCGCACCTTCTCCCCCATGATCGCCAGCACTGAGACCTCGATCTCGTCGCCGATCATGATGCTCTGGTTGGACTTCCTGGTGAGTACCAACATGTCTTTGAGTTGCCTCCCTGCTCGCCGGCTGCTTTAAAGACAAATCCGGTCATTGCAACTCTTCGCGCGCGACCGGTCTCGCCCGAGCGGGAGCATAGCGGGTCAGATCGCAGTTGCACAAGCCTTCACTGTGCCTTTCACCTCGTCTGGTCGGCCGCAGCCTGTACTAGTCTCCGGCGGCATGCCCCGTCGATCGCTACGACCGGAGTTGAACCGGATCCGGGCCTGGGTGCGGCAGGGAAGAACCGACGCCTGGATCGCCCACCAGCTCGAGGTGACGGTCCAGCAGATCCAGGCGTTCAAGCGCGAGCAGGGTCTCGAGCCTGTCGGCGAGGGGGAGCCCGGGGTCGCGCCGCTCGACTATGACGATGAGATCGATCTGCGCGCCGAGGACGACGCGCTGATCGCCGCCGAGCTCGAGGCCGCCGAGGCCGTACGCGGCGACGAGGACGAAGAGGACGAGGATGAGGGGGACGAGGGCGACTCGCGTCCCCGGCGCCGGCGAGGCCGCCGCGGCAGCCGTGGCGGTCGCGGCCGCCGCAAGGGGCCGACGACGCTCGAGGCCACCTTCGACCATGGCGAGGAGGGCTACGGGCTGTGGCTCGACCCGGCGATCCAGGACGACCCGATCTACGCGGAGTACTGGGCCGGCCACCGGCCCGTCGAGGTCGCGATCGAGGAGGACCAGATCGTGATCAGACGGGCCGGCGAGGAGGATTCGGACTCCGACGAAGACGCGTGAGCGCCCGCCCCGGGTTAGACGCCTGAGCGCCTACCCCCGGTCGATCCGGCGCCCGCCCGCATAATCGGTGGCCTCGCGCACGTATCGCGCGAACGCGGCCCCGGCGACGGTCGTCAGGTCCCACGCGGCAGGCGCCGTGGGCGCCGCCCGCGTGGCGATGTCAAAGCACCAATCGGTGCCCTGCTCGACGTACAGCGCCGCAAGCTCCTCGGTCGTGAACGCGCCGCCCAGGCGCCGGCGTAGCTCCAGCACGAGCTCGTCGACCACCCGATCGAGCGCCGGGCGATCGCGCGGATCGACCTCGGCCAGCCGCCGCTGGCCCTCCTGCCAGGAGCCGATCACGAGATCGAAGCGCATCGGGCGAGGCTTCCCCCTCTCGCCGTCGACCTAAAAGCTCCGGGTCAGTGGCTGGGAACGCCCGAGAGCACGTACGGCCGCTCGCCGGGCCGCACCATCCCCAGCTCCCGTGCATCCCGCTCGATGGTCAGCGGATCGTTCAGCTGCGCCTGCTCTCGCACCAGCGCCGCGTTGGCCTGCACCAGCCTGTGGACGATCGCCTGTTGCTGCTCGGCCTGTGAGCGAACCGACAGATAGGCAAGTGCGTGCTGAACGTACAGGCCGATCACGACCGCGAGGACCACAAGCAGCGTGACCCTCCCGATCCGATCCCAACGCACCCTCGCCACCGGACGGCGCGCGGTCACCCGCCGCGGGCCTGTCCTGCGCGCCGGGGGCGGGGCCGACGGGCGTGCGTGCCTGCGCGGCGCTGCGGCTTGAGAGCGGGCTGGCGGCATTCCCTGCGCGCTTCGTTCGACGCGCCGAAGCTCCTTCCTGCTGCAAGCTCGCGCCCACGCGGGGCGCCGGCCGGCTCGCGGCCGGGTTGCCGCTCACACTTTGAACGCCGAGCGGCCCGGATATCGCGCGTCTGCGCCGAGCGCCTCCTCGATGCGCAACAACTGGTTGTACTTGGCGACGCGATCGGTTCGCGAGGGGGCGCCGGTCTTGATCTGGCCGCAGCCGGTCGCCACGGCCAGGTCCGCGATCGTCACATCCTCGGTTTCACCGGAGCGGTGCGAGATCACCGCCGTGTAGCCAGCCCGGCGCGCGACATCGATCGCCTCGAGCGTCTCGGTCAGCGTCCCGATCTGATTGACCTTGATCAGGATCGAGTTCGCAACGCCGTTCTCGATCCCGCGGCGCAGGCGTTGGGTGTTGGTCACGAACAGATCGTCGCCCACCAGTTGCAGGCGGTTGCCCAGGCGGTCGGTGAGCGTGCTCCAGCCGGCCCAGTCCTCCTCCGCCATCCCGTCCTCGAGCGACACGATCGGGTAGCGCTCGGCGAGGTCGGCCCAGTACTGCGCCAGCTGTTCCGCGTTGAGCGTGCGGCCTTCGTGCTCGAGCACGTAGGACCCGTCGCGATACAGCTCGGACACCGCCGGGTCCAGCGCGATCGCGACCTGGTCGCCCGGAACGTAGCCCGCCGCGCGGATTCCCTCGAGCAGGACCTCGAGCGCCTGCTCGTTGGATGTCAGATCGGGTGCGAACCCGCCCTCGTCGCCGCCGGCGGTCGAGAGCCCGCGAGCGTGGAGCGTCTTCTTGAGGTTCTGGAACACCTCGGCACCGATCTTGAGCGCACCTCTGAAGGTCGTTGCGCCCACCGGCACGATCATGAATTCCTGGAAGTCGACGCGGTTATCGGCGTGGGCCCCGCCGTTGAGCACGTTCATCATCGGGACCGGCAGGATGTGGGCGCCCTCGCCGCCCAGGTAGCGCCACAGTGGCAGGCGCTCCTCGGCGGCGGCGGCGTGTGCGGCGGCGAGCGACACTGCCAGGATCGCGTTGGCCCCGAGACGCGACTTGTTCGGGGTTCCATCGAGGGCGATCAGCGTGCGGTCGAGCGCGCCCTGGTTGGAGGCGTCCTGTCCGCGGACCGCGGTGGCGATTTCCCCGTTGACGTTTTCGACCGCCTTGGTCACCCCCTTGCCGAGCCAGTCAGAACCGCCGTCGCGTAGCTCGGTCGCCTCGAACTCACCGGTAGAGGCGCCCGAGGGGACCGCGGCGCGGCCCCAAGCGCCGGAGCGCAGGCTCAGCTCGACCTCGACGGTCGGGTTGCCGCGGCTGTCGAGGATCTGGCGCGCGTGAACGTGTTCGACCTGGCTCACCGCACCCGCCCAGCCACTCGCACCCGCCCCACCACTCGCTCGATCTCGCTCATCTCTTTGGCCGGCCTCCTTCGGTCAGTCGTGCGCGCGCGTAGTACCCGAGCTGCTCGTCGGGGCTGAGATCGTTCCAGCTTCTGCCGTCGGACGCGGCGAGCTCGCTGCCGGCGCTGACTCGCGACCGGAAGCGCTCGGCGGCCGCGCGCAACGCCAGCTCGGGATCCACGGTCAGCTTCCGTGCCAGGTTCACGACCGCGAACAGCACATCGCCGAGCTCGTGAAACACTTGCTCGGCCCCATCCGCGGACTCCAGCTCCGCGAGCTCTTCTCTGATCGCCTGCAGCGGGGCCTCCACACCGGGGAAGTCGAACCCGCTGGACGCAGCGCGGCGCTGGACCTTACGCGCATACAGCGGCGAAGGCAGGTTCTCCGGCACGTCGCCGAACAGGCCCTGTTCGCGCCCTGCCTCGTGGCGCTTGATCTGATCCCAGTTGCGCCGTACCTCGGCAGCCGTGTCCGCCTGCACCTCGCCGAAGACGTGCGGATGGCGCCGGATCAGCTTCTCGGTGACGCCGTCGGCGACGTCGGCGAGCGAGCCGGCGTTTCGCTCCTCCAGCAACAGCGCGAGGAAATGGACCTGGAACAGGACGTCGCCCAGCTCGTCGAGCAGCTTCGTGTCGTCGCCACGGTTGGCGGCGTCGGCCAGCTCGTACGCCTCCTCGACCGTGTGCGGCACGATCGTCCGCTCGTCCTGCTCGCGGTCCCACGGACAGTCGCGGCGCAGCCGCCTCGTGATCTCGTCCAGGCGCACAAGCGCCTGAACGGTGCTGCGCTCGATCTCCGACACAGCCGCTCAGTGGCTGGCGCTAGCCGCCGCCGGCCGGGGGCTGCACCCCGGAGCCCTTCGGCGCCTTGTAGCCGGCGCAGTCCTCCATCATGAACTGCTTCCGGCACTTCGTCTGCGGCTGCCAATGCTTCTTGGATTGGCTGGACAGCGTCGTCTGCGCGGTGCTCTGCGCCTGGCTGGCCAGCTGCTGTTGGATTGTCGGAGACGCCTGCGCCAGCGACTGAAGCGTCGCCTTGGTGATCTTCGTCACCTCGAACACGTAGTAGCCGAATTGGCCCTTGATCGGGCCGAGCAGCTTCCCCTGGGGAGCTGCGAACGCGGCCTTGTCCAGAGCGGCGTCCTCCTGGCCGCGCATGACACCCCTGAGCAGACCACCGCTGTTCTTGCTGGTCGGATCAGTCGAGTACTGCTTGGCGACCTTGGTCCAGCTCTGGCCCTTGGACAGCGCGGCCTTCGCGGCTTTGGCACTGCCCAGCGATTTTGCGAGCACGATCCGGATATCGCGCGTCTCCTGGGTCCCGAACTGCGATAGGTGGCTGTAGTAGAAGTTGCGCACCTGCGCGGGCGTCACCTTCTGGGTGAACCTGGCGATCAGCTTCTGCTGCAGCAGCGTCACCCGCACCCGGAACAGGATGTCCGCCAGCGTCTGCCCGGACTGCTTGAGGAACTGCTGGAACTGCGCATCGTTCGGGTACGCCTGCGCCTTCTCCCGGTTGAACTCCTGCTGAACCTGCGAGTCGGTGACGTTGACATGCAGGCGGGCAGCCTCCGCCTGAATCCAGTAGGCGGTGATCAGGAAGTTCATCACCGTCGGGAACGTCGAGGTGAACAGCTGCTGGCAATCGCCACGCAGCTCCTTGTCGCTCTTCTTGGCGTAGGTGGGGATCTGCCTGCGAACCTGGCTGATACAGGAGGTGAACTGCGGGGGGTCGGCGGCGACGATGATCGGTGAGCCGGGAGACTGTGCCGCGTTGGACGCGGACTCGACGTACATCCAGTGGTCGAACGCCGCGGTCGTGATCGGATTGCCGGCCATATCGGCGACCGAATCGCCGGGCACGCCGCTTCCGCAGGCCGCCAGGCCGACCGCTGCCACAAAAAAGGCGCCAAGCGCCAGGGTGAACTTCAAGAGCCTCATCACCGGGTGGCCGATGGTAGCGACCGGGCCTCCGCCGAGCCCTCTTCGACGGCGTCTGCGGCCATCAGCTGCGTGACCGACAGCAGCACGTCCGCGGCTCTGACGACCGCGGGGAAACGCTCGCGAGGGTCGTCGGGGACCCGCACCGACAGCTGCGACTTGCCCGACTCATACAGCGCCTCGGGGATCTCCTGGCGGATGCGCTTGGCGCGCACCGAGTCGAGCTCGATCGGGGTGACCGCCAGCCGCCCGTTGCGGAACGTGACCGCGCGCGCGCCCGCCTGACCGAGCTTGATCCGCGCCTGCTGGAGCGCGATCAGGTTGCGCAGCGGATCGGGCAGCTCGCCGAACCGGTCCTCGAGCTCCGCGCGCAGCTCGATCAGGTCGGCGACCTCGCGGGCGGCCGCGATCCGCCTGTGGACCTCGACCTTCGCCTGCTCGTAGGGGATGTAATCGGCCGGCACGTAAGCGTCCACGTTCACGTCGAGCCGCACCGGCTCCCAGTCGTCGTCGGCGGCGTCGCCATCGGACGCCGCCGCCACGGCCTCGTCGAGCATCTGCATGTAGAGCTCGAATCCGAGCGCTGCGACGTGACCTGATTGCTCGTCGCCCAACAGGTTTCCGGCCCCGCGGATCTCCAGGTCGCGCATCGCGATCTTGAAGCCGGCCCCGAGCTCCGTGTAGTCGCTCAGCGCGGACAGCCGCTGCGCGGCGTCGCCCGTCAGCGCGGCGGCGCTCGGATAGAGCAGGTAGGCGTAGGCACGCTCGCGGCTACGACCGACGCGACCGCGGATCTGGTAGAGCTGCGCGAGCCCGAACGTGTCGGCGCGCTCGACGACCAGCGTGTTGGCCTGGGGGATGTCGATGCCCGACTCGATGATGCTCGTGCACACGAGCACGTCGGCTTCGCCGCGCAGGAAGCGCAGCATCCGCTGCTCCAGCTCGCGCTCGTTCATCTGGCCATGCGCCACCTCGAAGCGCATCGCGGGGCACACGCCACGCAGGCGTTCAGCCGTCTCGTCGATCGTCTCGATCCGGTTGTGCAGGAAGAACGCCTGCCCTTGACGCGCGTGCTCGCGCTCGAGCGCCTGCTTGACCAGCTCCTCGTCGTACTCGCCGACGTAGGTCTTGATCGGGCGCCGGCCCTCCGGCGGCGTCTCGATCACGCTGATGTCACGCACGCCGGCCAGCGACATCTGCAGCGTGCGCGGGATCGGGGTGGCGCTCATCGAGATCACGTCGACCCTCAGCTTCAGCTGCCGCAGCAGCTCCTTCTGCTTGACGCCGAAGCGCTGCTCCTCGTCGACGACCAGCAGGCCCAGGTCCCTGGCGCGTACGTCGCGGCTCAGCAGCCGGTGCGTCCCGATCAGGATGTCGACCTCTCCCTTGGCGAACCGCGCGACCGCCGCGCGCTGTTCGGGTGCCGGACGGAAACGCGACACGTGCTCGATCGTCACCGGGTAGTCCTTCAGCCGCTCGGTGAAGGTGCCGAAGTGCTGCTGGGCAAGGATCGTGGTCGGCACCAGCAGCATTACCTGCTTGCCGTCCTGCACGCACTTGAAGGCCGCGCGCAGCGCCACCTCGGTCTTGCCGTAGCCGACGTCGCCGCAGACCAACCGGTCCATCGGCCGCGGCGCCTCCATGTCCGCCTTGACGAACTCGATCGCGTCGCGCTGGTCGGGAGTCTCGGCGTACGGAAACGCCTGTTCGAATTCTCTCTGCCAATCGCTGTCCGGAGCGAATGCGTGGCCCTCGCGCCGCTTGCGCTCCGCATACACGTTCAGGAGCTCGCCGGCAAGCTCCTGCGCCGCGCGGCGCGCCCGCGCCTTGATCGTCTCCCATCGCGTGCCGCCGAGCTTCGAAAGCGGCGGGTCGGTCCCGCCGGCGCCCACGTAGCGGCTGATCTTCGCGAGCTGGTCGACGGGCACGAACACACGATCCGAGCCCGCGTATTCCAGGTACAGGTAGTCCCGCGTGACGCCGGCGACGGTCTTGGTGTCGAACCCGGCAAACCGCGCGACGCCGTGATCCTCGTGCACGACGATGTCCCCCGTGCGCAGGTCCGCGAAGCTGCGCAGGATTCCCCTTCGGCGGTGCCGCTCCGGGCGCTCGGGTGCCCGCCGCCGGCGGAACAGGCGGTGCTCCGGGATCACCGCAAGGTGGAACTGCGGCGCGATGAATCCCTGCTCCAGGCGCGCGTGCGCGAACGTCAGCAGCCTGCCGTCGTGCTCGCCGCTCTCGAGCCAGGTGACCTTCAGACGGCCAAGGTTGTAGGCGGCACGCTCGCCCTCGCCCCTCCGCGGGAACACGACCACCGTCCGGTAGCCCGAGCGCGTCAGCTTCTCGAGCTCGGGCTCGGCCTCGCGGATCCCGCGAGCCGCGACCTCCGCGCTCTGGGCCCGAAACACGAAGCGCTGGTCCTGATCGATGCTCGACAGGCGGATGCGAGCACGCTGCTCGAGCGCGCTCGCGATCTGGTCGGGCGCCACGTACAGGTTGTGCGCGTCCCGATCGTGAAACGCGACGGTCACGTCCTGCCAGTGGTCGTTGAGTGCTGGCGGAACATCCTCCTCGGCGGCGATCAGGAGGTTCGCGTCCTGCGGCACGAGCTCGAGGAACGAATGGAAGTCGTCGACCGGCAGCAGCTCGGCGATGTCGGGCCGATCGGCCTCCTCCTCCAGCGCCGCGATCTCCGCCAGCTCGCGGTGTTCCTCTGCGAGCTCCGCCGCCGGCGCCACCTCTACTCGCTCCGCGTCGCCGAGCGAGCGCTGCGTGAACGTCGAGAACCACCGCAGCGACTCGATCTCGTCGCCGAACAGCTCGACTCGGACCGCCCGGTCCTCGGTCGCCGGGAACAGGTCGAGGATGCCGCCGCGGATCGCGAACTGGCCCCGGTCCTCGACCTGGTCCACGCGCTCGTAGCCGGCCGCCACCAGCTCCCGCGAGGTCTCGTCCAGGTCGAGCAGCTCGCCACTTGTGAGCATGAAGGCCCGGGGGCGCAGCGACGGGTCGGGAACCTTCTCCGACAGCGCCACGGCGCTCACGACCGTGACCGGCGCGGCCCCGTCCGGCGGCTCGAGCAGCGCGTCGAGCGCGGCGATCCGCAGCCCGACGAGGTGCGGCGGCGGCGCCAGATGCGACTCGTAGGTGACGCCGCGGCTCGGGTAGTAGCGGACCGCCCGGGGCTCGAGCCACGCTCGCAGGGCGCTTGCCAGATCGCGCGCCGCGCGATCGTCGCCGGCCACCACGATCGCGGGGCGACCCGGATCGCGGTCCAGCAGCGACGCCAGCAGGTATGGCCGCAGCGATTGCGAGACGAACGCGCGCCCGCCGTCGCGCTGGAGCGCGGCGGTCTGCGGATCCTCTTCGGCATGGGTCAGCAGCGATCGGAGCATCGCGCTGCTGAGTCTAGGAAGACTCGGCCTGCCCCCAGACGATCCGCTCAGCCTCGTCCGCCGCCCGCTCGACCAGCGCCTGCACCTCTTCCTTCGGCTCAGCGAAGGGGGCGAGGACGTAGGCCGCGACGCGATCGGGATCGGTCGTCGGAGGCCGCCCCACCCCCACCCTGACCCGCGCGAACTCGCCCGAGCCGAGCCCCTGCTTGACCGACTTCAGCCCGTTGTGCCCCGCGAGACCGCCGCCGACCCGGGTGCGGATCTCGCCGAACGGCAGGTCGATCTCGTCGTGCAGGACCAGCACCCGGTCAAGGGGGACCTGATAGGCGCCGCGCGCGGGCCCGACGGAGGTGCCGGCCTCGTTCATGTAGGTCTGCGGCATGAGGATCGCGACCCGTGGCCCGCCCGGCCCCGCACGCCCCTCGGTGATCAGGCCGCGGAACCGCTGCTTGGCGCGCGGCAGCTGCCAGCGGACCGCCAGCGTGTTTGCGATCTGGAAGCCGATGTTGTGGCGCGTTCGCTCGTACTCGCGGCCGGGATTCCCGAGCCCGACCACGAGCCAACCGACCGGCGCACCGCGGCGGCCGGGCAGACGCATCGCGCCGCCCCGCTACTCGCCCTCGCCCGAGGCCTCGCCGCCGCCCTCGCCCTCCGCGGCAGCCGCCTGCTCGGCCTCCTCGCCGGTCTCGCCCTCGGCGACCAGCTCGACCTCCTCCTCGATCTCAACCTCCGCCTCGGTCTGCAGCCGCGGCGGGGTGAGTGTCGCGATCACCGTCTCCGGATCGTCGAGCAGGGTCACCTTTGGCGGAGCGGACACGGCCCCGAGCGTGACCGTGTCGCCGATCTGCATCCCCGCGACGTCGTGCGTGATCGCGTCGGGGATGTCGGTGGGCAGTGCCTCGATCGTGAGTTCGCGGGTGACGTGCTCGAGCACGCCGCCCTCCTTGACGCCAGGCGCCGCTTCGGTTCCGGTGAGCTCGAGCACGACAGTCGCCTGGATCGGACGGTCGAGCCGCACGCGCAGCAGGTCGACGTGGATCGTCTCGCCGCTCACGGGATGTCGGGAGAGTTCCTTGACGACGACCGGCGTCGTCGTGCCGCCCTCGATCGTGAGCTCGACCACCGCGCCCGCGTGGGCCAGCGTCTGGCGCAGCAGCCGCGCGTCTACCTGGAACGGGACTGGATCCACGCCACCCCCGTAGACCACGCCGGGCACCTGGCCGGTGCGGCGCAACCGGCGCGCTTCACGCGAGCCTCCGGGCTCGCGCGCGACAACGGTGAGCGTGGCTGTGTCGGTGCTGGCCATGGCGGCGAGGGATGGTAGCGAGCGATGTAAAGAACCTGCGCACGACGCCGGGCAACTCGGTAAGGTGGATCTTGCGATGTCGGGCGAGGCGCAGCTTATGCTGATGATTGCGGGCGTCCACCTCCTGGGACTGGCATGTGTGGCGGTTCTTATGCTGCCGGCGCTGAGGGACACGCCGCTACCGCCGAACCGTGGCTCGGACTCCGGTTCGGACGACGGGTGGGGCCGCGGGCCCAAGCATCCGCCGAAGCCGCCGGATTCGCCACGCGGTGGGCTACCCCTGCCTGACGCCGTGCCCGCACGCGTGAGGCTGCGCGATCACGCTCGGCTGCACGAGCTCTTGCCGCGCCGCCAGCGCCGCCCGGCGCGCGAGCCCGAACGCGATCCGGTCCCCACTCGCACGCACCGGTAGCCGCCCACCCACGCACCGGTAGCCGCCCGGGTTAGAAGCGCCCCGGGCAGACCGCGTCGCTCTTGATCCGCACGCTGATCTCGAGCAGCTCGATCCGCAGACCGCTGAGCGCGTCGCCCGCACGCCTGACGCGCACGCACTGCACGATCGGCAACGAGGCCCCCGCGTTCCACGCCACCCGGGCGGTTCCGACCGTGCTGGTCAGCGAGAACCCCGCCGAGGGCTCCAGCTGGAGGATCTTGACCGAACCTGGACGCTTCAGCGCGGCGGCGTCCTGTGCCACGCGCGTCCGGCACTGCGCGCTGACGCCGCAGCCCTGGATGCGCGAGCGCATGCCCGCCGCGTCGCCCCGGGCCTCGGCCTGGATCAGCCCGGTGACGGCTGAGCGCTCCGCTCCGTCGGCGCTGAACACACGCGCCAGCAGCGCACTCACCGCCAAAAACGCGACGACGGCCAGCGCGAGCCCGACGATCACGTAGCTGCGGCGCACAGCCGCAAAGTTAGCCCGCGGCCGTTTCAGGCGCTCGCGCTTGCGCGCGAACAGGCGCCGCTACGCCGCGCCGGGCGGGTCCTCGCGGCTCAGCTCCAGGAACCGCTCGACCGACGCCTCCTGGTGATCGAGCCGCTCAGCGAGCTCGCGTGCGTGCTCGGCCGCGAGCGCCAGGAAGTCCTCGACGCACCGCTCCGGATCATCGGCCAGCGGATACACCCTGGTCAGGTCCTGCTGCGCACACGCGATTCCCAGCGGCGGCTGGCCCTCGGCGAGCGTCCGCGCACCGCACACCGGCGTGACCACAAGGTGCGCGTCCCGCGCCAGGAGCGCTGTCGGCAGCAGCCGGTATGCGGGCAGCCGCACCGATAGCTGCACGGAGTGGTCGACCACGACGTCGGCCCCCATCAGCTCGCCCAGCGGCTCCCGCCACACGTCGAGCACCAGGTCCGCGCCGACGAGTGCGTCACGCAGCGTCGTCGCCTGCTCGACGTACAGCCGCTCGGCCTCCTCGAGGTCGACGGCGTCCGCCAGATCGAGATCGCAGGGGACCCGGAGCAGCTCGCTCGCCGCGACCGTCGTCCCGGCCCCCCGGCTGCCGCATGTCACATACGTCTGCAGCGTTCCGAGGTCGCGCCGCCCGTGGAAGATCACGGTCACCGCGTCGCTCAGGGGCATGCCGCCCACGCGCAGCGAGACCGCGACTCCGGCCGAGTCGTCCAGCAGCGCCCTCCGTAGCAGCTCCTCCGCCTCGTCGTTCCCTGCGCTGCAGTCCTCGTCGAGCATCGTCTTCCTGGAGTCAGATCGGCCTCGTCCCGCCAAGTATTTACCCAGAACCGGCGGCTGTTCTACCTGCGCGGGATCCGGCGACTCGGCGGTGGCGCAACCGGATACGCTCCAGCACGCGATGCGCATCCTCTACAAGCCGTTCGCAGTAATCGCCGGCCTGATCGCCGCCCGCTTGGGAAAGCGGGCGTTCCGCGGCGTGTGGTCGCGGATCGACGACAGCGAGCCGCCGCACCCGACCGCCGGCGATGCCAGTCTCCCAAAGGTCGTCGGCGCGGCCGCGCTGGAGGCGGCCACCATGGCCGGGATTGCGGCCGCCGTCGATCGCGCCAGCGCGCAGGCGTTTCACTACCTGACGGGGATCTGGCCGGAGAAGAAGAAGAAGTCCAGCGAGTCAGACGAGGATTAGCCAGGGGCGGGGGCGCTCGCCGTCCACGGCGTGAGGCCATCGCGCACCCAGTCGGGGATCGCCGCCTTCAGCAATGTGTCGCGGTCGACCAGCACGTGCCGCAGCGTCCCTTCCACGAGCAGCGTGCCGTCGCGGCCGATCCAGTGGTCGGTGACGATGCTAGTCGTCCCCAGGCGTGTGACCGCGGCCTGAAGCGTCAGCTCCTCGTCGAAGCGCGCCGGTGCGCGAAACCGCAGCTGTGCTTCGGCGACGACGATGTCCAGCCCGCGATCGAGCATCGTCTGGTAGCCGCCGAACGCCGCGCGCCACAGCTCGGTGATGTTGGCATCGAAATACGCGAGGTAGTGCGCGTTGAACACGACGCCCTGCATGTCACATTCGGCGTAGCGGACGCGCAGCGTGTGCCGGTACGGCTTGCCCACCTCAGCCCCCGCCGCGGAGCACGAACCCGCGCTCGGCGAGCTCGGCCACGGCGTCCTCAAACGCGGCGAAATCACGCCCGGTCAGCATCTCGATCGGCCGCCCGCGGGGCCCCTGCGCCCGGACCCACCGCCTCAGGACCGCCGGTCCCGCGCTCTGCGCCGCCTCGTCGAGCAGGTCGAGCAGGATCGGCAGCTCCGCGCGGTGCTCGAGCTGCCCGGACAGCAGCGTCAGCGCGTCGACGCCCAGGACCTGGCAGAGCTCGTCCTCGGTGAGCCCCAGCAGCTCCATCAGACGCGCTGAGGATTCCGAACGGGAGGCCAGCGCTCGCGCCCGTCCCGCTCAGAAGAGCTGATTCTCGCCGCCGAACACCTCGCTGACCGACCCGTCGGTGAAGATCTGCCGGATCGAGTTGGTCAGCAGGTCGGCGCACGAGAGCACGCGCACGTTGTCGGGCGCGCCGGGCGGCAGCGGGATCGTGTCGGTCACGACGATCTGCTCGAAGTGAGCGGCCGCAAGGTTCTCCCAGGCGTTGCCCGAGAACACGCCATGGGTGGCCGCGGCGTATACGCGGCGCGCGCCCGCGTCGTAGACCGCCTGGGCGGCAGCCTTCAGGGTCCCGGCGGTGTCGATGATGTCGTCGACCAGCACCGCAGTTTTGCCGGCGACATCGCCGATCACGTAGCCGATCTCGGCGACCTGCTGCGCCGGCCGCTCCTTGTTGAGGATCGCCAGGTCGGCGCCAATCTCCGAGGCGAACTTCTTGTTCAGCTTCACGCGGCCGGCGTCCGGCGCGACCACCACCAGGTCCTGGAGACCGAGATCCGCGAAGTACTGCGTCAGCATGAACAGCGCGGTCATGTGGTCGCACGGGGTCTGGAAGAAGCCCTGGATCTGCCCGGAGTGCAGGTCCATCGTGAGGATCCGGTCGATTCCCGCCGCCTCCAGCATCCGTGCCACCAGCCGCGCCGAGATCGGCTCGCGCGGTGCCGACTTTTTGTCCTGGCGCGAGTAGCCATACCAGGGCGTGACCGCGATGACGCGGTGCGCCGAGCCGCCGACCGCTGCGTCGATCATCACGAGCAGCTCCATCAGGGCGTCGTTCGCGCCGAGCCCGGCACGCGGATTGGCGCAGGTGGGCTGCACGATGAACACGTCCGCGCCGCGCACGGACTCCTCGAACCGGCAGTACACCTCGCCGTCGGAGAACGTCCGGAGCTTCATGCCGCCGAGCTGGACGCCCAGCTTCGCGGCGATCCGTGCGGCCAGCTCGGGGTTGGCCCGGCCCGAGACCAGCATCAGCCGCTTGTCGTACGCGAGCCGGAGATCGCTCGCAGGAGCCTCATGCGTCTCGAGCACGCTCATGGCCTCGTCGAGTCTACGACCGCGGGATGACGTCGCGATGCTGCTCACGGTTGCTTTTCCTGCGTTTCGCGCTGTTTGCGCCGCTCGGAGTAGCCCTCGACGTTCTGCTGGCGCTGGCGGGGATTCGTTCCCGCCAGCGCGCCCGGCGGGACGTCGTCGGTGACCGGCGCGGCCGCCGCGGTGTAGGCATCGTCGCCGATCGTGACCGGGGCGACCAGCGTCGTGTGCACGCCCGTCTTCACCCGCGAGCCGATCGTCGTGCGGTGCTTGCGGAAGCCGTCGTAGTTGGCGGTGATCGTGCTCGCACCGAGGTTCGTCTGCTCGCCGATGTCCGCGTCACCGATATACGACAAGTGGGGCACCTTGGTGCCGGCGCCGATGTCCGAGTTCTTGATCTCAACGAACGTCCCCGCCTTCGAGCCCTCGCGCAGGACTGTGCCCGGCCGCAGATAGGCGAACGGCCCGACGCTGGCGTCCGCCCCGATCCGCGCCCGCTCAACGTATGCGTGGAGCACCGTCGCGCGCTCTCCGACCTCGGCGTCGATCAGCGTCGACAGTGGCCCGATCGTCGCGGCGCCGCCAATCCGCGTGGCGCCGTGGATGCTCGAGAAGGGGTTGATCACGGTGTCAGCTCCGATCTCGGCGTCGGCGTCGATCACGGTCGCCCGCGGGTCGACGATCGTCACGCCGGCCAGCATGTGGCGGCGGTGGATGCGCTGCTGCGCGATCCCGCGGACCTGCGCCAGCTGTGAGCGGTCGTTGATGCCGAGGATCTCGGTGGAGTCATCGAGCTCGTGGGCGAGCACGCTGTGCTCCGCCGCGCGCAGGATCGCGAGGACATCGGGCAGGTAATGCTCGCCCTGCACGTTGTCAGCGCGCACCTCGGCCAGCGCTGACAAAAGCGTCTCGCCCTCGAACGCGTACATCCCCGCATTGACTTCCCGGATTCGCAGCTCGAGCTCGCTCGCGTCGCCCGGCGCCTTCGTTTCGACGACCCGCTCGATCGTCCCGTCGGGCCCGCGGATGACGCGGCCGTAGCCGGTCGGGTCGTCCAGAACCGCCGTCACCACCGTCGCGCCGGCGTGGCTGTTTTGCTGCGCCTCCGCCAGGCCGCGGATCGTTTCCGGCGTGATCAGTGGACCATCGCCGTTGATGACAACGATCGTCTGGCCTGGCCGGATCCAATCTCCGGCGGCCCGGACTGCGTCCGCCGTGCCCAGCGGGCGCTCCTGGACCGCGAGCTGGACGCTGTGGTCGAGCACGCTGCTCAGCTGCTGGTCGGGGCCGTCGACGACGACCACCTGCTCGGCGCCGGCGGCGCGCGCGGCCGCCACCGGCCAGGCGATCATCGGCCTTCCGCAGAGCGGATGCAGCAGCTTGGGCGTCCCCGAGCGCATCCGTGTGCCTTGCCCCGCGGCGAGGATGACTACGACCGGCGCGGTCACGCGCGCATCGTAGGGGATCACCGGCGAGGCCCCGGTCCGCGCAGCTGGGGAGCCCGGATTCGGACCGGGACCGCACGGCTCCAAAGGCCGGCATGCTGCCGTTACACCACTCCCCATTGGGCCACCGGCGTGCAGTGCCCAAGGTATCTCATCGCCGCCGCGCCCCGGACACCCCGTGAGTGCGGCGGGCTGGCCGCGCTCCTAAGCACGCTCCCTCAAACATCCGTCCACCCGGCGTCCAGGCTGTGTCGAATCGCGTCGGAATCGTCCGCGAAACCTGCACAACTGTGCAGCTCGACCACGGCAGCCCGGGCGCGCGAGCCGATGCAGGGCCGGGCACTGGCGGTCCCGGGCACACAGCTCGCCAGTGGGAACTCATGCGCTTCAGTCAAAGAGGTCGAAACAGCATGCCGCTGGTAAGGATGGCTCGGGCTCTCCTGTTCGGGCATCGGTCAGCCACGAGGCTGGTGACTGCATTGCGCCACGAGCGCGGCGCCACCCTGCCCGAGCTCGTCGTGGGGCTCGGAATGCTGATCGTGGTGGTGGGAACGCTGATGGTTCCGGTGACGATGACCCAGGCCGACCAGACGCGCGATGCCAACTACGACTACGCGCAGCAGCAGGCGCGGGCCGGTTTGGACTCGATGGTCGCGGACCTTCGCCAGGCCACATCGATCATCAGCTCGGGCCCGGTCAGCGTCGAGATGAACGTCTCGCTGCAGGGGCAGGCGCTGCTTGTCTATTACGAGTGCGACATCGTGCAGCCCGGCTCGGCCGGGCGTTACCACGAATGCATCCGGGTGCAGGCGCCGGCCGGCGGTCAGCTGCCGCCGCTGTCGGCGGGGACGGTCGTCATTCAGAACCTCCTGAACGGCACCACCAGCAGTCCCGTCTTCACCTGGGGCCCGGATCCGGTGGCCCCGTACTACATGACCGCGTCGGTCACGGTTCCCGCATCTGATGGCGCCAACGGCGGCCTCAGCCACTCGATAGTGCTGAGCGACGGCGCCCTCATGCGGAACCTGAACGTCGGCAACTGACGCGATCCCAAAAAGCCGATGCGAGCACGATCACAACGCCTCACAGGTACGGCCGCGCGTCGACTGAGCTCGGACGCCGGGTTCACGATCGTCGAGTTGACGATGGCGATCGTGGTGCTGGTCGTCGGCATCCTCGGTACGTTCACCACGTTCGATACCTCGCAGCGACTGTCGCTGGTGAGTGAGCGTCACGCCACGATGACGCAGATCGCGCAGCGGGAGATCGAGCGAATCGAGGGGATCCCGTACAGCCAGATCGGTCTCTCGAGCACGCCGTCGACCTCGACAGACCCGACCAACCCCGACTACTACGTGGTCGCCGGCTCGCCGCCGCAGTACGAGTGGAACCGCAGCTCGTCGTCGTCGAGGGAGACGCTCGACATCGACACGACCAACGGCACGATCGCGCCGGTTCAGAGCTGGAACGAGACCACACAGGGTGGGACGCTGAGCGGCTACATCTACGACTTCGTCACGTGGACCACCGACCCCGCTCCGCCGGGGGGCAGCGCGAGCGCCTGCTCGCCCGGGTGTCCCTCGAGCCAGGACTACAAGCGGATCACAGTCGCGGTCACGATGACCAGTGGCCTGCAGCCGACGCCGGTGTATGTCGCGAGCGTGATCGCCGATCCGCAGGCGGCGCCGGCGGGCGGGACCAGTAACGGGACCGCCGGCAACCCACTGGCGAACCCCGCCACGACCTGCCAGAACTCCTCGGGCCAGACGGTTCAGTGCACATCGGGGATCGACTCTGGCAACGCCAACACGTACTTCCTCCACGACTGGGCGGCCACCAACAGCGGCACGCCACAGACGCCGTCTGCCGATCACACGACCCACCCGACCGCCGGCACGACGAGCGGCGGGACGTGCACGACCTCGCAGTCGCAGGCATCGAACTCCTCACAGACATCCGGTTGCCCGATTCCTGACCTGATGAACAAGACCGCCCCAGCGGGAACCACGTCGACTCCGCTCTACAACTACTCCACCGACCAGTGCGCCGATACCTGCTATCCCGGGGGAAGGCTGCTGCAGCCGACCTGCTCGGGACTGTGCAGCGGCTCATCCGGCGGTGGCACAGGCAGCACCAGTGACTGCACCGGCGGCGCCTGGAGCAGCGGCCTTCTGAACGTCCAGAGCGAGTTCTGGGTTACGAACCCGCTCAGCTCCTCCAAGACGCTGACCGGTGCGGGCGGGATCAGCCTGTTCACGCAGACGCTCGGAAGCGCCGCGGCGACCGTGAGCTTCTGTGCTGAGATCTATGACGTACCTCCCTCGGGCACCGCGAGCTCGCTCGCAGACCTGGATGCCTATCCCCCCGTGGCGCTCGGTGGCGGCGCATACGTCCCACCGACCGATCCGAGCACCGGCTCCAACTGGCCGCTGAGCCTTGGTGAGACGTCGTTCGTGTTCACCTTCTCCAATCAGCCGGTGACGGTTCCGGCGGGCGATCGCATCGGCCTGCGGGTCTGGATGAAGGCCACCCAGGACACGCCGATCGACGTCGTCTACGACAACCCCAACTATCCCTCGCAGCTGGAGCTCAACACCCAATGAGCTCGTGGCTCGGACCAGCGCTTCGCCGGCGCCTCGCCTCCGAGGATGGCTCGGCGATGGTGATCGCGGTCATCGTGCTGTTGATCGTGACGATGTTCGGGGCGGTCGCCGTCACGAGCTCGATCCAGACGAACACTTCCACCCGCGCCGACGCCAGCTACAAGAACGCCGCCGAGGCCGCCGAGGCCGGGCTCCAGACCGCCCTGTACCGGATGAACATGCTCAACCCCGCGGCCCAGTACTGCGTCGGAGACTCCGTGACGAGCCCGGGCTCCAACGGACTCTGCATGAGCTCCAGCTACACGCTCGGCAACGGCTCCACGTATCAGTACTACACGACCGCGGTGATGGGATCGGGCGCCAGTTGCGTCGGCCTCACGATCACGAGCTCCGACGTGACGCAACGCTGCATCACGGCGGTCGGAAACTCAAATGGCGCGGTCGCCCGCTCGCAGGTGCGCGTGGCGGCGTTCGCGGCCGAACCGCTGTTTCCCGTCGCCGGCGTGATCGGCTTGTCGAGCGTCACGATCACGGGCAACGGCGCGGTGTCCGGCAACGCGGGCTCGAACGGCACCGTCTCGCTGACCGGCAACGGCACTTCCCACGGCATCGTGCTCGGCCCCGCCGGAACCTACACCCATACCGGCAACGCGTCCGGCGGCAGCGTCTCGACCCTCTCCAGCCCGATGGTGCTTGGCGCGGTCAACCCCGGAACCTCAAACCAGAGCTCGCTGTCAAATTGTCCCGCGCGACAGGCGGCCGGATACCCCGCCTGCAACGACGACTACCGGATCACCAACGGCCTCGCCAATCCCAAGGTGACACCGTACGACTCCTCGTCGGGAGTCTCCTTCGACGCCACCACGCGCACGCTCACGATGGCCGCCAACAGCTCGCTCACCCTCGGCGGCGGCATTTACAACTTCTGCGAGCTCGACGCCGCCGGCAATGCCTCGATCACGCTCGCGACCGGCGTTCAGACCGAGATCTTCATCGATTCCCCCGACGATCCAGGCTCGGGCTGCCCGTCGGGCACAGGCAACATGAAGTTCTCAGGCAACTTCACGTGGTTCAACCAGAGCGGCAACCCGCTGGCGCTCCAGCTGTACGTGTACGGCCTGAACAACGGGTCCGGCTCGATCAGCCTGACCGGCAACGCCAACTTCACCGGCGTCCTGTATGCCCCGCAGTCGACCGTCACGATCAGCGGCAACGGCATGCTGACGGGTGCGATTGCGGGCAAGTCGGTGACGATCAACGGCAACGGCTTCAACTGGGACGGGCGCGTCAGCACCCTGCAGGCCACCACCACCGGGTTGTACTACCGCAGCGCCTGGGCCCAGTGCTCGCCGGTCCCGCCCGCCGGCAATCCCGGCGGCGGCTGCGGCTGACGCTCGCGCGCCTGCGCCGCGAGGCCGCACCCGTCCAATCCTCCCGCCCGGGGGTGACCCACAGCTCACCCTCCGGGTGACGCTGCCTCCCCCCAGGATCCCCCGGCGCAGGTGACGACAAGGCCGTCACCGATCGCCAGCATTACGCACGTTCCGGCACGGTTGCCAAGGAACAGACGAGTTGCGACGGATCCAACTTGGAGGCTGCAAGGATGCACATCGCCCACCGGCTTCGCGCCGCTGACGGCTTCACCCTTGTCGAGACGCTCACCGCGTCGATGCTGCTGGTCGTCGGCGTGCTCGGAACGTTCACGTTCCTGACCGCCACGGTCACCGCGAGCTGGAACACCCGCGCCCGGGAGGGAGCCGTGACGCTCGCCCGGCAGATCAGCGAGGACGCGCGCTCGATTCCATTCGCGCAGCTTTCGCCCGGCACGATCACCGGTCAGCTCCAGATGATGCCGGGCCTCGCGAACAGCGCCACGAACGGGAGTTGGCAGATCCAGCGCCTCGGGATCACCTACACGATCAACGCGAGCGAGTGCTCGGTCGACGACCCGAAGGACGGTTACGGCGTGCACGACAGCACGTTCTGTCCCGACAGCTCGACGCAGGGGACCCAGGACTCAAACCCGGTCGACATGAAGCGCTTCACGGTCGATGTCAGCTGGATGACCGGCGGCCTCACCAACGACTTCCGCGAGGTGACCACGATCAACTCGGGCGGCCAGGCGAGCGGCCTAGCGGCCACCAGCCTGCAGCTCGTCAACCCGGCCGTCGCGAATCCGACGAGCCCGACCATCAGCTCGCCGAACGTAACCCAGCTTCAATTTTCCGTGTCCGCGCCGGCAGGAACCAAGGCGATCGTCTGGACCGTCAACGGGGCGACCCAGTCCTGGTCGGCGACCACCAGCGGGACCACCTGGACGTCATCGCCGTGGACGATCTCCGGGCTCTCCGACGGCACCTACACAGTGGGTGCGCAGGCGGAGGACGCCAACGGGGTGATCGGCCCGGCGGTGACGATCCCGGTCAGGCTGATCCGGAGCGTTCCGAGCGCCCCCAAGGCGATCGCGTATGGCTTCGACAGCAACTTCCCCGCGGGCGGCAAGCTGATCACGGTCGCGGAATTCAACTGGCAGGCGAACCCTGAGCTGAACGTCAGCGGCTACCGGCTCTACGACCCGTCGGGCACGCTGATCTGCACCACCAACAACTCGACCTCGAACTACAACTGCGGCGCAACCCGCGCCTGGTGCTGGACGGCCACCACATGCGTCGACCTGAGCCCGCCGTCGACGACCTCCCCCAGTCTGACCTACAAGGTCGCGCCCCTCTACTACGACGCCAGCAACACGCTCCAGCAGGGCCCGGCGACGAGCATGACGCTGACCGGCACGCCGCTCTACACGTTCTCGCCGACGACTGCTGACACCGGCACCAACTGCTCGGTCGGCAGGGGCGGCGCGATGCAGGACATGGTGAGCGGCGCCGTCGCAGGAACCGACACCACGCAGCAGAGTAAGCCGATCACGTTCTGCTCGCCGACGTTCGGCTCAGGCCAGACCGTCGGCGGCGGCGGCACCGCGACGGTGTGGCTGGCGAACACCAGTCCCTCGTCGTGCTCGGTGAGCGCCACCGCCGATGTGGACGGCAACACCTCGCAGGGGCTCACCGCCAGCAACACGCTCGCGCCGAACAGCGCCCTCGCCCCGTACACGTTCACGTTCTCCTCGACGCAGGTTGCGACCTTCAATGCCGGCGACCGCATCGACCTCAGCTTCAGCCTCTGCTCGGGAACGGCTCTCCACTACGGCAGCTCGAGCTACCCGGGCCAGTTTCACACGCAGCTCCAGGTTCCGGTCGCGCCGACGTCCCTGACCGTGTCACCGCAGTCGAACGGCACCGCAATCCTCAGCTGGAGCGCACCGACGTCGGGAGTCCCGGTTGGCTTCTACCGCATCTATCGCGGCGGCCTGGACTACAGCGACCGCTACGACACGGTTGACCCGAGCACCAGCTGCAGCGGCGGCACCTGCACCTACACCGACAGCCACCGCAGCGGCTCATACAGCTACTACGTAACGGCGGTCGGGAACACGACGATCGGCTCGAACATGGCCGAGTCGACCGCGATCGGACCGGTGACGGGATGAAGCGCACCCGCGAACAGAGCGGCTTCGCGCTGGTCGAGATGGTGGTCAGCATCACGCTGATGCTGATCGTGTTCGGCGCGGTGATGGGGGCGCTCGAGGTGTTTCAGCGCCAGTCCCACAACGACCAGCTGCGCAACGAGGCGCAGGACAACGCACGGACCGTGATCGACCGGCTGAGCCACGAGCTGCGCAACGTCGCCTCGCCGAGCGCCGGCTCAGCCGGAGCGCTCGAGAAGGCCGGGCCCTACGACCTGGTGTTCGAGACGGTGAACCCCAAGACCGTGTTCGGCGGCCAGAACGCCACCAACCAGATGCGCGTCCGCTACTGCCTCGACGCCTCCACGCCGAGCAACGAGACACTGTGGCGCGAATGGCAGACATGGACCTCGGTCGCAGCCCCCGCGATGCCGGACACCTCGAGCTGCCCGGGGACCGCGTGGGGCACGAACACCTACGCGGTCGTCAGGAATGTGACGAACCTGAACGGTGGGCTGAACCGGGCGCTGTTCGCCTACGGGCCGGCAGGCGCCGCCACCACCGCCCAGATCAGGTCGGTGCAGGTTGACCTGTTCGTGAACCCCAGCCCCGGCAACCAGCCCGGTGAGACCGAGCTGACGAGCGGCATCTTCCTGCGCAACAGCCTGGCGCCGCCGGTTGCGAGCTTCGCGGTCTCGCAGGTCAACGGCTCGGTGCAGCTGAACGGGTCGGGCTCGACGGACCCCAACGGGCAGACGCTCTCATACCAGTGGTTCGTCGATGGGTCCGCCACCGGCGGCACGACCCAGCAGTACCAGTTCCAGCCCGGCGCGTTCGCGTCCGGCAGCACTCACACGTTCATGCTCACGGTGACCAACACCGGCGGGCTCAGCAACTCGGCCTCGCAGGTGGTGACGATCAATTGACCAGGGCACGTTCAGAGGACGGGATCGCGCTGCTCAGCGCGATCATCATCATGTTCGCCCTGCTCATGCTGGGGCTCGGGATGGCGGCTTTCTCCGATGCACAGTCGCGGGCGGCCGGAGTCGAGCAGGGCAGCGAGGCTGCCTACTCGCTCGCGGAGGCAGCGCTCAACGCCCAGATCTTCCAGCTCTCCCAGCGGTGGGTGACCGCGACGACGCCGGACGCGAGTGTCTGCACGCCGGCGAACGCGGCCAGCACCGCCGGTTGCCCTGACCCGACGAGCCTCGCGTACGCATACCCCAGGACCGGTCCGGCCACCTGCGTCGGCGGCATGCCCACCGACGCCTGGGGCTCGCCGGCCGGCACCCAATGGGCCACGTACGTGCGCGACGACGGGCCGCAGACGACCACCGCGCAGCTGTTCGAGTCCGCCACCGACGAGACGCAACCCGCGTACGACGCCAACGGCAACGGCAGCGTCTGGGTGCGGGCCGTCGGCGTCGCCAACTGCCGCATGGTCGTCGTCATCGCGAAGGCCTCCGAGCAGCTGCTGCCGATCAGCTTCTTCCCGCAGTTCGTGCTCAACGCGAACGGCTTCGAGGTCTCCAACAGCGGTAAGAAGACCGAGCTCGACGCCAAGGGCAACGCCCCGCAGCCGTCCTATATCAGCGTCCGCTGCGCCGGCCTTTCGGGCCCTGGCGCCCAGACCAGCTGCACGAACTACAGCAACTCGCAGCAGATCGCCTCGGGCCCCAACTACGCCAACCCACCTGCATCCTCGCCGGCGATCAGCCCCTCGCAGCTGGCGGCCTTCAAGGCCACCGCGGTCGCGAACAACACCTACTGGCCTGTCGGCCAGTGCCCGACGAGCATGTCGCAGCTGGCGGGGCCTGCGGGAGTACCGACCTATATCGAGGGTCCGTGCAACCTCAGCTTCACTGGCGGGACCGCCTACAGCCAGAGCCAGCCCGGCTTCTTGGTGCTCGCCAACGGCACCTTGGCGCTGAACGGCAACGCGACCTTCTACGGCGTGATTTACGCGCTCAACTCGCAGGGCTGCCCCACCGGCTCGTCGACCACCTGCCCGAACGGCAGCGACGTCGTCTGGATCCACGGCGGTGGCCAGGTGGTCGGTGCCGTCGACGTCGATGGCAACGGAACTGTGAACCTCGGCGATACGGGTGGCGCGAACACCAACCTCAAGTACGACCCGACCGCGTTCCAGACCACCAAGGTGCTGGGTGGCGCGGCCCAGACGCCGAACACCTTCCGGATCCTGCCGGCCGGCCAGTAGTCAAACGGCCCCTCTGATCACGGCCGTTCGGAGAGGATCCGCGCCAGCGGCTCGGGCAGCAGCGGGTCCGCGAGCGCGGCACGGACGTCGGCCGGCCGGTGCAGCGCCCGCTCGGCCCGCAGGATGCCGACTTCGAGCCCGGCATCTCGGGCGGCCGCGAACCCGGTCGTCATCACGTCAGGGCTGCGCCAGGCCGGCTCCGGAAGCGCGAACAGCTTCGGCTGGGGCCGCGCGATCCCGATCAGGTACAGGCCGCCGTCGATCGCCGGCCCAAGCACCAGGTCGCAGCCGGCAGCCAGGTCGTCGAGCGCGGCTGACGCGTGCGCGGGACGCAGCAGCGGCAGATCGGGCCACACGATCAACAGCGGACCGCTGCTGCGCGCGAACACCCGCGCCGCCGCGTCCGCGAGACGCCCCGCGATCCCCTCGCCGTTCTGCGGGAACAGCAGCGGACCCTCGCCGACCAGGCGGCGCAGCTCGCGCGCGGCATCCGGCGGGTCGTGCGCGATGTGGGTGGCCGCCGGCGCCACGTCGCGTGCCCACGCCACCGCCTGCGCGATCAGGGTGGCCTGGAGCGCCACACACCCGTCGACGCCGAGCGCCGGCTCGAGCGCGCGGCGCACCTCGCCGCGGCGCGGTGCACGGGCCATGATCAGGACGGCCGGGCCGCCGTCGCCCTTGCTCATGATTGTTCGAAGCGATACACCGTCCCCGCCGCCATCGCCGGCGCGCCAGCCAGTCGCGGCAACGCGCCAGTCAGCACCTCCGCAAAGATCGCCGTACTGCGTCCCATCAGCTCGATCAGCTTCGCCACCGGCGTGGTCTGGCCCGGCTTGACCTCATTTGCGTAGTCAGTGACGAACCCGATCAGGCCGAACGGCAGCTCGAGCTCACCGCACAGGACGGTCTCGGGGCCCGCCGTCTGGCTGACCGCGGTCACGCCGCACGCCGCCAGCTGCGCGATCTCGGTGGGCGTGTTGAAGCGTGGCCCGTCCACGTGACCGTACGTACCGCCGTCGCGCGCCGCGTGTGTCGCCTGCGCCGCGCCCGCGAGCAGCGCCGCCCGTACCTCGCTCGAGTAGGGCCCGCCGTGCAGTATCCAATGGCCGCGATCACGGTCGCCCGGCTCGGTGAAGAACGTGCACAACGTCCCGTCGGGGAGGCGGTTGGAGATGAAATGGAGATCGTCGAACACGACCAGCGAGCCGAGCTCGAGGCTGGTGTCGAGCGCACCACACGCCGTGCAGCCGATCACGGCGCCCGCGCCGAGCTCCTTCAGCGCCCAGATGTTCGCGCGATGCGTGACGTGATTGGACAGCCGCACGTGGCCCAATCCGTGGCGGGAGACGTGCAGCACCGGCACCCCCGCATACTCACCGCGTGAGAGGGCCGCCGAACCGAACGGCGTGGGCACGGTGACGGCTTCTGCGCCCTCGAACCCGGGTAGCGCGTAGGTACCCGAGCCCGTGATGATCCCGACCGACATGGCGCGCGATCCTACCCGCTCCTCGTCGCAGGACCGGCCCGCGTCGTCACGGCCCTGGCTGGTGGTCTACGACTCCGACTGCGGCTTCTGTCGCTGGTCGCTGGCCCAGCTGCTGCGGCTCGATCGGGACCGGCGGCTCGAGCCGGTCGCGCTCGGAACGCCGACCGCCGAGCACGTGCTCGAAGACCTGACGCCGGAGCAGCGCGAGGCGTCGTGGCATCTGGTCGCGCCGAGCGGCCGGCGCTGGTCAGCCGGCGCGGCCGCGCCGCCGCTGCTGCGGCTGCTCCGCGGAGGCCAGGCCCCGGCAGCCGTGCTCGCCGCCCTCCCGCGCATGACCGAGCGCGGCTACCGCTGGGTGGCCGACCATCGCTCGCTGTTCAGCAAGCTGATTCCGGCGGGGGCCAAACGCCGGGCGGATCAGCGGATCGCCGCCACCGCGGGCTCGCGCGCCGTGAGCCATTGATCCAGCGCCAACGGCTGCTCGGTGTCCTCGTAGACCTCGTACTCGCGCAGGCGGCCCCAGCGCATATGACCCCAGATCACGTATCGGTTGTCGTAGACGAGCTCGCCCTCCGGGGAGCGCAGATGGTCACGGCCGCAGATGCAGACGGTCTGGTTCCAGGGGAAACCCTTCACCACCACCTCGTCGGGAAAGATCTGCAGCCCGACGCTGGCAAACCGCTCCAGGAACCCCCGCACCTCCTGCTTGCCGCGGTACACGCCCGACCACGAGCTGTGGCCCGGGAAGCGCAGCGTTATGTCCTCGGATTCGAGCAGCAGCGTTGGCCGCACGTCGCCCGCGTTCAGGCGATTCATCGTGTAGGTGATCAGCTTCTTGCCAAGCCAGGACAACATGGTGTAATCGCTTTCCCTTTCTCTAGATTGATCGCTCTAGCGAGAGTAGGATACCCGCCACCCGCGCGGGCGCAACCACGAGTTTCGTAGGGATGTCGACCACCTGCCCGCGCGATCCGGAAAACGTCGACCGCGGCTCCCCGAGCGCCGAGCGAGCGACGTTTCCCATCCCCCAGCTGAGTAACGTCGACCGCGGCTCCCCGAGCGCCGAGCGAGCGACGTTTTCCAGATCGGTCGCGGCCGAGGCAGGCGCCGCCCAAGCCAGCCCGCGGCCCCCGCCGTCGCCCCCGCCGTCGCCCCCGCCAAGCCCCCTACCTCGGCACGCGTCCGCCCTCGGCCCCCGGCTCGGTCGCGGGCCCGCGTGGCGGCGCCATCCCCAGCACCCGCATCGCCTTCAACCCGAGCGACAGCTTCTCGCGGCCATCCGTCGATGAGACGTCGAGACCCGTCAGCTCGCGCACGCGCTCGAACCGGTAGCGGATCGTGTGGCGGTGGGTGATCAGCCGCGCGGCGGTCGCGTTGACGTTGGCGTCGCACTCGAGAAACGTCGAGAGCGTGCCGAGCAGGTCGGTCTCGTACTGCTCGTCGTAGGCGACCAGCGGCCGCACCGTCTCCTCGTAGAAGTGCTTGAGCTCGACCGGGTCGCTCATATGCGGTAGCAACAGCTGGTAGGTGCCGGTCTCGGTGAACGCCAGCTCCACGCGCTCGGGGTCCCCCTCGACCACGTTGACCGCCAGCAGCGCCTCGTTCGCCGAGCGCTGAAGCTCGAGCGGGTTCGTGGCGTGCCGGCTGCGCCCGATTGCGAACGCGAACCCCGGCAGCCCCGACTCGAGCTCGCGGAGGACCGCCGCCGACGCACGCCGGCCGGTGTCGCCGTCGGGATCGGGCACCAACAGCACGATCTCGGCGCCGTCGCGCTCGCGCGGGGAGGCGATCGACCCGGGCGAGATCGACCGCGCGCCGCGCCCAGCGACCGCGAGCAGGCGCCGTCGCCAGTCCTCCTCGCTCGGCGTGCGCGGGTGAGCGCGGACGACGATCACGGTGGCGCCGGCGCCGAGCTCGATGCCGAGCTCGCGTCCGCGCGCGATCAGGTCCTCGCGCCCGGCGATGCGGCCGCTCAACACCGCGCGCTGGAACTCGACCGCGGCCTCCTCCGACGCTCGCTCGGGCGCGCGCACTCGCTCCACCTCGGACGCGATCAGCGTGGCCAGGAGCCGCAACAGAGCGTCGTCGGGCGCGCGGTCACGGACACGCAGCCGGAGCCGTCCGACGCTCGCGTCGGCGACCTTGAGCTCGATCGTCATCACGTCCTCGGCGTCGCGCATCAACGAGCGCTCATCAGCGGGTGAGCGCGCGGCGACCGCGAGCACGGTCGCCGAGCGGTCGATCAGGACGAGGCTCGCGTCGAGCGCGCGGGCGGCCGCCCGGAGGATCTCCGGCAGTCCGGCGCCGGCCTCGACCGCATCGGTGATCGCGGCCAGCGCTGCGAGGTCGGGAGCTCGTGCGAGTGTCGACTCGCGCGGTGAAGGGTCGGCTGGCAACGGACTAGAAGACGCGCGGCCACTCGAACACGATCAGCGCGCCGAGCACAACCCCGACCCCGATCATGGCTGCAAGCACGTACAGCGACAGGATCACCACCGCCACCCGCTCGAGCGGCCGGCGGTAAGCGGTGATCGCCGGCACCAGGACGAGCGCGCAGAAGGCCGCAAATCCGAACACGCCCAGGAACGTGGCGACCAGGTAAGTGACGTCCTTGTTGGTCATCGCTCAGCGGTCATTGTGCCGGATGCGCTGGATGACATGGCTCACGCAAACACCGGAGAACCGGCCCCCGATTCGACCGGCCCGGCCGCACGGGCGCCGGGAAAGCGCTCGCGCAGGCGCTCGATCGCTCGCGTGGCGCGGGCGTCCGCGTCGGCGCCCCAGAACAGTCCCGCCACCGTCGGCCCCGAGCCGCACACGAGCGCGTGGTCTGCGCCGGCGTCGCGAGCGGCATCGAGAGCCCCCGCGATCGGCGGGTGCAGCGACAGCGACGCCGGCTCGAGGTCGTTCACCAGCAGCGACGCCGGCAGCTCGGCGCCGGGCGAGAGCGCCGCGGACACCGCGTCCAGCTTCTCGGCCAGCTCCCCGTGAGCGCGCGGCAACCCCAGGCGGTCGGCCTCCCGATACACATCTACGGTCGCCAACCGCCGCGCCTGCGGAACGATCGCGAACGCGTGCGGTGCGATCGGCGCGCGTGACTGCACCTGCTCGCCGGCGCCCGTGGCGAGCGCAAGCCCTGGGGCGAGCTGGCTAGGCACGTCGGCGCCCAGCTCCGCCGCAAGCTCCTGCAGCAGCTGGTCCGGCAGCTCGGCGAGCCGGGCGGCGATCCGAAGCAGCGCCGCAGCGTCGGCCGAGCCGCCGCCCATCCCGCCCGCGACCGGGATCCGCTTGCGGATCTCGACGTGCAGCGCGGGCCCGGCCCAGCCCCGCGCGCGCAGGAGCGCCAGCGCCACCTCGGCCAGGTTCGGTCCGTCGACGCCAGGACACACGACCTCGTCTTGACCAGCCACACTGACCTCGAGCTCGTCGGCGAGTGACACCGACTCGAACACGGTCACGAGCTCGTGGCGCCCGTCCTCGCGGACGCCCCCGAGGAACAGGCACAGGTTGACCTTCCCGGGTGCGAGCGCGAGCAGCGTCACGGCAGAAGGCTTCGCGCGAGCTCCCGAAACTCCTCGGGGGACAGGCGCTCGGCGCGAACATCCACCGGATGGCCAAGCGCCGCGAGCGCAGCGCGGGCACGGTCGCGGAGCTCCGGGCCTTGCGCCAGCGCGAGCGAGCCGGCGAGCGACTTGCGCCGGTGAGCGAATGCGCCCTGGACGAGCGCACGCAGGTCGGGATCGAGTCGCTTCGGCGAATGCCTGTAGAGCCCGACCAGCACGGAGTCGACGTGCGGGACCGGACGGAACACGTGGCGCGAGATCGGTCGAAGGATCTTGACCTCGCAGACGAGCTGCGCGAGCACGGACGGCACGCCGTACAGCCGGCTGCCGGGCGAAGCGGCCAGCCGCTCGCCGACCTCGCGCTGCACCATCACCATCCAGCTGCCGACGCTCGGCAGCTCGTCGGCCGTGCGCAGAATCGCTGTCGCCGCGATCGAGTACGGGAGGTTCGCGACGAGCTTGGTCGGAGCTGGATCGAGTGCGCTCAGATCGAGCTCCAGCGCATCGACGAAATGAATGCTGACGTTGTCAGAGGCCGCCAGCGCGGCCTCGAGCTCCGGCTTGCACCGCAGGTCAACCTCCACCACGTGCACGTGGCGCGCACGCGACGCGAGCCGCCGCGAGAGCACGCCGTGTCCGCCGCCGATCTCGAGCACGACGTCGTCGCCGTCGAGCTCGGCGAGCCGCTCGATCACGTCGAGGATGTTGGGGTCGACGAGGAAGTTCTGGCCAAGCCGGCGTGCGCTGGCGCGCCGCGCGCTCACCATCCGAACACCGCGGCGGCGCTGCGCTCGACCGCTGCCTCGAGGTCCGCGTACGGCACCCGGCGCTCGACCGCCAGTGCGCGGGCGGTATGGACCACGTGCGCGGGCTCGTTCGGCTTGCCACGGACCGCCTGTGGCGAGAGGAACGGGGCGTCGGTCTCGACCAGCAGGCGCTCGGCCGGGACGCGCAGCGCCGCCGCCCGCAGCGCGGACGCCTTGGGGTATGTGACATTGCCGGCGAACGAGATCCACCAGCCATCGTGCGCGAGGCACTCCTCGATCCGCTCCTCCATCGAGAAGCAGTGCAGAATCACCCGGACTCCATCGGCCCGCGCGTCGAGCGTCGCAAGGGTCTCGTCGGCGGCCGCGCGCGTATGGATCACGAGCGGCTTGCCGGTCTGCCGCGCCAGCTCGATCTGCGCCTCGAACGCCCGCTGCTGGTCGGCGCGCGGCGCGTAGTCGCGGTAGTAGTCGAGCCCGGTTTCGCCGATCGCGACGCACTTGTCGTGCGCCGCCAGCGCCTGCAGCTCGGCCAGGTCGGCGTCGTCGAAGCCGGTGGCCTCGTTCGGATGGCGCCCGATCGCGGCGTACACCTGGGGAAAATCCTCCGCCGCCGCCAGCGCTGCGCGGCAGGACGCGCCGCTCGTCCCGACGGTCAGGATCCGGGTCACCCCCGCGCGCTGCGCGGCGGCGACCAGCTCCGCATCCGGGGGATCGCAGAACGACAGATGCGTGTGGCTGTCGATCACCGCTTCGGGAACAGGGGCTCGAGCCCGGCGACCGCGCCTCCTGGCGAGCCCAGGGCGGCGCGCAGCTTCTGCGTGGTCGCGGGCATGAATGGCTCGAGCATCACGTTCACGCTTCGCAATCCCTCGACCAGCGACGCGAGCGTCTGATCCAGCTGGTCCGCGCCGGCCGGATCGCGCGCCAGCTGCCAGGGCGCCTGCTCCTCGACGTAGCGGTTCAGACGCCGCACGCGCTGCCAGATCCTGTCCAGTGCCTGCGTGGGCTCCGCCCGGTCCATCAGCGCGGCGACCTCGTGCGGCAGGCCGACGAGCTCGGTGTCGAGCACCGGGTCTGTGGCGACGGCAGGGGCCACCCCGTCCCGGTAGCGCTGCACCATCGCGATCGTGCGGCTGGCGAGGTTTCCGTACTCGTTGGCCAGCTCGGCCTCGTACCGCGAGCGGACCGCGTCGATTCCAACCGCACCGTCGCTGCCGAACGCGACGTCGCGCATCAGGTAGAAGCGCAGGGCGTCGGTTCCGTACTGCTCCATCACTTCGAACGGATCGAGCACGTTGCCCAGCGACTTGCTCATCTTGCGGCCGTCGGCGCCGAGCAGGAACCCGTGCACGAACACGTGGTGGGGCAGCTCGAGCCCCGCGGCCATCAGCAGCGCCGGCCAGAACACCGTATGGAACTTGAGGATGTCCTTGCCGATGATGTGGTACGTCGGAGGCCAGAACCGCGCCGTCAGGTTGTCCCCCTCGCGCGCATAGCCCAGCGCGGTGTAGTAGTTGAGCAGCGCGTCGAACCACACGTAGAACACGTGACCCTCATCCCAGGGGACGCGCACGCCCCACTGAAGCCGGGCGCGGCTGAGCGACACGTCCTGCAGCCCCTGCGCGATGAACGACCGCGCCTCGTTGAAGTGGTGTGGCGGCATCACGAAATCGGGGCGGTCCGCATACAGCCGCTCCAGCGGGTCCTGGAAGGCCGACAGCCGGAAGAAGTAGTTCTCCTCCTGGTGGCGCTCGAGCGGGATCTCGTGGATCGGGCAGCGGTTGCCCTCGAGGATCTCGTTCTCGACCTTGAAGTCAGCGCACCGCGGGCAGTACCAACCCTCGTACAGGCCCTTGTACGTGTAGCCGTTGTCGTGCACCCGCTGGAGCACCTGCTGCACCCGGACCTTGTGCTGCTCGTCGGAGGTGCGGATGAAGAAGTCGTTTGAGATTCCGAGCTGCGGCATCAGCGCCTTGAAGCGCTCCGCGTTGCGATCCGCCAGCTCCTTGGGCTCGAGACCCTGCGCGCGCGCCGCGTCCGCAACCGGCTCGCCGTGCTCGTCGGTCCCGGTCAGGAAGAACACGTCCTCGCCGCGCTGACGCATGTGCCGCGCGAGCACGTCCGCGGCGATCGTCGTGTACGCATGCCCCAGGTGCGGCTGCGCGTTTACGTAGTAGATCGGAGTGGTGATGTAGAAGGACACGGGCCGTTTGCAAGCCTAGTCCGGCGAGGCCGATACGGCCCGGTACAGCTCGTTGGCTCGCGCGCCGGTCAGCTCGGCGACCACGCCGGCGGCGACGCGTGGCCGTGCCCCCGCGTCGACGAGCCGCCGTACCGCGTCGATCGCGGGCGCGAGGTCGGGCACGCTGGCGGGCGCCGCGCCGAGCACCAGCACGACCTCGCCACGCAAAGGTTCGCCACCCCGGTAGCGGGCGGCCAGCTCGGACGCGCTGCCGCGGACCACCTCCTCGTGCAGTTTGGTCAGTTCGCGACAGACCGCCACCGGGCGGTCGGGGTCCACCGACGAGAGCACGTCGAGCGATGACGCCACCCGCCGCGGCGACTCGAACGCCACGACCGTCTCCGGCGAGCTGAACACCTGGAGCAGCTCGCTGCGCTTGCGCGGCAGGAACCCCGTGAAGCGCCATCGATCGGAGGGCAGCGCCGAGGCGACGAGTGCGGACAGCGCCGCCGACGGACCGGGCAGGACCTCGACCGCGAGGCCGGCCGCCACGCATGCCTTCACCAGCACGGATCCCGGGTCCGACACCAGCGGCATCCCCGCGTCTGACACGAGCGCCACCACCGCCCCGTCGCGCATCCGGGCGACCAACTCGCCGGCGCGCTGCACCTCGTTGTGCTCGTGGTAGCTGACCAGGTGCGCTTTGACGCCGTAGCGGTCGAGCAGCACCCGCGTGCGCCTGGTGTCCTCGCACGCCACGATGTCGGCGTCGCGCAGCGCCGCGAGCACCCGCAGGGTCACGTCCTCGAGGTTGCCGATCGGCGTGGGGCAGACGATCAGCCTCCCGGTCACGCGAGCCCCTCGCCCCGCATCGCGAGCCCGTCGAATGCCAGCGCCGCGGCGCCGATCATCCCGGCCTCGACGCCGAAGTGCGCCGCCTCGATCCTGACCACGTCGCGGGAGGGCGGCAGCACCCGCTCGGCGACGATCCTGCGGGCCGGCTCGAGCAGCAGGTCCCCGGCGGCCATCACACCGCCGCCGATCACCACCACCTGAGGATTGAAGATGTTGACGAGGCTCGCGACGCCGACGCCGAGCCGCGTGCCGATCAGCTCGATCACCTCGAGCGCCGCCGGGTCGCCGTCATGGGCGAGCTCGGTGACAGCCGGACCTGCCAGCTCGAGTCCCTCGGCGGCCGCGCGGCCGAGGCCGGAGTCCGGCCGCTCGGCAGCGATCCGCCGGGCCTCGCGCGCCAGCGCCGTGCCCGATGCGAGCGCTTCGAGACACCCGCGGTTCGGACAATTGCCCTGGCAGCGCGGGCCGTTCACGTCGATCACCATGTGGCCGAGCTCGGCGCCCGAGCCGATCGAGCCGCGATAGAGGTCACCCCGGAGGATCAGTCCGCCGCCGATGCCGGTCCCGATCGTCAGCACGACCGCGTCGCTGGTGCCGGCGGCCGCCCCGGCGCGATGCTCCGCCAGCGCCGCCAGGTTCGCGTCGTTGTCGACGAATACCGGAAGGCCTAGGCGCTCGGCCATCACGTCCGCAAACGCCATTCCCGCGAGCGGCAGGTTGACGGCGATCACCGCCGTTCCGGTACGTTGATCCATCAGACAGGGGATTCCGAAGCCGACGGCCGCGACCACGCCGTCCGCCGAATCGCGCGCCTCGTCGACGGCATCGACCGCGACCTCGAGCAGCGCGGCCTGGTCGAGCCCGGCAACGCTCCGCTGCGCACGATGGTGGACTCCCAGTCCCGCATCGACCGCGCCCGCGAGCAGCTTCGTCCCACCCATGTCGACGCCGATGGTGCGCCGGCCTGGCATCCCGTCACTATATGCAGCATCGATGCCCAGCGAACTCGGACAGCGCCCCTACAACCTCTACCGCTCACGCCCCCGCGGCGTGCGGGCGCTGCTGCGCGGCGAGGAGCAACCATTCCTGCCGGGTCGCGACCTCGACGGCGGCGGTCGCGGGGCACCCCCCGGCAGGCGCCGGGGCCTGCTGCGCGGAGGGCTGACGTGGAAGCGCGGGCTCGCCTATCTGGCGATCGCGATCCTCGCGTGGCTGCTGCTGTCGGTAGTGCTGTTCCTGGTCAGCGCGGACACAGGTCCGGGCATCCCGGCCGACGCGCAGGCCGCGCTCAGCTCGGGCCCGAACATGGTCACGGGGACCGACACGGTGCTGATCCTCGGAACTGACCAGCGGCCGCGCACAGGCCCCGGCTCCAAGGAGCCAGGATCGAACTACAACGACGCCGGCGCCAACTCGGACACGATCATGCTGTGGCGGATTGGGGGAGGGGTCTCCCGGCGCCTGTCGATCCCGCGTGACACGCTGGCGCAGATTCCCGGGCACGGCCAGGCGAAGATCAATGCCGCATACGCGATCGGCGGGCCGGCGCTCACGATCAAGACGATCGAGCAGTTCGCCTCGCAGGCCGGAGTGCCGATCAGCATCAACCACGTGATCATCGTCAACTTCGCTGCGTTCCCGCAGTTCATCGACGCGATCGGGGGCGTCGACGTGACCACCGGCCGCGTGTGCGCGAACATCAGCGGCGGCACCGCCAACGGCGGCTTCACGCTGAACTTCCGCCCGGGAACGCACCACCTCAGCGGCCTTCAGGCGTTGCTCTACGCGCGGATCCGGGAAAACCCCTGTAACCCCAAGGACAACGACCTGACGCGCGTTCAGCACCAGCAGCAGATCCTCAACGCGATCAAGGCCAAGCTGTTCACTGTCGGCACGTTCTTCAGGCTGCCGTGGGCCTCGTGGGACGCGCCCAAGGTGGTGCGCACCGACATGGGTGGCTTCACGCTGCTGTCGCTGTTCGCCGCTTCGGAGCTCGGCGGCTCTGCGCCGGTCAAGGTGGTCGGCAGCATCAACGACGCCCGCGACGTGCCCGGGCTGGGTTCGGTGCTCGAGCTCACGCCCAGCGAAGTGCACGCGGCGCTCACGCAGCTGATGAACGGCTAGCGGAGGCGTCCAGCCGGCGTCAAGCGCGTCGCGCGCACCACCGATACTGATTTGTATGCGGTGGGGGTTCTCTGTTGCCGCGCTCGCGCTGACAGCGCTGCTGTGCAGCGCGTCCGCGGCTGCCGCCAGCGACCTGACCTACTTCGGCGGTCCGGTCGTGCACGCGCCGAACGCGGTCGTCGTCGAGTGGGGATCGGGCGTCGACCCCGCGCTCACCAGCACGACCAGCGGCGATCCCGCGATGCTCTCCTACTTCGCCCGGCAGAGCGGCAGCACCGGCGACCTGGGCGCGGTGCTGGCGCAGTACATGGACACGACTTCAGCCAACTCTTCGAACGCCGTCGCGTATGCAGGCGATTACAGGATCACGCCTGCCAACACCAGCACGACGCTCCAGGACTCCGATATCCAGAACGAACTCACCTCGCAGATCGAGGCCGGCCATCTGCCCGCTCCAACCGGCCCCAACGGCCTCGGCACGATCTACCTGCTGATGTTCCCGAAGACGATCACGGAGTGCCTCGGCAATGCCTGCGACGGGCAGTCCGGCGGGTTCTGCGCCTACCACGGCTCGGCGACGCTGCCCGACGGCGACAACGCCCTCTACGCGGTTCTGCCGAGCGACGAGCCGGGCACCGGCAACTACTACGGGTGCGGCGGCGCGTCCAGCTACGTCGAGAACTTCACCGGCTACACCGCGCACGAGTGGGCCGAGACGATCAACGATCCGCTGGTCGCGCAGGCGGGCAGTTGGGGGCCACCGCTCGGCTGGTACGACCAGGTCTACAACGGCGAGATCGCCGACAAGTGCGACTCCGAGGCGCTGACCACCGACGGCTCGTTCACGGTCGAGCCCATCTGGAGCAACCTCGACGGCGGCTGCATGGCCGACGAGAGCGCCACATATTCGGCCCCCACAGCGGCCTTCAGCGTCGCGGCAGACCCCGTGCCCGGACAGCCGGCCGGCTTCGACGCAAGCGGCTCGCGTGACGCCGCGGCCGATCACACCTCCGCCGCCTACGCGGGCGCCAGCTACACGCTCGGCCCCGGCATCGCGCGCTATGACTGGAGCTGGGGCGACGGGAGCCAGGACGGAACCGGTGCCACTCCGAGTCACACCTTCGCGGCGCCCGGCTTCTACACGGTGACGCTGACCGTCACCGACGACATGGGTTTCACGGCCGCAACCTCGCAGACCGTGCAGGTCGGGACTCCCTCACCTACAGCCAGCACCGGGACCGCCGACGGCATCAGCGACCAGGGTGCGACGCTCCGCGGCGCCGTGGACACCTACGGCCAGAGCGCCACCTACCAATTCCTCTATGGGACCTCCCCGACCACCCTGACGTCCTCGACCCCGGCGGCGGCAGCCCCGGGCGGCGACAGCGCGACGCAGGTGGAGGCGACGATCGCCTCTGGCCTCGCGCCCTCGAGGACCTACTACTACCAGCTGGTCCTCCAGTACGGCTCCCAGACGACCGCCGGGCAGCTCGAGCAGTTCTCGACCACGGCGGCGCCGCCGCCGCCCCAGACCCCCGTCCCCGGCACCGGCGCCGCTACCCGCCTCACCACCAGCGACGCGGCGCTGAACGGGACGCTCGACGCGGGAGGCCCCACCGCGGTCAGCTTCCGCTTCGCGTACGGGTCGGCAGCCAACCGGCTGGTCCACCTCACGCCGCTGCACTGGACCCCCGGGGGCACGACCGCTGTGCCCGTCAGCGCCTCGGTTGCCGGGCTCAAGGCCCACACGAGGTACTACTTCCGGCTCGTGGCCGGGCTCGCTGGCCGGGTCTATCCGGGAGCGACCCACCTGTTCACGACCCGCGCGCCCGCGCCGCGCGCGCGGACCGGCGGCGCCGGCGTGCATGGGACCCGGGTGTCTCTGGGCGGCAGTGTCAACCCGCGCGGTTTCCCGGTTCGCTACTACTTCGAGTTCGGGGCGCGCCGGAGGTACGGGTACAGCTCGGCGATCGGCGCAGCCGGCTCCGGCCGCGCCGCGCGCAGCGTGAGCGCCGAGCTGTCGGGCCTCGCGCCCCATACCACCTACCACTACCGGCTGGTGGCGATCGGGCTCGGTGGGATCGTGGTGGGCTCCGATCGCACGTTCCGCACCGGCGCGCGGCTCACCCGCGCTCCCCGGCTCGGGCTCGCGATCGATTCCCGCCAGCGGCTGGACAGAGCGCTGACCCGCGGGTTGCGGGTCAGGTTCTGGTGCCAGGCGGCGTGCGCCGCGCAGTTCGACGCGGTGGTGGCGCTCGGGGGAATCGCTCGCACCGTTGCGCTGCCGCTGACCGTCGCGCGCGGCAGCGCCCCGCTCAGCCGCGCGGGCGTCCACGACGTGACCCTGCGGTTCTCGGCCCGCAGCAGCCGCCGCCTCCGCTCGCGGCGATCGCTCGAGCTGGTCGTGTCCGGGTTCGCGACCGCGGCCGGATCGACCGCGGGAGCGCCAGCCGAGGTTGAGGTGACCCTGCGGCCCTGAGCGACCGCCCTCAGTCGGACGTCGAGCTGGAGGTGGCCGAGCTGTCGGGCTTGCTCTCGGATTTCGTGTCGGAGCTGGAGGCCGCCTTGTCTGTGCTCGATGCGGTCTTGTCCGACCCCTCGTCCTTCTGCTCGCGCGCGCGCTTGCGGGTCCCGTAGTCGGTGTTGTAGAAGCCCGAGCCCTTGAAGTGCACCGCGACCGGGTGAAACACCCTGTGCACGCGGGCATCGCACGTCTGGCAGTTGAGTACCGGCTCGTCGGTCATGCGCTGCATGACCTCAAACGTGTGACCCTGCTCGCAACGGTACTCGTAGATCGGCATGCTTCAGGAAGTATAGGACCGCCTATTGGCACTCTCAAGGCCAGAGTGCCAACGGGTAGCATGCGCGTCCATGCCGACCGACGTCGTCACGATGGACAAGATCGTGTCGCTGGCCAAGCGCCGCGGGTTCGTGTTCCCATCGAGCGAGATCTACGGTGGCCTTGGCTCGAGCTACGACTACGGCCACTACGGGGTGCTGCTGAAGAACAACGTCAAGGGCCAGTGGTGGCGCGCGATGCTCCAGGAGCGCGACGACATCGTCGCGCTCGACTCGGCGATCATCCAGCACCCGATGACGTGGCGGGCCAGCGGCCATCTGGCCGGGTTCACCGATCCGCTGGTCGACTGCCGCACCTGCAAGCTGCGCTTCCGCGCCGACAAGCTCGAGGATGGGCAGTGCGGCCGCAAACCGTCCAAGCATCCCGGCGAGACTTCCGAGTGCGACCTGACCGAGGCGCGCGACTTCAACCTGATGTTCGAGACGACGGTGGGTCCCGTCAAGGAGGAGGGCTCGACCGTCTACCTGCGCCCGGAGACCGCGCAGGGCATCTTCCTGAACTTCAAGAACTACCTGCAGTTCTCCCGCAAGAAGCCGCCGTTCGGGATCGCGCAGATCGGCAAAAGCTTCCGCAACGAGATCACGACCGGCAACTTCATCTTCCGCACGCGCGAATTCGAGCAGATGGAGATGGAGTACTTCGTGCCGCCGGAGCAGGCCGAGCGGTGGTTCGAGCACTGGCTGACCGAGCGGATGAACTGGTACACCCGGCTCGGGATCAGGCCGGACCATCTGCGCCTGCGCCCGCACACGCCCGACGAGCTGTCCCACTACTCGCGCGCGACCAGCGACGTCGAATACCTGTTCCCGATCGGATGGTCCGAGCTAGAGGGAATCGCGAACCGCGGCAACTTCGATCTGAGCCAGCATGCCGAGTTCTCCGGTCAGAACCTCGAGTACTTCGACACTGCCAGCGGCGAGCGCTACATCCCGCACGTGATCGAGCCGGCCTCCGGTGTCGACCGCACGATGTTGGCGTTCCTCGTCGACGCCTACGACGAGGACGAGATCGAGGGCGAGCGCCGCACGGTGCTGCGGCTTCACCCGCTGATCGCGCCGGTCAAGGTCGCGGTGCTGCCGCTGGTGCGCAAGGACGGCCAGCCCGAGCTCGCCACCGAGGTGTACCGCCTGCTGCGCGACCGCCTCCAGGCCGAGTACGACGAGGGCGGCGCGATCGGCCGCCGCTACCGCCGCCAGGACGAGATCGGAACCCCCTGGGCCGTCACGATCGATCATCAGTCGCTGCAGGACAGGACCGTTACGCTGCGCGACCGCGACAGCCTCTCGCAGGACAGGATCGCGATCGACGAGCTCGCCGACGAGCTCGAGCGCAGGCTGCGAGCGCAGTGGCTGTCCCCGAAGATCGACCAGTAGCCTCCTGGGCCCGATGTCCGCGACGATCGCAGCAGACCAAGTCAGCTACGAGGATCTGTATCGGCGCTGGGAGCACGGCAACTGGCGCGCAACGGAGATCGATCTCAGCCGCGACCGTGAGCAGTGGCGCAGCGAGTTCTCAGAGCTCGAGCGACGAGCGGCACTGTGGACCTACTCGCTGTTCTTCCACGGCGAGGACTCTGTGGCGGACAACCTCTCGCCGTACATAGACGCGGCGCCGACCGAAGAGCAGAAGTACTTCCTGACGACCCAGCAGGTCGACGAGGCGCGGCATGCCGTGCTGTTCGCGCGGTTCGTGCGCGAGGTGGCGGGCCACGGCTCCGACACCAGCTCGGCGCTTGCCGCCACCAGGCCCGAGCTGACGTGGGGGTTCAGGAAGGTGTTCGGGCGGCTCGATCGGATGGCCGATGAGCTGCGACGCGATCGCTCCAAGCCGAAGTTCGCGCAGGCGATCGCGCTCTACCACCTGGTGATCGAAGCGGGCCTGGCCCAGCCGGGCCAGCACTTCATCGAGTCCTCGCTTCAGGAGCGCGACCTGCTCCCGGGCTTCCGGCAGGGGATGGCAAACGTCTCCCACGACGAACAGCGCCACATCGCATTCGGGGTGAAGGTCATCGCGGACCTGATCCGCGAGGATCCGGAGTGCCGACCGGCGATCGAGGAGCTGCTGCGCGAGGTGTTTCCCTACACGGCGGCGGTGCTGGTCCCACCGAACTGGGACGAGCGCTACATCACCTGCTTCGGCTCGACACTCGAGGAGCTCTACACCTACGGTGGCGCCGCGCTCGAGACCCGCTTCCGGGCCGCCGGACTCGATCCCACAACCTTGCGCGTCGGGCTGCCGTTCGACCTCCCTGCCGAGGAGCGGGCGCGGCGGGGGCTGCTGCTGCTCCGCGCCGGCTATCTCGGGCAACCGAACGGGCCGGTCAAGCCGAGCGCGGAGGCGACCGAGATTCTGTTCGACGGCGTGCGTCGGACGGTCGACCCTGCCGCCGCCCCCGGAGCGAAGCTGCAGTGGGAGTTCGACGACGCCGAGCCGTGGCACCTGCTGATCGAGAACGGGACCGCGGCCGTGTCGACCGGCCGCGTCGAGCGGCCCGACCTGGTGTTCCACTGCCGGCTACAGGACTGGATCGATCTGACCGCCGGCCGCGTCGAGCCGTGGCGAGCGCTGCTGACTCGCAGGATCCGCCCGAGCGGCAAGCTGCGAATGCTCGCGCGCGCGCCGAAGCTGTTCGCCTGAGCCCCGCTCAGCGCAGCCGCGCCCGCGCGGTGACCGAGAACCCGCCGGGCACGGTCGTGGCGCCGACACCCTGCACCTCGAGGTGCGGGTTGCTGAAGATCGTGATCGTGGCAAAGCCGCCGAACGGAACGTCGGGCTGCACGACCAGCGCTCCGTTCAGCGGACCGACGGTCGCGTCGACGCTGGCGGTGACGCCGAGCAGCGTCGCGGTCCCGCGCAGCGTCAGCTTCCCGTTTGCGGACGCGACCGGCTCGACTCCGTCGAGAATCGGGATCGCGGCGCGCAGATCCGCCTCGCTGATGCTGGCCGAGCCGATCAGCTCCTCGCCGCGCTTACGCAGTGTCGCGTCGTGGAGCGTCAGCAGCCCACTCTGCAGAACCCCCGCCGATGCGTCGAGCGTCCCGACGTCACCCGCCTGCGCGAGCAGCCCGGACAGGTGGCCGGTGCTCGAGCGGTACTGCGCCATCCGCACGACGACCCGGTCGGCCTGGTGCCAGAGCAGCTCGACGGCGGGGAACGCGCTGACCTGAACCTGGATCACCTTGCCGTTCCGAGACAGCTGGTCCCGCAGGCGCTGCTCCGCGATTCCCGGCAGGATCAGCTGCGCGAGGACGAGCAGCAGCATGACGACCCCGACGGTGCCGAGCGCGATCAGCCGGCGCATGCGCGGAACCGTATGACGTGAGCGCGCCCGCCTACCCCAGCAGTGCCCTGGCCGCCGCAACCGCGTGCTCGAGCACCGGGGTGATATCGAGCTCCGGCTCGCACATGCGCCGCAGCGTGATTCCGTCGCCGAGTGCGAACAGGAACACCGCGATCACATCGGCGTCGGCCTTCAGCTGGAGCACGCCCGAGGCGTCCTTGGCCCGCAGCGCCTCGGCCAGATGCGCGCGGGTCCGCCGCGCGAGCTCCGCCAGCTCGCCCGCGATCTCCGGGTTGCGCTGCGCGAGGCCGATCATCTCGTAGACCATCACCCGCGGCGTCGGTCCCTCGCCGAGGAAGTCCTCGAGGCTCGCGACCAGCGCGCGCAGCACCCCCTCGGCACTGTCGGCGTCGGCGATCGCCTCCTCCAGGCGCGTGATCCGCACGTCGCTTTCGCGGCGGACCACCTCCACCAGCAGCCGCTCCTTGGTGCCGAAGTAGTAATGCAGCAGGCCACGCGACACCCCTGCTTCCCGCGCGACGTAGTCGAATGTCGCGCCGGCGGTGCCGCGCGCAGCGACGCTCTTGCGCATCGCCTCGATGATTCGGCTCGCTTTGTCGCCGGTCAGCTCGGTTGCGTGCGTGACCGCAGACCCCTGGGCCGCCTCCATGGCCCGATTCTAACCGCCGGCGCTCGACAGACGTCGGTAGCTGGGCGTAGGCTTGGCGCCTCAACCACCTCACCCGATTGGGGGCAGGATGAACAGAACCGGAACCGTGCTGGCTGCCGTTCTGACGGCGGCACTCGCAGTTGCCGGCTGCGGCAGCAGCAGCAGCAGCTCGAGCGCACCGTCGATCACCAAGGCCCAGTTCGTGGCGAAGGCGAACGCGATCTGCGTGGCCGGCAACGCCGTGACGACAAAGGCGGCGATGAAGCTCGGCAGCAACCCGTCGGCCGCGCAGATCCTGGCCTACACGAAGGGCACGCTGATCCCAACCATCCAGGGCCAGATCAATGCGATCAAGGCGCTTGGAGCGCCGAAGGGAGATGAGGCGACGGTCTCGAGCTTCCTCGCGTTGGCTCAGGCCGATCTGAACAAGCTCAAGGCCAACCCGAGCCTGATCATCAAGGGAGGGCCGACGCTGTTCCACGACTTCGCGTTAAAGGCGCACGCGTACGGTTTGACCAAGTGCGCAGCTAGCGATTAACGACCGGAGGCGCCTCGACGGCGCCTCCGAAAACCACTCCGTTGCGCCGACGGTTACGCCGCGCTCACCGGCGCCGTCGGCTGCGACGGGCTGGTGGTGGTCGCCGGCGGCGTGTACTCGAACTCCTCCTCGGCGCCGAACAGCGCGTCGAGGACCTTCGAGCGCAGCTTCTCGGACCCGACGAGCGCGAGGCTCGCGCCGAGACCGAGGACCATCACACGGCGGCCCAGCCGGCGGCCCTTACGGGCCTGCTTGCGCGGCGCATCGGTCAGCGCGAGCGTCGCGTCGCGCACCGCCTCGAGCGCCTCGCGAAGGTCGCCCTGAAGCTTCTTGTCCTCGAGCAACGCCTTGGCCGGCGTCTTGCCGTTGGTCAAGCGAGCATAGGCGCTCTTGGTCGAGTCGATCGCCGTGCGGACGTTGTCGCGCAGCTTCGAATCCTCGATCAGCCGCTGGATGTACGGGTTGGCCTTGGCGATGTTCGCGACGTCCGACGCATTGAACGGAACCGCCTTCGACTTCTTGCGTCTACCTGGCATAGCTCTCCCTCGGGAGTTGGGGCTCGTGGGCCCTCAGGATACGCGATGCAGCCTGGCGCTCGCACGAGACGGCTGCCGCGCTGCGGCGCGCGCACGCGGCGGCTCGAGCGCCGCGTCCAGGACCTCGCCGATGTCGGCGACGAACCTGAACTCGAGGTAGCGGCGCAGATGCTCAGGGATCTCGTCGACGTCCTGCTCGTTCAGCGCGGGCGCGATCACGCACCGGATCCCGCTGCGCTGGGCCGCCAGGGCCTTCTCCTTGAGCCCGCCGATCGGAAGCACCTGGCCGGTCAGCGTGATCTCGCCGGTCATCGCGACGTCACTTCGAACCGGCCGGCCCGACAGCAGCGACGCGAGCGCCGCGGCGATCGTCACGCCGGCGCTCGGACCGTCCTTCGGGATCGCGCCCGCGGGCACATGGATGTGGATGTCGTGCTTGGCGAACCAGTCCTCCTCCAGTTCGGGCACCAACTCCGACGCGTTCGAGCGGACGTAGGAAAGCGCCGCCTGCGCAGACTCCCGCATCACCTCGCCCAGCTGACCCGTGATCGTCAGCCTGCCGGAGCCCGGCATCGCGCTCGCCTCGACGAACAGCACATCGCCCCCGACCGGGGTCCATGCGAGCCCGGTCGCGACGCCCGGCCGCGAGGTCCGCCGGCGGGTCTCCGAGAAGAAGCGGCGCTTGCCGAGCAGCTCCCGTACGCGCGCCTCGGTGACCGACACCTTGCGGGTGACGCTCCCCTCCGCGACCCCGCGCGCGACCTTCCGGCAGGCGCTCCCGATCTCGCGCTCGAGCTGCCTGACGCCCGCCTCGCGCGTGTAGTCGGAGATGATCGACCGCAGGCCGGCGTCGGTGAAGGAGATTCGCGAGCGGATCAGACCGTTGCGCGCGATCTGACGAGGCACCAGGTAGCGCTTCGCGATCTGCAGCTTCTCGGCCTCTGTGTATCCGGCTAGCTGGATCACCTCCATCCGGTCGCGCAGCGGACCCGGGATCGTGTCGAGCGTGTTCGCGGTCGTCACGAACATCACGTTCGAGAGATCGAACGGGAGGTCGAGGTAGTGGTCGCGGAAGCTCGCGTTCTGCTCGGGGTCGAGAACCTCGAGCATCGCGCTCGACGGGTCGCCGCGGAAGTCCGCCCCCATCTTGTCGATCTCGTCGATCATCAGCAGCGGGTTGTTGGCGCCGGCGTCGCGCATCGCGCGGATGATCGTCCCCGGCATCGCGCCGATATAGGTGCGGCGGTGGCCGCGGATCTCGGCCTCGTCGCGTACGCCGCCGACCGACAGCCGCTCGAAGCGCCGGCCGAGCGCCCGCGCGATCGAGCGGCCCAGCGAGGTCTTGCCGACGCCGGGCGGGCCGACGAAGCACAGGATCGAGCCCGCGGGCTGCGAGCCGCGCCCGGCCACGTCCCGGCCGGCGTTCAGCGAGCGCACCGCCAGGAACTCGAGGATCCGGTCCTTGACCTGCTCGATGTCGTAGTGGTCCTCGTCGAGCACGATCCGCGCATGCGCGAGATCGAGGTTGTCCTCCGTCGCAGAGTCCCAAGGAAGCGACGCGATCCACTCGAGATAGCCGCGCACGACTCCGTACTCGGCCATCGCGGGCTGCAGGCGCTCGAGCCGCGCCAGCTCGCGGTCGACCTGCTTGCGAACCTCCTCGGGCAGCTCGATCGCCGCCAGCTGCTCGCGCAACTCGTTGACCTCGGCCTGGACCTCGTCGGCCTCGCCGAGCTCCTCCTGGATCGCTTTCAGCTGCTGGCGCAGGAAGTACTCCCGCTGGCCCTTCTCGAGCTCGGACTGGACCTGCGATTGGATCCGAGACCCGATCTCCACGACCTCCCGCTCACGGGAGAGGATCTCCGCGAGCCGCCGCAGCCGCTTGGCCACGTCGACCTCCTCCAGCAGCTCCTGCTTCTCCTCGGTCTTCAGCCGCAGCGCGCCCGCGATCAGGTGCGAGAGCGCACTCGGGTCCTCAACGTTCGCGACCATGATCTGCAGTTCTTCGGGCAGGTAGGGCACCTGCTCGACGATGCTCGTGAACGTCTGCTGGACGTTTCGCATCAGCGCCGTCAATTCCGCCGAAGGCCGGACGATGTCGGGCAGCTCGGTGATGTCGGCGACGAGGTACGGCTCGCTCGCCACCCACCGCTCGATCCGCACGCGCTGGCCGCCCTGGATCAGCACCCTGAGCGTGCCGTCCGGGACCCTGATCATGCGGGCGACGACACCGAGCACCCCGACGCCATAGAGGTCGTCCGGGGCCGGCGTCTCCACCTCCTGGTTGCGGCTGGCGACCATCGCGATTGAGCGGTCACGTCGCAGCACGTCGTTGATCAGCTCGACGCTCCGCGGCTGACCTACGTTCAGCGGGATCAGCATCTCGGGGAAGGTGACCGTGTCGCGCAGCGGCAGCACGCCGACCTGTTGGGGCAGCTCGCGCGTGGCGCCGACGGCAACTTGCTGCGGGTCGCCCTCCGGAATCGCGACGTCGATCACTGCCGCTTGGAGCTCTCGATCGGGACCGACCGCGTCCGTGGCTCGCGCCGCAGCAACGGCAGCTCGACCCGCAGCATCCCGTGCTCGTAGCTGGCGCTCGCCTGCTCGGCGCGCACATCGGCCCCCAGCTCCACCACGCGGCGGAACCGACCCCGCTCGATCTCGACCTGCTGGTAGACGTCACCCTCGAGCTTCGCCGGCGCGCGTACGCCGCTGAGAATCAGCTTGCGGTCCTGGATCTCGATCTCGAGCTGCTCGATCTCGACGCCAGCGAGCTCGGCCGTCACCACGGCCCGCGGCGGCTCGGCGATGTAGACGACGTCGACGGCCGGCGAGAAGCCGGCCCGCCGCCTTCCCGGCTCGCTGCGCCCGGGGCCGCCGAGCAGCTCGTCCATCTCCCGCCGCATGCGGTCGAAGTTCGCGAACAGGTCGCGGTCGCTCATCGAGTGGAGGTTAGTGGCGGGGCTTCACACGGTGTAGACGGCGCCCTCGCGCGCGAGCTCAACGGGACCGCCGTAGCCCTCCCCCGCCTCCGCCTGCGCCCAGTCGGAGTCGAGCTCATCGGAGAAGTGGGTGATGACCAGCTGGCGGGCCCCCGCGCGGCGGCCGTGGTCACCCGCCTCGCGTGGCGTCAGGTGCCCGCGCACCCCGGTTCGCTCGGGGCGCGGCAGCGTGGCCTCGATCAGCAGCACGTCGGTGTCGCGCGCGAACTGGACGAGCTCCTCGTTCGGGCTGCAGTCCGCGCTGTAGGTCAGCCGGCTGCCGTTCGCCGACAGCTCGACGGCATAGGTGGGCGTGAAATGCGGGACCTCACAGAAGCGGACCTTGAACGGCCCGGCGTCAAACTCGTCGGGCGCGTCGTATTCGTGCAGATGAAACGCGCCGTCGATCAGATCGTCGTTGCCCCAGCACCCGACGATCTGGCGGAACACGTCGGTCGCGCCGACCGGTGCGTAGAGGTCCGGTCGCGCCGGATGGCTGGTCCCCGGCCAGCCGGCGACCGGCACCGGCTGCTGCCGCGGTGCGTAGGTGAGCGCGTAGCTGAACGGGATCAGATCGAGGAAGTGGTCGGCGTGCAGGTGGCTGATCAGGACCGCATCGATCTCGACGTAGTCGCGGAACTGCCGCAGCTTCGAGAACACGCCGTTACCGCAGTCCAGGAGCAGCGCATACCCCTCCTCCTCAACCAAATAGCCGCTGCATGCCCCCCCGGCGTCCTCCCAGGAGGGGGACTTACCAAGGACCGTGATCCGCACTGCGCTCCTCTCTCGTGAGTCTGACACTCTAGCCCCGTGGCCGTGTCGGCCTCGCACATCTCTGTGCCGTTGCTCGCCGCCGCGCCGCGCTTCGAGGTGACGCTGCTGACGCTGGGTGCGCTGCTCGTGATCGGCTCGCTGGCGTCCGGCCTCGCCGGACGCACGGTCCTGTCGCTGACGGCGCTGTTCGTGCTGGCGGGTTTCGTCCTGGGCCACGGCGGCTTCGGCCTTTTGAAGTTCGACCCGCGCTCGTCATTCGTCGGCGACCTCGCGACGCTGGCGCTGATCGTGTTGCTGTTCCGCGACGGGCTCGAGGTCGACGGCGAGATGCTCCAGGCGCATTGGCGGCTGCCGTTCCGAAAGCTGGTGCTGGCGATGCCACTGACCGCGGCGATCGTCGCCCTCGGCACCCGCCTGCTGACGACCCTGTCCTGGACGGAGTGCTTCCTGCTGGGCGCGCTGCTGTCGCCGACCGATCCGGTCCTCTCCTCGAGCATCGTCACCAACCCGCGGGTCCCGGCGCTGGTCAGGCACTCGCTGAACCTCGAATCAGGGATGAACGACGGCCTTGCCCTCCCGGCGGTGCTGGCGCTGACGGCCGCGCTCCAGCTCAGCGCCAAGCACTTCGTGTGGTGGCGGTTCGTGCTCGAGGACCTGACGATCGGTTTCGGCGTGGGAATCGTCGTCGCGCTGTTCGCCAGCGTGCTGCTTCCGCGCGGCGAAGGGCTCGAGGAGCGCATCCCCGGCTACCAGAAGTCGCTGTACGCGCTGGGGGTGGCGTTTGCGGCCTATGGAACCGCGAAGGTGCTGCCGCGCGGCAATGGCCTGATCGCGGTATTCGTCGCGGCGATCGTGCTGGGAATTCGCCGGCCCGACATCCGCGCGTACTTCGAGCGCCAGGCGGCGGACCTAGTCGAGTTGGTCAAGCTCGGGATCTTCGTCGTGTTCGGCTCGCTGCTGACCCTGCACGGACTGTTCAACGAGGGCTGGGCTGCGCTCGGGGTGGTGGCGATCGCGCTGCTGCTCGCCCGGCCGCTCGCCGTCTTCGCCGCACTCGTCCGGACGGGCACAGATCTGCCCACCAGGGGTTTCATGGCCTGGTTCGGTCCGAAGGGCGTCGCAACGATGACGTTCTCGCTACTGGTGCTGAACGCCCACGTGACCTCGGGGACCCGGATCTTCAACCTGGCCGCGCTGACCGTGTTCTGTTCGATCCTCGTCCACGGGATGACCGACACCCCGGGCGCGGAGTGGATAGCCCGCCGCAGCGAGCGGCCGCGGGCGGTCAGCCGTAGCGGGGGCGCGCGGGCAGCCGCGGCACCTCCCGCCCCGTCAGGTACGCACCAATCGCCATGATCGCGCCGCCGATCGCCGCGAGATAGACGCCGACACCCGCACTCGGGTGCAGCGTGCCGGATTGCCCGGCGCCGGCGGTGTAGTGGACGCTGAGGTTCAAGCCGTCATAGATCGCCAGTACCACGATCGCGATCGCGGCGATCACCGTCCCCGACACCGCGGCTCTCGATCTGCGGTACGCGGCGGCTGTGAGCAGCGCCGCGCCGATCACCGCGAGGATGATCACGACCCAGCCGTCCTTCGCCTGCAGCAGCGAGTTGTTCGAGACGTGGACCGCGACACCCCGATGTCGGGCCGTCCCGAGCGCCGTCAGAAATACCGCGACGACGCTGAGCACCGCCCCCCCGATGGCCACCACGAGCCCTGACTGCCACAGCACCTGCGCGGGGTCGCGTGTACCACGCTCGGGGTCGGTCGCCCAGCCGATCAGTACGGCGAGCAGGACAAACACGACAAATCCGATGGCCAGCGGGAGGTACACGCGGCGTGAGGATATAGGTGGCGGCGCGAGCGCAGCGCCGAGGAGCTACGCGTGCAGCGCCCAGGAGCTACGCGTGCAGCGCCACCTGCTCGTTGGCGGACGGGAACGCCCACGCGACCTGCATGCGGCGCTCCTGCCGGAAAACGAACCGCATCTGGCTCGGCGGCCGAAGCCCCTCGGGGCGGTTCGGACGGTAGGTCGCGCAAGGCCCGGTCTCCGACAGGGCGCAAAGAAGATTCTGGCGAAAGAAGCAACTCTCACAGCTTGCTTTCACCACGGGAGACCGGCTGTTCGGCATGCGTTACCTCCGCCCTTCTGTCGTAAATCTCACCCCGTCCTGCGCCGCTCATCAAAGCGAACTTCGCCCCCCTTGCGCAACCACGTTTCCCGGAAAACGCATTAACTTCGCGTTCACACGATTACCTGCAAATAGCAGGGTTAACTGTGGCCCGGTAACGAGCCCACCGCATTTTCCGTAGCTTTGAATGATGGAGCTGATCACGCTCGCGGACTACGAGCGCGCCGCCGCCGAGACGATGCACCCCCAGGCGGCGGCGTACTGCTTTGGCGGCGCCGGTGACGAGGTCACGCTGCGCGACAACCTCGACGGCTGGCGGCGCCTCGCGATCCGACCGCGGATGCTGGTCGGTGTCGGCGAACGCGACCCGGGGATCACGTTGCTTGGCAAGCCCCGGCGTCATCCGCTGCTGATCGCGCCGGTCGCATTCCAGCGGCTTGCCCACCCCGACGGCGAGATTGCGACCGCCAGGGCGGCGGCCGCGACCGCGACCACCTTCTGCGTGCCGACGCTCGGCACCACCAGCGCGGTCGAGGTGGCCGAAGCGGTGCCGGATGCTCCGCGCTGGTTTCAGCTTTACGTGTTCCGCGATCGCGGTGTCAGCCGCGAGCTCGTGGCGAGGGCCGTCGACCATGACTACGAGGCGCTGGTGGTGACCGTCGACCTTCCGATCTACGGGGTGCGGGTACGCGAGCTGCGGGCCGGCTCCGGCTCGCTACGGCCGGGCCGCGTCCCGAGTGCGCTCGCCGCCGGCGCGCACGGCGCGGTGACACGCGATCAGATCACGGCGCTGATCGACCCCGATTTGCGCTGGTCGGACATCGAGCGATTCGCCGACGAGAGCCCGATCCCGGTGGTCGTCAAGGGGGTCCTCACCGCACACGATGCGCGCCAGGCGCTAGACAGCGGCGCCGAGGCGGTGATCGTCTCAAACCACGGCGCGCGCCAGCTGGACACGGTGCTATCCGGTGCCGACGCACTGTCCGCGATCGTCGCAGAGATCGGTGATCAGGCCGACGTGCTGGTCGATGGTGGGATCCGCCGGGGCACTGACGTGGTCAAGGCGCTCGCCCTCGGTGCGCGCGCGGTGCTCGTCGGGCGCCCGATCGTCTGGGGGTTGGCTGTCGACGGAGCGGACGGCGCGCAGCGGGTGCTGGAGATCCTGCTCGCCGAGCTCGACAACGCCCTGGCGCTGGCGGGGGCGCCCCGCGCCCAGGACCTCGACGCGAGCTTTGTCACGCCCGCTCCATGGCGATAAAGGTTCTTCTCACCGGGATCAGCGGCTACATCGGCTCGCGCCTCGCGGTGCGCCTGGCGCGCGACGGCCACGAGATCCGCGGCTTGAGCCGGCGCCCGCGCCCCGAGCTGCCGTATCCGATCGTGATCGGCGATGCCGTCAGCGGCGAGGGGCTCCAGGACGCGCTCGCCGACATCGACGTGGCCTACTTCCTGATCCACTCGATGGAGCCCTCGCTCGACGGCCGCTTTGATGTGCGCGAGCGCGCCGCCGCTGAGAACTTCGCCGCCGCCGCTCGCGGGGCCGGGGTCGGGCGGATCGTGTACCTGGGCGGGCCGGCGCCGAGCCACGGCGTCGCATCCCCGCACCTGGCAAGCAGGCTCGCGGTCGAGCGCATCCTGATGTCGGCGGCGCCCTGCGCGGTGGCCTTCCGCGCCTCGATCGTGATCGGGGCGCACTCGCGGTCGTTTCGCTTTCTCGTCCACCTGATCGAGCGGCTGCCGGTGATGGCTCTCCCGGCCTGGCAGGTACACCGCTCAAGCCCGATCGACGAGCGCGACGTGATCGAGCTGCTGGTGCGGGCGGCCACGAACGATGCCGTCTGCGGCCTGGCGCTCGATGCACGCGGCCGCGACGTCGTCTCGTACGGCGAGCTGATCGACCGCATCGGCGACCACATGCTCGTCGGCCGGCCGACGATCCGCTTCAGCCGCCTGACCGTGACTCCGATCGCGAGTCGCGTGTCGGCGCTGATCGCGGGTGAGGATCACGCGCTGATCGGGACGCTGATGGAGAGCCTCGACGAGGATCTGGTCCCGCGCGACGACCGCGCCGCCGGGCTGCTCGGCGTGCGACTGCACTCGCTCGACCGAGCGATCGAGCACGCTCTGCGTGAATGGGAGGAGAGCGAGCCGCTGGCGGCGCGCTGAGCGGCGGCTCGAACCGCTCTGGAAGTCGCGACCAACCGTTAGTGTCTCGCCAACGGGATGAGCACGGTTCACGTCAACATCGAGATCGACGCTCCGATCGAGCGTGTCTGGGAGACGGTGATGGACCCCGATCGCCTGAAGGACTGGGTCACCATTCACCGCGCGGTCCGGGATGTTTCCGATGGGGACCTGCAAACCGGTTCGACGATGGAGCAGGTGCTGCACATCCGTGGCGTGTCCTTTCACGTTCACTGGACGCTTGTCGATGTCCACCCGCCCAACCGGGCCGAATGGAACGGCCGTGGCCCCGCGCACTCGCGCGCGCGGATCACATACGCGTTGTCCAGCATCGAGGGTGGGCGAACGTCCTTCGAGTACACCAACGAGTTCACTCCGCCTGGCGGCAGATTGGGTACGCTCGCCAGTCGGGTGATCGTGGGCGCCGCCTCCGAGCGCGAGGCAAACAATTCGCTTAATAGGTTGAAGGCGCTGCTCGAGCGGGGTTAACACATCGCACGATCTCGTGCATCGCAAACACACTGTGTTAACTGACCTGTATTGTTGGGTCACACAGTCGACCTCCGGAGAGGAGAACCGTTGGCCGAGTTCGTTGACAGTGCAGTGCAGGAAATAGACACGCGGGTTGCCCAGCTGAAGGACGAGCTGGCGAGGCTGGAAGCGGCTCGCGCTGCGTTGGTCGGGGGTGGTCGCCGTCCTGGGCGTCCACGGGGCTCTACGTCGACGAGCACCCGCCGCCGCGGCCGCCGACCCGGCCGCCCGCGGGGACGGCGCGGCTCGACCCGCGGCACGCAGGCGCTCGAATTGGTTCGCAGCCGGCCCGGAATCACGATTCCGGAGATCGCGGCGGAACTGAAGATCGAGCCGAATTACCTATATCGGGTGATGCCCAAATTGGTCGCTGACGGCTCGATCAAGCGTGATGGTCAGGGCTGGCACCCGGCCTAGTTCGGGTTCTGCCGCCACTGGGTCAACAGCCTCAGATCAGCTCGAGCCGCTGCACCGCATCGCGCTCTCCCCTTAACTCGTCGACCGTGGTCGCGATGCGCGAGCGCGAGAACTCGTCGAGCTCCAACCCTTCGACGAGGTGATATTCCCCGCCCGAGCACGTCACCGGGAAACTCGAGATCAGGCCTTCATCGACACCATAGGAACCGTCGGAGGGAATCGACATCGACACCCAATCTCCCTCCGGCGTGCCCAGCACCCAGTCGTGGACATGGTCGATCGCCGCGTTGGCCGCCGACGCGGCGCTTGACGCTCCACGCGCTTCGATCACGGCGGCCCCGCGTTTCTGCACGGTCGGGATGAAGTCGTTCTCGACCCACTCTTGATCGTTCACCACCTCGACGGCATCGCGTCCGGCGACCTTCGCGTGGGTGATGTCCGGATATTGCGTGGTCGAATGGTTGCCCCAGATCGTCACGTTGCTTATGTCCCTGACCGGCACCTGCGTCTTGTTGGCCAGCTGCGCAATCGCACGGTTATGGTCCAGCCGCGTCATCGCGGTGAACCGCCCGCGCGGGATATCGGGCGCGTTGCTCTGCGCGATCAGACAGTTGGTGTTGGCGGGATTCCCCACGACCAGCACCCTGACGTCGGAAGCCGCGCCGTCGTTCAGCGCCTGCCCCTGCGGCTTGAAGATCCCGCCGTTGGCCTCCAGCAGGTCGCTTCGCTCCATCCCCTTTGTGCGCGGGCGCGCGCCGACGAGCAGCGCGATGTTCACCCCGTCAAACGCCCGCTTGGGATCGTCGTAGATATCGACGCCGGCCAGCAGCGGAAACGCACAGTCGTCGAGCTCCATCGCGGTTCCCTCGGCCGCCTTCACAGCGTCGGGAATCTCCAGCAGGGCCAGGTGCACCGGCGTCTCGGGTCCCAGCAGCTGGCCACTGGCGACACGGAACAGGAGCGCGTAGCCGATCTGGCCGGCCGCGCCGGTCACGGTGACTCGTACGGGGGTGTCTGTCACTTGTTCATCTCCTCGATCACCGCGTCGGCGAACTCTGAGGTTCCGACGGCGGTCGGGTCATCACGGTTTGGCTTCAGGTCGTAAGTCACTTTTTCGCCTGCGCGAATCACTTCGGCGATCGCCCGCTCCAGGCGGTCGGCCGCCTCGCGCTCGTCGAGGTGGCGCAGCATCATCACCCCCGACAGCATCAGCGCCGTCGGGTTGACCTTGTTCTGCCCCTTGTACTTGGGCGCTGAACCATGTGTCGCCTCGAACATCGCCGCCTCCGTGCCGATGTTCCCGCCCGGTGCCAGGCCCAACCCACCGATCATGCCGGCGCCGAGATCGGAGACGATGTCGCCGTACAGGTTGGGTAGCACGATCACGTCGTACTCCTCGGGACGTGAGACGAGCTGGTTGCAGAGGTTGTCGACGATCCGGTCCTCGAACTCGATCTCCGGATGCCGCTCGGCGACCTCGCGTGCGACCTCCAGAAATAGCCCGTCGCTGAACTTCATGATGTTGGCCTTGTGGACGGCGGTGACCTTCCGGCGGTCGTAGGACTTGGCGTAATCGAACGCCGCCTCGACGATCCGCTCGGAGCCGAAGCGTGAGATTGGCTTGATCGAGATCCCCGCGTCCTCGCGCACAGGCTGCCCGAGCTCGGCGAGGAACTCTCGCAGCCGGGCATTCTCATCGGTCCCCTGCTCAAACTCGATTCCCGCGTACAGGTCCTCGGTGTTCTCGCGGATGATCACGATGTCGGTCTCCGGGTAGCGGGTCCGGACGCCCTCGTATGCCTTGCAGGGCCGGATGCACTCGTACAGGTCGAGCTCCTTGCGAAGCAGCACATTGACGCTGCGGAACCCCGAGCCGACAGGAGTGGTCGTGGGTCCCTTGATCCCGACCTTGGTGCGCTTGATCGAATCGAGCGTGCGGTCGGGGAACGGCGTTCCCTCCTCGGCGAACACATCCTCACCGGCCGGCTGCTCATCCCACTGAAACTCGACACCGGTGGCCTCGAGCACCCGGCGGGTCGCGTCGATCAGCTCCGGACCGGTGCCGTCGCCTGGAATCAGCGTGACTTCGTGAGCCATGTCGTGTCCTTCCTCGTCACTTGGGCGCGCGATGCTATTCGAGCGTAAGTCCGTACACGTCCGCCAGCTTCCCCTTCAGGTAGGAGACGAACGGCGAAACCGAGATCGGGCTGCCCGCCACCCGCTCAACCAGCTCCTGGGTGGGGAACTTCGAGCCGTGCCGGTGGACGTGCTCGCCGAGCCATTCGCGCAGCGGGGCCAGGTCGGCCGCGGCGATCCGGCCATCGAGGTCGGTGATGTCGCGGTTGGCGCGTTCCCACAGCTGCCCTGCGATCAGGTTCCCGAGCGCGTAGGTGGGGAAATATCCGATCAGGCCGGCCGACCAGTGCACGTCCTGCAGAACGCCGCGCGCGTCATCGGGGACGTCGAGCCCCAGATACTGCTTGTAGCGGCTGTTCCATGCCTCGGGCAGCTCACCAACAGACAGCCGTCCCTCGATCAGCTCCTGCTCGAGCTCGAAGCGGATCACGATGTGCAGTCCGTAGGTCGCCTCGTCTGCCTCCACCCGGATCAGCGAGGGGTTCACGCGGTTGACCGCCCGGTACAGGGTGTCGGCGGCGAGCGCCGCCGCCGCTCCGTCGAACACCCGCGTGATCAGCGGGGCGAGCACGCCACAGAACGCGCGGCTGCGGCCGACCATGTTCTCCCACAGCCGGCTTTGCGACTCGTGCAGGCCCAGGGACTCCGCGTACCCCAGCGGCGTGCGCCGCAGCGACGCCGCGATCCCGGCCTCGTACAGACCGTGGCCGCACTCGTGCATCGCGCCATACAGACCGGATGCGAAGAACGTCTCGTCCCAGCGGGTCGTGATGCGGACGTCACCCGGGCCGAGCCCGGTGGCGAACGGGTGGACGGTGTCATCGAGCCGCCAGGAGGTCGGGTCGTAACCCATCAGGGACACGACCTCCGACACCAGCCGCCGCTGCCGCTCGACCGGGAACACGCCGTACAGACACGAGGAGTCGACACGGTCGGCTTGTGCCCCGAGGGTCGCGATCAGCGGCACCAGCGCTCCCTTCAGCTCCTCGAACAGCGCGCTCACCTCGGCCGTCGTCATGCCGGGTTCGAAGTCGTCGAGCAACGCGTCGTAGGCGCAGTCGTAGGCGTCGAAGCAGTCGACGTACCGCCGCGCGAGTTCCAGATTGCGCTCCAGGTAGGGCGCGAAGGCAGCGAAGTCGGAGTTGGCCCGGGCCGCCACCCAGGCCTCCTGTCCGAGCGATGCCGCCCGCGCCAGCTCGGCGCTCAGCTCGCTCGGCACGCGGCGCGCCTTCTCCCACCGGCGCCTGACGACCTGCACCAGGCGCGCATCGTCTGAGTCCGGGTCCGCGCCATTGAGCTCACCGGCCGCGCCGTCGAGCAGCGTGCCGATCTCAGGCGAGATGAATTTTTCGTGGCTGATGCGCTGGATCGTCGCGAGCGACTCGGCGCGGGTGCCGGCGCCGCTCGGCGGCATCATCGTGTGCTGGTCCCAGGACAGCAGGTGCAGGGTGTTGCGGAGATCGGTCAGCTCCGCCAGCCGGTCCCGGAGATTGATTAGGTGGTCGGGCATGCCGCGAACCCTATGACACCATTCCAGGATGTTCCGCCGGCCCGGCTCGATCAAGCTCATGGAGCTGTTCGGTATCCGGATCGGCGTCGACGGGACCTGGTTCATCGTCCTGTTCCTGATGATCTTCTGGCTGTCGGGACCGTTCCGGCAGACGCTCCACAGTTCCGATGGCGTCGCCTACCTGACGACCGTGATCACCGCGCTGATGTTCTTCGGGTCGCTGATCATGCACGAGCTCGGCCACGCGCTCGTCGCCCGGCGCCAGGGAATCGAGGTGCGGCGCATCGAGCTGTTCCTGTTCGGTGGGCTGACGCAGATGAGCCGCGACGCGCAGTCACCGGGCGAGGAGTTCAAGATCGCGGCGGCGGGGCCGCTCGCGACGCTCGGCTTCGTGGTCCTGTGCCTGGTGATCGACATGGCGATTGTCGGGCCCCACCGGCTCAAGGACGCGGCGGAGCTCTCGAGCACGGTGCGGATCACGCCAGTGCTCCTGTCGCTCAGCTGGCTGCTTTTGATGAACGTCCTGATCTTCCTGTTCAACCTGATCCCGGCGTTCCCGCTCGACGGCGGCCGCATCGCGCGCGCGATCGTGTGGCGCGTTACATCGGACAAGCAGCGCGGCACCCGTGCCGCGGCGCAGCTCGGCCGCGGCTTTGCCGTGCTGCTCGGCGGCCTCGGCGTGTTCATGCTGCTGGACGGCTATGGCTTCACGGGGCTGTGGCTGGTGATGATCGCGTTCCTGCTTGGGTCATCCGCACGCGGCACGCTCGTACAGACGGCGCTGACACAGCGGATCGAAGGGGTCCGCGTCGCCGACGTGATGGATCGCCACCCGGTCGCGATCCCCGCTGAGATCCCGGTCAGCCAAGCGCTCGAGGAGTACTTCCTGCGCTACGGCTGGTCGTGGTTTCCCGTGGTCGACGAGCCCGGCCACTTCCTCGGCATCTCCCGGCAGGAGCGCGTCCAGGCCGCCCATGACGGCGGCGAGGGCTGGTTGACGGTCGGCGCCGTGCTCGACGCCGGCGAGGCGGGAAGGTGGCGGATCAACGAGGACCGGCCGCTGACCGAGGTGCTCTCGTCGGAGTCGCTCGGGCGGCTGGGCGCGCTGATGGCGGTCGACGGCGAGGGCGTCCTGCGCGGCGTGATCACGATCGAACAGGTGCGCCGCGCGCTTCAGTCGGCGCTCGGATCGCAGGCTGCTTGAACACCGAAGCCGCCCGGCGGCGTGCTATACCACGGACGCACTCCGCGCCCGGGCAGGATGCGACAGGGTGCGCGACCCAACCATGGAGGTCTATCGATGAAGTTGATTGGCGCCAGCTTGCCCCGGACCGCGAGCCTGACGCAGAAGGTGGCGCTCGAGATGCTCGGCGCCGGCCCCTGCTATCACATGGTCAACGTGCTCGCGGACCTGGACCTGGTTCCGCTCTGGCGAACGGCATACGAGGGCAACGGCGATTGGGACCGGATCTTCGATGGATTCCAGTCGACGGTCGACTGGCCCGGCGGCTACTTCTATCGCGAGCTGATGGACAAGTACCCCGACGCGAAGGTGCTGCTCAGCGTCCGTGACCCGGAGGCATGGGCGCGCAGCATGCGCGACACCGTGTGGGGCATCGCGTGCGGCGATGTGATGATCGCCCACCTGTCCAGGGCCGTTGAGCAGATCAACCCCAAGTGGCACGCGTATATGGAGCTGGTCCGGCGGCTGCTGTGGCAGGAGCGCGGAACGTTTGCGGACTTCGACCACTCGACGCCCGGGGGCCTGATCGAAGGGTTCCACCGCTACGTCGAAACGGTCAAGAGCGACGTCCCGTCCGACCGGCTGCTGGTGTGGCAAACGAAGGACGGGTGGGAGCCGCTGTGCGAATTCCTCGAGGTCGACGTGCCCGATGTGCCGCTTCCGTATCTCAACGACAGCCGCGAGTTCACGCAGCGGATCGTCGACATGACAATTCTCAATCTGCAGTCCTGGAAGGCACAGGAGGCCGAGCAGCCAACGCCCGCGTAAGCGCGGCAACATTCGCTTCTGAGGAGGGAGCGGCCCGCGGCGCCCCTTCCATAGAATCGGCCTGAGTGCCCTCACACGACGTCCTGATCATCGGTGCCGGGCTGGCCGGTCAGCGCGCGGCGCTGGCGGCCGCGCAGGCTGGCGCATCGGTGGCGATTGTCTCGAAGGTGCACCCGGTCCGTTCTCACTCGGTCGCGGCGGCGGGCGGGATCAACGCCGCCCTCAATCCTGAGGACAGCTGGGAGTCGCACGCGTTCGACACGGTCAAGGGCTCGGACTACCTCGGCGACCAGGACGCGATCGAGATCATGACCCGCGAGGCGCCGGACGAGATCCTGTGGCTGGAGCACGCCGGCGTCACCTTCCACCGCAACGACAGCGGTCACCTCGGCACTCGCGCGTTCGGCGGAGCCTCGGCCGCCCGCACCTACTACGTGGCGGACATCACCGGTCACGCGATCCTCCACGTGCTCTACGAGCAGCTGATGAAGCACGCCGAGCTGGTTGACCGCTACGAGGAGTGGTTCACAACCGATCTCCTCCAGAACGGCGAGGGAACGTGTGTCGGTGCAATCTGTCGCAACCTCCGTAACGGTCGGCTGGAGGTCTTCAACGCCAAGGCGGTGATCCTCGCGACCGGCGGCGCGGGACAGGTCTACAAGCCGACCACGAACGGCCTGATCGTGACCGGCGACGGGATCGCGCAGGCGTACCGGATCGGGGCCAAGCTGATGGACATGGAGATGATCCAGTACCACCCGACGACGCTCGTCGGCAACGGCCTGCTGATCACCGAGGGCGCGCGCGGCGAGGGCGCACAACTGTTCAACGCCGACGGCGAGCGGTTCATGGAGACGTACGCGCCGAACAAGCTGGAGCTGGCCTCCCGCGACGTCGTCTCGCGCGCCGAGCAGACCGAGATCAACGAGGGGCGGGGCTTTCCCGACGGCAGCGTCGCGCTCGACATCACGAAGGTCCCGCGGCGGCGAACGCTCGAGGCGCTGAGGGAGATCGTGAACATCGGGCGCGACTTCGCGGGTGTCGACATCACCCGCGAGCCGATCCACATCCGGCCCGGTCAGCACTACATCATGGGCGGCGTCAAGACCGACGTGCACGGGCAGACGAACGTCCAGGGGCTGTACGCGGCCGGTGAGGTCGCCTGCGTGTCGGTCCACGGTGGCAACCGGCTCGGTGCCAACTCGCTGCTGGACACGCTGATCTTCGGCCGCCGCTCGGGCGAGCACGCCGCGGCCCGAGCGATCCACATGACGATGCCCACCACACCGGCCGCTCGGGTAGCCGATACCGAGCGCAACATCGCCGCGATCCTGAGCCGCGAGCCGGGCGGCCGGCGGATCGCCGCGATCAAGGACGAGCTCGGCGAGACGATGAACGAATACGTCGCGGTGTTCCGCGATGCCGACGGCCTGGCGAAGGCGCACGAGGTGGTCCGCCGGCTCAAGGAGGAGGCGCCGAAGGCGGCGATCGACGACCGCGGCTCGGTTTTCAACCAGGATGTGATTGGCGCGATCGAGCTGGGGTACATGCTCGATGTCGCCGAGGCGATCGTGGTCGCGTCGATCGAGCGCAAGGAGTCTCGCGGCGCCCAGTTCAGGACGGACTTCCCCGAGCGCAACGACGAGGAGTGGCTCAAGCACATCGACATCTCCGTGAACGGAGCCGACGTGCCGAAGGTCAGCTACTCACCGGTGACGATCACGCGCTGGCAGCCCGAAGAGAGGACCTACTAGTGCCCGTGGAGACCAGCTGATGCCCGAATACACATTGAAGATCCGCCGGTACGACCCGCAGTCGGGCGAGGCGCCGCGCTGGGACGAGCACAAGGTCGAGCTGGGCGCGCGCAACTCGGTGCTCGACGCGATCCTCAAGGTCCGCGACGAGCGCGATGGATCGATCGGCATCCGCTGCTCGTGCCAGCAGGCGATCTGCGGATCGTGCGGCGTGCGGATGAACGGCAAGCCGGGCCTGGCGTGCAACACCCACCTCGAGGAGGCCGCGGCGCGGGGCCACGGCACCGGCTGGAACCCGCCCCAGGAGGGCCAGGAGAAAACGGTGATCGAGGTCGAGCCGATGGGCAACATGCCGGTGATCCGGGACCTGATCGTCGACATGGACGCGGTCCACTGGAGGAAGATCGGCCGGGTCACGCCGTGGCTGATCAACAAGGAGCCGGTCCCGGAGCGCGAGTACGTCGTCCCGCACGAGAACATGGTGGACGTCACCCAGCCGATGGCGTGCATCCAGTGCGGCGCATGCGTGTCGGACTGCCTCGCGATGGAGGTCGACCCGCTGTTCATCGGGCCCGCGGCGCTGGCCAAGGCTTACCGCTTCGTCGGCGACCCACGCGATGCCGAGCACTACGAGCGGCTCAAGGATCTGGCGGAGGACGAGCACGGCATCTACGACTGCACCCACTGCTTTAACTGCATCGACGCGTGCCCGAAGGGCGTCGATCCGATGAACCAGATCATGCGGCTGCGCCGGATGGCCGGCTCCGACTACGACATCGAGGATCGCAACAACGGCTACCGCCACGAGCATGCGTTCGTCAAGAACATCCGCAAGAACGGCCTGCTTCACGAGGCCGACCTGCTGCCGGACTCATACGGCGGCAAGTTCCACCCCCGCGCGGTGCCCGAGCTGCTGGGCTCCGCGCCTGTCGCGCTGACCGCGCTGGCGCGCGGCAAGATGACGCCGCTCACGCCGTTCCGCCATCCGCACAAGGCGCCCAAGGAGGTCAGGCGTCTGTTCGACGAGATTCACGACCGCGACAAGCGCATCGAGCTGAACCTGTACGTCAGCGGCTACGAGGATGCGCCCGAGCAGGAGGCGGCCGGCGAGGAGGAGCAGCCGCCCAAGAAGACCGAGAGCGCCCCGAGCGAACAGGGACGACCGGAGTCCGAGGGAGCGGAGGGCCGCCGTCCGTCCGCGGAGACGTCGGCGCCCACTACCGACGAGGCGGGCGGAGATTCGGGCGGCTCGGCGGGCAGCGGGTCGGACCCGCCTGCGGGTGAGGAGGACGACGAATGAAGGTTGCCTACTGGCCCGGCTGCGTGAGCCGCGGCTTCACTCCGGAGCTGCACGGATCGATGGCGAAGGTGGCGCCGCTCCTGGACATCGAGCTGATCGAGCTGGACCGGGCCGCGTGCTGCGGGGCGGGCGTGATCGCCGAGCACAACCAGGAGCTGGCCGACACGCTCAACGCGCGGACCTTCGCGCTCGCGCAGCGAACCGACGGCGAGCTGATGATGAACATCTGCTCGACCTGTCAGGGGGCCCAGTCCGAGTGCCAAGAGCGACTCGACGCCAACACCGAGTACCGCGAGCAGATCAACCAGAACCTGCACGAAGAGGGGTTGCGGTACGAAAAGGGCCTCACCAACAAGAACTTCCTGTGGCTGCTCGTCGAGGAGATCGGGCTTGACGCGCTCAGGGCGAAGGTCAAGCGGCCGCTGACCGATCTGCGCGTCGGCCCGTTCTACGGCTGCTACATCGTGCGACCGGTCGACCGCCTAGGGGTCGACGAGGAGCATCCGCGTGACCGCTACCTGCACTGGGTGATCGACGCGCTCGGCGGCACCGTGGTCGACTACGCCGGCGTCTACAAGTGCTGCGGCTTCCCGATCATCACGATGAACAAGAACGCCTCGCTCACGCAGGCCGGCCGTCACCTCGGCGACGCGATCGACGCCGAGGCGGACTGCCTCGTCGTCCCCTGCCCGCTGTGCCACCTGAATCTCGACATGCAGCAACCGGCTGCCGAGAAGGTCGTCGGCCGCGAGCTCGGGCTGCCCGTGCTGCACCTTCCCCAGCTGGTCGGATTGGCGCTGGGTCTCTCGCCCAAGGAGCTGGGGATGAGCAAGCACATCGTCAGACCGACGTCCGTGATCGACTGGTCGACGTCGGTCGTGGGCGCCGCGGCGGCGTGATCGGCGTCGGCCGAGCGTCCGCTCTCCGGACCGCGGGCGGATGCCCTCTCCGGACCGCGGGCGGATGCCCTCTCCGGATCGCGGGCGCGAGCGTTCCCTCTCCGGATCGCGAGCGCGAGCGTTCCCTCTCCGGATCGCGAGCGGATCCGGGCGGCGATGCCGGGCCGTGGGAAGTAACTTCGGTAGGGGATTAGTTACTCCCCAAGGGGGTGCCGCGAGGATGCCCGCGGACGCCCGCGCGGAGCGGTCGTCGTAGCCCCGCCCCGTCTACCCCTGTCCCCGGAAACACAAAGAGCGAGGTTCCCGCAACCTCGCTCTTCGCTCGTACCCCTGTGTACGTTTGGATCGGAAGCCTGCTTTGAGGGCTCTGCAGACCCTGGTGCAAACTGCCCTGTAATGGTTGCGCCGCTCGACCACAGCGTCGTCACCTGCGCCGGGGGATCTTGGGGGGATCGGGGGGACGCTGGCGGGTGATGCCGAGGTCCCCCTGGCGGGTACAAAAAAGGGTGATGCGGCTCTCACCCTTTTTGAGAAGATTGCCGATACACTCCCTGATGCGGAGGCGGCCGATGGACCCGAAATGGTGAGCCGTCCCCCGATAACAGTCGCCGTGGCCCGCTTTGAGGACATCGTGGGTCGCGGACTACGGGCGTTGATCGAGGAGGACGACCACCTGAGCCTCGTGGCGGAGGGGATCTCCCACGAGCGGCTCGAGGCTGCCCTCACACAGCATCACCCCGACGTCGCGATCCTCAACTTCGGCTCGCTCACCAACGCCTCCGACGTGAGGAATCTGCACCAGCGCTTCCCGGATGTGCGCCTGGTCGTGCTTGCCAACCGCCCGACGCCGTCGGAGTGCAGGCAGATGCTGGCTTTCGGCGCGACCGCGTGCCTGGCGAAGAGCACAGAGGCGCGCGATGTCCTGCACGCGATCTACCTCGCTTCGCGCGGGCTGCACGTGCTACCGCCGGCGATGATCACCCACTACGCGCCGACCGGGCCCGAGCTCCTCACCCCGCGCGAGGCGGACGTGCTCGAACTGCTTCAGAACGGGCGATCGAACGCGGAGATAGCAGCCTTGCTGCACGTCGGCGTCGAGACCGTCCGCACGCACACGCGCCGGATCTACCGCAAGCTCGGGGTCAGGACGCGGCGCGAGCTGCGGGCGCGGCGCTAGCGACCGCAGCCACCAACAGCTCGGCGATCTGCACGGCGTTCGTGGCCGCACCCTTGCGCAGGTTGTCGCTGACCACGAACATGCTGAGCGCCCGGGGGTGGGACTCGTCGCGACGCAGCCTGCCGACGAATACCTCGTCGCGGCCCTCCGCGTTCAGCGGCGAGGGCACATCCTCAACGCTGACGCCGGGCGCGGACACCAGGAGCTCGCGTGCGTCCTCGAGGCTGAGCGGCTCACGCGTCTGGACGTTGACCGCGAGTGAGTGGCCCACCCGGACGGGGACGCGCACGCAGGTGACCGCGACCCCGATCGACTCGTCCTCGAGGATCTTGCGCGTCTCGAACATCATCTTGCGCTCCTCGTCGGTGTGGTCGTCGCCCTCGGCGAAGTTGCCCGCCGCGCCGATCACGTTGAAGGCGATCGGCTGCGGATACACCTGCGCCGGCGGCATCTCGATGCCGTGCAGCGAGGCGTGCGCCTGCGCCTCGAGCTCGTCGACCGCCTTCTGTCCGGTGCCTGACACCGATTGGTAGGTGGCGACGACCAGCCGCTCAATCCCCACCGCCCGGTGGATCGGCGCGAGCGCAACGACCAGCTGCATCGTCGAGCAGTTGGGGTTGGCGATCAGGCCGTGGTGGGCTCGCAGCGCGTGAGGGTTGACCTCCGCGACGACCAGCGGGACCTCGGGGTCGCGGCGGAACGCGGAGGAGTTGTCGATCACCACCGCGCCGGCCTGGACGAACTTTGGCGCCCATACCCGCGAGCGCTCGGCGCCGGCCGAGAACAGGGCGATGTCGAAGCCATCGAGCTCTGCCGCGTCGTTCAGTGCGCGAACCGTCAGCCCGCGCACCTGCTTTCCGGCCGAGCGCTCGGAGGCGAACGGAACGATCTCCGTAGCGGCAAGCTCGCGCTCTGCCAGAACCTCCAGCATCGTCGTGCCGACCGCCCCGGTGGCGCCGACGACCGCGAGCCGCGTCATCGGGCCTCCTGGCCGATCGGCCGCTCCTGCTGAACCTCCGAATCGCCGAGCTCGAACGCCTCGTGCAGCGCCCGCACGGCCGCCGGCACGTCCTCTGAGCGGATCACACACGAGATCTTGATCGGGGAGGTCGAGATCATCTCGATGTTGATCTCCTCTTCGGCGAGCGTCTCGAAGACCTTCGCGGCGACACCGGGATGGGAGCGCATGCCCGCTCCTACGATCGATACCTTGCCGATCTCGGGATCGGTCTCGACCTGTGCGATTCCGAGCTCGGCGCTGATCGGCTCGAGCGCGCGCTGCGCAGCACGCAGATCCTCGGAGGAGATCGTGAACGTGACCTCCGCGTCGCGGCCCTCCGCCCGCGGCTCGTTCTGGATGATCGTGTCCACGTTGCAGTTCGCCTCCGCGAGCGCCCGGAAGATCGCCGCGGCGGCACCCGGCCGGTCCGGAACGCCGAGCAGCGTGATGCGCGCCTCCTCGGTCGAGTGCGTCACTGCCGTGATGAGCGGGTGTTCCATCGTCTCGTCCTCTCCGATCACAACGGTACCGGGCGTATCTTCGAAGCTCGAGCGGCAGTGCAAGCGCACGCCGTGCGTCCGGGCGTACTCAACCGAACGCAGCTGCAGCACCTTCGCGCCGGATGCCGCCATCTCGAGCATCTCCTCGAAGCTCACGAACGGGAGCTTGCGCGCGTGCGGCACCAGACGTGGGTCGGCGCTGAACACGCCGGCGACGTCGGTGTAGATCTCGCACACCTCGGCGCCGATCGCCGCCGCCAGCGCCACCGCGGTCGTATCCGACCCGCCGCGGCCGAGCGTCGTGACGTCGCGGCTGGTGGAGACACCTTGGAAACCGGCCACCAGCACGATCAGATCGTCGTTCAACGCCTCGCGGATCCGGTCGGCACGGACGTCGATGATCCTGGCCTTCGTATGGGAGGTGTCCGTGACGATTCCAGCCTGCGAACCCGTCAGCGAGATCGCCCGGTGGCCGAGGTCGTTGATCGCCATCGCGCACAGCGCGCACGAGATTCGCTCGCCGGTCGAGAGCAGCATGTCCATCTCGCGCGGGTCCGGGTTGTGCGAAACCTCCTCGGCCATCGCGATCAGCTCGTCGGTAGTCGAGCCGCGCGCCGACAGCACAGCCACGACGCGCCTGCCGGCATCGCGCTGCGCGACGATCCGTCGGGCAGCCCGCTTGATCCGGTCCGCGTCGGCGACCGACGTGCCGCCGAACTTCATGACAACGGTTCCCGGCATGGCGCTTAGGGTACGTGGTGGCGCGCCTGGGGCCGCCCCGGCGCCCATCAGGCAGCTTTCCGGTAGGCTACGGCGCAGTTATTGGCTAGGGCGGCGGGTCCTAGGGGCAGGCAGCTCGCCAGCGTGGGAGCAATGGCATGAAGTGGGAGACAAGATGAGCTTGCCAGCTGATTCTGTGCCTCGGCGCACGCGGTCCGAGGCTGAGACCGGCGCCGGCAGGGACGAGCACGGTGCGGTCACCGTGCTGATCGCCGAAGAGGATCGGGCGGCGTGCGCAGCGATCCGAGGCGCGCTCGAGCAACACGGCTTCACGGTCGTCGCGGAGGCCCGGAACGCGGACGAGGCCGTCGCCGCAGTCGCCGCCGAGCGACCCGGCGTCTGCCTGCTTTCGCTCGATCTCCCGGGCGGTGGAATGCACACGCTCGAGGAGATCTCGCGAAGGGCACCGGACGCGCGGCTCGCGGTGCTGTCGGACTCGCTCACCCAGCTCCGCGCAATCCGCGCGGTACGGGCGGGCGCGACCGGCTACTTCCTGAAGGCGCTCGATCCGGACCGGATGGCGACCGCGGTCCAGGCGATGGTGCGCGGCGAGGCGGCGCTTCCGCGCGCGGTTACCGCGGGCCTGGCCGAGGAGCTCAGGCGCGCCGACGGGTCGGGCCCGCGGCCGCGGCTGTGGATTGCCCGCGTATTCCTGTACCCACCGCGCTTCGCACGTCATTTCCAGAGGCGGCGGCGGTCGGGCATGCCGCGGCGGGCGGCCTGGAGCTCCGCGCGGCGGCGGATGCAGTCGTACCGATAGGCGCCGCGGTGGTTCGCGCCCGCGCTTAGACGGCGCCCGCGCTTAGACGGCGCGCGCGCCTACACGGCCCGCCGGCCTGCGAGCGCTCGCCCCAGCGTCAGCTCATCCGCGTACTCGAGGTCCGCGCCGACTGGCAGCCCGCTCGCCAGGCGGGTTACCGAGAGCTCGGGACGCAGCCGCCGCAGCCCCTCCGCGATGTGCAGCGCGGTGGCCTCGCCGGTCGTGGTCGGGTTCGTCGCGATCACCACCTCGTGGATCTGGCCGCCCCGCACCCGCTCGTACAGCTCGGCGATCTTCAGATCCTCCGGATCGATTCCGTCGATCGGCGACAGCGCTCCGCCGAGCACGTGATAGCGGCCACGGAACTCGTGCGTGCGTTCGATCGAGATCACGTCGGAGGGCTCCTCGACCACGCAGATCGACTCGGGATCGCGCCGCTCGTCCGCGCAGATCCGGCAGACCGGGCCGTCGGCCAGGTTGAAGCAGACCTCACACAGCCCGATCCGCTCCTTGACCTCGCGGATCGCGTCGGCGAGGCCCAGTGCGTCCTCGTCGCTGACCCGCAGCAGATGGAACGCCAGGCGCTGCGCGGTGCGGCCGCCGATGCCCGGCAGCTTCGACAGCTCGCTGATCAGGTGTTGAACGGGCGGCGCGTACACGAGCCCTAGAGCCCAGGAAGTCCGAGACCGCCCAGGCCCCCGGCGATGCCGCCGAGCTTCGAGGAGGCCAGTTCCTGAGCCGAGCGCAGCGCTTCGTTCACGGCGGCGGTGACCATGTCCGCAAGTAGCTCTACGTCCTCGGGGTCGACCGCCTGCGGGTCGATCTTGATCGACTTCACGTGCAGGTCGCCGGTCACCTCGACGACGACCATGCCGCCGCCGGCCGAGGCCTCGACGACCTCGTCCTTGAGCGCCTCCTGGGCGGCCAGCATCTCCTGCTGCATCTTCTGAACCTGCTTGAGCATCTGCTGCATGTTGGGCTGCGGCATCAGTTCGCCTCACGTTGGTCGGGGTCTTCGTCGGCCGGCTCGAGCTCCTCTGCGTCGAATTCCTCCATGAACCGCCGCACCAGCTCCTCGCCCGACAGCGTCTGCTCACCGGCGGCCTGGGCTGCGATCGCATCGTCGCGCAGCTCGTAACGCAACGCGAGCGTGGCGCCCGTCACTGCCCGCACCGCGTCCGCGACCACCCGCCGGTGATCCTCCTGCTCGGCCTTGCGCTTGAGGAATGCCGCTCCTTGCGGAAATGCGACCGTCAGCTCGCGCTCTCCCGCCGACACCGGGCGCGCGTCGGCCAGCAGCGCGGCGAGCATCGCGTTCCCCTCTCGAACCTTCTCGACGACCGCCGGCCAGATCGTGACCGCGGCGTCGAGCGAAGGCGGCGGTGTCGGACCCTCCTCCTCCGAGGAGGTTGCCTGGGGTTCCGCCTCGGCCGGCGCGACGGCCTCCGGCATATGACCTCTGGCCTCCAGCCGCTCGATCCGCGCCAGCAGCGCGCTAGTCGTCGGGTCGATCTCCGGGCACGCGGCCTTCAACAGAACCAGCTCGAGCTGAATCCGCGCCTGAGCACCGTTGGCAGTCGCCTCGAGCGCAGCCGCGACCAGGTCCAGCAGGCGCACCGCGTCGGCCCGCGGGAGCGCCTGCGCCTGCTCGAGCAGCCGCCGGTCGCGCTCCGCTGTAACCCGCAGCTCCGCGGGAAGCTCGCCCAGGATCTGGACCGTGAGCAGCTCGCGCGCGTGTATCTCTAGGTCGCGAAGCAGCTGCCCCGGATCGCGGCCGCCGTCGGCCAGTTCTGCCGCCGCCCGCAGCGCTCGCACCGGATCGCGCGCGACCACCGACTCGACCGCCTCGAACAGCTCCTCGGCATCGGCCACGCCGAGCACTGCGAGCACATCCGCCGGCTGGATGGTCTCGCCGGACGCATAGGTCACGAGCTGCTCGAGCGTGCCGAGCGCGTCCCGGAAGCTCCCGGTCGCGTGCCGCGCGATCAGCGCGAGCGCGGCATCGCCGATCTCGATCTGCTCGCTCGCGGCGACGCGCCGCAGCACAGCCACCACTTCCTCGACCGACGGCCGCCCGAAGTCAAACCGGTGGCAGCGATCGACCACGGTCGGCAGCACCTTCTGTGCCTCGGTCGTAGCGAGCACGAAGATCGTGCGCGGGGGCGGCTCCTCGAGCGTCTTCAGGAAAGCGTTCCACGCCTGAGGGGAGAGCATGTGGGCCTCGTCGAGGATGTAGACCTTGTGGCGACCGGAGACGGGTGCGTACGCGACCTTCTCGCGCAGGTCGCGGATGTCGTCGACCGAGTTGTTGGAGGCGGCGTCCATCTCGAGCACGTCGAGCGACGTCGCGTTGGCGATCGACACGCACGAGTCGCAGGTCCCGCACGGCGTGGTGGTCGGACCGTCCGTGCAGTCCAGACAGGCCGCCAGGATCTTCGCCATGCTGGTCTTGCCGGTGCCACGCGAGCCGACGAACAGGTAGGCGTGGTGAACCTTGCCCTGCTCGACGGCGTTGCGCAGCGTCCTGACCACGTGCTCCTGACCGACGACGTCGTCGAACGTGCGCGGTCGGTGGCGGCGATAGAGCGAGGCGGAGCCGGTTGACACGGCTTGGTCGAGTCTAGTCGGAGGTGCGGCCGCGGGCAGGCACGGAGGCTGAAGTGGACCGTGCACCCGCCGTCGAAGCCGGTGACCGAGGCGGCGGCCGCTGTCCCGTGGCTCCGATCCGGTGCCCCCGCTGCGCCTGGAGGTGGCCGCTTAAGGCTGCTTCCTTCCGGATCTGACCTGGTTCACGGGTCTCCATCGCGGCGGGACCGGACCATCAACACCACGGACATGGCGCTGACCTCGGGCCTGGTCCCTCGGGAGGGAATTCAGCCCCGCTAGAGCGGATTGCGGGTACAGGGCACCGCTAGCACCCCGCCTAGCACGGTCCGTCTGTGATCGTAGTCGTTTTCGAGGCTGACGGGGCGCGTTCAGCCCGCGGCTCGGCCGCGGCCCTCGCTATCGTGGGCTCCGAGCATGTCCGTCGGAATCATCGGCTTGGGGTACGTGGGCTTGCCGCTGGCGGTGGCGTTCGCCGAGGCGGGCGAGCATGTCGTCGGCGTGGACGCCGACCCGCGGAAGGTGGCCTCGCTGCACGCCGGCGAGTCCTATATCGAGGACATTGCAGAGGAGC